>Ga0209377_1002765_pt1 | contig 11384 bp, 4 predicted proteins | sample GraSoiAngelo_141_FD_185898 | JGI IMG/M metagenome (GOLD analysis project Ga0209377, IMG submission 185898) | Grasslands soil microbial communities from the Angelo Coastal Reserve, California, USA - 14_0929_12_40cm (SPAdes) (version 2) | ecosystem: Environmental > Terrestrial > Soil > Grasslands ...
GGGTCGGATTTTCTGTTCCAAGATGATGCCGTACGAGTCGTTCGGGACGAGCACGTTGCCGAGGCGATTGATGCCGGCGCGATGGAGCTTCACGTCGTCCATCTCGAATTCGCCTTGGTAGTACGGCCGCCATACCCGTGCGAGGTCGTGATCCGCGGTCCCGCACGTCGTGAGGACGACATCCACGAGCTTCCTCTCGACCAGGGTCCGCAGGACGCCGCGGACGCCCGTCGCCATGAGGGCGGCCGGGAACGAGAGGAATGTCGTGCACGACCGTCGGCGGAAGATCGTCCGAAGGATGTCGACGCCCACCGCGATTTTCTTCGCGGTAAAGCCACCGCCACGGCCCATGGACTCGACAAGTCTTGCGACCTCGACGGACCGAGCGACCTCGATGTCCTCCACCTTGCGTCGCAGGAGGTCCCGCTTCACCATCCGGCGCGGGATTCTGGCGACTTGATAAAAGACTATGGAGGCCGCCTCAGCGGTTGAGATGCGCTGTGGGTCCGTGAGCCAAGACCAACGTCCATTCGCTGCTGGCGATCGTCGGTGTCAACGCGGCAGCGAGCTTGATTGACCCGTTGGTGGAACACAGAACATTCCGACTGAACACTTGTAAACCTGCTGTGTACGTGTCATCCTTTTTATCATGTTTGGTAACGAGTTGTATGAAGCTGGGAGGGAGTGCGGCGGTCGCCGAGGTGGCGGGATCGGTTGGTCTCCTCGCAAAACCCCTGAGTGCGCTATTGCCGGATCGACCGAGAGACGCGCACCGACCGGAACCCAGCCCCAACACTCCGTGGCTTGAGTGCAAGGGCCTCCTTCGGCCGTCGTGCACGTGCGCGAACCAGGGTATCGCCCGAGGATTCGCCATGTTCGCCGCTCTCGTCATGGTCCTTGTCGGGTTCTCTGCGCTCGTAACGGCCGCGCGAGCGGCGACGACGGACACGAAGCCCTTTTCGACGGGAGTCACGAGCGCAGCCTACTCGCCCAGCTTTGCTGTCGCCTCACTGCCGAAGGGGGGCGTCCTCGCCCAGAGTCTTGGAATGTTTAGGCGCTGGGACGGAACGCTCCTCCCGTATCAGGCGCTGAACCAGTCATTGGGCAACTGGCCGTACCTCGTGAACGAGACAGGAACCTCGCTGCGCGTAACTCGGTTAGGCCAGAGCTTCACCCAAACAATTGTCCCCGGGGCGAGCTATTCCTTCGGCGCAAACCGTATCAAGGAGACGATCAAGGTCTCCTCACCGTTTCCCGTGTCGTTCAGGACGCCTTCACTCAGAGTTGGTCTCTCTGCGTCATACTACGTCTCCATTCGAGGGACGACCGTCACGCTGTCCAGCTCCTCTGGCCCGGAGTGGACGAGTGCGCCATTCGTCGCGTGGGACTCCGCGAACCCCGCCCACACCTGGACGGACTTGGCGAAGTCCGTCGACTACGCTGGCGACTCGCTTGTCATCGACTTGGACGCCAGCGCCTTATCCGCTGCGACTTACCCGCTCTACGTTGACCCCACGTGGGTTCTGGTGGCGAACGCCCAGAACGGTTGGCCCGGAACCGTCGATAACGTCACCAGCGACTGGGGGGACCGGAACCTTCGCATCGGGCTCCTCGCGGACAACTTCAACGACAACACGAATGACATCTGGACCGTCGTCTCCGGCAATAGTTTCTCGCTCTCCGGAGGCGCGGCTCACCTCATGGCGACGCACATTCGCGCGACCGGGACATGGTACAACGTGAGCCTTGAATCGACCCTAAACTTTGCGTCCTGCGGGGACGCCGATATGGCCTTCCGGTATTCGAGCAGTTCGAATTACTATTATCTGTACGTTAATTTCGCGGCTCAGAAAGTCACCCTGTACAAGATCGTCGCCGGCGTGCAGACCGCCCTATCCTCGACTCTTTCCATTCCGATGTCGGCCCAGACGACATATGATGTGAAAGTCCTTGGACGGACCAACTACTTCGAGATCTGGTGGCAGGGCCTGCTGAAATGGAGCGGGACTGACGCGTCACCTCCCGCCAATCCGATTAAAGGGAGCATCGAGTTCTCCGAGGTCGCAAGCGGCTGCAGCCTGACCCTGGATAACGTGCGACTCCGAGACCCAAATCGCACGTCGGGCAACTACACCTCGATCAAGCGAGGGGCATCGAGCGGCAACGTCGCCACCCAGCTGAGGTTCCTGGGCACTGCGGATGCGTACGACGCGACGGACCTCTGGATCAACTCATCGTCAGACAACAACACGTGGGGCGGGTGGCATCTGGTAAAGACGATGGCGGCCCCGGGCCTCTACTACCCGATACCAGACATCGACCACAAACGATACTACCAGGTCCGCGCCGTTTTGCGGACCGGGGTTGACGGGACCCCTTCGGTCCAGGAGATCGACGTCTCCGAGAACCCTCCGCCGACCGGCATCGCCGCGACGACCAACACGGGCCACGAACCATGGTATCTCTACGTCGGTGGTGACGTTAACGCCGTCTCCGGAGACCTTGTGCTCTCCTCCACTGACCTGACCATCAAGGCGAAAGGGTACCCGATCTGGATTGTTCGGACCTACAACTCCGTCCTCGCGGGAACCGCCGGACCGTTCGGCCTCGGGACGATGGACGCGTTTCACGCTAGGCTCGCCTTCCCGACCGGGGGTAACGTAAGCCTCACGGCCGGGGACGGGGCGGCCTACACATTCGTCACGATGGGCGGCAACGCCTACAGCCCGCCCGTGGGACTCCACGACAATTTGGTGAAGAACGGGGACGGAACGTACACGGTGTGGCAGCCCGACGGGTCCCGGATGAACTTCGACACGACGGGAAGGGTCACGACGATCGTCAACCGAAACGGGAACCATCTCACGCTCACCTACACGGGCGGGAACCCGACGCAGGTCGCCGATGATTCCGGCCTCTCTCTCAGCCTGACCTACGACGCCGGCAACCGGGTCAAGACCGTCACGGACCCGATGGGCCGGAAGGTCACCTACACGTACGACGGCTCCGGGCGCCTCATCCAGATCACGGACCCGATGGGCTTCACGGAAAACAATTCCTATGATGCCTCGAACCGGCTCCTCCAGCGAGTCGACCCCGCCGGTCACGTGGACCGGTTCGTCTACGACGCCGGCGGGCGCGTCAACGAGACGTGGATCGGCGAATGGAACTTCGTGTCCGGCAGCGTCCGATGGCAGGTGCGGCAGTACCGGATCGTGTACGTCAGCGGCACCCAAACGACCGCGACGAACGCGGCGGGGGCCGTAACGACGGGCACGTTCAACAGCCAAGGCAACCCTACGAGCGTCATCGGCCCCCCCGTGGGATGCGCCCTATGCCGCGGAGGGAACTCGACAACGTACACATGGGACGGCGAATTCAACGCCCTGACCGTCGCCGATGGCCGAGGCGATACGACCTCGCGGTCCTACGACTGGATGGGGAACGTTCTATCCACCCGGGATCCCGAAGGGAACACAAGCGTCCAGACGTTTACGAATGCCCAGAACACGACCGCGTTCATCGCACTGTTAGCGAGCACGACGAACCCGAGGGGCTACACGACGCGGTACACCTACACCGCGAACGGGAACCTGTACGCCACCATGCGGTCCGGTGGCAACACCTCCTACCGATTCTATGACGCTGCCGGCTCCCTCACTCGCTTCCAAGACTTCCGCGGGAACTCCGTGACGTACGGGTACGACGCCCATGAGTTCCTTGTGAACTCGACGGACGTTGGCGGGAACAAGACCCTGTATCAGAATGATGCAATCGGCCGGATGTGGAACGCCACGACGCCCGGAGGGAACACGACGCGCCAAGTGTACGATCCCGACGGACGCGTCACGTCCGTCGCGGATCCGCTCGGGAACACGATAACCTCGACGTACGATAAGCGCGGGGACCTCCTGACCCGGAAGGACGCGAACCTCCTCATCACCCAGTACACGTACAACCTGACACTCGGAGGCGTCCAGCAGGTCGTCGACACGGGCGGGAACATCACCAAGTCCGTCTATGACGACCTGGGCGAGCGGATCCAATCGATCGACGCGAACGGACATGTGACGAAGTACGGCTTCGACAATTTCGGTCGCTTGATCAACACGACGACCCCACTGGGCCACGTGACCCGGTTCGTGTACGACGCGGCCGGCAATGATGTCGTCGAAATCAAGGCCAACGGCACGCGGATCAACTACACGTACGACGCGTCCAACCGCCTCATCAAGACTACCTATCCGAACGGCCAAGCCGTCAGCGTCACGTACGACAAGAACGGGAACGTCGTCGAGAAGAAAGGGCTCGAGCTCGACGAGATCTTCGCGTACGACGCCCTCGATCGGGTCATGCAGACGAAACAGATTTTCCTCGACGCGTCGCTGACCCTGTACCATAACTACACGTACGATGCGAACGGCAACCGGCTCACTATGGATGGGTCCGGTGGAGGGACTTACGTCTGGGACAAGAACAACCATATCGCCAGCCAGACCGACGCCGTGGGAAGCCGATGGACGTTCGTCTATGGGAAGGACGGGCGGTTGCTCAAGGAAATCTACCCGAACGGCGGCTACGTGACGTACGCCTACGACGCCGTCGGCCGGACGACCAAGATGCTCACCTACCAAGTCGGTGGCAGCCTCTTCGAGTCGGCGACCTACACGTACGACAAAGTCGGGAACCGCCTAACCGACACGGACTTCGGGACGTCCCAACAGACCGCCTGGAGCCAGACGGGTTGCTGCACGATCGACACGTCCGGGCTCACGGTGTCGGGGCTCAGTCCGTCGCCCCAGAGTGTCACCGTGTACGTCGCGCCGACCCTGATTCTCGACGCGACGCAGTTCACTCCGCCGTGTCCCTCCGCGACGGTCACCTGGTACTACATCCTCAATGGCGTAAAGACGCAAATCGCGACCGGGGGCGTATTAGCCGGCGATACCCACGCGTGCTACAAGAAGGTCACTCCCGCCAAGAGCGCGACGGTGTCGCTGAAGAACGGGGATGTCCTGCAAGGCGAGGTGACCTACGAGAACGATACGATCGTCGCGACGACGCCGACCGCCCTGACGACCTGGTTCGAGTCGTCCCAAGCCGCGACGACGTATACCTACGACCGGAACTACCGGCTCGGCAGCGTGACCTACTCGCCCGGGACGACAGGCGCGTACGCGTACGACGCCGTCGGCAACCGACTCACGTACGCGTCCGGCGGCAGCCCGATCAGTTCGTCGTACAACGCGGACAACGAGCTCACGTCTTCGTCGGACGGGACCACGTACACGTACGATGCGAACGGGAACCTCATCTCCCGGACGGCGGGTTCGACAACCACGAACTACTCGTACGACTACGCAAACGACCTCGCGCCCATCTCGACCACGATGCTGATCTCAAGCTCCTGCAGCGGATGCGCCACGACGGCGAACGTCACGTTGCCGACGCTCCTGCCCTCGCCGCAGAGCAAGACGGTCGCGGTCGGCGCATCCGGGACCCTGGAGGACGACATCGACTACCCGAATTGTCCGACGGTCACCGTCACGTGGTACTACATCCTCAACGGATTGCAGCATCAGGTCGGATCAAACACGTTCACGCTCAAAGCGAAGCTCGGCGTTTGTGTGACCGGCTTCTCAGGCACGTACCCGAGCGCCTCCCCGGTCGCCTTGTACACCGGCAATCGACTCGCCGGAGCGATCGTCATGGATCCCGGCGCTTCCTCGGCCTACGTCGCCCAATCGAGCACTTCCGTGAACGCGGGGACCTTCAAGGTCGCACCGTATGTCGTCATGCAATACGGGCCCGACGGTCTCCGTTCGAGCGAACTCGTGAACCAGGGCTCCGTGACGCAGCACTTCGGATACGACCTCCTTGGCATGGGCGGCCTCCCGCAGGAGGTCGCCGACTACAGCGGCACTTCGCTCACTACGTCGTACTTCTACGGCGTCGGCTCGGATCGACCCCTGGACGTCATCCAGGGCGGTACGTCGTACTACTACCACCGGGACGACCTCGGCAGCACGACGACGATCACGGATAGCTCGGGAAACGTCGCCGCGTCGTACCGGTACGACGCGTACGGGAACTTGCAGCAATCGGCCGACACGATCGGCAATCCGCTCCGGTACACCGGGGCGCCGTTCGATTCGACGACGGGCCTGACCTACGACCGCGCGCGCTTCTACGATCCCGCCACGGGCCGCTTCCTCACCCCGGACCCGCTGGGCGGTGGCTACGCCTACGCGGGCGACAATCCGGTGAACCGGGTCGATCCGAGCGGCCGGGCGGCGCTCAACAGTCACCTAATCGAGGGCGGGGACGGAGGACAGGGCTGCACTATGACGCTGTACCTCGCGGACCGCTGCGCCAGCATTTGGGCCAGCATAGGGGGCGGCGGGAGAGGCATCGGTGGCGGGGGCCCCGGGTACTCGAGTCAGGGGTTCAGTTGGAATCGCTGCAGCGTGCCAATTGCCTTGTTCCTCGTCGGCATCCTGTTAGGGGCAATGGGACTGGACCTGGACCTCTTTCCCGAAGGCACGGTTGCGCTCGCTAGGGTCCTTGCAACGGCGGACTCCTTCATTGTCGACGCCATGGGGATTTTGAACAACCCGGGTGACCCTGGCTCTTGGATTACCGCTTTGTTTGATATGGGCTGGTGGCTCTGGTGGCACGCTCTGGTACCTTTGCTTGCCTGGTGGGTGCTAGGGCTCGCGAGCTTCGAAGTCGCGCTCCATTTCACCCCTCCGGGCATCGCTATTACCCTTCTTGGCCTAGCGCTGGGTGCTGTCCTGGGTTTTGTCGATCTCGCTACTCAAGGTTGCTGGCCATGAATCTATTCGTTAGTTGCGTCGCCTTCTTCCGTGAACAAGTTCGGTCACGCCGCTCGTTTGTCCTGGTGCTCAATCGACACGAGGGCAGTCGTAAGTAGGTGGAGACTTGGTCGGCTATCTCGGAGGTGATCCGCTAGGTGTCGCCGCGGCATCTGTCACCATTGTCGCCTGGCTCCTTGTAAGCCTGGCCCTGACCCATCTCTTGGGCGTCGCGTTGATTCCCGCTCAGGCAGTGGGTCTTCTTGCCGGCGCGGGGCTTTCATTCCCAATCTGGAGGCGATGGAGGCGTTTCCAACGAAAATATAGACGGATGCCCGGTCGCTAACCCGCCGATCGAGTTGGATAGTTGACGCGAGGCGCTTGTCGTCAGCACAATCTCCACGCCCTTTTGATTTCATGCAACCGTCCCTGTGTGGGGGCAGATGGGGGCGAAGCGCGCGTGCCTCGAAGCTTTCAATCGAGCCGTTTGTGGACTCAATGAAAGACTGCCGACCTACTCCCAAAGGACGACTAGCTATTGTGCCAAGAGAGCTCGCAGGCGCTCCCACACGCCGAGCGGACCGCGCCAACGGAACGCGCTGCCGCAATCCTCGCATCGGCCCCACCCGTCGTCCTCGAAGACGAGGCGCCTCGAACGGCAGACGCCACAAGTCCCGGATGACGGCTTCTCAATTCCGCGATGTCGGCGTTCGTCGGCGATCTGTGCCTCGAGCAGCTGAGAGGCTTCCTCCGCGTTCTTCGCGAACGTCAGGCCCGCAAGATAGTCGCCCTTCGCGAGGACGTCCCGCGCTTGTCGCAAGAGCGTCCGGACTTCGGCTGCGCTCAGATCATACGACTCCGCCTCTTTGAGGACCGGCTCGCAGGCGCCGAGGACCGCCTGAGCCTTCTCGATCTGCGCTTGTCGGAGTTGCATTGCTCGGTCGATTTGCCGCTGCTGACCCTTCATGGCGAGCCGCTCCGCACGCTTCAGGAGGTCCCCGGCACGGCCGTGTTCGCCCGCGGCAATCGCGGCCTTCGCGGCTTCGTGGAGTTCCTGCGCCTCCCGGACGTCAGCGCCGACGTTGCGAGCGACTTCGATGTGGTCCGCGACGGAACCGATCGACTCCTCGACCTCACGGATCCGGCGGCGCCGTGCATCTCCCGCCCGATTGGCCGACTCGACAAAACCCTCGCGGGCCGCCGCGAGTTGATCCCGGTCGAGGAAATCCGCAGCTCGCTTCCATGAATCCTCGGCGAGGGCGACGGAAGCCCCCAAGTTCGCGGCCTCGCGGATTCCGTCCCGCGTCGAGGCGAGGAGGTCCCGAACCCGATTCGCCTCGCGCGCATGGGCGGCTTCGGCCGCGCGTACGAGGTCCCGCAAGAGGGCTTCGTCCTCCCGTTGCCCCCGGAAGAACGCGTCCCGGGCTCGGTCGAGGAGGACTCGGGCCGCGGCTGCCTCCGGGTCGTCGGCATCGCACGGCTCGAGGAGCGCTTGGGCCGCGAGGACCGCGTACGACCACGACGACCGCCGGAGCTGCTCCGTCGTCCGCTCGGCCAGCCGCGACGCTTCCTGGGCGGCGGTGAGCGCCGCCTCGAACCGGCGTTCCTGGAAACTCTTTCGGGCTTGCTCGAGGAGCTCCTCCACCCGATCGAAGTCGACGTCGGATTCTCGCCCGAGGGCGAGGCTCGCATCCCGCTCCGGCGCCGCCTCCGCCTCGAGTTCCATGAGGATTTCGGACGAGTCAGGGGCGCCCGCGAGGGCCTCGACGAGATCCGCCTTCCGCTTGAGCCCATGGAGGACCACCCGGTGCCGTTCCCCCAGTTCCCGGAGCTGCCGAGGCCGAAGCCGGTCGAGCTGGTACGCCATCCGACGCCGGCTTGCCTCCGGCACGAGGTCCTCGGCCCCGGGGAGCGAGGCGAGCGCTTCGATCAGCGAGTCGCGATTCGGATACCGCGTCGGATCGACGCCGTGGGCCTGGGCAAGCCCTTGCAACACCTCGTCCGGCAGGGAAAGGAACGTTTCCCGGGGCGTCGATGGCATTCAGGAGGTCTCCACGGAATCAAGCGGGCGGAGCGCGATAAACGTTGCGCAGCCTCATTCATCCGTCGGACGGTACCGACGCAAGATCCCGATCGCCCACTGGACCTTCCGGAACTCGTCCGCGTCGCCGCCTCGATCTGGATGGTGCCGCCTCGCCTGACCTCGATAGGCCCGCTCGACCGCGGCCCGGGATGGCCACCCGCGCCCGAAACGCGGCGGATGGACCCGGACATCCTCGAAGCCGAGAATGCGGAACGCCGCCTCGATGCCTTTCGTCTGGAGATAGAACTCCCGGAGGTCCGAGAAAATGCCACCCGATTCGTGGCCGCCCTCGATGCTGTACCTCGCGTGTCCCCGCGCAATCGCGGTCCCGGAACGGTGGTCGTGCCCGCAGGCAAAGCAGAAGAAACGGTCCGGCACACCTCGCCATCTCCCGATCGCCTCAAGGCCTTTCGGGTCCGGAGGCAAAGGTTATGCGCGCCCGCCGCCTTTGCGTCGACCGTGTCGTTCCGCTCGGGTCCCTCCGTGTTCAAGGACCAAGGGAAACTGTCGTTCGACTACCTCCCGGACAAGATGGTCCACCGCGAACAGCAGACGCAGCGCCTCTTCAGTCTCCTAAGGCCGATCGTTGAAGCCGGGACCTCGAGCAACGCGTTCCTGTATGGACCCGTGGGCACGGGGAAGACCCACACCGCGAAGCGGTTCTGCCTCGATTTCAAACGGCATGCGTCGGAATCGGACCGGGCGGTCGATTGGGACCTCGTGAACTGCCGCCAGCGGATGGGGGACGACGCGGTCTTGCTCAAGCTGATCCAGCACTTCGACACGCATTTCCCGGAGCGGGGATTCTCCATCGCGGAGAAGATGGAAACACTGCGGCGGCACCTCGAGAAACACAAGCTCCACTTCATCGTGATCTTGGACGAGGTCGATGCGCTCCTGAAGAAGAGCGGGGCGGACTTGATCTATTCGTTCGCGCGGATTGCGGAGGAAACCATCGCGGCAAAAGGCAACATCTCGATGATCTTGATCTCGCAGCGTTCGAACGCGTTGGAGTACATGGATCGCGCGGCTCTGAGCACGTTCCGCCGATCGAACGTCGTCGAGTTCCCGAAATACGACCGAAAGGAGCTGCGGGACATCGTTGCGGTTCGCGTCCTCCTCGCGATGCACCCCGGGACCGTCGGCGACGACCTCGTCGACCTGATCGCGGACCTCGGATCCGAATTCGGGGACGCCCGCTATGCGATCGAGCTGCTCGAGAAAGCCGGAATGCTCGCGGACGAGGAGCGAGCGGACGAGATCGCACCGGAGCATGTGCGCGGCGCGAAGGCCCACGTCCATCCGACGGATGTCCAAGAGCGCCTCGGCCTCCTCGACGTGCCGAAGAAGCTGGTCCTCCTGGCCATCGCGAGGAAGAGCCGCAAGAAAGCGTACATCACGATGGGGGATGCGGAAGACACGTACGCGATCGTATGCGAGGAGTTCGAGGAGAAGCCGCGAGCCCACACGCAGTTCTGGAAGTACGTCCGAGAGTTGGACGCCCTCGGCCTCGTCGACACGAAGTTGAGCGGCGAAGGCGTCGTCGGGAAGACGACGTTGATTTCTCTCCCCGAGATCCCCGCGAAGGTGCTCAGTGATAATCTCGAACGAAGTTTGAAGAGACGATAGCGCTATGGAGAAACCGATGGGATGGGTGCAACCGCAGGAAAGGGAAATGGGCACGGAGGCTGAGGCACTTCGCTCCGCGATGCCCATGGAACTCGAGAAAGGCGCTTGTTACCTCGTCAAAGAGAAGAAACCGGAGCTGAGCTTCCGCCTCTTCGAAATGCTCCTCGGTCAGAAGACCCCGGGTCTGTGCATCACTCGCCAGTATCCGGATCGGGTGCGGCGGGAACGCGGCCTGACCGAGACGCGAATCATGTGGCTCAGCCACACGCCGGGCGAAGACTTCCACAACCCGACCGCGATCGGAACGCTCGCGAAGGTCATCCAGAAATTCATCGAGGACAACAACGGCGAAGGCGTGGTCCTCCTGGACGGCCTCGAGTACTTGATCATCAACAACGGCTTCCTCCAGACGCTGATGTTCGTCGAGCACGTAAACGAATTCGTGATGCAACGGCGTGCGGTCATCCTGTTGCCCGTGAGCCCCGACACCCTCGAGGAGAAGGAACTCGCTCTGGTCGAACGGAACATGAAGGTCCTGGAGTCGCCCGCCCTGAAGACGGACCTCGAATCCCGCGAGGTCAGTCGGCTCCTCGACAATTACTGAGCGTTCTCGCGCGCAGCCCCGCGCTGCCGCTCGACGATTTCGTCGACCAAGGATAGGAACTTGTCTTCTTTCCCTTTCGGGATCGTCGCGCCGGACGCGATGTTGTGGCCCCCGCCGTTCCCGGAGACCTCGGACGCCGCTTCCCGGAGGGCGACCGCCAAATCGATCCCCGACGCGATGTGGGCGCGGGTCCCTCGGGCGGAGACCTTCGTGACCCCATCGAGGACCGAAAGGCCGAGGGTCGGCCGCGATG
>Ga0209377_1002773_pt1 | contig 11358 bp, 9 predicted proteins | sample GraSoiAngelo_141_FD_185898 | JGI IMG/M metagenome (GOLD analysis project Ga0209377, IMG submission 185898) | Grasslands soil microbial communities from the Angelo Coastal Reserve, California, USA - 14_0929_12_40cm (SPAdes) (version 2) | ecosystem: Environmental > Terrestrial > Soil > Grasslands ...
GACCACACCGACCAACCCGAACGCCTGCCTGGGCGATTACCCGCACCTGGGCGCAGATGCCAACGGCATCTACCTCACGACCAACGAGTACTCGTTCTTCGGCAATGACTTCCACGGGGCGCAGGTCTACGCCGTCTCCAAGCAAGCCCTGAAAAACCTCGCGGCGACCGTCGCCGTGACCCAGTTCGACACGAACGGCGCGGACGCCGGCAACTCAGGCTTCACGATCTGGCCGGCTACCGCGCCCGCCGGACTGAACTCGACGGCCAACGGCGGCACCGAGTTCTTCATGAGCTCGAACGCCGCCGATGAGGCGCATGGCAACGGCGTGGCCGTCGGCCCGCGCCGCTCAGACCAGCTCCTGGTTTGGTCCTTGACCAACACGTCATCTCTCAACTCGAGCCCAACCCTGACTCTGTCGCACAAAACTCTGACCGCAGGGCTGTACGTGGTCCCCGCGCGCTCTGAGCAGAAGAATGGAGAGACGCCGCTCATCGACTGCTTGAACAAGAAGTCGTGCGCGACGAACTTCGTATTAGGAGTGCCGGACCCCTTCGCGCCCGAGCACGAGTACGCGCTTGACAGCAACGACACGCGTATGCAGCAGGTCGTTTTCGCGGCCGGCAAGCTGTGGGGCGCCCTGGACACCGCCGTCAACTCTTCCGCGAACACCCGCGCAGGCGTCGAGTGGTTCGTCGTGAACCCGAGCGCCGCAGGCGGGCCCGCGCTGGTCAACAGCGGCTACCTCGCGGTCAGCCAGAACAACGTCACGTACCCGGCCATCGCGGTCACGAAGGACGGCAACGGCGTGATGGCCTTCACCCTCGTGGGCAGGGACTTCTTCCCGAGCGCAGCGTTTGCATCGATCACCGCCGACGGCGTCGGAGCGGTGCAGGTGGCGGCTCAGGGAATCGGTCCGGCCGACGGCTTCACTGGGACGGCGGTCTTCAACGACCCCAACCCGGCGCGACCTCGCTGGGGCGACTACGGCGCGGCTGTGGTCGATGGGAACAACAACATCTGGATGGCTTCGGAGTACATCGGGCAAACGTGCACTCTGAGTGAGTACGTCGCCACAGGCGCCAGCTGCGGTGGAACCCGCACCCTGCTGGCCAACTGGGACACCAGGATCACCGAGGTGAACCCAGCCGGCTGAGCTTTTTGGAGAGGCCGGTCGCCGGTGCGACCGGCCTCTTCGTCTCGACGCTCTCCCTCCAGGTCAGCTCACCGGTCGTCCATTAGCATGGTTCGTGCATGGAGGTCAGGCGATGAGTGAAGTCCAGGTCTCAGAGGCGGAGATCGCGGTTCACTGGCGGGAAGAAGAGTATTTCCATCCGCCCGCGAAGTTCATCGGCCAAGCGAACGCGAACGACCCCGCCATATTCGAGCGGTTCGCCGAGACGAACTTCCCCGAATGCTTCAAGGAATATGCCGATCTCCTGACCTGGGACAAGTACTGGCACACCACGCTCGACACGAGCAACGCGCCGTTCTGGAAATGGTTCGTCGGCGGAAAGCTAAACGCCTCGTACAACTGCATCGACCGGCACCTGGCGAAGTTCAGGGACAAGGCTGCCTTCATCTGGGTCCCCGAGCCCGAGGCGGAAACGACCCAGGTGATCACCTACCAGGAGCTTTACAAGCGCGTCAACGAGTTCGCGGCGCTGCTGAGAGATTTCTGCGGGCTGAAGGCGGGCGACCGGGTGACGTTCCACCTGCCGATGGTCCCGGAGCTGCCCGTATCGATGCTGGCCTGCGCCCGCCTCGGCGTCATCCACTCCGAGGTTTTTGGCGGCTTCAGCGGCGCGGCGTGCGGCGGCCGCATCGCGGACTCGGGCAGCGACATCCTCGTCACGATGGACGGCTATTACCGCAACGGCGACTTGATCGATCACAAGGTCAAAGCGGACGAAGCGGTAGAAGAGGCGAAGAAGCAGGGCCAGAAAGTCGACAAGGTCTTGATCTGGCGTCGCTATCCCGGCAAGTACTCATCGAAGACCGAGATGGTGAAGGGCCGGGACTATTTCATCGACGAGCTCATCGCCAATTACAAGGGCAAGACCGTCGAGCCCGTCTCCATGCCGGCCGAGGCTCCGCTCTTCCTCATGTACACCAGCGGCACGACGGCCAAGCCGAAGGGCTGTCAGCACAGCACCGGCGGATACCTCGCATACGTGGCGGGAACGTCGAAGTACTACCAGGACATACATCCCGAGGACACGTACTGGTGCTTTGCCGACATCGGCTGGATCACGGGCCACTCGTATATCGTTTACGGGCCGCTGGCGCTGGCGGCCACCAGCGTCATGTACGAAGGAGTGCCCACGTTCCCGGATCCCGGGCGGCCGTGGCGAATCGCTGAGCGGCTGAACGTCAACATCTTCCACACGGCGCCCACGACCATCCGCATGCTGCGCAAGCTGGGCCCCGATGAGCCCAAGAAGTACAACTTCCACTTCAAGCACATGACCACCGTGGGCGAGCCGATCGAGCCCGAGGTCTGGCGCTGGTATCACCAGGAGGTCGGGAAGAACGAGGCCGTCATCGTCGACACGTGGTGGCAGACAGAAAACGGCGGCTTCCTGGGCAGCACGTTGCCCGCGCTGCAACCGATGAAGCCTGGAAGCTGCGGCCCAGGCGTGCTAGGCGTCTTCCCGCAGATCCTCGACGAGCAGGGCAAGCCGGTCCCGAAAGGCAGCCAGAAGGCGGGCAACATCACCATCCGCAACCCCTGGCCGGGAATTTTCCAGACCATCTATGGAGACCCGGACAGGTTCGTGAAGACCTACTACGCGAAGTACAACAAGAAGAAGGACAGCAAGGATTGGCACGATTGGCCGTACTTCGCCGGCGACGGCGCGCTGCAGGCCGAGGACGGCTACTTCCGAATCCTGGGCCGCGTCGACGACGTGATCAACGTGGCCGGGCACAGGCTCGGCACCAAAGAGCTCGAGTCCGCGACCCTCACAGTGGAGGAGGTCGCCGAAGCCGCGGCGGTGCCGGTGATGGATGAGCTGCGGGGCCGGGCGGTCGAGATGTATGTGGCCCTGAAGCCGGGGTTCAAGCCGAGCAAGCAGATCGAGGACAAGGTCTCGGCCGCGATCGACAGGCTCATCGGCAAGATCGCTCGGCCGAAGAACGTGTGGATCGTGCCGGACATGCCGAAGACTCGATCAGGAAAGATCATGCGCCGAGTGATCGCCGGCATCTCCAACTTCACCAGCCCGGGCGACATCACCACGCTGGCCAATCCCGAGATCGTGGAGACCATCAAGCATCACGTCGAATCAGAGAAGGTGAAGACAGGGCAAACGCCGCGTGAGCTGACCGAGAAAGAGCTAGAGGAGATCAAGTCTTTCGGGCGCGCCGAGTAATTTCGTCGTATAGGGATTCGGTCTCAGCCGAAGGCGAGACTCCGAGCTCTTTGTCGAGTAGGTCGCGGCATTGCTGGTACGCACGCACCGCATCCGCGCGATCGCCGTTGGCGGCGAGCAGACGCATGAGGCGCCGGTAGCCAGACTCGCGATATGGCTCGAGCCGCACCGCCTCTCGGGCGTGGGCGACTGCGAGCACCATCTCGTTGTTGGCCGCCAGCGCCTCGACCCTGCAGTCGAGCGCCCTGATCAAGCTCGCCTCCAGCAGGGCGCGACGCTCATCGACCCACGGTCCATCCTGCCCAGGAAGGAACGGGCGCCGAAGGATGATGGTCGCGATCAGCGAAGGCCCGTATGCCGCCTGCGGGTTGCCGATGGCGATCGCACCCTCGGCGGCATCCACCCCGGCCAGCGCCGCCTCGACGTCGACCCATGTCTCGCCGGGCGGCGTGAACTGGTAGCAGCCGAACGCATTGCCAATGATCCGGCCACGTGGCAGTCCGGCTGTCGCGAGGCCGGCGCGAAGGCGGCTGACGATCGCGCTGAGCGCGAGGGTCCACGAGGCGGGCAGCGATTCCGGCCATAGGGCCTCGGCAAGCTCGGCCTGGGTGACTGCCCGTTTACGCTCCATGACGAGATGGGCGAGAACGAATCGGCCTTGCGGGCCGCCCAGCTTCGACTCCCGCAGCAGGCGATCGCCGTTCTCGACCTGCACCTCCCCGGTCAGGTAGATCCTCAGCATCTACCGGTCTGAGCCGATAATCCGCAGCGGGATGGGTGACTGGAACCTGTTCTTCGCGACGGCGGCCGGGAGCGCCGCGACCTTGGTCGGCCTACTGTTCATCGCGACGCAGCTGCACCTCGGCGTCTTCGCCGACCCGAAGAACCGGTGGGCAGCGCTGGGCCAGAGCACGCTGACAATTCTGGCCACTGCCTTCGTCATGTCGCTTGCGTTCCTCATCCCGTCTCTCGATGCGCGGGTTCGCGGCGAGATCATCCTGGTGGCCGTCGCTTTCGCCACGTGGCGAACCATCTGGATCTGGTGGCCCGTATTCAGGCTCCAGGAGAGAGGACGCCGCCATCGGCTCGCGCAGAGCTTCTGGCTTCTGGTGGTGCCGTTCGCCATCTACGTCTATCTGCTGAGCGGCGGGGTCGGCCTCCTGCGAGGCGAAACGGGGGCCATGCTGAACGTTGCCTATGCCCTCCTCGGCCTCTTCTCCATCGCCATGCGCAACGCTTGGCGCCTGGTCGTGAACGTCGAGCAGGATGAAACGCTGGCAGACTCCAAAGATTCCCCAAACCCCACCGGCCATGATGTCATCGCCAGGCCGGGCATGACCAAGGAGTGACATGAAGAAGCGAGTCGAATGTGAATGCGGTTGGGTGCTCGAGACCGACGACGAGGAGAAGCTCGTGAAAGGCGTGCAGGAGCACGCCAGCGAGGTTCACCACATGCAGGGCGTCAGTCGCGAGCAGGTCCTGGCCCAAGCCAAGCCCGTCTAGACGCTGCCCTCGGGTAGCGAGACCACATAAGGAGTCATCCGTGAAGTACCTCTACCTTCTCTATGCCGACGAATCGAAGATGCCCCACCCGGGCACGCCGGCTTTCGACGCCCAGAACAACGCCTTCAACGCCTACTTCGATGAGATCAACGGCAAAGGCCTGTTCAAGGCCGGCGACCCGGTGCAGGCGTCGTCGACCTCGAAAACCGTACGCGTCCGCAACGGCCACACCGATTCCACCTCAGGACCATTCAACAAGAACGGCGACCAGCTGGTCGGGTTCTATGTGATCGAGGCGGCCGACCTCGACGAGGCGGTCAAGTACGCGGCCAAATGCCCGGTGGCGCAGGTCGGTGCCATGGAGGTCCGCCCCATCGTCCAGATGTAGCGACGGGGAACCGTCTAATCAGGACCGCGGGGTCGGTATTCAAATCCGGTGGCGGGCGGGATGGTCAGCACCCGCCCGTCATCGGTGCGCACGATCTGCCAACCGCCCTCGTGAACCATCCAGTGATGCCGGTAGCAGAGCAAGACCAGGTTGTGCAGGTCTGTCGACCCGCCGTGAATCCAATGCGCCAGGTGGTGGCCAGAGGTAAAGCTCGCCGGCCGGTCACAGCCAGGCCAAACGCAGCCCTGATCGCGAACCCTTAGCGCCTTGCGCTGAGGTCCCGAGATCACTCGCTTGGCCCGACCCACGTCGATTACGGTCGACTCCGAGCCGAGCAAGATCCGGGTGATCGTGCAGTCGCAAGCCAACCGCTCCACTGCTTTCGACGAAATCGGCAGCGAGAACTCCATCTCCGCCGCCGGCGCACCCATCAGACCGAGAAGAGTCTCGAGCGAGGTCGTCACCTGCACATGCGGCCGCTGACTCTGTGCCCCGAAGTTGGGCCCATGGGTGACTGCCTCGACCAGTGCGTCGGCCAGCCTGTGCTCGCGATCGCGGTCGTCGGCTTTGCCCGCCCGCTTGGCCAGAGGCTCCAGCGCCGCCTTGAGCGCCGCGCCTCCGACCTTGTCGAGAATCCCTTTGATCAGGACGACGCCGTCGTCGGCTCTATACAGGTTGAGACTTCGAGCCTCGAAACCCTGCTTCTCCTCGTCCACCACGCCCTTGGGGTTGGCAGCGTGTTCGGCGTGCAGACAAGTGTTTCGAAACTTGGCCACGCTCTCTTTGCGCGCATGGCGCAGCAGCCTGGCTTCGTCAAGTCGCTCACCGACCTTGGCAGCCGTCCTTGCGATGTGCGTGAAGTGGGCGAAACCGATCTCCCCGATACCGAGCGCCATCCGGCTCTGGCCGATGTTCTCCAACTGCTCGCCCACGCAAACCCGATCGGCCGCGGCGCCACCGGACATGTGGCAGTTGGCCTTGATCCAGGAGATCGGGCTGTCGAAGCCCTGCTCGTCGTATTCCGTGGTTTCGGCGAAGGCCGCGGCCACCTTGGCGAACTCGAGGTTGAGGATGTCGACGGCGAAGGCGAGCTGAGTCAGCCTCTGGCCGAGATCAACTCCGCGTACACCACCCCCACACCCCACTGTCATGAGAGGAGTATACGAACATTTGTTTGCCAGGTCAAGTCTTGCGGAAATTAACTTCGTGCTCCTGCCACAGACATGGCCACGCCCTCCGACCGGCCCTCACGCCCTTTTCCCAGTCCTTTCCGTCCCCCCTCAATTGACGGATTCGGCAACGAGTGATAGCTTCCCTCCAACTTCTGTAACAAACGTTTCGGGCGGGCGGTAAGCCCGGGGAGGGGTACCAGTTGCAAGAAGAAGCCCATGCCGACGTTCGTGACCTGGCGAGGTTCGGGTATCAGCAGGAGCTGAGGCGAGTGCTGGGCGTCTACTCTAGCTTCGCCGTCGCGTTCTCGTACATCTCTCCGTCAACAGGCATCTTCACCCTGTTCATCCTGGGTATCGGCCTGGCGGGCCCGGCATTTTTCTGGAGCTGGCCCATCGTCGTCGTAGGCCAGCTGCTCGTCGGCCTGAACTTCGCTGAGGTGAGCGCGCACTTCCCAGTCGCCGGCTCCGTCTATCAGTGGACCAAGTACCTGTCGAACCGGACGTACGCCTGGTTCACAGGCTGGATCTACCTGTTTGCCGGTGTACTCACGGTCGCGGCCGTCGTGGCCACGGTCCCACTCGTGTTGATCCCGCTCCTCAACAACCTGGGCATGAGCATCGGCACGGACCCCGATACCGAGCGGAACGTCGCAGCGATCATCCTTCTGAGCACGACCCTGTTGAGCATCTTCGGCGTGAGGATCGTCGCCTTCGTCAACAACACGGGCGTCGTCTTCGAGATCCTCGGCATGGTCGTCTTCGCGCTGATCCTTCTGCTCTTCTACCACCACCAGTCCGTCAGCGTCCTGGTCGACGGCAGCTATCTCGGCTCGGGCTTCAACACACAGGCCGGGACCTTCCTCGCCGCCATGTTCATGTCGCTGTTCGTGATCTACGGCTTCGACACTGCGAGCACGCTCGCTGAGGAAACCAAGAACCCACGCCGAGAAGCGCCACGAGCCGTCCTCGCATCCATCGTCGGCGCCGCCATCATCGGCGCGATCTTTCTGTTCGCGACCATCATCGCGGTGCCTGGCGACATGGGCAAGTTCGTCTCCGACATCGGCGCCGGCAAGATTCCATTCCCACTGGTGACCATCATCGAATCCAACTTCCCGGGTTGGGCCGCCAACCTGTACCTCTTCGTCGTCTTCGCGGCGATCTACGTTTGCTGCCTCGCCATCCAGACCTCGACCATCCGCCTTGCGTTCGGCATGGCGCGCGACGGCAAGCTCCCGCTCGGAAAGTACTTCAACAAGGTGAACCCTGCGCTGCACACTCCGGTCGGCACGTGCATCGTGATCGGCGTTCTCGCCGGCCTCCCCCTCGTCTATTACGCCGGCGCGGGCACCATCGCCATCGGCGCGACCGGGATGATCTACCTGTCCTACATCCTCGGCAACATCGCCATCCTCCTCGCTCGTATGAAGGGCTGGCCAAAAGAATCGGCGCCCTTCAAGCTCGGCCAGTGGGGCACGATCGTCAACATCCTCGCCCTGGTCTGGGGAGTCGCCATGGAGATCAACTTCCTGTGGCCGCGCAACGCCGCGGTCGGTGGACAGAACCCTCCGCTCAGCGCACTGCCGAACGTGACGATCGGCGGCCCGATCGGCACCATCCCTGTGTTCGAGTTCACTCTTGGGGCGATCCTGCTCGTGGGCGTCATCTACTACCTGCTCGCCCAGCGCAACGCCCCCGAGACCCCGGCGATTCAGCCGGTGCAAGCCAGCGCCTGAGAACCCATAGGGGCCGGATGGAAACGTCCGGCCCCAAATCCTTCCTGGTGCCATGAATTGAAACCCCACGCGCAGGCTGTAGTCATCGGCGGGGGTGTGGGCGGCGCCGCCATCCTTTACTGGCTGGCGCGTCTCGGTTGGACCGACACGGTGCTGGTCGAGAGATCACGAGTCACCAGCGGCTCGACCTTCCATTCCGCCGGCCTGGTGGGCCAGCTGCGCGGCTCGCTCAGCCTGACCCGGATGATGATGAACTCGGTCGACCTGTACCGGAAGCTGGGCGAAGAGGTCGGCCTGGAGACAGGTTGGCACGAGGTCGGCTCGCTGCGGCTGGCCTCGAGCCAGGAACGCATGGAGGAGCTGTCGCGCCAGGCGGGATGGGCCAAAACGTTCGGGCTTCCCCTCGAGCTCGTGTCGGCACAGGAAGCCCAAAAGATGTTCCCGCCCATGTCGATGGACGGGGTCCTCGGCGCCGCCTATCTCCCGACCGACGGCTACATCGACCCCAGCCAGCTGACGTTCGCGCTCGTCGAAGGAGCGCGAAGGCGTGGCGCGGAGATCTGCGAGGAGACGCGCGTCACGGCGATCGAGACGGCGAACGGGCGCGTGAAGCGTGTCGTCACCGACAAAGGCGACATCGACACGGATTTGGTCGTCAACGCCGGCGGGATGTTCGCGGCCGAGATCGGGCGGTTGGTCGGAGTCACGGTGCCGCTGATCCCGATGGCGCACGAATACCTCATCACGACCCCATCCGGCTTGCCGCGCGACATGCCCACGATGCGCGACCCATCGCTGCTCGTCTACTACCGGCCCGAGTCGGGCGGCCTGATCATGGGCGGCTACGAGCGCGACCCTAAGCCGTGGGGCCTGGACGGCATCCCGGCCGACTTCAACGGCAAGCTGCTCGAGCCGGACTGGGATCGGTTCGAGCCGCTGATGACGAACGCGATCGTCCGCACGCCCACATTGAAGGACGCGAGCGTCGTCCGGCTGGTAAACGGCCCCGAGGCGTTCACCCCAGACGCGAGGTTCATCCTCGGCCCTACCGACGTGCGCGGCTTCTGGGTGGCGGCTGGATTCTGTGCCCACGGCCTCGCCGGCGCGGGCGGGATGGGGCGGCTGGTCGCCGAATGGATCGTGGACGGCAGGCCACAGCTCGACGCCTGGGAGATGGACTCGCGCCGGTTCGGCCGCCACTACATCAGCGGCGAGTACACGCTCGCCAGGACGCGGGAGGTCTACTCGACCTACTACGACGTCAAGTACCCCGGCCACGAGCGCAGCGCGGGCCGGCCGCTGCGGCTGTCGCCGGCCTACACGCGCCTCCAGGAGCTCGGCGCTGCGTTTGGCGAGAAGTCAGGCTGGGAGAGGGCGAACTGGTTCGAGCCGAACGCTGCGCGCGGTGACGAATCGCTCAGGCCAAGGGGCTGGGCCGGCCGGTTATGGTCGCCCGCTATCGAGGCTGAGCATCGAGCGTGCCGCGAGACCGCCGCACTCTTCGATTTCACATCGTTCGCCAAGATCGAGGTCCGGGGTCGCGGCGCGGCTGAGTTCCTGGAGCGCCTCACCGACAACCGCGTGGCTCGCTCGGTCGGCGCGCTTACCTACACGCAGATGCTCAACGAAGGCGGCGGCATCGAGTGCGATTTCACCGTCACGCGCCTGGCCGAGGACAGGTTTCGAATCGTCACCGGCACGGCGTTCGGCCAGCACGACCTGTACTGGATTCGCGACCACATCCCCGACGACGGTTCGGTGCAGGTCGAGGACGTCACGTCATCGCTTGCGTGCATCGGACTCTGGGGTCCGGCAGCACGCCAGATCCTGCAGCCCCTGACGACGGCCGACGTTTCCAACCATGCGTTTCCATACATGACCGCCCGGCAGCTGGCGGTCGGGTCGGTTCCTTGCTTCGCGCTCCGCGTCACCTACGTCGGCGAGCTCGGATGGGAGCTGTACTGCCCGTCGGAGTTCGGCCTGCGGCTGTGGGACACGATCTGGGAGGCCGGCCAACGGCACGGCCTGAGCGCCGGCGGTTACAAGGCCGTCGACTCGCTGCGGCTCGAGAAGGGGTACCGGGTGTGGGGCTCGGACATCGGGCCGGAGGTGAATCCATACGAGGCGGGCCTGGCCTTCACGGTGAAGCTCGACAAGGGGGACTTCATCGGGCGCGAAGCGCTGCTCAAAGCACGCGAGACGCAGCCGGAAACCCGGCTTGCATGCCTCGTCCTGGACGACCCGCGCTCGGTCGCGCTCGGTTCGGAGCCTGTGCGCATCGCCGGCGAGATCACTGGTCGCATCACCAGCGGCGGCTATGGATATGCGGTGGGGCGCTCGATCGCATACGCGTACGTGCCCGCGGCGGCGCGCCCCGGCACCCCCGTCGAGGTCGAGATATTCGGCACCTGGGTGCCGGGCCAGATCGCCGAAGAGCCGCTTTACGACCCCGCCGGCCAGCGGGTGCGGTCCTAGGAAGCGTGCTCGAAAACGAGCAGGTGCGCGGCAGCGTCGCCTTGACCGGAACGCTTGTCGTCTCGAAGAGCCAAACCCGCGGATTCCGCCGCGGCGGTGATCTCGGCCACCGGTCGGAGCTTGAACCCGTAAGGAGTCGTCGGCATGCGCGCCATGGCCTCCGGGTCGCCGATGCCGACAACGACTCGCCCAGAGGGCGTGAGGATTCGCGCCAGCTCGGAGAAAGCGCGATTCAGGTCGGCGATGAAATAAATCGTGTTGATCGTGATCGCCGCCTGAATCGATGCGTCATCGAGCGGCAGCTGCGTGATCGAGCCGGTGTGGAGGTGCAGGCGACTGCTCGCGACGTCGCGTCCGAACCGGCGCGAGGCCCGGCTCACCATCGTCGGCGAAAGGTCGACACCATGGACCTGACCCTGGTGCCCGACTCGTTCGAGCAGCATCTCCAGCCCCACGCCGCCGCCGAAGCCAAGATCGGCCGCGACCGCGCCCGAAGGAATTTCCAGCTCCCTGATCGCAATCGCTATCGTGCCGCGGTTGGAGCGGTTGAGCATTGCTCCGACCGCGCGTCCACGCAAGCCAGTGGGCAGTCCTAGTTGAGATGCAAACCCCGCCAGCATCCGGCTCCTCAAGCCCATCTGCGGATCCTAGGCGCCGGCCGGCTGGAAATTGAGCCGCGCGAAGTGTTTGGCAGCGTAGCCCTTGAAATC
>Ga0209377_1002776_pt1 | contig 11354 bp, 10 predicted proteins | sample GraSoiAngelo_141_FD_185898 | JGI IMG/M metagenome (GOLD analysis project Ga0209377, IMG submission 185898) | Grasslands soil microbial communities from the Angelo Coastal Reserve, California, USA - 14_0929_12_40cm (SPAdes) (version 2) | ecosystem: Environmental > Terrestrial > Soil > Grasslands ...
TCCTGTTGGCCTTCTGTCCGCTGTTCGCGGGCCTCTATCCGCTTACCCAACTGTATCAATTCGAGGAGGACCGGCGCCGCGGCGATCGCACGCTGGCACTGATTCTCGGTATGCGGCTGAGCCTCCTGGTGGCGACCGTCTGCACCGTGCTTGCATTTGCGCTGCTCACCTCCGCGGCAGTCCTGCTCGATGTCGGCACCAAGGGGTATGCGATCGTCGTGCCGCTCGTGCTGTGGCTGATGGTGCTGGTGCCGTGGCTGTTGCGGCACGATCACTGGAGTCCGGCGCAGCACCAGCGCGGGATGTATCGGGCGCTGGCGGCGTGGGCAGTGACCGATCTCACGGTCCTGTTTGTGTTTGCCACCTAGAGTGCGGCATTTAGATTAGCATTCACGGGCCTAAGCCACACCCTTCAAGGGTGAATACCAATACACGAGGAGCTCTCTTCACATGACAGCAGGCACCACGGCTCCCTCCACCGCTGTCGATCGTTCGGAATTCCGGCATATCCTGCTGAGCGGAACGTGGGTCGGTCTGATCACAGCACTGTCAGTCATCGTCTTCCTCCTTGTCGCGCGGTTGCCCCTCCCTGCCATTGTCGCAGCGCTCATTGAAACGGTCATCGTGCTGGCGGCGGGTGTCGCTGTGACGTTCCTGCCGGGTTCCTTTGCGGCTGCTCGCACCACGCAGGGCATCGCCAGCGCGGCAGCGATCGGTCTGTGGGGGACAGTTGTGTTCATGGCGGTGGACATCATCCTGCTGCGGCCGTTCCACGCGTACCCGTGGACGTGGGACGCGGTAGGGGGTGGCAGCACCTGGTGGTACCTGCCGATCTGGTGGATGCTGGGGACTCTGCTCGCCTGGCTGGGGGCGCTGGTGACCGCAGGTCGCGTGGCTCGCGGCGGAGATCCGTCGATTCGCGCGCTCTCGATTCCATTACTCTCCGGCGGCGTGGGAGTTGCACTGGGCTTGGGGCTCAGCGGGCTCGTATATATGCCGGTCGCGGGGGGAGCGGGGTTCGCCCTCACGCTGATCGTATTCGCCCTCGTCGTCATCGCTCGGAAAGGGTAGGAGTCGCGCAACGTGCCGCGGTGGTTCGCGCATTTTCTGTTGATTGTCGGGTGGCTGCTCACCCCGATCTGGGCGTGGGCGGCATCGCACGTAGGGCTCTGGATCGGCGCGTTGGTGGCGCTGCGTCTCGATAACCCGATTGCGATGCTCGCCATTGCCGGTTCGGGCGCGTTCCTGCTGGGCTTCGCGGTGCTGTGGACCTGGATCCGGTTCATGCGCCACCTGCCGCATCTGCTCTCGCATCACATGGCGCCCCGTGAGAGCGTGCCGGAGGCTTCGGCGACCACCGCGGTGGCATCGGTGGCACCGATGGTCTCGAGGACCTCCAAGGAGCACACTGCGATTGCGGCCGCGGACTGACCGCGCCCTCGTCGTTGTCGTAGCCCTGGCGACAGCATCTCCGCTGTACGGCCAACACAGCGGTCGGGATATCGATTTCCTGTTCGGTCGCTGGTACCAGGGCAATCAATCGAGAAGCTACGAGTTGAGAACCGACGCGCCGCTCTCGGGGATTTTTTCGCATGGCCTCGCCGCGCAAGTCCTGATTCACGACAGTCTCGGTCGTAACCGCGCCTTCTATGGAGCAGGCTGGCAGCTGCACGCGCTGCGACATCGCTCCACCTTCGGACCATACGCCGTCGCCGGCGTTTCGCTCGGTCTCTCGACGGATACGACAGCTCAGGATCTGGCCGCTCTCTGGACGATCGGCGGGGGCCTCGAATGGCGTCCCGCGTCAGGGGTAGCGTTCGGATTGGAGAGCGTGTACCGCCTGCAAGACGTGGGACCGCGAGGCTTCTGGCGGACCTCCCCCGATAGGCGCGATGGCGTGGCGGCAGCCATCGGCCTCTCGCTGGCGATCGGCCCGAGCCGCTCCGGTCGCAGCGGGAGCATGCGGGAGCCACCGCCTGAGCCACCCCGCGACATCGCCGGAAATGCGGCGGACGTCGTCCGCAGCGCTCTAGCAGTGCTGGGTACACCGTACGTCTGGGGCGGAACGGCCGCGAACGGATTCGATTGCTCGGGCCTCGTGCAGTGGGCGTACGGCCAACACGGCATTCGCTTGCCGAGGATGAGCCGAGATCAGGCGAGCTCAGGCGCCCTGGTGACGCCAGCGCTCGAAGCTCTGCATCCCGGGGATATCTTGCTCTTCGCGGCCCAACCCGGTGGCGGCGTGAGCCATGTCGGCATGTACGTCGGGGACCAGACGTTCATTCACAGCTCGAATAACGGCGTGAAGCTGTCCCGGCTCGTCGCTCAGGATGCCGACGGGCAGTGGTGGGTGACGCGATGGGTGGGAGCGCGGCGAGTTATCGAATGACGGTCTCACGTCGGCACATCGACCTGACGATGGGGTGTCGACGCGCCGTCCTGCCGACGTGTATCGCCTGGGTGCTGGCCTGCGGCGCGTCCCGGGTGCCCCCGACCCTCCGCGGCTACGATATCCTCGTCGCCGGGCAGGACTCCCAAAGCGTCGAGCTCGCCCACGCGATGAAGGGACTCGGCTACCATGTGCGGCAGAACGTAAAGGGGGGGAGTCGTCCGACTGCCGCCCTCATCCATTTCCTCTATGCCGAGCCCGGGCCGGTGCAGCCGACCTGGCTCCATCTCCGTCTTGCGGACACGCGCTCGGGGTTGATCGTCGGGGTTGCGGCGATACAGCTCGATTCCGCACTGCGGACGCCCCACGCCCGGGCAGTTGCCGCGGTGCAAGCCATTTCGGCCCCTTGACAGGTCGGTGTCCCACCGGTGAAATTCTCGCCTGTCGTCAATTAGCACTCACCGCCCGTGAGTGCTAACGGCTAATCAATTCAAAGAGTTATGGAGGTTCGAGCACCATGCCAGCAGCAACCAAGACGACCCAGAAGTACAAGGTCTATCCGTTGGCTGATCGCGTCGCGATCCGGCCCATGGAGGAGACCGAGACGATGAAAGGTGGGCTGTACATCCCCGACACCGCCAAAGAGAAGCCGATCCAGGGCGAAATCATCGCCGTCGGACCCGGCCGCCGCGAGAAGGGTGAGACGATCCCCATGGAGCTGAAAGTTGGGGACCGGGTCATCTACGGGAAGTACAGTGGCACGCAGGTCGAGTTGGACAACGAAGAGATCATCCTGATCAAGGAAGCCGACGTCATCGCGAAGCTCGCGTAAGCATTCTTCGGGAGGAAGCACAGACATGGCAGCCAAGTATTTGGAGTTCAGCACCGAGGCCCGGGCCCGCCTGAAGCGTGGCGTGGATCAGCTGGCCGACGCGGTGAAAGTGACGCTCGGCCCCAAGGGCCGGAATGTCGTCATCGACAAGAAGTTCGGCAGCCCGACCGTCACCAAGGACGGCGTGACTGTCGCGAAGGAAGTCGAGCTCGACGACGAGATCGAGAACATGGGCGCTCAGATGGTGAAGGAAGTGGCGACCAAGACCTCCGACCTCGCAGGCGACGGCACCACGACGGCCACGGTACTCGCGCAGGCGATCTACCGTGAGGGCCTCAAGTCCGTTACGGCCGGCGCGAATCCGATGGCGCTGAAGCGCGGCATCGAGAACGCCGTCGAGACCGTCGTCACCGAGCTGAAGAAGATTTCGGTGCCGACCTCGGGGCGGAAAGACATCAAGCAGGTCGCCACGATTTCCGCCAACGGCGACGCTGAGATCGGCGACAAGATCGCCGACGCGATGGATAAGGTCGGTAAGGACGGCGTGATCACGGTCGAGGAAGCCAAGAGCCTCGAGACCACGCTGGAGACCGTAGACGGGATGCAGTTCGATCGCGGCTACCTCTCGCCCTACTTCATCACCGATCCCGAGAAGATGGAGTGCACGATCGAGGATGCCTACATCCTCATCTACGACAAGAAGGTCTCGACGATGAAGGACCTCCTGCCCGTGCTCGAGAAGGTGGCACAGTCAGGCCGGCCGTTGCTGATCGTTGCCGAGGACGTCGAAGGGGAGGCGCTGGCGACGCTCGTCGTCAACAAGCTCCGCGGCACGCTGAAGGTCTGCGCCGTCAAGGCGCCGGGCTTCGGTGACCGCCGCAAGGAGATGCTGCGCGACATCGCCATTCTCACCGGTGGCCAGGTGATTTCGGAGGAGCTGGGTCTCAAGCTCGAGAACACCACGCTCAACGATCTCGGCCGCGCCAAGCGCGTCATCGTGGATAAGGACAACACCACGCTCGTAGACGGCAAGGGCAAGGACGACCAGATCGAGGGCCGCAAGGCGGAGATCAAGGCCCAGATCGAGAAGTCCACGTCCGATTATGACAAAGAAAAGCTCCAGGAGCGGCTGGCAAAGCTCGCCGGTGGCGTGGCCGTGCTGAACGTGGGCGCCGCCACGGAGACCGAGATGAAGGAGAAGAAGGCCCGTGTCGAGGACGCGCTGCACGCGACCCGCGCGGCGGTCGAGGAGGGCATCGTGCCGGGCGGCGGTGTGGCGCTGCTGTGGTGTCAGAAGTCGCTCGACAAGACCAAGGGTCACGATGACGATGAGAAGACCGGCATCGAGATCGTGCGCCGGGCCCTCGAGGAGCCGATCCGCATCATCGCCCAGAACGCGGGCGCGGAAGGCGCTATCGTGGTCGGTAAGGTGAAGGAGTCGAAGGACAAGAACTTCGGCTACAACGCGCAGACCGATAAGTTCGAGGACCTGGTCGCGTCCGGCGTCATCGACCCGACCAAGGTCACCCGGACCGCTTTGCAGAATGCCGCATCCATCGCGAGCCTGCTCCTCACGACCGAGTGCGTCGTGGTGGAGAAGAAGGAGAAGGAAAAGGCTCCGCCGATGCCGGGCGGTGGAATGGGTGGGATGTACTAAAAGACCTAGACGTCTAGGTTGTAACGACTTACGTCGCATGCTCCCTCCCGTGTGAGGTTCGGCACGGGGGGGAGCCTTATTTTGGTCCATGACCGTCCCGGCGGAAAAGGCCGCTCTCTCTCGAGAGTTGGCTGATTTCCTTATCGAGCTCTCCATTGCCCTCCACAAGCACGCGATGTATCCGGAGGGGCACCCCTCGCTTGCCCCGGCCGCGGCCGGTGTCGCCCGCCGCGCCGAGCATCTTTTCGAAGGTCGGAGCACCCTCGCGCTCGGTGTTGCCCGGCAACAACTCGTCATCGAAGGCGTGGCGACGGATGTGAAGAATCCGCTCCTTGCCGAGCTCGCTGGTCGGCTGCATCGCCATCACCTCGGCGCCATCACATTCCAGCGCGGGCTCCGGGTCAGTGAAGTCGGCGACGTGCTGAAGACGTTGGCCATCGAGGCCGATCGCTCGGGCGAGCCGCTGGGACTCGGACCACCGGAGCAGCTCCGTGCGTGGGATCACATCCGGTTGCATCCGGTCACGTACGAGCGGCTCGAGCTGCTGGAGGAAGACGAACAAGCCCCGTCCTCGGATGCCAAGGGAGCCAAGGAGCGGGGACTCCGCGGCTCGCAGCTCTGGGTAGGACTCGCGCGCGCCGCACTCATGGCGGACGCGCTTGCCGCAGATGATGCGCCCCCACCGCCAACCGAGCCGGCCGTCATTGCCAAGGCGATCGATGAGAATCAGCATGGCGCCGCGTACGATCAGGTCATCGTCGGATACCTCCTCCAGATTGCGGATGAATTGAAGCACACCGGCGGCGCGGAGGCGGTGGCGCTGCGACGCCGCACGTCTAAGCTGGTCGGTGCGCTGCAACCGGCGACCCTGCGCCGCTTGATCGAAATGGGAGGCGATAGCGCGCAGCGTACGAAGTTCGCGATCGATGCGACGCACGGACTGGCGGTCGATGCGGTCCTCGACATCGTGCGCGCGATGGCGGATGCATCCCACAGGACCATCTCCGATCCACTGGTGCGGATGTTGTCGAAACTGGCGCAACATGCGGAGCAGGGACCCGCCGAGAAGCGCGCGCGGGCGGACGAGGCATTGCGCGATCAGGTGCGCGATCTGCTGCACGGCTGGACGCTGGACGATCCCAATCCCGACGGCTACGGGCGCGCGCTGCAGAAAATGGCCGCCGCTTCGCCCGGTGCGATCCCGCGCAACGACGGGCAACAGGCCGCCGAGCCGTTGCGCATCGTCCAGACGGCAGTTGAAGCCGGAGCGCTGGGGTTCGCTGCCTGGCGCGCGGTCGAACGACTCGTGGCCGAGCACCACATCGGCGAGCTGGTAGATGTGCTCGCCGCCTCCGCCGATGCGTCCTCCGAGCGCGCGCCCGTCCGGGCCGATATGGCCCCCCTCTGGACGCGCGTGACCTCGCCGGACGTCGTGCGTCAGCTGGCGACCAACGAACCGCCCGACTTCATCACACTCGATCGCGTGCTGCCGCGGCTCCATGTCGACGCATTCGAGCCATTGCTCGACGTGCTGGGTGCCTCGGAGTCGCGGACGACACGCCGGGGGCTGCTCGATCGTCTCACGCGTGCCCCCCGCGAGCTCGGTCCCGTGATCGCCACGCGGCTCGCGCGCGAGATGCCGTGGTACGTCACGCGAAATCTGCTCCTGATCCTCGACGGTTTGCCGGCGCTGCCCGACGGATTCTCGACGGCCGCGTTCATCGCGCATCAGGACGCGCGCGTTCGGCGTGAGGCCTTGAAGGTTTCCTTGAAGGTTCCAGCCGAGCGGGAGCGTGCGCTGATCGGCGCCCTGCGAGACGACGATCCGCGGACCGTGCGACTGGCGCTCACGCACGCGCTTGAGGACTGCCCGCCACCGGCGTTACCACTGATCACCCAGATCGCGCTGGATCAGGCGATGACGTCCGAGCTGCGCGTCCTGGCCATCAAAGTGCTGAGCCGGGTTCGCAGCACCGCCGCCCTGAACACGCTGCTGCAGCTGGCGGACGGGGGCACCAGCTGGCTGGGCCGCCCGAAGCTCGCGGTCCGGTCGCTGGAGCTGCTCGCCGCGCTGATGGCACTCGCCGCGAGTTGGCGCAACGATGGTCGCGCAGCCGCCGTGCTGGCGCTCGCCGCGGCCTCCAAAGACCCCGACATCCGCAGTGCCGTGATCAGGCGATGAGCGGCGACCCGGCTCGCTTCCTGAATGCGTTCGCCCAAGCGCTCGCCGCCATGGCGTTGTATCGCGACGGGCATCCGGCGCGGGAGCGTGCCCTCGATGTCGCGTACCAGCAGATCCAGGACCTTCAGGGCGACACGCAACGGCCCCTCTTTACCTTCCTCGGTGACGAGGTCGTGTTCGGCCGGCTGCCGCTCCGCGACCTGAAGGCGTGGGACTGGGGCAAACGGCTCGCGCAGGCCGGCATTCAACGCCTCGAGTTCGAGGATCGGGTGAGCCGCGAGGACTTCGAAGGCTTCCTCGAGGAAGTGCTGGCACGTCTCACGCTGTCGGCCATCAGCACGGAAGCGCGGCAGATGCGGCGCAGCAGCATTCGCTTCGGCGCCGTCGGCTTGAAGGGCGAGACGGAAATCGCCCCCGAGCCGCTGCCGACGGCGACCATCAGCTTCTCGCTCGGCGACGAAGTGGATACCCTGCGCTGGTTGCAGGGCGAGGTGCAGTCCACGGGGGCCATCCCGCTGGCTGAGGCGGAAGCCGTCGTGCGCTCGCTCGCGGTGGCGATGCATGGCGGCCAGCAGATCATCATGCCGCTCCTGCAGCTGAAAGAGTTCGACCAATACACGACGACGCACTCCCTCAACGTGGCCGTCCTCTCGATGGCGCTGGCGGAGTTTCTCGGCCTGTCCGCCACAACGGTGCGCACGTTCGGCGTCGCGGGGCTGCTGCACGACATCGGGAAGATCAAGATTCCCCTGGACGTGCTCACGAAGCCCGGGAAACTGACCGATGAGGAGCGCGCGCTCATGAACGAGCACCCCGTGGCCGGTGCGCGCATGCTGCTCGATGCCGAACAAGATCTCGATCTCGCCATCGTCGTGGCCTACGAGCATCACATCATGATCAATGGCGGAGGATATCCGACGCTGCATTATGCGCGTGACTGCCATCAGGCCAGCAAGCTCGTGCATGTGTGCGATGTCTATGATGCGCTGCGCACTCGGCGGCCGTACCGTGAGGCGTGGTCATTCGAGAAGACGCTCGGGTATCTGGAGGAGCGCAGAGGCCTCGAGTTCGATCCGGAGCTCTGCGGGGCGTTCGTGCGAATGATGAACCAATGGGAAGGCCAGGTGGCTTTAGTGACGGAGCCCGCTGCAAAACCGCAATAGATCCCGCTAAGATGTGTGCCATGATGAAAGCGATGTGGGCCGTCGCGGGAGCTGTCGCCGCCGCCCAAGCGCCGGCGCGACTTACGGGCGACTGGCAGGCGCGCGCGGGGGATGAGATCCGCCACATCATGGTGCGCAGCGACAGCTCGGCGCAGTTCGGCCAGGATCTCGCGCGCTGGCGCGTCGTGGGCGACAGCTTGTGGATTACGCTGGGGGACGGCGTCTGGCAGGTCTACGGCATGAAGCTCGCCGGCGACAAGCTCACGATCAGTGGTGGGGACTTAGAGAGGCCCGTCACGCTGCGCCGCGTGGGCCCGCCGACTGCGCGGCCGGATACCCTCACGATTCCGGATCCGCCGGCGCCGAATCAACGCGCGTGGTGACTACTTCAATTCTGTAACGGCCGCCAACCGCCAGCCGACGTCTTTCTTTTCAAACCGCATCGCGAATCGCCGCCGGTCCACCCGGGGCGCGCCCCCCCGCGCAGGCACATATTGGAACATGGCGCGCACGTTGCCCGTGGCGGTCGCGCCCTGTGTCTTGAAATCCTCCATCGTAAACTTCGCGGTGATCTGATTCCATTCGCGGAAGAACGCGTCCCAGCTGCGCCGCTCGTCCTCCGTCAGACCGGGGTAGAGCACGCGCAGATTCGCGATCCGCTGACTGGAGAGCGCCCGGCCGAGATCGTCCAATAACACGTCGATCGCGCTGCGGGTATCGGGGGGCTGGGTGCTCGGCGGCGCGATCCCCGCTTCGATCCCGATCTGCTCCGCGCTCTGCGCGGCGACTTTGGCGAGCGTGAAATCCTGCTCGTGGAGCAGCGACTCGGCGCGCGACAGGAAGACGCCGGCGTTCGCCGCGGCTCGCCCGGCGGGCAGCGCCTGGACGACCGGCGTCACGCGCTGGATCATATGTTGCGCTTCCCGTTCCATGGCGCGGGCCTCTTCGCGCGCCTGCGCGTAACGCTGCGCGGACTCGACGTAGCCGCGGAGCGCGAGCGACTGATCGCCACGCTGCAACGCCCGGTCCGAAGTCTCGAGCATCGACTCCGCCAGGAGCAAGGACGGCACGCTGTTCTTCTGCGCGCCGGCGGCGATGGCGCGATCCCGGGCTGCCAGCGCCGAATCGCGCCGCGAGCTCACCGCCAGAGAAACGGGCGCGGCGTTGGGGGGTGTCGGTGGCGCCGCGAGCCCTCCCGATCCACCGGCCGGTGGTATCGGCGCTGGCGGGGTGGCCGCCACGGCGCCCGGTTGCTCCCCCTGAGGGCCCGGCGCGTACAGCAGGAGCACGACGACCGCCGCCAGCGCGCCGAGTACGGCCAGCCGCGCCCGAATCGACGCATGGGTGATCAGCTTCAACATCGGCCGGGGCAGCGGCGTCCAGCGTCCGAGCGGTTGGGTCGCTTCTTCGTCCGCGCCCGAGAGCGCGGCCCGGATTTGCTGCAGCGTCGACATCATCTGGCCCGCCGACTCGTAGCGCTCGTGCGGCACCTTGTTCATCGCCTTCGCCACGACGCGCTCGAGCGCCGCGGGAATGGACGGCGCCACCGTACGCAGCGGCCGTGGCTCAGTCGTGAGCACCTGATATAGCACGCCGTGCACCGACTCGGCCTCGAACGGCCGTTGGTAGCACAGCAGCTCGTACAAGAGGCAACCGACCGAGAACACATCGGTGGCGGGAGTGATGGCGCCGTTGGTGATTTGCTCGGGCGCCATATACGTCGGTGTCCCGACGATCGCACCGGAGCCGGTTGCATCGGCCTTCTGCAGCCGCGCGATCCCGAAATCCATGATCTTGATGCGGCCGTCGGGCATGACGCGGACGTTGGACGGTTTGACGTCGCGGTGGATCACGCCGCGTTGGTGCGCGAAGTGGAGTCCGGCCAGCACTTCGATCGTGATGTCGAGCTTGCGCTCGAGCGCGAGCGGATCGCGGAGCGCGATCATGTCGGAGAGATCGCGGCCTTCGACCAGCTCCATCGCGATGTAGAGCTGCCCTTCCGACTCACCGAGGTCGTAGACGGTGACGATGTTGGCATGCTGGATGGCGCCGGCCGCGCGTGCTTCGCGCAGGAAGCGCTCCTGCATGTCTTTGGTCTTGCGGAAGCTCGCGCTCAGCAGCTTCAGCGCGACGTAGCGCCGCAGCACGGTGTCGTAGGCCTTCCATACGATGCCCATCGCCCCTTCGCCGAGGAGCTGATGGAGCTCGTACTTGCCGAGCCGGCGGTAGCGCTGTGGGATGTCGGTCATGGCGAGCGGGTCAGCCAGTCGAAGGCGCGGCGCAGATAGGATCGCGTCGCGTCCGTCACTTGCACGTTGCGCCGAGGCAGGACGCGCTCGACGGTTGCCAGGAATCCCTCCAGCGTCATCCGCGTCGCGGACGAGCCTCCCCAGGCGAAGGGCGCGATGAATTTCGGCGCGCGCACCCCGTCGAACACGCTGGCACCGGCGCCAATGACCGATCCGGCATCGAACATCATCCCGATGGCGGTCTTGGCGTGGTCGCCGAACAGGCTCCCCAGGAACTGGTGGCCGGTTTCCAGCTTCGTGCCCGCCACCTCCAGCCGGACGGAGCCGTAGGTGCTTTTGAGATTTGATGTCGTCGTGCCCGCGCCAAGGTTCACCCAGCGGCCCAGGACGGAGTGCCCGAGGTACCCGTGATGGCTCTTGTTCGAGTAGCCGAGGAATGCCGTGGTGGATACCTCGCCATGCACGACGCACCACGGCCCGATCGCGGAATTGCGGATGACGCCACCCACGAGCCGGGTGTTCGCGCCTATCCAGAGGGGGCCTTCGAGCCGCATGCCGGACTGGACCTCGACGCCACTCTCGAGGACGATTGGCCCCTTGCGCGTGTCGAACACGACGCCGGGTTCGATCGACGCTTCGCGCAGCGCGATCCACGCGGGGTCGCCCAGCACGACCGAGCCTTTCGGCACCGCGTCGGAGTCGCCGAGCAATTTGAGCAGGTCGTCACGCAGCAGCTGCTCCAGCGCGCTGATCAGATCATGTACACCGCGGAGCAATACGCCTTCCACGTTCATCGCCTGCGCGTTCGCAACCGGGCCGGTCCAGGTCGTTCCCGCCGGCACCCACCACCCGACCGTGATGCCATCGTGCGTGAGCCGGGCG
>Ga0209377_1002777_pt1 | contig 11349 bp, 9 predicted proteins | sample GraSoiAngelo_141_FD_185898 | JGI IMG/M metagenome (GOLD analysis project Ga0209377, IMG submission 185898) | Grasslands soil microbial communities from the Angelo Coastal Reserve, California, USA - 14_0929_12_40cm (SPAdes) (version 2) | ecosystem: Environmental > Terrestrial > Soil > Grasslands ...
ACCACCTCCGAGTCGTCGATCCTCACATCGCGCTCGGCGCGCGGGGAGAACGCCACGAAATCGCCGGGAAAATTGAGTGGCATCGCCTTGCCGCCTGCATTGAACGTGAGCTTCGGCGTGGACGTCACGCCTCTCATCGGAACCTGCTGCACATAAGTGCCGTCCGGATTGCCGCTCGCCAGCCCCAGCCGGGTGAAGTGCTGTTTGATGTAGGCGACGGTCAAGGTTTCTCCCTTGGTGCCGGGCGAGCGCCCCTCGAATTCATCCGAAGCCAGCACCTTGATGTGCTTCAGCAAGTTAGTGCCATCGATACCTTTCAGTGACGCCGCAACTGCAGGCGGAATGGGTGCCGGAGGAGTCCCGCCCTGGGCGCTCGACGTCCCATGCATGCAAAGGCCCAGTCCGGCAGCAAACAGAAAACGGCTAAGACGCGTGCTCAAGATAATCTCTCCCGTCATGATCAAATGGGCAGCGCTCAACTATAAAGTATCTTCTCCGAGATGAGTATTATGCTAACGGGTCAGCGGCATGGTCCGGCCGAAGATGGTCCAAAAACACTAGGAGTAATCAGACATTTCTCAGGATTTCTGGCGCAATTCGGGCTTTCACCTGCTCGAGCGCGATGACGAGGGGCGGCTTTCCGTCACCGACGATTTCCTGCGCGCATACCTGATGCGCCCGGAGATCCGGCCCGCCGAGGAATCCGGGCCGAGCGAGATTGCTTTGCACGATGCGCTCATGGAAGATCCGCGCCGGGACCCGCCCGCGTCGGCGCTGGAGAGCGTGGAGGACGGGGATGCCCGCGACAACTATCGCGTTCTGCTCGCGTTCCTCGGGAGACTGAAGCGCGCGGCGTCGCTGGAATCCTGCTACCTGGAGATTTTCTCCGGCGGCGAGGTCGCCGTCCCGCCCCTGTTCATCGATCAGCTCGCGCAGATCATCGTACGCGGCATTCTCGAGGGCTGCGACGACGCGCTCGAGCCGCGCGCGGGAGAACTCTTCTTCCGCGAACAGAAGGCGAGCACCGACGACGGCGCGGTGATGCTCGCGGACCTCGAAACCGTCGAGATGCACGCCTCGGGCGGCAGCCTCGGCAGCCTGGGTCGCCTCATCGTCGAGTCCCAGGCGCCGCTCGCGACCGTGGCCCTCGAAGTGCTCGACACGGAAAATGCCCAGGCGTATTGGCTGCGCGATCAGCGCCACGATTTCGTGATCAGCATGAATTTCGGGCGGGCCGCCAACAAGGCATTCTGCCGCGTGATGGAAAAATGGATCCGCCATTTCTTCGGAGTCAGCGTGGGCGTTCGGCCGCTGCGCGCGATCGAGGACAGCGCCTGGGCTTGGCATATCGGCCTGGACTCGGAATCGACCGCGATGCTCAACGGCCTGTGGCGTGGAGGGGAGATCGAGCCCGGCACGCTCAGGCGTATGCTCGCTCTGTTCCGGCTCGATTTCGAAGACCCCGCGGCAATGCGCGCGGACATCGCGGGCAAGCCGATCTACATGGCATTGTCGATGAACGAGAACGGCGTGGTTCGCATGAAGCCGCAGAATCTTCTCCTCAATCTGCCGCTCGCCTCGCCCGCGTGAAGCGGTGCAAGCTTGCAGCCCCGGCCTACTGGATGCGGGCCAAGCGCGCGCTCGCGCGCCGCGATGCCGTGCTCGCGGGCATCATTCGCGATCATCCCCGCATCGCGCTCGAGCCCCGCGGCGAACCGTTCTTCACCCTGGCGCGCTCGATCGTCGGCCAGCAGATTTCGGTCAAGGCCGCCGCGAGCATTTGGGCGCGCGTTGTTGCCCTCGCGCCGCGAGTGCTTCCCGAGCAGCTCATCGACGCGGGGCACGCGAAGCTCGTCGGCTGCGGCCTGTCCAGGCGCAAGGCCGAGTATCTCGGCGGGCTCGCGCGCCATTTCGTCGACGCGAGCCTGCACGTCGCGGCCTGGGCCGAGATGGACGACGAGGCGGTGATCGCCGAGCTCGTCCAGGTTCGTGGTATCGGCCGCTGGACTGCGGAAATGTTTCTGATGTTTTGCCTGTTGCGCCCCAACGTGCTGCCGCTGGACGATCTGGGTCTGCAGCGTGCCATCTGCCTGAACTATTTCCGCGGCAGGTCCGTGTCGCTTCGGACGATGCGCAAGATCGCCTCGGTCTGGGAGCCTTGGCGCTCGGTCGCAACCTGGTATCTCTGGCGCAGCCTCGATCCGATCCCGGTCGAATATTGAGACCGATGAGGGGCGCTGCGGGCTTCGGGTACAATGGCCCCCGGGATTTCCCTATGAAAACGGCGTTTCTCGATTTCGAGCAGCCGATCGCCGAGCTCGAGGCGAAAATCGAGGAGCTGCGCTTCGCGCAGGAGGACTCTGCGACCGACATCTCCGAGGAGATCCAGCGCCTGCAGAAAAAGAGCGCCGCGCTCACCAAGGAGATCTACGGAAAGCTCACGCCTTGGCAGGTCGCTCAAGTGGCGCGGCATCCGCAACGTCCGTACACGCTCGATTACGTCGCGGCTCTGTTTTCTGACTTCGAGGAACTGCACGGCGACCGCTCGTTCGCCGACGATCCCTCGATCGTCGGAGGTCTCGCCCGTTTCAACGGGCAGTCGCTGATCTTGATCGGCCACCAGAAGGGACGCGATACCAAGGAGAAGATTTTCCGGAACTTCGGCATGCCCCGCCCGGAAGGCTACCGCAAGGCCATGCGGCTCATGCGGCTCGCGGAAAGGTTCGGCATCCCGGTCTTGAGCTTCGTCGATACGCCGGGGGCGTATCCGGGGATCGGAGCGGAAGAGCGCGGGCAGGCCGAGGCGATCGGCCGCAACCTCTACGTGATGGCGGAGTTGAGGGTGCCGTTCATCTGTACCATCATCGGCGAGGGTGGTTCGGGCGGGGCGCTCGCCATTGCCGTGGGCGACGTCGTGATGATGCTGCAGTACGCGACTTACTCGGTGATTTCTCCGGAAGGCTGCGCTTCGATCCTGTGGAAGAGCGCCGACAGGGCGCCCGAGGCGGCGGAGACGCTCGGAATCACGGCCAGCCGTCTGAAGACTCTCGGATTGATCGACAGGATCGTCAACGAACCTCTGGGCGGTGCGCACCGCGATCCGGCCGCCATGGCCCAAAGCCTGAAGAAAGCGCTCGCCGACACGCTGCGCAGTCTTGCCGACAAGCGCCCCCAGGAACTCGTCGAGGAGCGTTTCGAGCGCCTGATGGGCTATGGGAAGTTCAGGGAACTCGAGCTCAGGTGAATTGCCCGGGAGGGTGGCCGCGGTGCTTGCGCCCAAGATTTTTCCGGGGGCGCACCTCGCACTGGGGCTCTCGGGCGGCCTCGATTCGGTGGCACTGCTTTCCATCCTGCTCGAGCTGGCGCCTGCACTCAGGTTCTCGCTGCGCGCCGTGCACGTCAATCACGGCATCAGCCCCAACGCCGCGCGCTGGGCCGAGTTTTGCGGCGGGTTGTGCGCAAGGCTGGGGGTTCCGCTGCAGTTGGAAACCGTGGATATCAGTCCCCATCGCCATCTGGGACTGGAGGGCGCGGCGCGCCGATCCCGCCACGAGGCCTTTGCGCGCGTGGACGCCGATTTTGTCGTCCTCGCGCAGCACAGCGATGACCAGGCCGAGACGCTTCTCCTGCGGCTTATGCGCGGGGCGGGCCTGCGGGGCCTCGCCGCCATGTCTCCCCTCCGCTCGATTTCTGGCACGCGGGCGCGATTGCTGCGGCCGCTGCTCGCGGTGTCCCGCGCGGAGATCGAGACCCATGCGCGCCTGCGCGGCCTCGAATGGGTCGAGGATGAAAGCAACGCCGATACGGTCCGCAGAAGAAATTTTCTGAGGCGGGACATCTTCCCGCTTCTCGAGCGACAGTTTCCCGGAGCGCGCGCGACGATCGCCCGGGCCGCGGCCCACCTTGCCGAAGCGCGCGAGCTGCTCGATGAGATGGCGCGAACCGACTTCGAACGCTGCGCGGGAGCCGAAGGCGTCAACGTCGCGGATTTGCAGGGCCTCGGTGAAGCTCGCGCCAAAAACCTGTTGCGCTATTGGTGCGAGACGAAGAATATCGAGCCGCTCTCGGCGGCGCGAACCGGGGAGCTGCTGCGCCAGCTGAGGGAGTCTCGATCCGATGCCCGAATCGGCCTTGCGGTACCGGGATGGACGTTTCTCCGCTATCGCGAAAGGCTTTACCTGCGGCGCGCCTCGCCAGCGCTCGAGCGTAGCCTGCGCGAAGTCTGGGATGGCGCAAACGCCCTGCCCATGCTTTCACTCGGCGGAGTGCTGAAGTTCAAGCCGGAAGAAGGACGGGGCTTGAGTCTCGCGAAACTGCGCGCCGGTTGCGTCACCGCGCGCCTGCGGCAGGGCGGGGAACGCTTGCGCCTGGACGCCGGCCGGCCCCGCCGCACGCTGAAGAACTTGTTCCAGGAGCGGGGCGTTCCGCCGTGGCGCCGGGACCGCCTTCCCTTGATTTATTGTGGCGACGAGCTCGTTTCCGTTCCGGGCATCGGCGACGCGTTCGAATTTCGCGCGGTGCCTGGCGAAGCAGGTCTTATCGTGACGTGGGAACCGTTCGAGTAGAAACGGGGGGAACAGCGTGGGCGGCCTGGGCGGCCAGACGCGGAAAAACGGCCCGGATCAGCGTGCCGCGCCCTCCCGGAGGTCGGCTCAGGTCTATCCTGCCGCCGTGCCTCTCCGCGATCTCCGAGACGATGGACAATCCCAGCCCGCAGCCCTCGCCCCCGGTCGCCGGGATGCGATAGAAGCGCTCGAAAACCTTCTCGCGCTCGGCCTCTGGAATGCCGGGCCCGTTGTCCTCGACCTCGAGCACCGACTCCCCGTCGCGGGCTCCCGTGCGCACCGTGACACTGCCGCCCCGCTGGGTGTACGCAAGTGCGTTGTCGAGCAGGTTCGCCGCCAGCTCGCGCAACAGAAGCGGTTCACCCAGAGTCCATGCATCAGCGAGCTCGAAGCCGAGATCGATGTCTTTCGCGACGGCGCGCTGAACCCAGTCGCGCAGATCTCGGCTGATGCTCTCGTGCAGGTTGACGGGCTGGCCGCCGCTCGCCGCTTCTCCCGGCTCCGCGCGGGCCAGAGTCAGCAGCTGGTTGACGAGGTGGCTCGTGCGCTGAGTCTCCCCTGCAATCATGTCCAGAAGGGAGCCCAGCTCCGCGGTCGAAGGCTGGCGGCGCGCGAGCTCCGCGTGAGTCTTCAGTCCCGCAAGAGGCGTTCGCAGCTGGTGTGCCGCGTTGGCGATGAAGCGCTGCTGCGATTCGATTGCCGCGTTGAGCCTGGAGAGCAGCCGGTTGAGCGCGCTGACGAGTGAGCGCACCTCCTGCGGCTTGTCCAGCTCCGACACCGGACGGAGGTCGCGCGGAGAACGCGCCGCGATCTCGTCGCGAAGGCGATCCAGGGGCCTCAGTCCCTGGCCGATGCCGAGCCAGAAGAGAGCGACCGCGACAAACGCTATCAGCAATTGGGGCACCGTGGAGGCAACCAGCAGTTCGAGCACCAGTTTGTCTCGTTTCACGAGCGTCTCCGCAACCTGCACGATCGCGATCCCGGGCTCGACTTTGACCGCGCGCGCCGCGACACGCACTCGCTCGCCTTCGAGCCTTGCATCGTAAAAGACATGCTCCTCCGGTGCCAGGCGCTCCGCAGGCGCGGGCAGCCGCGGTGTTCCGGCAATCAGCTCGCCATCCGGCCCCAGCACCTGGTAGTAGACACGGTCCTCGGTATCGATGCGCAGCGCCTCGATCGCGATCGAAGGCAAGTCGAGCTCGAGCCGGCTGCCGGTGAAGCGAAGATGGCTGGTAATCGCAAGTACAGGATCGAGAAGCGCGCTGTCGTAGGCCTTGGTCGCCGCATTGAGCGCGATGCGATAGGAAACGAAGCTTCCCGCGACAACCAGCAACAGCAACGGCCCGATCAGCCAATAAGTGAGGTGCTGGCGAAGGCTAGACTGCATCCGGGTCTTCGACCATATAGCCGAATCCACGCACGGTGCGAATCCTGATTCCCGCATCGTGGAGCTTCGAGCGCAGCCGGGAGATATACACCTCGATGGCGTTGTGGGTCAGGGAGTCGTCCCAGCTGCACATGGCCTGTAGCATGTGCTCCTTGCTGACCACCTGCCCGACCCGCATGAGCAGGTATTCGAGCACCGCCCACTCGCGCGGGGTGAGGTCGAGCAGGTCCGGTCCGATGCTCGCCCGTCGCGCGACCGTATCGACGCTGAGGCGGCCGAAGCGCAGCTTGGGGCTCTTTACAGCCTGGCTGCGGCGGATAAGCGCCCTCACTCGCGCTTCGAGCTCCGGAAGCGAGAAGGGTTTGGCGACGTAGTCATCGGCTCCGAGGTCTAGGCCGCGCACGCGGTCCGCCTCGGCATCGTGGGCTGTCAGGATCAGAATGCTGCCGGAGTGGTTGTCGCGGCGCAGTTGCCGCAGGACCTCGAACCCGTCGATGCCCGGAAGACTGACATCGAGCACGACAAGGTCATAGTGTTCTTCCGCGCAGGCTCGCAATGCAAGCTCGCCAGATTCCGCGTGATCCACGGCGTACCCCGATTGCCTCAGCGTTCGCATCAGCCCGTCCGCCAATGCATTGTCGTCTTCGACGATTAGAACTCGCATGACAAGTGGTTGAACCGGTTCGAAGTTCAGGATAGCACGCGGACGGGCTCCGGGTTCTCGAGCAGGGCACACGGGCATCCCGGGAAAAAAAGTGCGTGGGAGCGCAGCGCGCTCCCACGCCACAGAGGAGGAAAGAGACTACGGATGAAACTCTACGCGATCAGGCTTGCAATAAGCTGATGCTAGACTTACAGAACGCTGACATGATGAACGCGTTCGCGCTGGCCCTTGGTTTGTCTCCCGCCGCCGGCGGGCGAAGCGCCGCACCGGGTCTTGTCCGCGCGCGACACTCCGGCAAAAGCCTGATAAAATAAAACGTTAGGCGAGTTTCTTGTGTCGCTTCCAGAGTTCCAATCGGAGATCTTGCATGGCTGTAGAGCGAACCTTGTCCATCGTCAAACCGGATGCGGTGGCGAAAAACGCCATCGGACAAATTTACTCTAGGTTCGAGCAGGCCGGCCTGAACATCGTGGCGGCGCGCATGCGCTATCTGTCGCAGAAGGAGGCCGAAGGCTTCTACGCGGTGCATCGCGAGCGTCCATTCTTCCGCGATCTGATCAGATTCATGACCTCCGGGCCGATCATGGTGCAGGTGCTGGAGGGCGAGGACGCCATTGCGCGGAATCGCGAGCTGATGGGCGCGACCGATCCGAAGAAGGCGAAAAAGGGAACGATACGCGCCGATTTCGCCGAGAGCATCGATGCGAACGCGGTACACGGTTCCGACGGCCCCGAGACCGCCCGCACCGAGATCGCGTACTTTTTTTCCGCTTCCGAGGTCTTTTCCCGTTAAATGAGCATCAATCTCCTCGATCTGGACTCAGAAGGGCTCGCCGCCTTCGTCGCAGGGCTCGAAGAGAAGCCGTTCCGGGCGCGACAGGTGAAGCGCTGGATGCACCGTCTCGGCGAATCGGATTTTGCGCGGATGAGCGACGTCGCTAAATCGCTGCGCGAAAAGCTCGCGCAGACCGCGTGCATTTCGCCCCCGCAAATCGTGAGCGACAGCTTGGCCAAAGACGGAACTCGCAAGTGGCTGCTCGACGTCGGCAAGGGCAATGCGGTCGACACGGTATTCATTCCCGAAACGAACCGGGGTACTTTGTGCATCTCCACCCAGGCGGGCTGCACTCTTGCCTGCCAGTTCTGCTCGACCGGCAGGCAGGGATTCAACCGCAATCTCTCGGTGTCCGAGATCATCGGGCAGCTCTGGCTCGCCAACCGCGAGCTGGGCGCGACGCCCGGGGGCGAGCGCGTCATCAGCAACGTCGTGCTCATGGGGATGGGCGAGCCCCTGCTCAACTTCGACAACACCGTCGCGGCGCTCAAGCTGATGATCGACGAGGACGCCTACGGGCTTTCGCGACGCCGCGTGACGCTCTCCACGTCCGGGATCGTGCCGATGATCGACCGCCTGGCGGCGGAATGCCCGGTTGCGCTCGCGGTATCCTTGCACGCGCCGAACGACGCGCTTCGCGACACGCTCATGCCGATCAACCGCAAGTACCCGCTCGCCGAGTTGCTGGCCGCGTGTCGGCGGTACCTCGAGCACGCGCCGCGCGACTTCATCACCTTCGAATACGTCATGCTCGAAGGTGTCAACGATAGCGAGGAGCACGCACGCCAGCTCGCGGAATTGGTTTCGCGGGTGCCGTGCAAGATCAATCTGATTCCGTTCAACCCGTTTCCGAACTCGGGCTTTGTGCGCTCCCCGCGCCGGGTGATCGATCGCTTCGGCGAGCTTCTCGGCGCATCCGGGATCGTCACGACCACGCGCAAGACCCGCGGTGACGAAATCGACGCCGCGTGTGGACAACTGGCCGGAAAGATCCATGACCGCACCCGAAGGCGGGCGCGCCTGGAGGGGACGGGCTCTTGAACCGATCGCGGCACGCTGCAACGGCGCTCGCCGGTGCCGCGGTGCTCTGCGGCTGCGCCGGAGGGCCGCTCTCGGGGGACTTGCCCGGCCAGAACGACGGTGGACCCGTCATCGGGGAGGTGGCTGGCGGCCGGGAGCGCGCGCGTATCCACACCGAACTGGCCGGCGCCTACTATCAAAGAGGAAACCTCGGTGTGGCGCTCGCTGAAGCGCGCACGGCCATCTCGGCCGACTCGGGTTATGCGCCCGCTTACAACGTCCTCGGCCTGGTGTACGGTGACCTGCGCGAGAAGGACTTGGCCGAGGAGGCGTTCGAGCGCGCGCTGAGACTCAATCCCAACGATCCGGACACCAACCACAACTACGCCTGGTTTCTGTGCGAAAACAAGCGCGAGGAAGAGGCGATCCGCTATTTCCTGATGGCGGTCCGGCATCCACTTTACGCCACGCCGCAGAAGTCCTATGCGATGGCGGCGGTGTGCGCGATGCGCAAGAACAACGAACGCGACGCCTACGATTATCTCGACCGCGCGCTGCGGCTGGATTCGAATTACTATCCGGCGTTGATCAGTTTTGCGCAGCTCAAGTACCGGCGCGGGGAGCTCGACGGCGCGCGCACGCTCGTAGGCCGCTACAACAAGCTCGCCGAACCGACCGCGGAATCGCTGTGGCTTGCACTGCGGATTGAACGCAAGCTGGGAGATTCCTCATCGGTGACGAGCTACGCCAACCAGCTGCGTCGGCGCTTTCCCGGATCGAAGGAATACCAGGAACTGCAAAAAGGGCGCTTCGAATGAACGAGACGGCTGAACTCGGTGCGTCTTCCTCCAAGCGCGGACCCGGGCGGATGCTCGCTCAGCTGCGCGCCGAGCGCAAGCTGTCGATCGCCGACGTCGCGCAACGACTCAAGTACGGCGCGCGCCAGATCGAGGCGCTCGAGGCCGAGGAGTTCGACAGGCTGCCGGGGGCGACGTTCGTCCGCGGGATGGTGCGCGGCTACGCCAAGCTGCTCGACACCGATCCGCAGCCCCTGCTCGATGAGCTCGACCAGCGCTACGTCCCCGGGGAGATCGACCTCGACCTGCGCGACAAGGGCATCCCTTTCGTGCATGGCAAGCGCGGTACCCGAGCTTACCTGGCCCTCTCGGTCCTCGCCCTCATCGTCGTGGCCGGAATACTCTACGAGTGGCGTGCCGGAACTCTCCCATGGCCGAGATTCGCGTCGGATGCGCCTCCCCCGCAGAAGGAATCCAAGGCGCTTCCCGCGGAGCAGCCTGCCGCGCCGCGTGCAGAAACGCAGGTCCCGGCCGCTGCGGCGGCGCCTTCAGGCACCGTGGCGGAGACTCCCGCAGCACCAGCGCAGCAGCCCACAGGCGGCGGCGGAGGCGAAGGGCGGATTCGGCTCGAGTTCGACCGCGACTCCTGGGTCGAGATCAGGGACCGGGACGGCAAGACGCTGATGTCGCAACTGAATCCAGCCGGGAGCCGCAGGGTCGTCGTCGGGCAGCGCCCCTTGTCTCTCGTGATCGGCAGCGGGGCGGCCGTGCGCCTTACCTACAACGACAAGCCCGTCGATCTGAAACCGTACATCCAGATCGAAGTCGCGCGGCTGACGCTGAATTGAACGACTCATGACAATCATCCGCAGGTACAAAACGCGCCAAGTTCGCGTCGGACGCGCGCTGATCGGAGGGGGTGCACCCGTGCTGGTGCAGTCGATGACCAACACCGATACCGCCGATCTGCAGAGCACCGCGACGCAGGTCGCCGAGCTCGCCCGCGCCGGCTCGGAAGTCGTGCGCGTCACCGTCAACACCGCCGAGGCGGCGGCGCAGGTCCCGCGCATCCGCGAGCGGCTCGACGCCATGGGTTGCGACGTGCCCTTGGTGGGCGATTTCCATTTCAACGGGCACAAGCTCCTCGCCGAGCACCCCGATTGCGCGCGGGCGCTGGCAAAGTACCGGATCAATCCGGGCAATGTCGGGCGGGGTGCCAAGCGCGACGAGCAATTCGCGACCCTGATCGAGATGGCCTGCCGCTACGACAAGCCCGTGAGAATCGGCGTCAATTGGGGCAGCCTCGATCAGGAGCTGCTTGCGCGGCTCATGGACGAGAACGCGCGAGCACGCGAGCCCGTCGATTCCGATACGGTAACGCGGCAGGCGCTGGTCGCCTCGGCGCTCGAATCGGCGGCGCGCGCGGAAGCTTTGGGTCTGGCCGGAGATCGGATCGTGCTCTCGTGCAAGGTGAGCGGCGTCCAGGACCTGATAGCCGTTTACCGGGAGCTTGCGCGCCGCTGCGACTATCCGCTGCACCTCGGGCTCACCGAGGCTGGGATGGGAACAAAAGGCATCGTTGCTTCCACCGCCGCGCTCGGGGTGCTGCTCCAGGAGGGCATCGGCGACACGATTCGCATTTCGCTCACGCCGGAGCCCGGCGGCGACCGCACGCGCGAGGTCGTCGTTGCCCAGGAGCTGCTCCAGACCATGGGCTTGCGCTCGTTCTCGCCGATGGTGATCGCGTGCCCGGGTTGCGGCCGCACCACCAGCACCTATTTCCAGGAGCTCGCCGAAAAGATCCAAACCTATCTTCGGGAGCAGATGCTCCAGTGGCGCGAGCGCTATCCCGGAGTCGAAGACATGCACGTCGCGGTCATGGGCTGCGTCGTGAATGGCCCCGGCGAAAGCAAGCACGCCAATATCGGCATCAGCCTGCCCGGGTCCGGTGAGCGCCCGGTCGCGCCGGTCTACGTGGATGGCGTTAAGACGGTGACTCTCAAGGGCGAGACGATCGCCGAAGACTTCAAGCGTCTGGTGGACGATTACGTGGCTGCCACCTACGCGGGTGACAGCGCGGC
>Ga0209377_1002784_pt1 | contig 11341 bp, 11 predicted proteins | sample GraSoiAngelo_141_FD_185898 | JGI IMG/M metagenome (GOLD analysis project Ga0209377, IMG submission 185898) | Grasslands soil microbial communities from the Angelo Coastal Reserve, California, USA - 14_0929_12_40cm (SPAdes) (version 2) | ecosystem: Environmental > Terrestrial > Soil > Grasslands ...
GCACGCGGGAGCTGGGGGCGGGGTTCCCGGACCCGTGTCTCGATACCTGCTCCGCCGGGCGCTGATCTCCATCCCGGTCCTCCTGGGGATCAGCGTCGTGCTCTTCACGGTGCTGTCGCTCGCCCCGGGCGATCCCTTCGAAGAGCTCGCGACGAACCCGAACGTCCCGGCAGAGGTGCGCCAGAACCTCCGGGTGAAGTTCGGCCTCGACGACCCGCTGCCCGTGCGCTACGCGCGCTGGGTCACGTCGATGCTCCGCGGCGACTGGGGGTTCTCGTTCGTGAGTCGCGTCAACGTGGACACGCTCATCCTCCAGCGCCTCCCCGTGACGCTCGTCGTCCTCGGCGCGGCGCAGCTCCTCGCGATCCTCGTCGCCGTGCCGATCGGGACCTACTCGGCGCTCCGTCCCTACTCGCTCTTCGACCAGCTCGCGACGACCTTCGCCTTCATCGGTTTCTCGCTGCCGACCTTCTTCACCGGGCTCCTGTTCATTCTCTTGTTCAGCATCTATCTCGACTGGCTCCCCTTCATCTATCGCGCCGACATCAGCGCAACCGGGTGGCGGTGGTACTGGGAGCACATCCGGCAGGCGATCATGCCCGTCGCGGTCCTGGGGCTGTTCCAGGCCGCCGCGATGACGCGCTTCATGCGCGCGGCGGTGCTCGACGTGATCCGGCTCGACTACGTCAACACGGCGCGGGCCAAGGGGCTCCCGGAGAAGACGACGCTCGTGAAGCACGTCGTCCGCAACGCGCTGATCCCCGTCGTCACGCTCGTGGCGCTCCAGATCCCGAACGTCTTCGGCGGCGCCCTCGTCACCGAGCAGATCTTCCGCGTGCCGGGGATCGGCTCGCTGCTGATCAGCTCGATCCTCGCGAACGACACGCCCGTGGTCATGGCGGTCACGTTCGTCTACGCCGCGCTGGTCGTGGTCTCGAACCTCACCGCGGATCTGCTGTACGGCTGGCTCGACCCGAGGATCTCGTACCGGTAAATGGTCGACGGCGACGCCCTCGTCGAGAAGCTCCCGGCCGCGGTCGCGCCACAGCGCGCCTCGCTCTGGCGCGACGCCCTCCGCCGCTTCCGGCGCCATCGCCTGGCGATGATCGGCACGACGGTCTTGCTCGTGATGGTCGTCGCCGTCGTCGCGGGCCCCCTCGCCTGGCGCCTACCCGTCAACGAGATCGACTTCAAGCAAAAGCTCAAGGGCCCGACGTGGAGCCACCCCCTCGGCACCGACGACCTCGGCCAGGACCTCCTCGCGCGGATGCTCTATGGTGGACGCATCTCGCTCGCGGTCGGCGTCGCGGCAATGCTGATCGCGATCTCGCTCGGGACCGCGATCGGTGCCGCGTCCGGATACATGGGCGGCGCCGTGGACCACACGCTGATGCGTCTCACCGACCTGTTTCTCTCAATCCCGGCGCTGCCACTACTCCTGCTGATCGTCTACCTCTTCCGAGACGCGCTGAAGAAAGCGGTCGGGCCCGAGGCAGGGGTCTTCGTGCTCATCGTCGTCGTCATCGGAGGCCTTCGCTGGATGCCGGTCGCGCGCCTCGTGCGCGCCCAGTTCCTGTCGCTCCGCGAAAAGGAGTTCGTCGAGGCGGCGCGGGGCCTCGGTGCGCCGCCGCTCAGGCAGGTCGTCCGGCACATCCTGCCCAACGCGATGGCGCCTGTCATCGTCGCGGGCTCGCTCGACGTCGCCGCGGCGATCATCGCGGAGTCCACGCTCTCGTTCCTGGGCCTCGGCTTCCCGCCCGACATCCCGACCTGGGGACGGCTTCTCTTCGACGCCAAGGACAACCTGGACTTCGCCCCCCACTGGGCGATCTTTCCTGGGACGGCGATCTTCCTCACCGTCCTCTCCATCAACTATATCGGCGACGGATTGAGAGACGCGCTCGACCCCAGGAAGGTCCTCGCGCGCTGACGCTCGTGCGGCGAGCCGCTTCGAGCGCCGGCGTGAGCGTCAGTTCCCGACGCGCCTGAGCCGATCGTCCACGGCCGGCGCGATCGTCCCGCGCTTGGCGATGGCGTCGAGGATCAGGTCGCCGAGCTGCGGCCCGCTCTCGCGGCTCACGAGCACCTTCGCCCGGGCGAACTCCACGAACCCGTCGCCGCCGCGGTAGAGGTAGTCGAGCACGGCGACCGTGTACACGGCGTCCGCGGCGAGAGGCCGGCCGCCGAGATCGGCGCTGACGATACGAGCGCCCGCGGGTCGCCGCGGGTCCCACACGAGGCGCACGCCGGAGACCTGGAGGAACCCACCGCCCTGGCGGTCGCCCTGCGCGAGGCCGTGCTCGACCGCCTGACGAAGCTCGCGCCCCGTCATCTCGAGCTTCACGACGACATTGGCGAACGGCAAGAGACTGCCGACGTCGCGCCGGGTGAGGGGGCCCACGGGCACCGCGCGGTTGCCGCGGATCGCCCCGCTGTTGACGAGCGCGACGTCGCTCTGGAGCCGCTCGCGCATCACGTCGGCGACGAAGTCGCCGAGGTTCGTCTCCTCCGTCGTGAGCTTGCCCGAGTGCGCCTCGAGGGCCACGGCCGTGCGGCCGACGACGACGTCGAGATCCTGGGCGATCCGCTTCGCATAGCTCGTCACCAGCGCCGCGACGACGGGGTGGGGCTGCACGCGCTGGCTCACCTCGCGGAACGTCCACGAGCGCTCGACGAGCCTCCCGTCCCGCGCGACCCAGAGGTCCACCTGCACCAGATAGCGCGCGTCAGAGCCCGCCTTCGTGATGAGCGTCTTGCCCTCCTCGGCGATCAGCGGCTCGTGCTCGTGGCCGCCCAGGATCACGTCGAGGCCGGCGGCCCCGGCGAGCGCTCGGTCGGCGGCCATCCCCTGATGGGTGATCGCCACGACGAGCTTCGCCCCGCGCGCCCTCAGCCTCGACGCCGCCTCCCTGCCCGTGACGCGCGGATCGACGAAGACGACGTCGGGGCCCGGGCTCGAGACCCACGCGGTCTCGGGCGTCGTGAGCCCGAGGAAGCCGACCGCGAGGCCATCGAAGGTCAGGAGGAGGTCGGGCCGCGCGCCGCCGAAGACACGCCCGGAGGGTCGGTCCACCACGTTGGCCGACAGCCACGCGAACTTCGACTCGGCCATGCGCTCGCGGAGCACGTCGGGGCCGAAGTCGAACTCGTGGTTGCCGAAGGTCGCGAGGTCGAGCCCGATCGCATTGAGCGCCGCGACCATCTGCGCGCCGCGCAGCACCCGGGACTCGATGGACGGCGACAGCGTGTCGCCCGCGAGGACGAAGACGGTGTGCGGGTTCTCTCGCCGCGCCTCGTGCACGAGCGTCGCCAGGCGCGCGATGCCCCCGCGCTGCCCCCCGTCCACAGGCTCGAGGACGTACAGGTCGTTGACCTGGAGCAGCGTGATTCTGACGAGGTCGGCATCGCGGGTGCCGAGGGACGCGCACGCGGCGAGGAGCGCCGCCGCCAGGACGAGGACGAGCAGCGCGGGCCGGAGCCAGGGGCGCGCGGACACCGCTCAGGTCAGCCGGGCGCCCGCGACCGCTCGAGTCTTCCAGTAATGGTCGGGCCGGCGCGCGATGCGCTCCGCGAGATAGCGCTCCGCGCGGTCCGTGTCCCCTGCCCGGAAGCATGCCTCGTAGAGCGTGTCGTGAAAGACGTCGCGCTGGGCGCGGCTCCCGCCTAACTCGATGATCCGCCCGCGCAGCGGCTCGACCCGCTCGATCGCCTGCCGGTACTCCCCCGCCACGAAGGCGTGGAGGCTCTCGACCAGCGGCACGAGCACCTCGCCGGTGAGCCGTGTGCGGTCGCGCCCGGCTCGCTCGCGGAGCACTCCGAGGTGGCGATCGGCGGTTGCCCAATCGCCGCCGGCGGCGAGCGCCATCGCGAGGTGCGCCGCGTGGAAGAGCAGCGCCGGGCGGTCGAACCGCTCGGCGGCGATCGCCGCGAAGGGGCGCCAGCGCTCCGTCACGTCCATGCCGAACAGCTCGAGCCGCCAGAGGAGCGAGATCGAGTCGTGGAGATCGCCGGCGATCGACGAGGGCTCACGCTCGAAGACGGTCCGGCCGAGGCGGGACGCGCGCTCATACTCACCCCGCCCGAGGTGCATCAGGATCAGGTGCCAGAGGAGATGGTTCCTGAACCAGTTGAGGTTGGTGCACGGGTGGATCGCCGGGGGCAGGCGCGCGATCCCCGTGTCGAACGCCGCCATTTCGTAGATCGCGTGGGCGAGGGCGTGGATGGACCAGGCGTCGCGGGGGTTCTTCTCGATCGCCGCCCGGGCGATCCTCGCCGCTTCGTCGCAGCGGCCCGCCTGCTCCAGCGCGAAGGCGTGGAGGCCGAGCATGAAGGAGCTACCGGGATAGTACCGGGTCAGCACGCTCGAGAGGTCGAGCATCTCGGTGAACTTCCCCTGCCAGAACCAGACGAAATACAGCCGCTGAAACACCACCAGGTCCCGCGGGTAGTCGGCGAGATGCTGCGTCATGGCCGCTTCGGCGTCGCTCGTCTTGCCCTCGACCAGGAGTACCAGAGCCTCGACGTGACTGCGCTCGCGCTCCGTCTGAGCGCCGACGACAGCCCGCGCGATCTTCGCCGATTCGCGAGCCTCGACGAACCGCTCGTCGAGGAACAAGCAGACCGCGGCGCCCGCGTGAGCGAGGGCGAGCCCGGGGTCCGTCGTCACCGCGGTGCGGAACCGGTCGAGCGCCTGGGCGTCCCAGCCGAGAAGGCCCTCGACCGCCCGGTCGTACGCCCCGAGCGCGTCGCCCGACCCGGTGGTGACGGGCAAACCGTACGCGTCGTGTCGCACGGACGGCATGCTAGCTCACGCCTTGACGCTCGGCGAGCGCCTCGCTGAGGAAGTCCAAGGCGCGGCGCTCGGCCCACGAGCCGGCGCGCCAGGGCCAGCCCTCGACGAAGCCCGCGTGGCCGCCGCGGGGCGTAAACTCGGCGCGGACCCACGGCGGCAGCTCCGCGGGGTCCGGGAGCGCGTCGGGGGGCACGAGCGGGTCATCGAGGGCGCTGATCAGGAGCGTCGGCCGGTAGATCCGGCGAAGATACGTGGCGCTCGAAGCCCGCACCCAGTAGTCGTGCTCGTCGGCGAAGCCGTGCAGGCGCGCGGTCACCGCCCGGTCGTATTCGGCAAACGTGCGGGCGCGCAAAGCCAGTGCGAGGTCCACCCGCGTTGCGAAGCCCGCGTCGCGCTCGGCCTTCTGGCGGACCTTGTCCCGCATCGGGCCGAGGAAGCTCGACGTGTAGACACGCCTGCGGAGACCGCGGTCGAGCACGCGCGCGCACGGCACGAGGTCGAACGGCGCCGAGATGGCGACCGCGCCGACCAGCTGCTTCGGCGCGTCGAGCTCGCGCTCGCCGAGCCACTTGAGCAGGACGTTGCCCCCGAGCGAGACGCCGACGACGCCGAGCGGCGCGTCGGGGTGGCGCTCGAGCAGCAGCCCGACCACGTGGTCGAGGTCGTCGGTGTGCCCGGAGTGGTAGAACTGCGGTAGCCGGTTCAGCTCGCCGCTGCAGGAGCGGAAGTTCAGTGTGAGCGCGCGCCAGCCCCGGGCCGCCGCCAGGCGCATGAGGCCCACCGAGTAGTGTGACCGCGACGAGCCCTCGAGACCGTGAAGGACGAGAAGGAGCGGCGCCCCGGCCGGCCGCGCGGCGTCTACCCAGTCGAGGTCGACGAAGTCACCGTCGCGCGTGGCGATCCGCTCCCGCCGCGACCGGATGCGGTCGCGGCGGAAGAGCGAGCTCCAGATGGTCTGGAGATGGCCGTTCCGGCACCACCAGGGTGGGCGGAACGCCGCGGGGACTACTCCTGCCCCTGTAATAGGAGCTTCACGATCTCCGGCGCGATCTCACGGGCGCGCTGGTCGAGCTCGGCCTCCGTGAGGTTCGCGATCGGGTGCGGCATCAGCAGGAACCTGTACGTCGGGACGCCCCACTGCTTCGCCATCGCGCGGCCGGTCACCTCGAAGACGTCCGTCACGATCGCGGCCGAGGGCACTGCGTTCTTCTCCAGCAGGATGCCGTCGAGCACACTGCCCGACGAGCAGGACCCTCAGTCGCCGATGCCTGCGACCATGACGTCGCAGGACTTGCGGATCTCCTGAATGATCTCCTCGTGCGCGGGCACGGACGCGTTGTGCTTGCGGAACATCCGCCACTCCGCGACGCCGTACTCCGCTTTCAACACATCGCCGATCTTCGCGAGGAGCCGGTCCGAGTTGAACTTCGTGTTCTCGATCAGCCCGACGCGCTTGCCTTCGAGCGACGCCGGCCGGTCGACGTACGCGATGGTCTGCGTCGCGACCTCTGCGGTGGGATCGAGGAGCTCGATCATCGTCTGACCTCCTTGGTGTGGGAACTCAAACCAGGCACATGACGCCACAGAAAAGGGCCGTGCGCAAGTGTTTGAAAAGCCGAAACACCCAGGCGATAGGCTTATGTGGCGTCGTGCAGCGTTACACGACGTTCTCGGACAAAACACGGACAGAAGACGGACAGAAGAATGCGGGACAGGTGGCGCGCGAACTTCTATCCAGTCGGTATCGCGCACTCAGTGGTCGTCTCGCTACTCGTCTTCGCTACCGGCCAGCCACCGCCCGGCCGGGAACTCGTCCCGGCCGGGCGGCCGCGCGACGGGCCCTACATCTGACCGCGCTCGGCGAGCGACACCCCGGCTCCGGTGCCGTTTCCGACGATGATGTGGTCGTGCACGGTGAGGTCCAGGAGTCTCGCGCGCGCCCCAAGCCTCATCCTCTTGACCAGAACGGAACCTGCTTTAGACAAGCTCAAGTTTGACCTGACGGCCGATTGCGCGCGCTGCGCGAGTGAGTGTTTCGAGAGTCACGGAATCGCTGTCCGGGTCAAGGAGTCTGTCAAGCTGGCTCCGGCTAGTCTCCATCCTGCGGGCCATCTCCGCCTTGGTGAGACGCTGCTTCTTCATGGCCTCCTCAATCTGCCAGGCGAGAACCCGCTTAATGGCAAGGCCCTGGGTCGCTTCGTAGGTCCCCTCGTCCTTCAAAAAGTCATCAAAGGCGGAGCCAATGCCGGCCTTCTTCGCTGTGCGCTTCCTCATTGCTCGATCTCCTTCATGCGTCTGCGCGCTAGGGTCAGGTCCTCGTTCGGAATCTTCTTTGTCTTCTTCACGAACCCGTGCAGCAGGACCATTCGCCCTTGCGCGATGCAAAAGATCACGCGGGCAATGCGGTTGCCATGAAGCGTGCTGCGGACCTCCAAGAGGCCCTGCCCAGCCCGTGGCGAGAGTAGGTTCTCGGCCTCTTTTGCGTCGGCGTCTCGGTCCCCGGAGCGCCCATTTCCGGGCACTCTACCCCGGTCGGGGAGATTCCGGGGACCCCTGGAAAAGACTACGGCTGCTGCGCAGTTCCAGCCGCCGGTTGGGTGAGAGACCCAATGACGAGCGGCCGAGATTCCGCTACCTCGACCCCTTCCGGGTAGGCCATGCGAGCCGGCACTCAGCTCCATGGAACCGAGTTGAAATGCGGCCCCCGAATCCCATCAATGGAACGTCGTGGAGACGGGCGCCGGCCCCAAGGGTTGCCCCGCCGGTCCATTGGCATAAGTCAGCCACGGCACCGTAGGTTGCTGGTTCACGCCCGGCTTGGTGTAGTCGCATACGCCGCCGGGGAAAGCGGCCTGCAGCTGCGCCCACTGGGCGTCGGAGAACAGGACCGGGAAGTACGCTGTCGGATCCATCGGCTGGAGCTGGCACTTGAGTACGTCGTCGGTGAGCGGCTCGCCGGCGCCCATCCGTGGATTTCCATTGGCGGGAATCACGCACGGCCCGGCGACTCCGGTCTCGGTGACCGTGCACCGGTCGACCGCGTCTGAAGGCTTGTTGGCGACGACCTTCTGCGCGAGCGAATTGCCGCTGTGATCCGACTCGATGGCCGACAGCCACCGATCCATGAGATCGAAGGCTTGTGTTTCGAGTGTAGTGTCCGGCACGAAGCCCGATGCCGTGAATGAATCCCAGATCACCTGGTTGTCATGATTGCCGTTCGCACGATCCAGGCGCATCCGCATCGACCAGCTGTGGAACGTATCGTGGAGATCCGCGTTGCTCGTCCCGCGCAGGTCGATGATCGGGACATGCAGGTTGTTGGCCTGGTTAATGTATCCCGACCGGTAAGCGATGCTCAGTGCAGCGGGATCGGCGATGGTGCGGCCGGCCTGCAGGTTGTAGTCGATGTCGTGTCCGCCCACGTGCGAGTTCATGTCGACGAACTGCTGCGGCGTGATTTGCGCGTTCAACAGGGCCTTCAGCCCATATTGGACGCCCACGGTATCCAGTGGGCGGTTCGCAAAGCCATAGCCGAGCGCCTCTTCGACCGGCCCCCAGGAAGCCGACGGGCGCCGGCCCAGCTGCGACAAGCCGTAGTCCCAGAGCGTGCCGCGCACGCCGGATGGGTTGGTCTGCGGGTTGTAGGCGGTGGCGGCAGGGACCTGTCCCGTATCGTCCGCAGGCGTGAACAACGTCCGGAACAAGGTGAACGCGACGCAGCTCGAGGGCACATCGCCATTCTCGACCGCGCTTTGGTCGGTCGGCGCCCATGCGACGCCGGTTCCCCATCGCGACGGCGTGGTCCAGTAATCGACCAGCGAGATGCAGTCCTCGGTGTTCATCATCTCGGTCCATGCGTCGGGGAAGCTGGCGACTACGATCAGGCCGTCGTAAATGCCGGGATAGGCATTGGCGATCCAGTGCTGGACGATGGATGCCCCGGAGCCGCCGATGGAGAACGTGTAGCGCACGACGCCGTACGACTCGATCAGGTGCTCCTTGACCATCATCAGCGTTTCGGCCTGGGTCACCATGTTGCAGTTGTTCCCCGTGACTTCCAGCGCGCTGGCCATGGTGGCGAAGCCTTTCCCCAGCACCTTTCCCACGAGCACGCCAGGCGCTGCGCCCTCCTGATAGCTGATGCCGCAGTTGGGCCCCCCCAGCAGGAACAGCTTGTGGTTCCATGCCGGTTGGGGATCGGCAAAGTCCCAGCCTTGTTTCGGATCGAACAGGACGGCAATCTGGTATTGAGCCCGGTTGCTCGAACCGGTCTCCAGCCTCACGATGAACGGAACCGTGATGCCCTGGTCCGTCGTGGTCTGCGCGATGGCCTGGGGTGGAGGCGGATTGGCCGGGTCGTAGGTCTGGAAATACGGGTCGGATCCGCCCGGGACGGCGATGCTTGAAGGGTTGGCCTGGGCATCGATGCCGGCAGGCACGTAGTAGTACTGGAAGGTTGGCACACGCGAGCATTGCGCGTCCGATGCGCCCGCGTTGCAGGTCCATGGTTGTACCTGCGGGCCGCTGAAGACCGGACCTTCGGCGGAGTGATTGGTGATCGTGATCCGCGCGCCGGCTCCATCCGCAAGCCGGGCGCGCAGGAGATTCGGCCCATTGACCAGCCCCGTCACAAGGCCCATGAACCTTCCATCGGCCCGCATCGCAAAGGCCTTCGTGATGTCAATGCCGTTCAGGTCGATCTTCGCGATCGACCCGTAGACACCGGTGCTGGAGACGATCTGCACCAGCGCGTCGCCGCCCGAGATCATGTCCGCGCGGTTGGAAAGGACCTGGATGGCGAGGGTCGCCCGCGCGGTCGCTGCTGCGGCAGCGGCTTCCGCAAGCATGGGCTCAGGTGCGGTGCTCGACAGCTGTGCCTGCGCCGGGCCCTCGCCAGCGGGAGTGAGTGAATAAGAAGCAATCGCCAGGGAGAAGATGCCGAAGGTGGCGCGTCTGAAGATTACGCCGGTTCGCGAGAGCGTTGCCATACGTCTCCTTTCAACGCCCCTTTTCTCGTAACCCGTGCCGTAGCTCTTCTACCTGAATGCAGGACCATAGGCGACATAAAAGCCATTCTCGGAACTCGCCGCTCCCCCCCGCTCCCCCCTCGCGTCAGCGGGTGGCTCTTGCCGCCCACCTCTCCCCCAGGTACAGCGCGGACAACGGGCCTGTCAAGGGGATCTCCGGAGGCGTCAGGAGCTGGTTGACCGGGATGCAGGACGGCTCCGGGCCCGAGCGAACAGACCTCGGCGTGCGCGGCGCCCGGATGGCGCTCAGGCGCTGATCGCAGCGGTGTGGCTGGTATCGAGCGACGCGGCGAAGGGCGGCGCTCGATCCGCCCGCTCCCGCGACGCCGCGAGGGCCGCCAGGATTGCGCGAATCGCGTCGGGATCCTCAAGGGTGGCGATCAAGCGCAGGCGCCCGCCGCACCGCGGGCAAGCGAGCACGTCGATATCGAACGCACGCCTCATCAGATCAGCCCACGCCCAGTGACGGGGGTTCGGCGTCGTCGCCGTGTCGTCACTCGCACTCACCTTGGCGGACGGGCTCGCGGGCACCGGCCTCGAAACAGGCGTTGCGCCGTAGGCGACCACACGAGCACGCCAGCGGGCATGCGGCGCGAGCACGCCGTGGTAGAGCACGAGAATTGATCCGGGGCCGCGGGGTAAGAGCGGCGAGCTTCTCGAGGAGCTCCAGCGGCTCGAACACGAGATAGCGCGTGCCGTCAGTCCAGGCGGTCTTCAGCGTGAGCACGACGCGGCCATCGACCAGGAGGCTGAGCCGATCCTGGGCCACCGCCGGGCGGAGCAGATAGCGACAGAGCTGTTCCAGGCGGGTGCGATCCGCCGCCGGCACGGCGACGTTGGCGTGGAGATCGAAGCCAGCGATGTACGCGTGCCTGGGGGCGCTCGATAGCACCCACGGCGCGTCGGGATCGTCTCCCACGCGCCACACCCGCGCGCCGGCGCGAGGACCGAGAGCGATTCGCTCCTGAATAGAGGCGCTGTTCATACGGGCCAGCGCCGCGGATTCTTCGACCACCGGGTCCCGCTGCGATGGATCGGCGTCGCTCGGATTCAGGCCGCGGCGCTCGAGCAGACGCTGCACCCGTGCGGCGATCCTCGCGAGCACGACGCCGACCTCTTCATCGGTCGGAGGCGGGAGTGGCTGGAAACCGAGCGTGTCCCCATCGCCTTCGGCGACGAAGACGCCGTCGAAGAGGAGCGTGTGGAAATGGATGTTCAGATTCAATCCTCCGCCCAACCGCTGGATGACGGTCACGGATCCCGAACGACCGTCGTGGATCCGGTATCGCCGCGCGCGGTGGCGGTGGAAGCTGAGGAGCGCACGCACGTACACGCCATCCGTCAGTGTGACGTTTGGCCGTCTCGAGGAAGGCCTCGAGATGCTCGTCGATCACGCGGTGCAGCACGGCGTGCCCGGCGTCGCGCGGCCGGTAGTCCGCGGCGCTGAGGGGCATGGCGGCGAACCTGAGGCCTCTTGCCGCCCGCCTCTCCCAGGTAGCTGCGGGCGGACCACATTATCGAG
>Ga0209377_1002785_pt1 | contig 11331 bp, 9 predicted proteins | sample GraSoiAngelo_141_FD_185898 | JGI IMG/M metagenome (GOLD analysis project Ga0209377, IMG submission 185898) | Grasslands soil microbial communities from the Angelo Coastal Reserve, California, USA - 14_0929_12_40cm (SPAdes) (version 2) | ecosystem: Environmental > Terrestrial > Soil > Grasslands ...
CAGATTTGGTCGGACTCACCCGATGTTTCCTTCATCAATCCTCTTGGTCATCAGCACGGCTGGGAAGAGATCAAGCACAACGTCTATCAGCGGATGATGCGGGACGCTTTTTCGGAGCGCAAACTGAGCGTTCGCGATGTAACGATCCACGTGGACGCTAACGCCGGTTGGGCTGAGTTCTTCTGGCACTTCGACGCCAAGTTGAGAAGCAACGGGTCGCCGGTGACGACCGACGGCCGCGAGACGCAGATCTATTGGAAGGACAATTCCCGGGGCTGGGTGTTGGTTCACGTCCACTACTCCGAAATGCCCAAGCCCGCGGAACGCTAGGGCCCGTCCGTTCTCGCTTTTGTGTGCCCGCGCATCGGCAAGAGGAGCCTGATTGACCACTTGGAATGCGGCCATTTATACTGTTGCTTCGCGCTGGGAGTAGGTTTCTCCCCGGCGTGCCTCGACTCATTCCGGATGCGGCCACATTTCTGGCCCGCCTGAATTTTCGAAATCGAACCTCTTAGGGAGCATATGAGCAGCGTCAAGGCCACACAACTTCGCCCCGGCATGGTCATCCAGCATGAGGGCCAGCTTTTCACCGTCTTCAGCACGGAACACCGCACGCCCGGCAACAAGCGCGGCTCCATGCAAACGCGCATGAAGAATCTCAAGACCGGCGCGATTATCGACTACCGCTTCCGCGCCGAGGAATTCGTCGAGCGTGCCATTCTAGATGAAGTCGAGTTCGAGTACCTCTATCACGAGGGCAACGACTACCACTTCATGAACACGCAAACCTACGAGCAGATGCACCTCACGCGCGAGCAGCTCGGCGAGACCGTCTACTACCTCATTCCCAACACCGTCGTGAGGGTCGAGTTTTTTGAGGACAAGCCCATCGGTCTGGCCCTGCCGGACACCATGGAGTTGAAGGTCATGCAGACCGAACCAACGTTGCAGAAGGCCACTGCCAGCGCGGTCATGAAGCCGGCCACCCTGGAAACCGGCTTGGTCGTCCAGGTTCCGCCATTTGTGAATACAGGCGACCGCATCAAGGTGGACACTTCAGAAGCACGTTACGTGCAGCGCGTCGAATAGCTTTAGGTTTTAGATTTCCGCCTCCGCAGCTAATTTCTGCGCAAGCCGGAGTTAGACGAGGCTGAAGGGCGCCCCGGCCATGGTCGGGGCGCTTTTTATTTCCCGCGCCGAATTCTGCGCCATATTTTTTCTGTTACCTCTGCGGCGGGCAGGCTTTCTGCACCGGAATTAATGCTTGGCTGCGAAGCCCGCCGCCGATTTTTCCCCGGCGGGATGTGGCCCAAATACACGATCGAAGATGGCGTCCACGAAACGAAGCTGCCGCTGCAGATCGAACGTGCGAGCCAGCGCTTTCGAATCCAGATACTTCGCAATGCGCGGATCGGCGGCAACGCGCTCCCGGAAACTGGTATCCGATTCCCACGCTGCCATGGCGTTTTCCTGTACCGCCTTGTAAGCATCGTCGCGCGGCATGCCCCTTTCCACCAGGTCCTGCAGCAACTGTCCCGAGAAGACCAGGCCGTGCGTGGACTCCAGGTTGCGCAGCATGCGCTCCGGGAAGACGCGCATCTCGCCGACGATGGTGATCGTCTTCGAAAGCATGTAATCCACAAGAATCGTGGAATCGGGAAGAATCACGCGCTCGACCGAGCTGTGCGAAATGTCGCGCTCGTGCCACAGGCCCACGTTTTCGAACGCCGCGAGCATATTCGATCGCACCAGGCGTGCCAATCCGCAGATCTGCTCGCACGATACGGGATTGCGTTTGTGCGGCATGGCGGAGCTGCCGCGCTGCTCGCCCCCAAACGGCTCTTCGGCTTCGCGGACTTCGGTCCGCTGCAAGTGGCGAATCTCGAGCGCAATTTTTTCCAGCGTCGCGGCAATCAGCGCCAGCGAGCTGAGATATTGCGCATGACGGTCGCGCTGAATCACTTGTGAAGCTACGGGTGCCGCCGCGAGTCCCAGCCGCTTGCAAATGCGCCCCTCTATTTCCGGGCCTAGATGCGAGGCGTTGCCCACCGCGCCGGAAATTTTTCCTACCGCCATTTGCGCTGCCGCATCGCGGAAACGCGCGATGTTGCGCTGGTTTTCCGCGAACCAGTTGGCGATTTTCAGCCCGAACGTGATGGGTTCGGCGTGAATGCCGTGCGTGCGGCCGATTTGCGGCGTATGGCGGAATTCGTGCGCCCGCAAATCAAGAATTTCTCCAAACATCACCAGGTCCCGTTCGATAAATTTCGATGCCTCGCGAACCTGTAGAGCCTGCGCCGTATCGACTACATCATTCGAGGTCATGCCGTAATGCAGCCAGCGCGCGGCCGCTGGATCGCCAATCGATTCCCCCACGGCCATCGTAAACGCGATGACATCGTGCTTCACGCGAGCCTCGAGCTCCTGAATCCGTGCGACATCGATCTTGGCGCGCGTTCGAATGGCGGCCGCCGCTTCCTTCGGCACCTGCCCTGCTTCCGCGAGCGTTTCCGCCGCGGCAATCTCTACCTCGAGCCACTTGGCGAACTTGTTGGCATCGCTCCAGACGTGGCCCATCTCCTGGCGCGTGTAGCGTGGAATCACTTCCTTCTCCTAAGACTCAAGCAAGAAGACGCCGGCTCAGATCATCCCTCCCCATGATACCGCAGATAAGGCCGGCGAATGGATGCCGGCAGCGGAACTCCCTCCGCCTCCGGGAGTACCATTCGAATCGGCCAGTTTGCGCTATCTTGTTGGTACCTAAGGCTCTTAGCCTAACCTAACCGCAAGGGCAGATTCCTGTCTAATGATTCGAATGCAGCCGAGCGTCGAGAGCGCCCAGTCCGTTGCAGAGAGCGACGCCGTCGCCGTCAGACGCACGCTCGCGGGGGAACGCGACGCCTACCGCATTCTCGTCGAGCGGCACAGCCACCATGTCTTCCGGCTGGCCTACCGCATGACCAGGAACCAGCACGACGCCGAAGAAGTCGTCCAGGAGGCTTTCTTGCGCGCGTACCAAAAACTCGGACAGTTCGCCGCGCGGGCCAATTTCGGCACCTGGGTCTACCGTATCGCCGCGAATTATGCGATTGACCGCATGCGCCAGAGAAAAAAGGAAGAAGCGAGAAAAGTCGAGCCCGCAGCCGGAGAAGAGGGCATGGAAAGCGATCCCGTGAGCCTGGTTCAGGATGCGGCGCCAACGCCCGAACGTCTGACGCAGAGCATCGAGCTCCGGAAGCAGATGGAGATTGCGCTCGCAGCCCTCTCCGATTCGGAAAGGACGGCCTTCGTGATGCGCCATTGGGAAGGCTGCGGGATCGAAGAGATTGCCGCAGTCCTGAAATCGAATTCAGGCGCGGCGAAGAACACCGTTTTTCGCGCGGTGCAGAAATTGCGCCTGGCGTTGCAGCCCTTTGTGGGCAGAGGAACGCAGGCCAGAGCCATGGGAACAGAGCCATGAAACACATGACCGAAGAAGAACTGATCGCCTATCGCGAAGGAGTGGCCGCCGAGCGTGCAGGAATTGCCGAGCACCTCGCAGCTTGTGAAGAGTGCCGCGCGGAGCTCGAGAAAATCGAAGCCGTGCTCGCGGCTCTGGATACACTGCCCGTGCCCGATCCGGGTGACGATTATGGCCGGCGCGTGTGGCAGCACATTGCTCCGCGTTTGCCGGAGAAGCGTGTGCGGTGGTGGCAGACGTGGTTCGAACCAAAGCAACTCGTGGCCGTCGGAGCGATCGCGGCGCTGCTGGTTGCAGCGTTTCTTGCAGGGCGGATTTCGAGACACGACCGAACGCCGGACGTCATCGCAAATAAAGAGCAAGTGCGGGAGCGCGTGCTGGTCGTTGCCGTGGGCGAGCATCTGGGCCGCTCGGAGATGATGCTGGTCGAGCTTTCCAACGCCGAACCCATCGATCCCGCGCAAAAGCACGTCAACATCGCGTCGGAGCAGCGCCGCGCGGAAGACTTGTTGGAAGAAAATCGGCTGTACCGACAAACCGCATCGCAAGAGGGAGATACCGGGCTCGCCAATGTGCTCGACGACCTGGAGCGCGTGCTGCTCGATGTCGCTCACAGCCCTGACAATGTCACGCCGGCACAACTGGAAAAAATACGCCAGAAGATCGAGGCGCAAGGAATTCTGTTCAAAGTTCGGGTGGTCAGCAAGGACCTGCAGGAACGGCAGAAGGCCACGAATCCTGCTCCGGCGCAGAACAACTCTCCGCAGAAGGAAAGGAATAAAGTATGACCAGTCGAAATGCAGTGCATCGAACCAGCCTCGTTTGGATCGCCGTCGCGGCTCTGTTGATCTCCCCCGTGCGCGCGAGAGCGGCCCGTGTCATAGCGAGCAGACTCCCCGCCACGACTTTTCTCCAGGATCCCCAGGATGCTCAGGAGAAAGAGCAGGAACGCCGCGAACGCCAAGAGGAAGCTCGCGAAAGGGAACAGGAGAAAATCGAACGGCTCGAGGAGTTGTACGACGAAGGTCGCGAAGCGCTCGATGACGACCGTTACGACAGGGCCGAAGTAAAATTCGATCAGCTTGCCCAGATGAACGGCCCGCAAACAGACGCAGCGCTGTACTGGAAGGCTTATGCACAGAATCGCCTGGGCAAGAAAGCCGCTGCACTCGCCACGATTGCGGAACTCAAGACCAAATACGCACAGAGCCGCTGGAAAAAAGACGCCGAAGCTCTGGAAATCGAAGTGCGACAAGGCACCGGACCAGCAGTGCACCCCGAGAATCAGAACGACGATGACTTGAAGATGCTGGCCATCCAAGGACTGATAAACAGCGAACCCGAACGCGCCATGCCGCTGCTTGAAAAAGTCCTCAACGGTTCCGCTTCGCCAAAGGAAAAATCAAAGGCGCTTTTTGTTCTGGCGCAGAGCGGTTCCCCGCAAGGACGCGAAATTATCGCCAGGATCGCCAAAGGCCAGAGCAATCCGGATCTGCAACGCAAAGCCGTCGAGTATTTGGGCCTGTTCGGCGGCCCCGAGTCCCACAAAACCCTCGCTGACATCTATGCTTCGAGCGGCGATGCCTCGGTGAGGCGCGCTATTCTCCGAAGCTACATGATTAGTGGCGACCGCGAACGGATCTTCGCTGCCGCGAAGAGTGAGAAGGACGAATCCGTACGTCGGGAGGCCATCCGCCAGTTGGGGCTCGTCCACGGCACGAGCGAGCTCGAGCAGCTCTACCAAACCGAGAGTTCCCCGGAAATCCGCCGGGAGATTCTGCAAGCCTTCTTCCTGGCGGGCGATGCCAAGCGTCTCGTGGACGCTGCGCAAGGAGAAAAGGACCCGGACTTGCGCCGTACGGCGATTCGCAACCTCGGGCTCGTCCACTCGGACGATTCGGCCAAAGCGCTGCAAACCATCTACAGCAAGGAAACGGACCACGGCGTGAAGGAAGAAGTGCTGAACGCCTATTTCTTGCAAGGAAATGCTTCCGCCCTTGTCGCCATTGCGCGGAATGAAAAAAACCAGGAACTCAGGAAGGCGGCGGTCCAAAAACTTTCCCTGATGCATTCGAAAGAAGCGACCGATTACCTGATGGAAATTCTGCAGAAGTGAGGTGCGCGATGAAGAGCTGGCAGAACGATTCGGCTCCGAAGAGAATCCTTGGTTTGGCAATGATCGTGATGGGCATCAGTTGCGCCGTGGCGCAACTGGCGAAAGGCGGAGCCGCCGGAACAGCGGCTTGGCAGGCGAGCACTGCCACAACAATGGCACCGGCCGAAATGCCGCGCATCGAAAACGCCAAGGTTGAGACTCAGGCTGTCGTAACTAGCCTCGCGGCAACTTTTCGCGAATTGACTGGCAAGGCCGACAGGCCGCAATGGGTCGGCTACGGCGTCGAGGAAATTGCCGGTGAGCGAAGTGTCTGCTGTGGAAACTACACCGACGGGGGAGGCTGTGGAACTTGCCGTCTCGAAAAAGAGCATAGTGACGGCGGTGGCACAACGTCCGCGCCGAGAGTCGTGAAGCTCGAAGGCGCGCACCACCTCGTGGTGCTCTTTCGCCTGGAGGCCAAACAAGTGAACCGCATCCGCGTGGCTTCGCAAGATTGTACGCTCGATGCGGGAGGCCTGCCGTTTGTCTGGCTCACAGGAGTGAAACTGGCAGAGAGCGTGGCATTGCTAGAAACGGTTGTGCGCGCCGCCGATTTCGAAGCTCATGGCGACCACGGCTTGGGCCATGGCGCATTGACGGCCATTGCGCTCCATGCGGACGCCGCTGCGGACCGGGCGTTCGAATCGTTTGTGAAGCCGGACCAGCGCGAAGGACTGCGGAGGCAGGCAGCCTTTTGGCTGGGCGCGGCACGCGGAAAAACCGGACTGCTGGCCTTGCAGCACATGGCAAAGACCGATCCGAGTTCGGACGTGCGCGCGCACGTTACATTTGCGTTGTCTGTGAGCCATGAATCCGGCGCGGTCGAGGAAATGATTCGAATGGCGCATGACGACGCCAGCTCGCACGTGCGCGGCCAGGCGCTTTTCTGGCTGGCGCAAAAAGCCGGCAAGAAAGCGGTCAGCGCAATTTCCGGCGCCATCGAAAACGATCCCGACACGGACGTGAAGAAAAAAGCGGTTTTTGCGCTGAGCCAGTTGCCGAAGGACGAAGGCGTGCCGAAATTGATAGAAGTGGCGCAGACCAACCGCAACCCCGAGGTGCGCAAGCAAGCCATGTTCTGGCTCGGCCAATCCAACGATCCCCGCGCGCTCCAGTTCTTCGAAAAGGTGCTGACTCAATAAGGCTATCGGAGAAGATCCTCGCATTCAAGAAAATGCTAGAGCTCCAGGGGCTGGAGCGGAACGTGCTGCGAAGCGACGAGAAGTTCACCGCGGAAGGCGCATTCTGCCGGCCGCCGGCTCAACGCTTCCTGGGCGGAAATTTCGGCGGTGAATGGATTGTTGTTCTCCTCCGAGAGGTGTGCGAGCACGAGGTAGCGCGCCATAGCATCGAAGCCGTCCGGATCAGAGAGATATTCACTGACCGCGTGATTCGAGAGATGGCCGGTGCGGCTGAGAATGCGCTGCTTGACCACCCAGGGGTAAGGTCCCACTTTCAGCATGTCGAGATCGTGATTGGATTCAAGGACCAAGCAGTCCGCGCCGCGAAGATGTACTTTTGCCAGTGCAGGCATGTAGCCGAGGTCGGTGACGATGGCGAGCTTGGCGCCGTTGGTGCGAAACGTGAAAGCGATGGGATCGGCAGCGTCGTGGGGGATGGCGAAAGCATGCACGTCAATGTCGCCAACCGCGAAATGCTGCCCCGCATGAATGGTCTCCACGCCCCGGAGGCGTTTTCCAAATGTTTCTGGAAGGATGCATTGCATGGCATCCAGGGTGGGCTCGGTCACGTAGAGCGGTGCTTTCCACAGGCCCAGCATTTGCGGCAATCCGTTGCAATGATCGGTGTGCTCGTGCGTGATGAGGATGCCGTCGAGACGCTCGACAGTTTTTTCGACAGCGGCGAGGCGGGCCAGCGTTTCCCGTTTGCCTAATCCCGCATCCACGAGGAGGCGGGTGCGCTCGGTCTCGAGCAGGGTGATGTTGCCCGAGCTGCCGGACGCCAGAATGGAAACCCGCAAGCCGATCGCTCCCCCCGAATACTCCCGGGCTTTAGCCCGGAGCTGCAACGAACGAATTTTCAGAATGATGGCAGAGCGCTGCGGCCGCGTCAAGCGATGTCCGCACAAAAGAAAATGGGGCAGGCCTGCCCACAGAGCGATGAGGAAAGTAACCAGGGGAGGCCTGCCGGGAAAAAGCGGCGGGTGATGCGGCAAGGAGCGAGCCAGACAGGAGAGCGGCGAGTAATGCGACAATGGTATACTCCCGCCGCGAACCATGGAAAAGTACGATCTCATCGTCGTTGGTTCCGGGCCCGCGGGGCAGCGCGCAGCGATTCAAGCGTCGAAATTCGGGAAGCGGGCCGCGTTGATCGAGAAGCTCGAAGTGGTCGGCGGAACGGCGATCAATACCGGGACCATTCCCAGCAAGACCATCCGTGAAGCAGTTCTGCACCTTTCCGGGTATCAATATCAGAGCATCTACGGCGTGAACTACCGCGTGAAGGAACCGATCACCATGGCCGATCTTTCCTTTCGCGCGCTCAATGTCATCAAGACGGAAATTGACGTGATTCGCGCACAGCTTTCGCGGAACGGCATCGAAGTCGTGACGGGAATTGCGAGCTTTGCCGATCCTCACCGCGTTCAAGTGGCGAACTCGCGCGGACAGTCTGAATTTGTAGCGGACCACATTATCCTGGCGACGGGCACCAAACCTGCTGAATCCCCGCTGGTGCCGTTCAACAACCGGACGATTATCAACAGCGACCAAATCCTGAAGATGCCGGCGATTCCCAAGACCATGATCGTGGTGGGTGGCGGAGTGATCGGCGTCGAGTACACCTGCATGTTTGCCACGCTGGGAGTGCGCGTAACGCTGATCGAGAAACGCCCACGGCTGCTGGAATTTGCGGATGCGGAGATGGTCGAGGCGCTTTGTTACCACTTGCGGGACCGGCGCGTGACGCTGCGGCTGAACGAAGAGGTCGAGAGCGTGGAAGAGACTCCGGATCACACAGTTGTGGCGAATCTGAAAAGCAAGAAAAAGATTTCCGGCGAGGCGCTGCTGTATGCCGTGGGCCGGCAGGGCAACGTGGATGAATTGAATCTTGCCGCCGGCGGCTTGGAGGCGGACGCGCGGGGACGCATTCCCGTGGACGAAGAGTACCGGACGAAGCAGCCGCATATCTTTGCGGTGGGAGACTTGATCGGATTTCCGAGCCTCGGCTCGGTTTCCATGGAACAGGGACGCATCGCCGCCGCGAAAGCGTTCGGAATGCCGATCCATTCCAACCGGGCGAATTATCCATATGGGATTTACACCATTCCGGAAATTTCGTTTATCGGAAAGACCGAAGAGCAGCTCACGGACGAGGGCGTTCCGTACGAAGTCGGGATGGCGTATTTCCGCGAAATTGCGCGTGGGCAGATTCGCGGCGACACCACGGGAAGGCTGAAGTTGCTCTTCGATCCGGCGTCCAAGGAACTGCTCGGCGTGCACATCATTGGCGAAGGCGCCTCGGAATTGCTGCACATCGGGCAGGCGGTGTTCGCGCTGAAGGGTACGGTGGAATATTTCGTGGACACGGTTTTCAATTATCCGACGCTGGCGGAATGCTACAAGGCCGCTGCGTTCAACGGGATCAACAAACTGGTTAGGGGCTGACGGGCCAAAGGGGAAATGATTTCGGCGAATTTTGATCGCCAAGATTGGCAGGAACATGATGCGCAGGACAGTGGGCGTTTTGGTGATGGAACATATCGCGGCGGGTCTGGTGGAAGGCAGCAAGGTCTTGGGCCCGCTGAACATTTTCCCGGAGACGGTGCAGTCGCTCGATCCGCTGCAGTCGATGCCCTCGGATGGGATTGCGGACTGCATCCGGGGACAGGTGGAAAAGGTTGCGGGGAAGGAAAAGATCGAAGCCATCGGGATCGGGTTTCCGGGAATTATCCGCAGCGGGATCGTGGAAGAATCTCCCAACCTGCAGCAGGTGAAGGGATTCGCGTTGCAAGCGGCATTGTCCTCTTCGCTGGGCGGGAAAGCCGCGGGAGTTCCCGTGCGCGTGTTCAACGACGCCGACGCCATGGCCGCGGGAATCGCGGCAACGCAGGGCAAACTGAACCAGCTCACGCGTGTGTGGACGCTGGGAAACGGCATAGGGTTTGGGCGCTATCCATCGAGCGAAGGAGTGTGGGAGGGCGGACACTCGGTGGTTACGCTCGACCCGAAAGAGAATTTCTGCGGATGCGGTGGACGAGGGCATCTGGAAGGAATCCTCGGCCGTCGGTCGATGCGCATGCGCTTCCTGGATCTGGAGCCGGAAGAAGTGTTTGAAAATGCGCGCGCGGGAGATACGCGGTGCTCGGAGTTTGTCATGTTGTGCCACCGTGCGCTGGCGGCGGCCACTGCGACAAGTATTCATATGGAAGGGCCTGGGACTTTCTTCATTACGGGACCGGACACAAAGTTTATCGATACCGGAATGCTGGACAGATTTGTTCATGAGATGGTGAAAATGAGCCCGCTGCAGGGCAGCCGGTTTGAAGTGATCCCCACGTCGGATGAGATGGGGATCATTGGGGCGGCGGTAAACGCCGAATGGGCAGCGAAGAATGAAGCAAGGAAGTAAAGAAGTAACGAAGTAAGGAAAAAAAAAGACCCACCCCCCTCCCCCCCGTTTTTTCGTAAGTGTTGATTTTAAAGGTAGATAAAGTCGTTTGTTTTGAACCACTTTTGCAAGTGGTGATTCTAAAGAACTTATAGAAAGTCGATGGTGGACGAGTGTGGGTAGAGATGAAAGGGTACCCCCGCCGTTGCATGGGAAAGAGTGCGGAAACGATTGATTGCAAAGGGGTTGCGAGTGCTCCGTTGCGCGCAAGAGTGCGGAACCGCTTGAAAAGACTGGGGTTAGATGCACAGACTTTTCTTGAGGGATTTTGAAGAGCGGGGCGGCGGGAGTTTTGATCGGCAGACACGGCGAAGGATAGCATGCCGATAGGGATTGGTCAAGTGATGTGCAGGGAACTGTCGAAATTGAGGGTTGAACGGCAATTGGGCGGGGTGAACGGTTCCCGCGGAGGCGAGGCAAGCAGGAAAAAAGCAAAATGCGCACCCTTTGAAGCCACAAAGGGTGCGGCAACCCCGGGGGCGTTAGAGGTCTGCCACGCGCCCGACCGCATCATCGTCGAATGAGACTCGAAATCTTTTGCACGTAGAGAGACTTAGGATGATTGTTTGACAACTAAGATTTGCGTACCTATATTACGGCAAATCTCTCGGCGCCATTCCGGGCCGAGCCTCTCTTTGAGAAGTATCAGTTCAATGCTGGAGCGTGCGCGACAGTATGGCTCGTCCAGGTTAAATCATTTCTCAGTTGACTTTCACGCCCTAGGGCGAGACTATTCGCGGCATCAGCTCGGTTGATGCAAGTTTCTCTGCCGACTGCTTGTTCCCCAGTTGCCAATTGAGAAAAAGCAATCCCTTGTGCGCAGGCCGAGGGACCGAGAAGAAAGTACTTTTGCCGGCGACCAGCATCCGCATCGCGAGACATCTCAATGCGCGAGTGCGGGTAGCCTGAGAGCCCCAACGAGGTCAGGCCCTTCACTGTAGGTCGGCTCCGAAAAATCGGACAAAGCCAAACTCCGCCTAGCCGGGGGCGGGCAGTGACCGGTCTTCGATAAGATAAAAAGAGAGGGGAACCATAATGCAACCTCTTCGGACCATCGCGTGTTCCGTCATTGCCTTGTTTTGCTTGG
>Ga0209377_1002786_pt1 | contig 11327 bp, 5 predicted proteins | sample GraSoiAngelo_141_FD_185898 | JGI IMG/M metagenome (GOLD analysis project Ga0209377, IMG submission 185898) | Grasslands soil microbial communities from the Angelo Coastal Reserve, California, USA - 14_0929_12_40cm (SPAdes) (version 2) | ecosystem: Environmental > Terrestrial > Soil > Grasslands ...
GGCAGAACCTCATCGCCGGTAAGTCCGCGGTGGACTACATCCACGCGTTCGACGCCTCTGACTTTCCGTCCAAGGTCGCCGCGGAAGTCCGGGATTTCGATCCCGCGGATTTCATGCTGGCGCGCCGGACCAGACACCGAGGTCGCTTCGCACAATTTGCCGTAGCTGCCACCAAACTCGCCTTGAAGGACTCAGGAATCGACGGCTCGGCGCCACGATCAGATCGTCTGAAACTTTGTATCGGGACAGCGGCCAACGGTGTTGGAGATGTGTACGAAGGGGCAAGACTCGGCTTTGAGCGCAGTGGAGTCCGCGGCATTCCCGTCACTACGGGTGTGGAGTACGCGTCTCATGCTGCCGCAAGCCACGTCTCGATGGAACTCGGTCTCCGCGGGCAGGCGCTAACGCTGGCGTCCGCGTGTTCCACCGGATTAGATGCTGTTCACTGGGGCTGGCGTCAGATTGCGGATCAGGAGGCCGAAGTTGTCCTGGCGGGAGCGACTGACGCCCCCGTCTCACCTCTCTGCTTTGCGACGTTTTGTGCATCAGGCACTCTTTCACGTTTCGACAATCCCTGGTTGAGTGCCTCACGTCCATACGACAAACGACGTGATGGCATTGTTCTCGGCGAAGGAGCAGCAATCTTCGTTCTCGAATCTCTCGAAAGCGCCCTCGAACGCGACGCAACGATCTACGCAGAACTGCTTGGCTTCGGCACTGGCAACGAAGGCGGATACGGCATAAAAACCGACGCTGGCGAACACGCCCTCGCCGACGCCGTCAAGACTGCTCTCGACGACGCATCCCTGAGCGTCAGCGAGATCGACTGTATCAACGCGCACGGCAACGCGCTCCCAGATTACGATCTTGTCGAGACTCGAGCCTTCAAGACGGTCTTTGGACGAAGTATCTACAACATCCCGATCAGCTCGATCAAATCGATGATCGGACACGCCATGGGCGCTGCGTCTGCCCTGCAGGTTGCAGCTGCTTGCCTCACTCTCCAACACTCCGTCGTTCCGCCCACGATAAATCTCGATGATCCGGACCCCGAGTGCGATTTGGATTATGTCCCCAACTTAGCAAGGGTCGCCCGGCTCAAGAACGTGTTGATAAACGCGCACGCGATGGGGGGCACCCACTCCGTTATCGTACTGGGGCATCCCAGGTGAGCGCGTGCACGATCGTTTAGTCGTTCTCCTCCTGACGACCGCGGCAACGCTGATCCTTGGTGTCGGAGTCTGGCTCAAGAATCCCTCACATCGCGTGAATCAATGTTTCGCCGCGTTCTCGATCGCTGTCGCCGGCTGGACACTAAGCAATGGCCTCGTGGTCGCATATGCCACAACGCCATGGGGAATAGTTTGGGCGCGAACCGCCTTTGTGTCGGCAGCTCTGATACCCCTGTCGTTTTTTCTCTTCGCACGCATATTCCCGGTACAAACCTCATCCTTCAGACTCGCGACAATCTTCTTTCTTGTCTGCGGTACCACCGCCGCCTTGCTCTCCCTTACACCACTCATCGCGCGCAGCACATCGAATACGAACGGTATTCTGACCGTTCATTACGGTTATCTCCATTCCTTCTTCGGTGCGTACTTCGTCCTGTGTCTCGCGTGTGGCATGTTGGTTCTCTACCGAAAGCTTCCGTTGTTGAAGGGCGTTGAGCGACTTCAAATACGCTACGTTTTGGTAGGCCTTTCTCTTCCCATCATCGCCGGAACAGTTACGAATCTTCTGATTCCGCTTCTCCTTCACTCATCTCAGTTCAGTCCTTATGGTCCTCTTTTTAGCATCCCGATGGTCGGCACCATAGCGCACGCAATAATCCGCCACCGGCTCATGAGAATCCACGTCGTGATTCGGCGAAGTGCCGCATACCTGGTCGCGATTTGCGCTGCAGCGGCTGTCTTCACCACCGTGCTCTGGTTGAGCTCCGGCCTTCTCCTCGAGAGTCGGCGTGAGTCACCGCTTCTACTTGAGGTATCTCTGGTACTCCTCATCGCCGTGGCATTTCAACCTTTTCAGCGCGCGGCAAAAAAATGGGTTGACCGTTATCTCTTCAGAGACCCATACGATTATCAGAAGACAATTCGCGAGATCAGTCGAAACATGGCTGGCATCCTCAAACTCAGGCCTCTCTTGGAATATGCCTGCGATGCGATGAACAAGACTGTCCGGCCCGAGTTTGTTACCGTCTATTTTTACGATGCCCAGAATGCTGCATATACGCGGCTCGTCCACACATCAAAGCTCGGCGCCGCCGATCTCGATCGCGCACCCGACTCCCTCGCTGCCAGCTCTCCCCTAGTCACACTTTTGCTGAGCGAAAAACGAACGATCGTGCGCGATGGGTGGAAACTTCGGGCTTCCTCTATTCGGACTCAACAAGCTCTTATGATCTTGACACAGCTTCGCGTTGACCTGGCCTTCCCAATAATCGAGGATCAGCAACTAGTCGGTTTCTTCCTGCTGGGTCCACGGCTGTCTGGTGATCCCTACTTTCCGACAGATATCGATTTGCTCACTACACTTATGAGTCAGGCAACCATCGCGATAAAAAATTCCCAGCTCTACTCTCAAGTAGTTTTGGCCAACGAATATGTTCAAAACATCCTTCGAACGATCGACAGCGCCGTCGTCACCGTCGATGCCGAAGGCACTATTACGCTTTTTAATTCCGCCGCGACACAGATGATCGGGCTTGACGGAGCGCCAGCTGCAACCTCGCTCAACGACTTGCCCCAACCGATCGCCCAACTACTCCGAGCGACACTGAAGGATAGCGAACCAAGGGCGCAAGTAGAAACAGCCATTCAGGCGCATTCCGGGGATGTCCTTCCAGTAATCTGCTCTACTTCGCCCCTCCGAGACAACGCCGGCACGGTTCTCGGGGCGGTGGCCGTGTTAAGCGATCTCACTCGCCTGAAAACCCTTGAAGGTGAAAAGCAACAAGCAGAACGCCTTGCATCAATCGGCGCACTAGCGTCCGGCATCGCCCATGAAATCAGCAACCCCTTGGTTGCGATCAAGACGTTTGCCGAGCTCTTACCGGAGCGTTTTTCCGAAGATGACTTCCGCAACGACTTCGCCAGCGTCGTAACGCGGGAGATCGAGCGCATCGACGGCCTTGTGAGTCGTCTCAGGACGTTTGCTCGGCCAGCAACGAAGCCGTTCACCGATCTTGATCTGAGACGTCCGCTCGAAGAAACCCTCGCGCTCCTTCGGGGCCAACTTGAGCGGTCTCAGATCAGCGTCAAGCTCGTCCTTCCTGCACGTCTGCCGTTGGTTCGTGGTGACGCTTCACAACTGGAGCAACTATTTCTCAACGTGATCGTCAATGCACTTGAGGCTATGCCGCCCAGAGGACAGCTCACGGTTCGAGCACGCATTCGCCGCAATGATGGAAGGGAGACCGTGTTAGTTGAAATATCGGACACAGGCTGCGGAATCCCGGATGGCCTGCTCGAAAAGATTTTCGATCCCTTCTTAACGACGAAGCAGCGAGGCTCGGGGATCGGTCTTTCGATCTGTCGAGCCATTGCCGACGCCCACCACGCCGCGATGTCAGCCAACAACAATGCCGATGGTCGAGGCGCAACGATCGCCATAGAATTTCCGGTCTCGGATGAAGTCGTAGCCATCGTCGGTTAATACGTCGACACCTTGCATCAGCGATCGAAAATGTCGTCTATCCATGGCAGACAGTTCTCTCGTTGGAGAGCAAAGATGAGTCACGAACGACCTCTTCCTCGTAATACTTCGTTTGAAGGCAGTTTTAATTCCGTCAGAAATAATACGCGCGGAGATCTCACGACAGAGGGTCGTCATCCATGACCTCCGCCTTTCTGTCCCTAATCGGTGCTCTCGTCGTCGCTCTAGGTGTCTTCGTGCTCCGAGCGAATCCACTGAGCACTACTCATTTGTATTTTGCGGCATTCACGATGTCACTTTCGATTTGGCTGTTCGGGATAGCTGCTTGGTGCTATGAGACATTCGCCGAACTGGGGCTGCGCGTCGCGTTCGCCGGCGCGAGTTTAATCGCACCGACTTTTCTTGGTTTGACGCGCACCTTTCCGTCACATCTCCACGAAGGAGCGTGGCGGTGGCTTGCGGGTCCTTTGTTCGTAGGTGGCATGTTCTCCATACTTTCGCTTACGACGCCGCTCGTGGCCTATGACGCTGCGGTTTCGGCATCAGGACTCCATCGACGGGCGGGACCACTCTACCCGGCCTTCGCCGTCTTCTTCATCACGACATTCGCAGCGGCAACAACGATCTTCTTTCAGCGCTGGTGGAATGCCAGAGGCCACGCGCGAGCGCAGCTGCAGTACCTGGGAGTGGCAATTCTCGTACCTGGCGCCGCTGCGATTACAACAAACCTGATCCTGCCGGTGATCACTGGCCGGTCGACCTACAGCTGGCTTGGACCGTTCTTCACAGGTCTTCTCGTCGCACTTGTCGCCCATGCGGTCATCCGTCATCGACTAATGGACCTACGGCTCGTGATTCACAAGAGCTTGACGCTCGTGATCGCCGTAGTGCTCTCGATTTTGCCTGTTGCAGCAATCGTGCTCGTCATGTTCTGGCCTCCTCTCTCCTATCATCTCGACCCTCATGAGCTCATTCCTATGGTCGCCGCTGTCTTCGCAGTCACAATTTTGGTTACGCCTATTCGAAGGGAGGCGGAGCGGTTCCTCGACAAATACCTCTACCGAGCACAGGCTGATTTCAAGAGGACAGTTCGCGAAGCTAGCGAGCTACTGACACGGGTTCTCGATCTCCGGACAGTGGTGCGCTTCGTCAGTGATACGATCGCTCGCTCCACCGAGGCCGAGGGGATTGCAGTTTACTTGATCGGGGATTCGGGCTGGGAAGTTGCTTTGTCGGAAAGGCGGCACGAAGGGGCGAAGTTTCAGGCATTGATGACGGCGCCGCCTTCGATTGTCGATTGGCTAAAGAACAACCGACGTTACCTGATCCAGGATGAGCCAGTTGCGAGGCGAGACTTTAAGGCTGATACAAGTCTTCAGGACGCTCTAAGTAGACTTGATTGGGGTCTTGTTCTCCCTCTTCTGTCTGAGGCGACACTGATCGGATTCATCGCCGTCGGCCCCAAGCGTTCGGGCGACCCGTTCTATCCCCACGATCTGGACTTGCTGATGACGCTGGCCAATCAGGCGGGGATCGCGGTCAAGAACGCCCAGCTCTACACCGAGGTCGTGCTCGCCAACGAGTACGTGGAAAACATCGTGGCCACCATCGAGAGCGGGGTGGTGGCGGTGAACCCGGCGGGGCGCGTCACCATGTTCAATCGGGCGGCGGAGCGCCTCACGGCGCTGCGGGCCGAGGCGATCCGGAGCGAGTCCGTGAGCGGGCTGCCCGAGGTCCTGGGCACGCTGCTGCGCACGACGCTCGAGGACGGGCAGGCGCGGACGGCGCCGGAGATCGCGCTGCACGCCGGGTCGACGACCCGCCCGGTGATCTGCACGACCTCGCCCCTGCGCGATCCCGGGGGCGCCATCCTGGGCGCGGTGGCGGTGTTCAGTGACCTCACGCCGCTCAAGGAGCTGGAGGCCGAGCGCCAGCGAGTGGAGCGACTGGCCTACTTCGAGGTCCTGGCTTCCAGCATCGCCCACGAGATCAAGAACCCGGTCGTGGCCATCAAGACGTTCACCCAGCTCATCCCGCGCCGGCTCCACGACCATGCGTTCCTCGAGAACTTCAGCCGGGTCGTCTCGCGCGAGATCGAGCGCATGGAGCGGCTCGTCGAGCGCTTCCGCCGGCTCTCGCGGCCCGCCAGTCCGACCCAGCACCGCCTCGACGTCCGCCAGCCTCTGAGCGAAGCGGTCGAGTTCCTCAAGCCGGCCTTCGAGGAGAAAGGGCTGACGCTCCGGGTCACGCCCACTCCGGTCGCGTGCTTCGTCCTCGGCGACGAGGGTGAGCTGGAGTCGCTCTTCATCAACCTCCTCATGAACGCCCACGAGGCGACGCCGCGCGGCGGCTCGGTGGAGCTCGAGCTCACCGCGAGCGAGCGCGCGGTCGTCGTGGAGGTCGCGGATTCCGGCCCCGGCATCCCGCCCGAGCGCCTCCGCCAGCTCTTCGATCCATTTTTCACGACGAAGGCGCGCGGTTCGGGCCTCGGACTCACCATCTCCGCGGGCATCGCCGCCAGACATCGTGCTAAGCTGCGAGCGTCGAATCGCCCTGCCGGGGGAGCCTTGTTCACGGTCGAGTTCCCGGCCGCCACCACCGTCGAGGCGACCACGACACGGGTGAATACCGGCGGATGAAAACGGTCCTGGTCGTGACGGCCGACAGCGCGCTTCAGTCGCGGCTGTTGCGAAACTTCGCGAGCGCGTCGGTGTTCGTCGCGGCGACCGATGCCGATGCCCTCAAGACCCTGCGCATCGTCGATGTCGACGTGGTCTTCCGCGATAGCGCCCGGCCCGCCGCCGATCTCCACACCTTCGTCGCCTGCGTGAAGGACGTCCGGCCCTCCGCGCTGGTGGTGGCCATCGCGCCGCCCGACGACGCGACGGACGGCGCCGACATCTCGTTGCCCGCGGGTTTCAGCCAGCGCGACCTCGAAGCGGCCGTGCGCCAGGTCGGCGATCGCCGCCGCCTCCTGCACGAGATCGCCACGCTCCGGTCGCAGGCCGCCGGCCCCGCCGTGAGCGAGGCGCCGCCGGCCGAGACCATCCGCGAACCGGCCGCGTTCGCCCGGATCCTCACGGAATTCACCCAGGTCCTGGCCGCCGGCTTCGATCTGCCGCGCACGCTCGAGATGTTCCTCGATGCGATCGGTGAGCTGCTACGCCCCTCGCGCTCAGCCCTGTTACTGCTCGACGAGACGCGCCAGACCTACCGCGTCAGCACCCATCGCGCCCTGGCCCCTCAGATCGTCAGCTCGGTGCGGCTCAACGCGAGCGATGGCCTCCCGCGCTGGCTCGCCTCGCAAGGACGACCGGCGCGGCTCCACGATCTGAGCGATCCCGAGGTCGCGCGCGAGCTCACGCTGCTGGGCGGCGTCGTGGCGGTGCCGCTGTTGACCCACGGCGACCTCGTCGCCATCCTCGTCGTCGGCCACCCGGTGGCCGGTGGCGCCTACGGCCGACCGGAGATGGAGATCCTCTTCGATCTCTCGACCCATCTCGCCACGGCCGTCCGCGACATCACGCTGCACCACCAGCTGCACCACGAGAAGGAATTCAACGAGCGCATCCTCTCCCACATGTCGAGCGGCGTCGTCACCATCGGCCGTGACGAGAAAGTGGGGACGTTCAACCGGCGTGCCGAGGAGATCCTGAATCTGCGGGCGGCCGCCGTGGTCGGCCAGGATCTGCGCATGCTCCCCTCGCCGCTGGGCGACATGCTCTACGAGACGCTCGCCCACGGCCGCGCGCTGCCGAAGTCGGAGATCCAGCTTCCGCTCGGCGGCCTGTGGCTGGAGGTGTCGACCTATCCGATCCGTGGCGACGAGGCGACGCCGCTGGGCGCCGTCCTCGTGCTCGAGGACCGCACGGCCCAGAAAGAGCTGGCCGCGCGCAAGCGCCAGGCCGAGGAATCGCAGCTCCTGGCCCGCGTCATCGCCCGCATCGCCGACGAGATCAAGAATCCGCTGGTGTCCATCAACACGTTCGTCGAGCTCATCGACGAGCGCTACGACGATCCCGACTTTCGCAAGCTGTTCTCGTCGGTTGTGCGCCGCGACGTGCGCCGGCTCGTGCAGGTGTTCGAAAAACTAGCCGGACTGGTGAGCGAGGGTGAGCTAAACTTCTCGACGGTGGACGTCCACGCCGTCATCGACGAGGTAGTCACCGCGGTCGAGCTCTCGGACGAAGGCCTTGGCAAGCGCCTCAACTTCGACGTGACGCGCGACGCCCGGCCCCAGGTGGTCCGGGTCGACGCCGCCCAGCTCCGCAAGTCGCTCTCGTACCTGGTGTGGTATCTCGCCCACAACTCGCCGGGCGAGGACGCGAAGGTCACCTTGTCGGTCGGCCGCCACGCGGGGCCGGACGAGCCCGAGGCCGTACGCATCATCATCGGCTCGCGCACGGCCGCCGTGCCGGCCGACAAGCTCGGACGTCTCTTCGATCCCGTGCAGATGGTGCAGGAGAGCCTGATCGACGTCGGCCCCGCGGTCAGCCAGCGGCTGATCGAGGCCCAGGGCGGCCGGCTCCAGTTCCGCCAGGGCCGTCACGAGCTCGCCTTTCACATCTCGCTGACGCCGGTCGAGTCCTGAGCATCGTCGCGCCGCCCCGGACGCGCCCCCGGATCCTCGTCGTCGACGACGAGATGGGCCCGCGTGAATCGCTGCGCATGATCCTCAAGCCGCACTACGAGATCAAGACGGCCGACAGCGCGCGCGGCGCGCTCGATCAGTTGCCCGAGTTCCGGCCCGACCTGGTCGTCCTCGACATCAAGATGCCGGAGATCGACGGCCTCGAGGTCTTGCGCCGCATCAAGCGGATCGATCCCACCATCGAGATCGTGATGATCACGGCCTACGCGTCGCTGGAGACGGTCAAGCTGGCCCTCAGCCATGGCGCCTTCGAGTACCTGATCAAGCCGTTCTCGCGGCAGGACCTTGAGCAGGTGGTTCGGCGGGCTGTGGAGCGCCGTCAGGCCGACCAGGGCACCCGCGGGCAGGTGGCGCGCCTGGTCGAGGAGATGCGCTCGCTGTCGGCCAAGACGCGCGAGCTCGAGGAAGCGGCGCGGCGCGAGCCGGCCGAGCAATCGCTGCGCGTCACGCAGCTCTCGATCCTGCGCGAGATGTCGCGCACGATCGTGGGTCAGCTCGATCTGCGCGAGATGACGGCGGCCGTCACCGATCAGCTCCGGCGCGCGCTCGACTACGACGCGGTCAGCATCATCGACGGCCCGCCGGCGCCCGAGGGCCCGGCCGTCGTGGTGTGCGCCATTCGTGACGCGGGCGGCTCGCTCGGCCACCTGGTGGTGGACAATCGCGCCTCGGGCCGGCCGATCGATCGCAGCGAGCGCGAGCTGCTCGAGATGCTGGCCGAGTACCTCGCCGTCGCCATCCGTAACTCGCGGCTCTATACGGAGATCGCCACCACCAAGCGCTCGCTCGAACAGCTCATCGACTCCGCGGGTGACGCGATCATCCCGGTGGACGGTGACGACCGGGTGGAAGGCTGGAATCCCGCGGCCGAGCGCATCTTCGGGTTGAGCGCCGCGGACGCCGTGGGCCGGGCCATCACGACGCTGCTGCCGGTGTCCGACTATGCCGACGCCAAGCGGCGCCTGTCCGGCGGCACCCCCATGCACGCGTTCGAGGTCAGCGTACCGCGCGGCAGCGGACGGCCCGCGGCGCTGGCCGTCACGCTGTCGGCGCTGGGCGATCCGCAGGGCGCCGTCACCGGCCTGATCGCCATCGTGCGCGACATCACGGTGCAGCGAGAGATCGAGGGCCAGCTCAACCAGGCCGAGAAGCTGACCGCGCTCGGCCAGCTCGCCGGCGGCATCGCCCACGACTTCAACAATCTGCTCCAGGCCATCCTCGGCTACTCCCAGCTCATGAAGCAGAACATCGGCGACGCCGACCTGGTGAGCCGCTCGCTCCAAGTCCTGGAGTCGGTCGCCATGGACGGCTCGGAGACGGTCCGCCGCATCCAGCAGTTCGCGCGCCTGCGTCCCGACGAGGAATTCGTCCCGGTGGACGTCAACAAGATCGTGCACGACGCCGTCGCCATCATCCGCCCCCGCTGGGAAGAGAAGCTCGCTCAGGAAAACCGCCAGCTCGACCTGCGGCTCGACCTCGGTGCCGTGCCCAGCGTCAACGGCCGGCCGGCCGCGCTCACCGAGATGATGACGAACCTCTTCTTGAATGCCATCGACGCGATGCCCGAGGGCGGCGTGCTCTCGGTGGGCACCCGCCGCGGCACCACCAACGACGCCGTCGTCGTCGTGCGCGACACGGGCGTCGGCATGCCGCCGTCCGTCCGCCGGCGCATCTTCGAGCCGTTCTTCTCCACCAAGGGCGAGGGAGGCTCCGGCCTCGGCCTGGCCATGGCGTACTCGATCGTCAAGCGGCACGGGGGCGAGATCCGGGTGGAGAGCGAGTCGGGCCGGGGCACGACCTTCACGCTGACGTTCCCGGGCGCGGCCCAGATCAGCGGGCCGAGCGGAGCGCCCGACCGCACGGCGCCGCGCCGGATCGCGCGCGTGCTCGTGATCGACGACGATCCCCAGGTGTTGGCCACGCTGTCCGAGATCCTGCGTAGCCTCGGTCATCGCGTGACGGCGGCACCCAGCGGCCCCGCTGCGCTCGCCGGCTACGCTCGCGACCGCTTCGACGTCGTGTTGACCAACGTCGGGATGGCCGGCATGAACGGCTGGGAGTTTGCCGAGCGCTTGCGGGCCGTGGACCGTCAGGTGGCCCTGCTCTTCATTACCGGCTGGGGCCTGCGCGAGGAGGACAACCCGCGCCTCAGCGCGCTCAAGGTCCAGCGCTGCCTGTTCAAGCCGATTCCGCCTCCCGATCTCGACGCCGCGATCCAGGCCGCGCTTCACCCCGCCTGAGCCCGACGCCAGGAGACGACCATGGTCATCATCGATGCGCAGATCCACGTCTGGAGTCCCGACGTCTCGACTCGCCCCCCTGGCTGCCCGGGAGCACTCCGCGCGCTCAGGGCTCCGCCTGCAGCGCTGAGCAGGTGCTGCGCGTGATGGACGATGCCGGCGTGGACCGGACGGTGCTGGTGCCTCCCTCATGGATCGGCGACGACAACACGGACGCGCTCGACGCGGCGCGCCGCTGGCCCGACCGCTTCGCCGTGATGGGCCGCTTCGACCCGACCGCGCGGGACGCCGAAGCGCGCTTGCAACGCTGGCGCGAGCAGCCGGGCATGCGGGGCATGCGGTTCACGTTCCACCTGCCGCCGTCGTCGGGCTGGTTGGCCGACGGCTCCCTCGACTGGTTCTGGGCGGCCGCCGAGCGGGTCGAGTTGCCGCTGATGGTCAGCGTGCCGGGGCAGCCTGGGAAGATCGCCGGGATCGCGCAGCGGCATCCGCGGCTGCCATTCATCCTCGATCACATGGCCCGGCCGCGCGGCCTGAAGGACGATGCCGCCTTCGCCGATCTCGACGATCTGCTCGCGCTCGCCCGCCACTCGAACGTGGCCGTCAAGGTCTCGTCGATCCCGTCCTACTCGACCGAGTCCTATCCGTTCCGGGGCCTCGACACGTACCTGCAGCGGATCCACGAGGCGTTCGGTGCGCGGCGGATGCTGTGGGGAACCGACTACACGCGGCTGCCGGTGCCGTACCGCGACGCCGTCCGTCACGTCCGCGAGGGGATGAGC
>Ga0209377_1002791_pt1 | contig 11317 bp, 12 predicted proteins | sample GraSoiAngelo_141_FD_185898 | JGI IMG/M metagenome (GOLD analysis project Ga0209377, IMG submission 185898) | Grasslands soil microbial communities from the Angelo Coastal Reserve, California, USA - 14_0929_12_40cm (SPAdes) (version 2) | ecosystem: Environmental > Terrestrial > Soil > Grasslands ...
CACTTACGGGTCCGGGGGCGTGGGCTCGGTCAACCATCTCGCGGCGGAGCTGCTGAAATCCAAGGCGAAGATCGACATCCTGCACGTGCCCTACAAGAGCGCGACCACCGCGCTGACCGGGCTCATCGCCGGCGAGATCGACGTGGTGATCGTCGCAGCCTCGAGCGCCGCGTCGTACGTGAAGGAGGGGCGCCTGCGTGCGCTCGCGGTGCTCGATTCCAAACGCTCGAGCGCCATGCCCGAAGTGCCGACCGCGGCCGAAGCCGGGACCCCGCTCGTCGCGGTCAACTGGTACATGCTGCTCGCGCCTGCGGGCACTCCGCGTGCGGTCGTCGATCGCCTGAATTCCGAGTCTGTAAAGGCGATGAACGCTGCGGACATCCGCGAGCGCCTCTCGGGGCTGGGCGGGGAGCCGGCGTCGGGGTCGCCCGAGGACGCGGCGGCGTTCCTCTCCAGGGAATACGAGCAGTGGGGCAAGGTGATCCGCGAAGCGGGAATCAAGGGAGAGTAGCATCCGAGCGCACATCAAAACGGAGGTATGCATGAAGAATCTGGCTTCTGTCCTGGTGATGGCTTTGCTTCCCGGCCTTGCGATCGCGGCGGACAACCCCGATTGGGCCTACCCGCCCACGCCCAAGCCCGCGCCGCTCGACAGCGCCGTGCAGAAACAGGTGCCCGGGAGCGCGAAGAAATACACGCAGGCGCAGATCGACGACGGCTTCAATCCTCCCGACTGGTTCCCCGACGAGCATCCGCCGATGCCGGAGATCGTCGCGACCGGCAGGAAGCCGGCCCGCGCCTGCGCTCTCTGCCATCTTCCGACGGGAGACGGCCACCCCGAATCCTCGAGCCTCGCGGGCCTGCCCGTCCAGTACCTCGTGCGCCAGATGGCCGAGTTCAAGAACGGAGGCAGGAAAGGCGTCAGGGCGAACGCGATGATCGACATCGCGAAGGCGATGTCTGACGAGGATGTGCGCGCCGCGAGCGAATATTTCGCGCGCCTGAAGCCGGGCGTATGGACGAAAGTGGTCGAGACCGCCAGCGTGCCGAAAACCTACGTCGGCTCGGGAGCGATGCGCTTCGCCGTGCCCGACGGCGGCACCGAGCCGCTCGGCAATCGCATCATCGTATTGCCGCAGGATCCGGTAAGGGCGCACAGCCGCGATCCCCATTCGGGCTTCATCGATTATGTGCCCGTGGGCAGCATCGCCAAAGGCAAGGCGCTGGTGACAAGCGGAGCCTCGGGCCAGACCGTTCCCTGCGCCATCTGCCACGGGGCGACGCTGAAGGGACTGGGCGAAGTGCCGGGCATCGCCGGGCGCCCGCCGATCTACGTCGTCCGCCAGCTGAACGACATGCAGAACGGCAACCGCACCGGCTCCCTGGCCGAGCTGATGAAAGCGGTGGTCGCGAAGCTCACGATCGAAGACATGGTGGCGATCGCCGCGTACCTGGGCTCGCTCGAGCCCTAGGACAGCCGGCCGGCAGGACCGCCGCATTCGAGCTGCGGCGCGCGGATGGATAAATACACGAAACCAGTGTAATATGTTCTCCCGCGGACATCGCGAGCGAGCCAGCCGATGAAGAACGTCACCATCACCCTCGACAGGGAAACCGCCGCGTGGACTCGCGTGCACGCCGCACGGCGCAACCTGAGCGTGTCGCGCTTCGTCGGAGAGGTGCTGCGCGAGCACATGCGCGAGGCGCGCGAGTACGACGTGGCGATGAAGCGCTACCTGACCAAGGGACCCTTCAAGCTCACCGGGCCGCCCCAGCCCTATCCCAAGCGCGAGGAGCTGCATGACCGGCCCCTGCTTCGTCGACGCTGACGTGTTCGTCTACGCGCGCGACCCGCGCGACGCGGCGAAGCAGGCGCGCGCGCTCCAGTGGATCGCGCACCTGTGGCAGGAGCGCCTGGGGCGCACCAGCGTCCACGTCCTCTCCGAGTACTACGTCTTCGCGACGCGCACTCTCAAGCCCAACGTCGCCCCCGGCGCGGCGTGGGACGATGTCCGGGAGCTGATGGCTTGGCGCCCCTTGGCCGTCGATGAAGCGCTGCTGTGGCGGGCGCGCGAGATCGAGCAGCGCTGGGATCTTTCCTGGCGGGACAGCATGGTGGTCGGCGCGGCGCAGCTGCAGGACTGCGTGCTGCTCCTGACCGAGGATCTCCCCGACGGCGCGGCGTTCGGCGGCGTGACGGCACGCAGCCCATTCACGCTTTCGGCGGAGGAGCCGTCGGCGATCTATGCGGTCACGCCGCCTGCGCGAAGCCGCCACCGCCCGCGCGGTCGTCCGAGGCGGCTCGCTCAAGCCGCCGGCGCGTAAGCCGGGCGCAGCGGAATTCGCTCAGTCGAAGGAAGTGCTTCCAGGATTTTGCCGAAGCCGCCGGGCAGGCAGGACGGAGAGGGGAGGAAGGTAAACCCTTGCGGCCCTGCGTGCCGGCGCCTCGGTTCTTGACTATCCCTTCTTGTCGATCACGGGCGCGACCGGCGCATTGGCCTGGATGTACAGTTTCATGCCGATTTGCCAGACGCCGAAGAGGAAAAGCAGCGCCAGGAGCGCGAGGACGAGCTTGCTCAGAATCCCGCTCTTCGTCTTCGGTGCTTGCACCGACTCCGACGAGGGAACGGGGACCCAGGGCAGCGCGCTTTCCACGCCCATCGGGACCCGGTCGGACTCTCTCCTGTTTGCAGTCTGCGTTGCCATACCCCACTCACCGCAAGAAGCGTGCCCTAGGCCGGAAAACCCGGAACAAGGCGTGTTTACAGCTAGTTGCCGTGTTGCAGCAGTCAAATTCATGTCTCCGGAAAACCGACGCCGGCGTCGGGCCGTTGCCAGGGCCCCGCACATGAAAACCGGCGCGCCTTCCAGTGAGTAACGCCTGTGCATCACTCGAGGTTTCGGGGAATCGCGTTTCCCCGATTCGCCTGACTCGGCCTCGGCGCGCCTGAATCGCGGTCCGCGGGGCGCGCGGGCGTGCGCTCGATGGCGATAAGGCCGGCATATTTGGTCACAAGCTGATGCGTGAGCGCGAGCTCGTTCGCTTTCGCGCGTGTCTCTTCCCCGCGCGCTCCCTCGCGCACGGCGTCCATCTTCATGGGCGAGCGTTCGCCTGGCTCCGTGCCGCGCGCCTCGCCCGCCATCAGCATCGCGCATGCGCCGAGGATCACGGCCGCTGCGACGCCGATACAGAACGTGGAGAACAGCGTGGCGAGAAAATCGACGACGATCGGGCGTACCCTGAACCTGCCGCTCGAAGCTTCCATGTTCAAATCCCCTTGTCCGGTTGCAGGCCCGCTTTCGGGCCTTCCACGGTATTGAAGCCCCCGAAAAGGGCTCCGCCGGGCGAAGAAGATGGAAAGCTGCCGAAGAATTGTGGCAGGAAGATGGCAATGCGCCTTGGCTCGGGCGGAGCGCAGTAGGAATGCGCTATATTCGTCGCAGATCTTTCCCCTCCTTTTTTAAGGAGGGGTGGCGCGAAGCGCCGGGGTGGTTTGGCGCGTATCACCACCCCGCCGCCTGCGGCGGCACCCCTCCTCAAGAGAGGAGGGAATAACCCAACGCGACCATGCCCCGCCGCATCGCCATCGTCGAAGACGACGCCGCAATCCGCGCCAACTACGCGGACGCGCTCAGGAAGCACGGCTACGAGGTGAGCGCGCACGCGGCGCGCGGCGAGGCGATGGGCGCCTTCAGGACGCGGCTACCCGATCTCGCCGTGATCGACATCGGACTGGGCGAGGAGCCCGACGGCGGCTTTACGCTGTGCCGCGAGCTGCGCGCCCTCGCTCCCAGCCTGCCTATCCTCTTTCTCACGGCGCGCGACTCCGACTTCGACGCGGTCTCGGGCCTGCGCCTCGGCGCGGACGACTACCTCACCAAGGACGTGAGCCTGCCGCACCTGCTCGCGCGCATCTCGGCGCTGTTTCGCAGGATCGATGCGCTGCGCGAGCCGAAAGCGGCCGAGGAAGTGCTCGAGCGCGGGGCGCTCAGGCTCGACGCGAAGCGCTTCGCCGCGTCGTGGAAAGGCAGGCCCGTCGGGTTGACGCTCACCGAGTTCTGGATGGTGCACACGCTCGCGAAATTCCCCGGCCACGTGAAAGACCGCGAAGGCTTGATGCGCGACGCAAATCTGGTGGTGGACGAGGGCACGATCACCTCGCACGTGAAGCGCATCCGCAGGAAATTCGCCGCGGTCGATCCGGCGTTCGAGCAGATCGATACCGTGTACGGCATGGGCTACCGATGGAAGGCCTGATGCTTTCCCCTCCTCCCTTGAGGAGGGGACACCCAATCTTGAAGCCTCGATCGTGAAACTCGCCTCTTTGAAGCTCGCTTCTTATTTCTCGCGCGCGAGCCTTCGCACCAAGCTCGCCCTGGTGGCGCTCGTGCTCCTCGCGCTGCCCTGGGCGGGGTACGAGTACGTGCGCGAGATGGAGCGCTTTCTCCTGGAGGGCGAGGAGCAGGCCCTGCTCGCCACGGCGCGCGCGGTGGCGACCGCGCTGCACGATCGTCCGGGGCTGATGCGCGCGCGTCCCTCCCGCGACGACGACCTGCTGCGCGAGGCGGAGGAAGAGCTGAGACGCCTCGCCGCGGAGCGCGGCGAAGCGCAGCCCGAGCCGGGCGCGGAGCCGGCGCCCATCATCGACCGCGAGGAAGCCGCCGCGAAGAACGAGACCGAGGAGATCGGCGAGATCCTGAGGGCGGTCGAGCGCAGCACCGCGCGCATCTGGGTGGTGACGCGCGAGCTGCGCGTGCTCGCGCTCGCCGGCAGCCTGCGGCGCGAGGAGGGCGGGGCCGAGGAGACGCTCGCGCAGCGCGTGCTCGGGCTCCTCATCCCGCGCCCGAGCGAGGATTTCGACGACGCCATCGACGACGACGCGCTCGCTGCCGGGCGCGAGATTTCCGGCGCGCTGCAGGGCCGTCCGGGGTTCCGCCTGCGCAACACGCCGGACGGCAAGGCGGTGGTGATCTCGGCCGCGCACCCGATCTGGAACGGCGACGAGGTCGCAGGCGCGGTCGTCGTCGAGGAAAGCACCAACCCCATCCTCTCGGTGCGCAGCCAGGCGCTCGAGCGGCTGCTGGTGCTGACGCTGGCGGCGTTCGCGGTGGCTGCCGCGGTGCTTATCTGGTTCGCCACGCGCATCTCCACGCGCATCCGGCAGCTGCGCGACGAGGCCGAGACCGCGATCGACGGCCGCGGTCGCCTCGCGCATCTCGTCACCGCGCAGGACGCAGGCGACGAGATCGGCGACCTCTCGCGCAGCTTCTCGGCGATGCTCGCCAAGCTCTCGCAGCACCACGCCTACCTGGAGAGCCTCGCGAGCCGGCTTTCGCACGAGCTGCGCACTCCGATCGCGGTGGTGCGCTCCTCTCTGGAAAACCTGAAGCCCGCCCCGGCGGACGCTCGCGTCTACATCGACCGCGCGGAAGAGGGCCTCAAGCGCCTGGGGACGATACTCACGCGCATGAGCGAGGCGACGCGCCTGGAGCAGGGGCTCGCCTCGTTCGAGCGCGAGCGCTTCGACCTCGCCGCGGTCGTCTCGGGCTGCGTCGAGGGCTACCGCCTCGCCTACCCGCACCAGGCCTTCGATCTCGCCCTTCCGCAGAAAAAGTCCTGGGTGCAGGGATCGCCCGATCTCGCGGCGCAACTGCTCGACAAGTTCGTCGCGAACGCGGTGGATTTCGCAGCCGCCGGCAGGCGAGGCGAGCCGGTCCGGATTTCGCTTTCCGTCGCGAACGGCATGATCGAGCTCGGCGTCGAGAACAAGGGGCCGCCGCTGCCGGAGGAGATGCGCGGAAAACTGTTCGAATCGATGGTCTCGGTGCGCGGCGAGCGGCGCGGCGAAGGAACGAGCGCGGAGCCGCACCTCGGCCTGGGTCTCTACATCGCGCGGCTCATCGCGGAATTCCACGGCGGCGACATCCACGCGCGCAACCTCGCCTCGGGCGAGGGCGTTGCGGTGAGCGCAACGTTCCGGTCCGCCTGAGCGTCGCCTTCGGAGCCGGCAAAAATCCGGCTGCTACTTGCCCCTGCCGTGCCCCGACACTTCCGCGCCCGCATCGGCGGGGAGCGCGGCGTGGAAGAAGATCGAGGCCGCGGAAAGCAGCGCCACCGCGACGAAGGCCGGCGCGAAATCGGCGGTGACGACATCGGTGTGCCCTTGTGCGAGGCCAGCAAGCTGCAGGGCGTAGGCGCCGAGAGCCACGCCGAGGCTCTGCGCGAGGCGCTGCGCCATGCTGGCGATGCTGGAGGCCTGGCTCATGGTCTCGCGCGTCACCTCGGCGAACGAGATCGCCTGCAGGGCAGTGAACTGCAGCGAGCGCACGCAGCCGGAGGCGAGCAGCACCAGGAAGATCACGATGTGCGGCGTCGCCGCGGTGAAGAGGCCGAACACGCCGATTGCGGCGGATGCGACCAGGGCGTTGACCGTGAGCACCGTGCGGAACCCGAATCGCCTGAGGATGAGCGTGGTCAGCGTCTTCATGAACATCGCGCCGACCGCGGTCGCGCAGGTGAGCAGTCCCGACTGCAGCGGATTCATCCCGAAGCCGAGCTGCAGGAGCAGCGGCAGCAGGAACGGGGTCGCGCCGACGCCGATGCGGAACAGGCTCCCCGCGACGACGCCGGTGTGGAAGGTCGGCAGCTTGAGGAGCGACAGGTCGATCACCGGATGCGCGACGCGGCGCGCATGCCAGGGGTAGGCGGCCAGCGCCAGCGCGCCCAGGATGATGCAGGCCGCGGTGATTTTTTCGGGCAGGAGATGGCCGCCAAGGGAAGAAAGTCCCAGCATCAGCACCGACAGCCCGACTCCCGAGAGCGCGAATCCGGCGAGGTCCAGCGCCGGCAATTCAGGCTCCTTCACGTTCGGGATATGGCGAAGAACGAGATACAGCCCCAGCACGCCGATCGGCAGATTGATCAGGAAGATCCATCGCCAGTGAAAGTACAGCGTGATCGCTCCGCCCAGCGCCGGCCCGGTCACGGGCCCCAGCAGCGCCGGAATGGTGAGGTAGTTGAGCGCCGCGACGAGCTCGTTCTTCGGCACGGCGCGCAGCAGAACGAGACGCCCGACCGGCACCATCATCGCCCCGCCGATGCCCTGCAGGAAGCGCGCGGCGACGAACGCCGCGAGGGTGCTAGCCACGGCGCACAACAAGGAACCGGCGACGAACACGACGATGGCGCTCGCGAACACGGTGCGCGAGCCGAGGCGGTCGGCCACCCAGCCGCTGATCGGGATGAATACCGCGAGGCCGACGAGATAGGAAGTCAGCGCGAGCTTGAGCGCGAGAGGGCTCTCGCCGATATCGACCGCGATCGCCGGGAGCGAGGTCGCGATCACCGTCGAGTCCATGTTCTCCATGAAAAGGGAGCATGCGACGATGAGGGGAATGAGGACGTTGCGCTGCATGGGGCGTATTTTGAGGCAAGCGGGCCGCCGCGACCGAAGCGCCCGCGCGGCGCCGCGGCCACCGCCGCGTTCCGACTCGCGTAGAATCCACTCCGACGTGGACATAGAATCCACTCCAGCGTGGACACCGAGCGTTACGATCTCCTGATCATCGGCGGCGGCATCAACGGCGCGGGAATCGCGCGCGATGCCGCCGGGCGCGGCCTGAAAGTGCTGCTCGTCGAGCAGAATGATCTCGCCTCGGCGACCTCGTCGGCCTCCACCAAGCTTATCCACGGCGGGCTTCGCTACCTCGAGTATTTCGAGTTCCGCCTCGTCGCCGAGGCGCTCGCCGAGCGCGAAACCCTGCTCAGAATCGCCCCGCACATCGTCTGGCCGCTGGAATTCGTTCTGCCGCACGAATCGCACCTGCGGCCCGCGTGGATGATCCGCGCCGGCCTGTTCCTCTACGATCATCTCGGCCACCGCATGCTCGGCTTTGGAGGCAGGAGCTCGCTGCCGATGTCGAAGGGCGTCCGCCTCGCCGACAACGGTTACGGGGCCGGCCTCAAGCCCGAGTTCAAGCGCGGCTTCGTCTACTACGACTGCTGGGTGGACGACGCGCGCCTGGTGGTGCTCAACGCGCGCTCGGCCGCCGCGCACGGCGCGACCATCCTGACCCACACGCGCTTCGTGTCGGCGCGGCGCGAGGGCGGGGAGTGGGCCGTGACCCTGGACGGCGAGCGCGGCAGCCGCAGGGTACACGCGAATGCGATCGTGAACGCCGCCGGGCCCTGGGTGAGGCAGGTGCTCGACGAGGCGCTCAAGATCAGGCTTTCCGCGACGGTGCGCCTGGTGAAGGGCAGCCACATCGTCGTGCCGCGCATCCACGAGGAGCGCCACGCCTTCATTTTGCAGAACCCCGATAGACGCGTGATATTCATGATTCCCTACGAGCGGCAGTTCACGCTCGTCGGCACGACCGACGTGCCGGTCACGCGCGACGACTACCGGGCGAAGATCTCGCGCAAGGAGATCGAATACCTTTGCGAGGCGGCGAGCCGCTACGCGCAGAAGCCGCTCACGCCCGGCATGGTGGTATGGAGCTATTCGGGCGTGCGCCCGCTCTACGATGACGGCAGCGAAAATCCGTCGGCGGTGACGCGCGATTACCACCTGCTGCTCGATGCGGGAGCGGAGCCGGGCGCTGCGCCTGTCCTCTCCGTGTTCGGGGGCAAGATCACCACGTACCGGAAGCTCGCCGAGCAGGCAATGGAAAAGCTCTCCGGGCGTTTTCCCGGCAAGCCCGCCTGGACGCACACCGAGCCCTTGCCGGGCGGGAATCTCGACGGACGCAGCTTCCGCGGGCTGCTCCTCGACTACCGCAGGCGCCATCCGCGCCTGCCGAAAGTCTGGCTCGCGCGCGTGCTGCGCAGGCACGGGGCGCTCGCCGGGGAAATCATCGGGGACGCGCGCGAAGAGCATGCGCTCGGCAGGAACTTCGGCGGCGGCCTGTACGAGCGCGAGCTGGAATACCTGGTAAGGAACGAATGGGCGCGTGATGCCGAGGACGTGCTGTGGCGGCGCACCAAGTGCGGCCTGCATATGACCACGGCCGAGAAGACGCAAGTGCGCGCCTGGCTCGCGGCGAAGGTCTGATCGGTGGAGTGGTGGCTAGTCTACGCCGCGGTCGGAGCGGTCGTGGGTTTCTTCGCGGGAATGCTGGGAATCGGCGGCGGGGCGATCATGGTGCCCCTCCTCGTCTGGTTCTTCGAGGCGCAGGGCCTGCCGAAGGCGCATATCCTGCATCTGGCAGTGGGCACCGCGATGGCGACCATCCTATTCACCTCGGTGGCGAGCGTGCGCGCCCACGCCGCGCGCGGCGCCATCCGCTGGGACATCGCGCGAAACATCACCCCGGGAATCCTGGCGGGCGGTCTCGTCGGGTCCTGGATCGCGAGCTTTATTCCGCCCCTGCTCTTCGCAGCGCTCTTCACCGCGGTGATCTACATCGCCGCGACCAACCTCCTGCTCAACCGCAATCCCAGGCCTTCGCGAGCGCCGCCCGGCTTCGCGGGGATGTCCGCTTTCGGTTTCCTGGTGAGCGCGTTCTCCGCGTTCGCGGCGATCGGCGGCGCGTTCATGACCGTGCCCTTCATGCTCTGGTGCAACGTGCCGATGCTCCAGGCGATCGGCACGGCGGCGGTGATCGGATTTCCGATCGCGCTCTCGGGCACGATAGGATTCGTCGCCACCGGCCTGCGCGAGACGGGCCTGCCGCCCCACTCGGTCGGATTCGTTTACCTGCCCGCGCTGGGCGGGATCGTGGTGGCGAGCATGCTCGTGGCGCCGCTCGGCGCGGCTGCCGCGCACCGCCTGCCGACGGTGTGGCTCAAGAGGATTTTCGCGCTGCTCTTCTACGTGATGGCGACGCGGATGCTGATCACGTTCATTTGAGGCGGCTCTAGGGGCGCTGGAACACGACGAAGTAGTTCTCGCGCATCAGCTTTTTCTCCTCGACGAAGCGGAAGCCCGCGGCCTCGATCTCCCGGATCGCGGTCTGCTTGTCCGCGCGGGTGTGATCGATGCGCTGCTGGTGCGTCTGGCCCGGGATCTTCTCGAAGTCGATCACGACCATGCGGCCGCCGGGCTTGAGCGCCCTGCGGATCGATTGCAGGGTCTGCTCGGGATGCTCGAAATGGTGGTAGGTGTCGCAGGTGTACACGAGGTCGACCGAGGCCTCGGGGAGCTCGGTCTCGGTTCCTTTCGTGAGGATGGTCGTGACGTTGTCCAGCCCTTCCGCCTTGGCGCGCTCGCCGATGTGCTCGATGAAGGCGCGCGAGATGTCCACCGCGTAGACGCGCCCGCTGGGGCTTACCGCCTGCGCGAAGAGCATGGTGAAGAGCCCGGTCCCGGCGCCGACGTCGGCAACCGCCATCCCCGGCTTCACGCCGGTCGCGGCGAGTATCTCGTTGCGCTTGCGGTAGACCTCGCGGTCCTCGTTCTCGAAACCCTTCTTCCATCGCGCGACGTCGGGGTTGCCGAGGAAAGGCGCGTTGATATCCGGCTTGGCGCCGTGCTGTGCGGCGGGTAGCCCCGGCCACAGGGCGGCGAGCGAGGCAAGTGTGATCGCGGCGAATGTTCTCATGCGATGTACCAGAAGTAGTAGGTGAGGAAGCCGAGCAGTCCCGTGAGCCAGTACCCGGCGAATGCGGCGCGCATCAGGTTTTTCCACGCGGTGACGTGCAGGCCGCGCGGCAGGACGTTGTTCATCTGCATCACGATCCACAGGCCCGCGAGCGCGGTGAGCGTGCCGAGCCCGGCGTGCAGCCAGGTCACGGCGATGCGCCAGTTGGCGAAGGCCGCGGCTTTTGCGACCTTCACGTCCTGCATCGAGCCCGCCATGACGAGCGCGATCAGGCCGATGTTGAGGACGACCCAGGTCGTCTGGTTGATCTGGTGCGCCTCGATGTTGCCGCGCCGCGCGAGCAGGAAACCGTAGGTGATCCCGGCGACGAGGAAGACTTCGAGAATCAGGTTGGCGTCGGCGATCAGCGGACCCGCGCCGAAGAATCCGCGCGAGTCCTCGAGCCCCGACAGCGAGATCCCGGCGATCCAGGCGAGCGAGCCCGCGACCATGACGGCGGCCGTGACGACCGCGGAACGCATGTTGCCGGGTGCGGCGATGGCTCCTCCGTTTGCTCTTCCCCTCCTCAAGAGAGGAGGGGATACCCACTTTGAAACTCGCTTCTTCCACTCGAACTGCGGCGCGTTCCTAGATTACGCCTTCGGCGCGCAGCCTGGCGATCTCGCCGTCGCTCAGGGAGAGCACCTCGCGCAGGATCTCGTCGGTGTGCTGCCCCAGGACAGGCGGGGCGAGCTTGTGCTCGAGCGGCGTCCCGGAGAAGCGCATCGGGCTCGCC
>Ga0209377_1002793_pt1 | contig 11314 bp, 8 predicted proteins | sample GraSoiAngelo_141_FD_185898 | JGI IMG/M metagenome (GOLD analysis project Ga0209377, IMG submission 185898) | Grasslands soil microbial communities from the Angelo Coastal Reserve, California, USA - 14_0929_12_40cm (SPAdes) (version 2) | ecosystem: Environmental > Terrestrial > Soil > Grasslands ...
CGGCTGCGACGCGGTCTTCCACGTGGGCGCGCTCTACTCCTTTGCCGCTCCCGCGAGCGAAGTGCTCGCCGTCAACGTCGGGGGAACGCGCAACGTGATCGAGGCGGTCCGCGCCGAAGGCGCGCGGCTCGTCTACACCTCCAGCATCGCCACCGTCGGCGCCATGCACAACGGCGTGCTCCCCGACGAGCGCTCCATGCCGGACGGTCCGGCGCCCGGGCCCTACAAGGAAAGCAAGCGGGAAGCGGAGGCGCTGGTCCGCGAGGAAGCCCAGCGCGGGCTGGACGCCGTGATCGTGAATCCGACGTTTCCGGTCGGCGTCGGCGACGTCAAGCCCACACCGACGGGTGCGGTGATCCGCGACTTCCTCGACGGCCGCCTGCCGGCCTACGTCGACACGGGCATGAACGTGATCGACGTCGACGACGTCGCCGAAGGAGAGCTTCTGGCGCTCGAGCGAGGTGAGCGGGGCGAGCGGTACATCCTGGGGCACGCGAATCTGACGATGCGCGAATTCCTCGAGGAGCTGGCGGTCATCTCCGGGCGCAAGCCGCCGCGGATCCGGATGCCGCACCTGGTCGCGCTCGGCCTCGCGCATGCGGATGCCTTCCTCAACGGACGGATCCTCGGCCGCGCCCCGCGCATCCCGCTCGAAGGCGTGCGGACGGCCCGCGAGATCATGTTCGCGAGCTCGAGCCGGGCAGTCCGCGAGCTGGGTCTGCGGCAGACGCCCATCCGGGACGCGCTCGCCAAGGCGGTGCGCTGGTTCGAGGAGCGGGGTCGGCGCGCGCGGCGAGGCGTTTCGTGATCGGGACCAGGATCGCGATCGAGCGCTCGGGGATCGACCTCGTCATCGAGCGCGCCCAAGGGTGGTTCGAGCGCGAACAGTACGCCGAGGGGTACTGGTGGGCGGAGCTGGAATCGAACGCCACGATGGATGCCGAGTACCTGCTCCTCACGCATTTTCTCGGGGCGAGAGACGAGGAGCACTGGCGCGGCGTCGCGCAGGACATCCGCAACTACCAGCGCGACGACGGCAGCTGGGCGATGTATCACGGCGCGCCCGGCGACCTTTCCACAAGCATCGAATGTTACTTCGCGCTCAAGCTCGCCGGGGACTCTCCCGAGGCGCCGCACCTGGCCCGGGCGCGCCAGTTCATCCGCGAGCGCGGCGGCATCGCGCGCGCGCGGACCTTCACCCGCATCTGGCTCGCGCTCTTCGGCCAGTGGAGCTGGGACGACCTCCCGGTGATGCCGCCGGAGCTGATGCTGCTGCCCGCCTCGGCGCCCTTCAGCATCTACCGCTTTTCTTCCTGGGCGCGCGGCACCCTCGTTCCGCTCCTGCTCCTGATGAACGACCGGCCGGTGCGGCCGGTGCCCGACTCCGCGCGGCTCGACGAGCTGCGCGTTCCGGGCGCAGCTCCACGGGCGCCGCGCGACGCGATCGACCGGCTCTTCCGCGCCATCGACACGGCGCTGCGCGGCTACGGCCGCCTGCCGTTCCACCCCTTCCGCCAGCGCGCCCGCAAGGCGGCCGAACAGTGGATCCTCGCGCACCAGGAGGCGGACGGAAGCTGGGGAGGAATCCAGCCGCCTTGGGTGTACTCGCTGATGGCGCTGCGAGCGCTCGGCCACTCGCTCGACCATCCCGCGCTGCGCAAGGGCCTCGACGGCATGCACGACCGCTGGATGCTCCGCCACGGCGACGGGAGGGTGCGCGTGCAGGCGTGCCTGTCCCCGGTCTGGGATACGGGGCTCTCCCTCCTCGCGCTGGTCGACTCGGGCGTGGAGCCGTCAGCTCCGCTGGTGCAGCGGGCCGCGCGGTGGCTGCTGCGCGAGGAGATCCGCGTTCCCGGCGACTGGTGCGTGCAGGTCCAGGGCGTCGAGCCGAGCGGATGGGCATTCGAGTTCGAGAACGATCTCTATCCCGACGTCGACGACACCGCGGTCGTCCTGCTCGCGTTGCTGAAAGCGGGCGCGGTCGACGTCCCGCTCCGCGAGCGCGCCCTGCGTTGGGTGATGGCGATGCAGAGTCGCAACGGCGGCTGGGCCGCATTCGACAAGGACAACACCTCGCGCCTTCCCGCGCTGATCCCCTTCGCGGATTTCGGCGAGATGATCGACCCGCCCAGCGCCGACGTGACCGGGCACGTGGTCGAGATGCTCGGGGCCTTCGGGGTCGGCCGCAGCCATCCCGCGATACAGCGCGGGCTGCGGTACCTCTACGCGCAGCAGGAGAAGGAGGGGTCCTGGTTCGGGCGCTGGGGAGTGAACCACGTATACGGGACCGGAGCGGTGCTTCCCGGGCTCGCCGCTGCCGGCGAGGCGATGGACGGCCTCGCGGTCCGCCGCTCCGTCCGCTGGCTGAGCGAGCGCCAGAACGCCGACGGAGGATGGGGCGAGACCTGCGCTTCATACGTCGACGTCGAGGCGCGCGGCCGGGGGGAAAGCACCCCTTCGCAAACGGCGTGGGCGTTGCTCGGGTTGGTCGCGGCGGGGCGCGCGGACTCCAAGGCCGCGAACCGCGGCGCGCACTTCCTCGTCGATCGCCAACGGTCCGACGGGGCCTGGGACGAGGAATCGTTCACGGGTTGCGGCTTCCCCGGATATGGCATCGGCGAAGAGCACGGGGCCCGCATCGTCGAGGGCCGCGAGCTGTCGGCCGGATTCATGATCCGGTACCACCTGTACCGAAATTGTTTTCCCCTGCTCGCGCTGGGCCGTTACCGCGCTGCCCTTCGCGGGACCGCACGCGCAATCCCGAGCGAAGGAGGTTCTTGATGCGATCGCCGCAGTTCTACCAGGGCCATCTCGAGGCCGTGAGCCGCAGCTTTGCGCTCTGCATCCCGCAGCTCGCGACTCCGTTTCGCCAGCATGTCGCCCTCTCCTATCTGCTCCTGCGCGTGCTCGACACCGTCGAGGATGCTTCCTTCGCCGACAAGCTGCACCAGCAGCGCCAGTTCGCCGCCTTCCGTCAATTTCTCGCCAAGCGTCCCACGCTCGCGCAGGTCGATGCCTTCCGCGATTCCTTTCCCGACAGCATCACGGACGGCGAGCGGAATCTCCTCGCAGATACCGGGGCGTTCTTCGAAGACGCCTACGAGCTGCCTGCCGCGCCCCGCGGCGTGATGTTCGGCGCCATCGATCGGATGGCGGTGGGAATGGCCGCCTACGCGCGCCGGCCCACGCTGCGGCTGGTCGATCTCGAGGACGTGTCCCGCTACTGCTGCATCGTCGCCGGACTGGTCGGCGAGATGCTGACACAGCTCTGGGGCCTCGACGGGGAGACGCCCCCACGGATGCTCAACGCCTATCGCTTCGGCCTCTTCCTGCAGAAGGTGAACATCCTCAAGGACCAGGCCGAAGACGAGGCTGTCGCCCGCTTCCTGGTCCCCGACCGCCGGGACATCCTCGCGAGCCTGCGCGCGGACGCGGAAGGGGCCCTGTCGTACTTGACGTCCCTGCCGGAGAAGGAGCGCGGGTATCGCACGTTCTGCGCCTGGTCGCTGATGCTCGGGGCGGCCTCTCTCGCCCAGATGGACGGGCCGCGGCAGAGCCACCGCGCCGAGACCATGCAGCTGCTCGCGCGAACCGCCGGCATCGCGCAGGACGACGAGGCGCTGCGGCGCCAGTTCGCCGAGCTGTTGCCGAGGCTCCCGCACGTTCGCGCCAAGGAGCCGCTCCCGAAACCGGAGCCGGCGGACTGGTTCGTGGGGATGCTGGATGCTCCGCTCTCCGACCGCGAGCTCGTCGAGCTCGGAGCCATCTCCGCGGTGGCGCACCATCCGGCTGCCGCACATCAATAGGGGTATCCGATCTCGACGTACACCTTCCATCCTTCGCCGCCATTGGCGATGTCGATGCGCCCGACGACGTTGGGCCGCACCCAGGCGCGCAGGCCGACCCCGCCGGCGACGCGCGGCCGGGAGAACGCTTGATCGATCGCGCGATAGACCTGTCCGACGGCGATGAAGGGGTCGATCCGCCAGTCGGCCGTGACGCCGTAGATGTGCGTCTGGAACAAGCGGATGCGCTGCTCCGCCTCCAGGGTCCAGGCGTTCTGGTCGATGAATCGATCCTCGGTGAATCCACGCAGCAAGTACGCGCCGCCGAGCGTGCTCTGATCGTAGAAAGGCGCCTGGGGCGTGCTGACGGCCGTCCAGTCGAGCCTCGCCGCTCCGGCGATGAAGCCGAGCTCGGGGTGCAGGGCCCGGACGCGCACCGATCCGCGCACATAGGCCGGCGAGCCGGAGAGGCCCTCGATGACGCCGGCGGCGGCATTCGCGAAAAGGCCGCGCTCCGAATTCTCGAAGTTGGGCCGGGTGTCGAAGCGGACGTCGACCGTCTGGCCGATGATGGTCGAGCCGCCCATCCCGGGCGTCGAAGGAAATACGCGGCGGCTGAGGGGCAGACCCGGGACGCCCATGTCCTGGACGGCGTCGGTGTGGAACAGCAGGCCGACGCCGGCGTTCCAGGGCCCGCCGAGATTCAGGCCCTGTCGGGCGAAGGCGTGGCCGCGAACTCTCGTGTAGCTGGTCTCGGCGCTTTCGGGAGTGTCGGGTCCGAGACCGAAGAATCGGAAGAAAGCGCTGCGCTGCCAGCGCAGCTCCATCTCCGTGGTGAGGGCGCCGGGCGCGCGGGGAAGGTCCCGCCACTGCAGCAGCACGCCCGAGTTGATGCGGGTGCTCGCCGAGGCGATGAAGGTGAGGCTCTGCTCGTCGCTGGGGTAGTGGAACAGGCGGAACGTGCCGGTCCAGTGGATCACGTCGTTCCAGGTGATGCTCGGCGCGATGATCGATTCCGTCCTCGCGTCTGCATCGCAGACGCGGAGGAAGACCGGCATGGCCCCGAAGGTGTCCCCTTCGTTCGGGAGCGTGGCGTACACCGGGAGGGGAACGATGCGGGTGGCGAGTCCGCCGGGGCAAGGTTCGCTCGCGCCGGCCGCCACCGGCGCGAAGAGAAGGCAGCCGGTCAAGAGAAGGGCCCGGGCGCCACTCATCGAGCGCGGCTCGCGGTTCGCATCATCTGGGTGTACGGCGCTGGCGGCGGATCGCAACGCCGTTCGTGGTTCGGGTTGCGCGTGCCCGTCGCGCCGGTGATGGTCTGACGATGCTGGCGGAGACCGCGACCACCGCTTCGTTGCCGGCGCTCGTTCGCGAGTGGCTCCTGCCCTCGCGCACGATGCAGCGGCGCGCCTGGGCGCCGCTCATCGGGCTCGGATACATCGCCCTGATCGGGGTCCTCGGCGGGCTGCGGGTCGACCACGTCGTCATCGGACTGCTCGGCCTGCTCGACCTCTACAACGAGAAGACGCGGCTCTTCCTGCGGCAGTTCCTGCCTTTCATCGCCACCGGCGCGATCTACGATTCGATGCGATACTTCTACTGGCCGGCCATCGCCAACCGCGTGCACGTCGCCGGCCCCTACCTGCTCGAGCGCTCCTGGTTCGGAATCGGCAGTCAGACTCCCAACGAGTGGTTCCTCGCGCACCACTGGCCCGCCCTCGATCTCGCCTGTGGGTTCGCGTACCTCGTCTTCGTGGGCGAGTACCTGGCGGTGGCTTTGCTGCTCTTCTTCCGCCGGCGCTCCGACGTGCTGCGCACCTTCGCGCTCGCCTTCCTGGTCGTGAACCTGCTCGGCTTCGCCACCTACTTCATCTTCCCGGTCGCGCCGCCCTGGTACGTGACCGAATACGGTCTTGGCCCCGCGCGCCTGGACGTCCATCCGGCCGCGGCGGCGGCAAGCCGATTCGATCTGCTGCTCGGGACCCACTTCTTCGACGGGATCTACGGGCGCGGGATCGATGTCTACGGCGCCTATCCTTCGCTTCATGTGGCCTATCCCCTGCTCGTCGTGTGGGCCGCGTTCCGCACTGCGGAGCTGCGCTGGGCGCGGGCGCCCGCGATCGGCTTCTTCCTCCTCATGTGCCTCAGCGCGGTCTATCTGCAGCATCACTACGTGATCGATGTGCTCCTCGGCATCGCGTACGCGAGCGCCACGCTGGCGCTCCTCGGGGGCGTTCCAGCGCCGGCTCACCGCAGCGCCGCGCTCGCGTCATCGACCCACCCTTTGGCATCCGGATCGCCCCGCGCGGCTGCTTCGGTGGCGAGGCGAAGCGCCTGCGAATAGGCGGTGCGCGCTTCCGCCGCCCGGCCGTTCTTCTTCAAGGCTTCGCCGAGCGCTAGCTGGTTGGGTGGAAATTCCGGCGCCGCCCGCGCTGCCGCCTGCGCCTCGGGCAGCGCGGCTTCCGCATCGCCGGGACCCATCGGCCAGCCCGGCGCGCGGAGCAGCACGATGGCCAGCAGACGATGAGGGCCGGCTCGATCGATCGCCGGATCGGTGCGGATGGCGCGCCGGAGAAGGTCGACCATGCGCGGCAGCGCGTCGTGCCCGGTGGCGCTTCGCTCCCGCGCCTGAAGGCCCAACGCCGCGGCGAGCCAGTAATCGCATGCCGGCGCCGTTGGCGCGTTCTCCTGGCACAGCTGGCCGGTGATCACCGCGCTCTCGGCGAGGCGCGTCCGCTCCGCGCCGTCCTTCTCCCGCCCGATGCGGAACGCCTTCGCGCGGATGGCGCCCGCGAAGGACCCCGGGTTGCGCGGGTCGGCGCGCGCCGCCTGCAAGTAGAGGTCCTCGGCCGCCGCGGCTTGCTCCGGCTCTCCCCGGCGCGCCCAGGCGGCGTCGGCATCGGCGAGAAGCTGCGCGGCGGAAGCGCGCGGCGCCGCACCGATCGCCTCGATCGGCGGGGGCTTCTGTAGCGCCTGCGCGCAACCCGCGCAGAGGATGATCGAGGCGATGCTCCTCACCGCGCGCGCCGGTAGGCTGTCCGCGCCGCGGCCAGGGCCTTGTCATCGAGGGGCTGAAAGCCCGCCATGCGGACTCCGTCCAGCGCCTCGCGCGCCGCGCGATCCTCGGCGAGCCGCAGGAACGCCGTCTCCAGCGTATTCCAGCGCCGGTCGTCGATGCGCTTGCGCAACGTCGCGATCAGCGCGACCGGCATCGGCGGTGACGTCTCGAGCACTGCGAGCGACCCGGCGAACGGGAGCTTCGCCATCGCCGCGGCCTGTGAGCCATCGAGCAGCACGGCCAGCTTCTCGCCGTTCGCGGACCGCTTCAGAGCAGAGAGGACAGCGGACGACTGCTGGATCTCCACCCTGCCCGGCAGCTTCGGGGCCATCGCGCGCACGAATCTCTTCGAGTACCCCGCGCTCGACTCCACCGTATAGCCATCGAGCGAAGGCGGATGCTCCTTGCCGGTCACCAGCGTCCACCGCTCCAGCATCTCGCCTCCCTGTGGCATCGCCGAGAGGCGAGCCACGAGCCGGAGCTCCTGCTCGTGGACGAGGAAGAACGGCAGCGTCGCGAGCAGCAGGGACGACTCCTCCTGCGCCAGCCGTCGCATGCACCCCGGCTCCGTCTCCTCGTACAGCGCGGCGAGCGACCCTTCGGCCAGTTGCGCGGCCTTGGCCAGCGAGCGGGCGAGAGCGTCCATCGCCGGTTGCGCCTCCTCCGTGCTGCCTGGATAGCCGGGAGCGCAGACCACCAGCGTTGCTGCTGCAAGCGCGAGCATGGCGCTTCTCTACGCGAAAACGGGGGAACAATGCACTCGAGTTCGGTACAACCAGGCAGTGAACGACCTCCCCGCCCGGATCCTGGCGCGCATCGTTTCCCTCCGCGCGCCCATCCTCGTCGTCTATGCCTTGTTGGTCCCGCTGGCGGCCCTTCGCGCCGCGCGCATCCCTTCCGAAGGCGGCCTCGACCGGTTGATCCAGCCGAGCGATCCCGACTACGTGGCGACGCGCGACTTCCAGCGGCTCTTCCCCGATTCCCCTTCAGTGGTCCTGCTCTTCGAGTCTGACGATCCCTGGGCGCCCGCAAACGTCTCGCGCGTCGAGTCGGCCGTCCGGGAACTGCGCAGCGCGCCTCACCTCGGCGCGTTCTCCGTGCTCGATGCGCTGCGCAAGGCGCGTCCCGGAGCGCCGCTGGCAGAACTGCGCCGGCTCGCGACAGGGACAGAGTTCTTCCGGAAGCAGGGCCTTCTCGGCGACCGGTTTCTCGCCGTCATCGTGGACCTCGACGTGCACGGCCGGGCGGAGCGCGACGCCGCGCTGGGCTCGATCGATGCCGCACTGGCGCGCGCGGGGGCGGGAGCGGTCCGGCGGGTCGGCGCCCCGTACGTCCAGTCCTGGCTCGAGCGGCAATCGGGCGCCGCCTCGGTCCAGTACTTTCCCTTTTTCGGCGCTCTGGTGGTCGGCACGGCGCTCCTGCTCTACCGATCGGTGCGCACGCTGCTCGCCTTCGTCCTCGCTCTCGGATCGGCAGTGGCGCTGGGCGTGGCGGTAGGCGGGCTTCTCGGCTTCACCTTCACCGTCGTCTCGGTGCTCGTGCCGCTCACGGTCCTCGTCACCACGCTCGCGACGCTCGTCTATCTGCAGTCGCGATTCGTGGATCGTCCGGCGGGGGTGCCGGTGCGCGAGCATCAACTCGCGGCGCTCCGGAACAAGGTCCTGCCGGTGACCGCCTCGACGTTTGCCGCGGTCATGGGATTCGCGGCGCTCTCCGTTTCCAAGGTGCGGCCGATCCAGGAGCTGGGGATCTGGACCGCTCTCGGCCTCGCCGTCTCCTGGGTGGTGGCATTCACCCTGTTCCCGGCGTTGCAGCTCATGCTGCGGACCCCGACGGGAACCGCGCGCGTCGCCGGCGGCAAGCTGTACGGGCGCGTGGCGGCGGCCATCCCTGCCTTCACCCGCCGGTATCGCCGCGGCCTGGTCGCCGCCGTGCTCCTGCTCTGCCTTGCCGGTGTCGCGGCCCTGCTCGGAATTCCCGGGCTGCTCTCGCCGATGCCGGTCGGTATCGATTCCATCACCTACATGGATCCGTCGCTCCCGCTGCGCCGCGACCTGGTGTGGTTCCGCCAGAACGTGGCTGACCTCAACGTCGCGCACGTCTGGGTCCATCTGCCGGATCCGTCCGCCACGGATCCGGAGGTTCTCCGCACGCTCGACCGCTTCCAGGGCGCGGTCGAGTCCGTCCCTGAGGTGATCGCGGTGCTCGGCCCGACGACCTTTCTCCGGCTGCGGCGCTACTTCGCCGGCCAGGGCGAGCAGCTCCCCGGCGACTCCGCGCAGTTCGCGCGCGCGGCGGCCGACCTGGAACAGCTCCTGCTGGCGGAACCGGGATTGAGGGGCTACGTCGACGTGAGCGGTCTTCAAGATTTGAACGTCACGGTCCTCTTCCGGCAAGGGGACGCCGAGGGCTACGCCACGCTGGCGCGGAGGATCGCGCGCGCCTGGGACGAGGTCGGCGCGGGCCCGCTGGCTGGGGCGCGAATGCGCGTCGTGGGCGAGTCGCTCCTGGAAGCGAAGGTGGGCGCAAGCCTCGTCCCCACCCTCGCGCAGAGCTTCGCCATCACCGCGGCGCTCATCTTCGTGGTCTTCCTCTTCGTCTTCCGCAGCGCGACGGCGCGGATGCTGGCGATGATCCCCTCGCTCTTCGCCATCCTGGCGACCTTTCTCGGCATGCGGCTCTTCGGCGCTTCGCTGAACCTCGCCACCATCCTCATCGCCACGACCATCCTCGGCACGACGGAGAACGACCAGATCCACTTCTTCCACCACCTGAACGAGCGGGAGGGTGCCCCGCTCGAGGAGGCGCTCGAGCACGCCCTGCGCGTCTCCGGTCACGCCATCATCTTCGCCACCTTGATCAACGCCGCCGGATTCCTGGCGCTCTCGTTCTCCAGCTTTCCGCCGCTGCGGCAGTTCGGGCTCGTCACCAGCGCCGCGTTCGTCCTCGCGCTGATCGCCGATTTCACCGCGCTTCCCGCGGGACTCTGGATAGTGCAGTCACGGCCGCCGAAGGCGGCTCAGTGACTGTTGCTCTTAGACTGTACAGATCATGGATCTCGCTCCAACCGATCGGGAAGCGCCTCGAACTGCACCAGCTGGCGGAAGGCGTCGAATCGGCTCCGTACCTCCGCCAGCTCGAGGTCCCGCAGCCGTTCGAGGCTGAAGCGCTCCACGGCGAACGAGGCGAGGGTCGACCCCATCACTGTCGCCTGACGCAGCGCCGCCGGCTCGGCGGACCCGAGCCGGTCGAGCAGCCCGAGAAAGCCGCCGGCGAAGCTATCGCCCGCTCCCGTCGGATCCATTACGTCGGTGAGCGGGAACGCCGGAGCGAAGAAGCGGTGCTCGGCGGTGACGAGCACCGCGCCGTATTCCCCGCGCTTGATCACCACCGCCTTCGCGCCCAGGCGCTGCGCGGCGTGCGCCGCCTTGATCACGTTGCTCTCGCCGGTCAGCTGGCGCAGCTCGCTGTCGTTCACCATCAGCACGTCGACGCGGGGAAGGAGGCTGAGCAGCTGCGCCCGCCGCGACGTGATCCAGTAGTTCATCGTATCGGCGGCCACCAGATTGGGCCGCTCGGCCTGGTCGAGGACGCGCATCTGCAGCTCGGGGTCGATGTTCCCGAGGAAGATGCGCTCCGCCTTGCGCGCCCGGGCTCCGAGCTTCGGAGAGAAATGCTCGAACACGTTCAGCTGCGTGTCCAGCGTCTGCGCGGCATTCAGATCGAATCCGTACCGGCCCCGCCAGCGGAAAGTCCTTCCGCGCGCGCTCTCCAGGCCGTCGAGGTCGACGCCACGCTTGCGCAAGAAGTCGAGATCTTCGAGCGGAAAGTCATCCCCGACGACGCCCACCACCGAGACCCCGGTGAGCAGGCTCGCGGCCGCGGCGAAGTACATTCCACTTCCGCCCAGCACGTCCTCGCGCTTGCCGAACGGCGTCTCCACCGAATCGAGCGCGACGCTGCCCACCACCAGGAGGCTCATGCCTTGAACCTGTCTCCCAGGAGCAAGGCGAGACGCTCGCGCGCTGCCGGAGGAATCTGGGCGGGAGCGGTCATCACCGCGCTGTCCAGCGCCCGCGCGCAGGCGCAGACGCGCTCGCCCAGACGGCCGAGGCCGAGCACGGCGTTGCGGATCACCTCGCGCGCGAGGGCGACGTTCTTGTGCATGGTCTCGATCACCTGGGCGACGGTGACGGCGTCGTGGCGGGGATGCCAGCAATCGTAGTCGGTCGCCAGCGCGACCGTCGCGTAGCAGAGCTCGGCCTCGCGGGCGAGCTTCGCCTCCGGCATCGCCGTCATCCCGATCACGTCGACGTTCCAGCTCCGGTACAGCTCGCTCTCGGCGCGGGTGGAGAACTGCGGCCCCTCGATGCACAGATAGGTTCCGTCCGGATGCGCCGTCGCGCCGGCCGCGAAGCACGCGCCGTTCAGGTGCTCGTGGAGCTGCGGGCACACCGGATCGGCGAACGCG
>Ga0209377_1002798_pt1 | contig 11308 bp, 9 predicted proteins | sample GraSoiAngelo_141_FD_185898 | JGI IMG/M metagenome (GOLD analysis project Ga0209377, IMG submission 185898) | Grasslands soil microbial communities from the Angelo Coastal Reserve, California, USA - 14_0929_12_40cm (SPAdes) (version 2) | ecosystem: Environmental > Terrestrial > Soil > Grasslands ...
AGACCCTGACGCTGCAGCACCACGACCCGGCCCGCGGTGAGCAGACTGACGAAGACGTACCGCTCATCGCAGCTCAGCGCGACGCCGAATGCCGGCGTTCCGAAATCGACGGTGGCGGTACGGCGTCCGCTCGGCAGGTGAATCACATCGAGCCAGCCGGCTTCATTGGCGACGTAGAGGGTCTGACCGTCCGAGGAGACCCTGACGTCCTGGGGGACCCCGCCGACGTCAAACCGCCGCGTCGTTTCCAATGTGGATGCATCCACTTCGACGACGACGCCGGCCCGCCAGCAGGGCACGTAGACCCAGCGCCCGGACGGATGCACGGTGAGCTCCGGGCAACCGAGGGGAACCGGCGCCGAACCCAGCGCCGTGCGCTGGAGTGAAGAGATCGCGACGACACGATCCTGATTCGTCGTCGCAAACAGCGTCACACCATCGCGTGCCATCGCGGCGCCGAGTGGATGTCCGGGCACCGGAATCGATCCCACTTGCTGCTTCCGCCCCAGATCGACGATGCAAACGGCTTCCGCGAACTGGCTCGTCACGTAGGCCCATTGACTGCGCCCACCCGGAACGATCCGCGTGGGCGCCGGACCGACACGAATCGTGCTCACGACGCGCAGTGGATCGCGATGCAGCATGTCTACTGCCGACGCGTGAGGGCGCGTCACCAGCACGTCGCCGTAGGGGGAGAGGGCGACGTCGAAGGGGGCGCCGCCGATGGGCACGCGTTCGCCGACAGTCTGCACCGGGCGATGTCCAGGCGGATGCCGCAGCGTGGGACGCATCGCGACGCCGGACGTCCGGGGGGGGGCCAGCGCGGGCCGGGCCACCGGACGCAGCGGGCGGTCGCCGACCGCGACCGCAAGTGGTTGCCGGGTGATTGCCACGCGCCTCTTTCCATTGGCGCAGCGGTCACGGAAGTGCAGCAGGGCGACTGCCAGGCCCTCACGCCGAACCTCGGACCAGCGCTGGCCGGTCACACGGCGCACCAGCCGGTAGGCGACGGCGGGATCGACGCGCTCGCGGTCGGCCAGCTCGCGCAGCGACACGCCCGACGTCTCGGCTTCGAGCACCCAGTACAGCGTGCGTGCCCACCCACCGATCACTTCGAGGGGGGGCAATCCCTCCCGGCGCAATGCGCGGGCGAGCTGATAGCGATCATGGAAGCCGAGCCACTCGGCGAGTTCTTTGGGACGCGGGGGATGGCCGTTGACGCAACCCAGCACGCTCAATAACGCGCGCCCGTTGTCCGACACGTGCGGGAGGGCCGTGTGCAGAAGACTCGTGAGCCGGAGTGGTGGCATCAGCGGAGCCGTTCCAAAGTGATCCTGTTACACTACGTGACGACACCGGGTCCTTCAAGAGGCGATGCCCTACGGGCGGTCGCCCGACCGCAGCCGCTGCACCTCGCGCTCGAGCGTACGGACCTCCTCGCGCATCCCCGCCAGCATCTCCCCCACGAACCCAAAGCCGAACAGCACGACCCCGGAAATCACGAGGAGCATGATGAGGTCGAGCAGCGGGCGGAAGCCGACGTGGGGCGGTCCGAAGCGCAGGTATAAGGCGACGAGCCCGACGATCAGGCCAAGCAGGAACAGGATGGCCCCGGCTACGCCGAAGAACAGCATCGGCTTGCGGCCAAAGCGCAGCTGGAACCAGACGGACATCAGGTCCAGCACGCCCACGGGGATTCGCCCGATGCCGAACTTGGAGCTCCCGGCGCGCCGCGGATACAACGGGATGGGCTGCTGGGCAAGTCGAAAGCCCTGGGAGGCGGCGATCACGACCATGAAACGGTGCCAATCGGGGCGTGTGGGGACGCTGTCCATGACCTCGCGCCGGTATGCCTTCACGGAATTGAGATCGCTGACGCGCACGCCGAACAGCCAGCGGCAGAGGGTGTTGTAGACGCCCGAGACGAAGCGCTTGTCGTACTGCCCCTGTTTCGTTCCGGTCACCACATCCGCGTCGCCCGCCAGGATCGGCGCGACCAGCGACGGGATGTCGGAGGGCAGGTACTGCAGATCAGCGGGATAGAACACGAGGACCCGTCCCCGGGCCACGTCGGCGCCCGACTTCAGCGCGTCGGCGATACCGCGCTGCGCGCGGTGTGTGACGACGCGCACGAACGGGTGTTTGGCGGTGATCTCCTCGAGGACGCGCGGCGTGCCGTCGTGGCTGCCGTCGTTCACAATGACCAGCTCGCACGCGTACGGCAGCGGCAGCAGCGCTTCGCGGGTCAGGCGCACGAATTCCGGGAGATTCTCGGCTTCGTCCTTGGCGGGAACGAGGACGCTGACGTCGGGAAGCGTCGAATTCGTCGCGAGGCTCACAGCCTCTTGCGCATCCGCGCGGGCAGAATACCGAGCTGATCGCGGTACTTCGCTACGGTGCGACGAGCGATGCGCACGCCCTTGCGCTCGAACATCTCGACGATCTGCTGATCGGTGAGCGGATTCTTGGGCGGCTCGTCGTCCACCAGCTTCTGAATCTGGGCCTTGATCGAGCGCGCGCTCGCGTCCTCGCCCGTCGTGGTCGAGAGCCCGCTCGAGAAGAAGAACTTGAGCGGCAGGAGGCCGCGGGGCGTCTGCACGTACTTCTCGTTGGTGACCCGGCTGACCGTGCTTTCGTGCATGCTGATGACATCGGCCACTTCGCGCAGCGTCAGCGGCTTGAGGTGGTCGATGCCCTTCTCGAAGAATTCGCGCTGCCGGTCCACGATGAAGTTCATCACCTTGAGCATCGTCTGGCGGCGCTGCTCGATGGCCTGAATCATCCAGTGCGCGCTGTTGAGCCGCTGGTTGATGAATTCCTTGCTCTCGCCGTCGTATTTCTTCTTGTCGCGCGCGATCTCCTGGTAGGTCTTGGAAATGCGGAGCCGCGGCAGGCCGCTGTCATTCAGGAAGACGTGATACTTGTCGTCGATCTTCTGGACGATCAGATCCGGAATGATGTAGGCGTCGTTCCCGGCGGAATACTGCAGGCCCGGCTTGGGATCGAGCCGGGCGAGCTCGTCGGCCGCGCGTTGCACCTCTTCCGGGGCCAGGCCGAACCGCTTGCCCAGATCGCTCCAGCGGTGCGCGATCAGGTCCTCGAACGCGTCCTTGACCAACCGGTACACGAGCGAATCGGTGCGCTTCTGATTCTCGAGCTGCAGGATGAGACATTCGCGCAGATTGCGCGCCCCGATGCCGGGCGGATCGAGCTGCTGAATGATGCGCAGCATCTCCTCGACCTCCGCTATCGTGAACGCCGGCACATTGAGATCGAGCTCGGACTCGGCCTCGTGCTCTTCGAGCAGCTGGTTCGCGCCCTTCAGGATCTCTTCCACGGTGTGCTGGAGATAGCCATCCTCACCGATGTTGCCCAGGAATTCTTCCGCGAGCAGCTGCTGGCGGGGGGTGAGGTCGAGCATCCGCGTCTGCTCGCGCAGGTAATCAATGAGGTCTCGGCTTTCGACCGTGACCGGCTCGACGTACTCCCGCGCGTCACTGTAGCTGCCGCTCGGGACGCTATGTTCGCTGCGGTCGTCGAGCAGGATGTTCTCCCAATCGGGCCCGTCCTCCGCCTTCGCTTCTTTTTCCGGCTTGTTCTGTTGCTGCTCGGCCGCTGTCGCCTGCACCTCTTCTTCGGGCTCGATCATCTCGAGGAACGGATTGCCGAGCAGCTCCTGCTTCAGGTGTTGCTCCAGGTCGAGCAGCGGCATGTAGAGCAGATCCATCGCCTGGTAGAGGCGTGGATTGATCCGCAGGTCCTGGCGGAGCGCCGCGTGCTGATGCAGGCCGGTCTTCATGCCGCGGGAGACAGCCGCGCGCGCAGGCGGGTTGTGAGCGTGGGACCGAGATAGAGCGACGCGACGCGGTCGTCGAAGACCAGCTGCCGCACGGTGCCGGCGACCTGCACGCGTCCCTCGAACATGATGTATGCGCGGTCCACGATGTCGAGCGTTTGCTCGACGTTGTGGTCGGTGATCAGCACGCCGATGCCGCGATGGCGCAGCCCGGCGACAATGGTCTGAATGTCATTGACGGCGATGGGATCGACGCCGGCGAAGGGCTCGTCCAGCAGCAGGAACTTCGGCTCCGTCACGAGCGCCCGGGTGATTTCGAGCCGGCGCCGCTCTCCGCCCGAGAGCTGATACGCCTTCTGCTTGCGCAGATGCTTGATGGCGAGCTCGTCGAGCAGCGACTCGAGCCGCTGCTGCCGGTCCGCTTCGTCGATGTTGAGCGTCTCCAGAATCGCGAGCACGTTTTCTTCCACGGTCAGCTTGCGAAAGATCGATGGCTCCTGCGCCAGATACCCGATCCCCGCGCGGGCGCGTTGATACATCGGCAAGACGGTGATGTCGCGGCCGTCGAGCACGATGGTGCCCTCATCGGGACGGATCAGGCCGGTGATCATGTAGAACGACGTCGTCTTCCCCGCTCCGTTCGGCCCGAGCAGACCCACGATCTCTCCCTGCGCAAGCTCGAGCGACACGTTATTCACCACGCGCCGGCCCTTGTAAGCCTTCACGAGATGCCGCGCCTCGAGCTGGCTCCCGCCGCGCACCAGCGGATGGTCGCCGGTCACCGACTCGGCGCGCACGACGGTTTCTTCGGCCAGCTGGAGGAACTGCTGCGACGCGGTCATGCGGTCGGTGGGCATGCTCGCCCAGACGTCCGGGGCGAAGGCGACCGGCACGTCGCCCCAGAGCGCGCCCATCGGCAGCACGAGGATCTTGAGCATGGCCAGCCGCGGCAGGACGGACGTCGCCAGGTAGGCGCGCGCGTCGTCCACGGACAGGCTCCCGGTATCCGGCGACGCGCCTTTGGCGTGGGCCCGGAGCTTGAGAAACTCCTCCCGGTACGCGATCGCGAGATCGCTGAAGCTGGCGTGACCCTGGTCGTCGGCGATGCGAGCCAGCGCGGCCGCGGCGAGCGGCAGCGAGGAATCCCCGCGCGCGAGCAAGTCGACGAAGCGATTCAGTTCGGTCATCGATTCGCCCGTGGCGGTGGCGGAGGTGTCGGGGGGACGGCCGGTGCAGGCCGCGTGCTGTCCGCGTGTGCTCGTTTCAGGCTGTCGACGGGCACGACCGGCCGCGGCTCGAGGTGCACACCGTCGGCCTTTCCTGCCACGATCACGCGATCGATCCGGTCCGCCAGCATCGTCACGTCGATCTGATGGCCGCGCGAGTAGTTGATGGCTGGTCCCGTATGCGTCGTGTCGTTTTTCTCCGGGTGGTGCGTTAACGCCCGGGCCGAGCCCAGGGACACGATCTGCCGCAGCCGTGAGCGGGGGCGTGATGCCGTCGAGTCCTGCTCCTGAACAAAGCGCGCCGTCAACGTATCGCCCGTGATCCAGTCGGTTTCCTTGGGCGGCGTCAGGGAATCGCGCTTCGCGGTGGCAAACGCCTTTCCAAACGAGCGCGACTCCTTCAGCAGCTCGTCGGGAGAGTCGATCGCCATCGAGTCCGCTTGAATCGTGTAGAGGGTGGAGATCGCATGGGGCCGGAGCGAATCCCCCCATGCGAAGGTCTGCTGCAGCTGCCGGTTCGCGACGTGGAGATCGATCGTATCGGCCGTGAGCGTCCAGTCGGCGCCCGTCGCCTTGCCCTGCCCCAGGGCCTTCACGGCGCGGATGTCGCGCTGCGCGAGGGTCAGCTCGATGCGGGTCCCAACGAGCGTGTAGTTCTTCACGGCGTCGCCCGTCGTCGTCCGTCCCCTGCCCTCGACGCTGGGATTCCCGACCAGCACGCCGAATCCCGCGATCTGATCGAGCAGCATGGAATCGGACCGCGACGCGAAATCGCTGCGATCGATCGTGACTTTGCCGCCGCCCCACATGCGATCGTCGCCTTTGAAGCGCAGCCGGTCCCCGACGATGATGTAAGGCTCCTGTTGCGCTGAGTCCGAGGGGGTGGACTGGCGGTACTCGACGGTGGGGCGCTGGGTCGCGTACATCTCGACCGTGTCGCGGACCCCTTGAGCCACCCGCCAATACTTCAGATTGGGGCCACGCAGGACGGTGCCGGTGCGGCGATTCACCGCGACGACGTTGTTGTGGGCTTCAAGGCGCTCGTCACGGAGAAAGTACGAGACAAAGTTGGCATCGAGGGCAAGCCCGGTATCTCGAATCGCCACGTGGCCGACCAGATCCATTCGCCGGGTCGCACCGTAATGGGCGAAGCTGTCAGCGGCGATCGTGGTTCCCGTGCCCAGACAGTGGGCACGAACGCCTCCGGCCCCGAAGTAATTCGTATCCGGGCCGGTCAAGGACTGAGCAGCGCGGGGCATGTTGTCGATCGCCACCTGGCAAGGCCGCCCATTGCCCTGCGCGGTGTCGACGGGGACTTGGAGGACTAGAGCGGTGGCAAGAATGGCCGAAAGCATCAGCGTGGCAACACGAGCTGGCCGCCGGTCCCCGTGAGGTTTTTAGTCCTGACGTTCCGGAATTCTGGATCCGAGATAAATCCAATCCCGCGAAGATGCTGTGTGGGCGAATCAAACGTGAACGCGACATCGGACGTGACTTCGTTCCTCGCCTGGCTGTACCTCATTGCTTCGGTGCGCAGCGTCGCCCCATCGCTGTTGCGGATGAGGATCACGTTGCCACGCGCCTCCATGTCCCCCGTGCGCCAGTGATGCGTTCCCTCTTTGGAGGTGAGCGTGGACGTGGGATGGCCGGCGACGTCGTAGAACGTCACATGTACGTTGCGCAGCTCGGCGCGCTGCGTTCCCGAGTAGAAGTAGGCCGTGTCGGCGCGCACCCGAGCCCGCAGCACACCGGATTCGGTCACGAAGTGGCTCATCCCCATCAACACTTGATCGGCGCTGTCGAGCGCCGCCTGCGTGGCGGTGACCGGCGTGCCCCCCTTGCACCCCGCGACCAGCACGACGGCGAGCACGATCACACGCTTCATACTGCTCCGGCTTTCATAAGGTCGTGCAAGTGCACGATCCCGACGACGCGCCGCTGCCCGTCGAGCACGGGCAGCGCCATGATCCCGTGACGCTCCATCAAACTCACCGCGACGCCGGCCAGCTCCTCGGCCGTGGTCGACTTGGGCGTCCGCGTCATCACGTCGCGGACGGGCGTATTGAGGAAATCGTCGGTGCGCTCCATGAGCCGCGTCAGGTCGCCGGCGGTAACGACTCCGACGAGGCTCCCCTGCGCATCGACCACCACGACGGTGCCGCGCCGCTCGGCGAGCAGCATGACGCATTCGCGCATGGGACGATCGGCGGTGAGTGTGGGGAGATTGTCGGTCAGCATCACATCAGATACGCGGAGCAGCAGCGTCCGTCCCAGGGCACCGCCCGGATGCAGCGTCGCGAAGTCGTCGCGCCGGAAGCCCTTTTCTTCCAGCAAGGTGACAGCGAGCGCGTCGCCCAGCGCCAGCGCGACCGTGGTGCTCGCGGTCGGTGCGAGCGTCTCGGGACACGCCTCATCGGTCACCGATGCATCGAGGACCACCGTCGCGTACTGCGCGAGCGGCGATGCGGGATTGCCCGTCAGCGCGATGATGGGAACACCAAACCGCTCGAGCTGCGCGACGAGGCCGAACAGCTCGTCCGACGCGCCGCTCTTCGAAAGCAGAATCGCGACGTCCCGCTTGCTGACTATGCCCAGGTCGCCGTGCAAAGAATCGATGGGGTGCAGGAACGACGCCGGCGTACCGGTCGACGTGAACGTTGCCGCGATCTTGCGCGCGATCAGGCCGGATTTGCCGACACCCGCGACGATGACGCGACCTTCGGCTGCCTTGAGCAGCTCGATTGCCTGAGCGAACGACGGGCCCAGCCGGTCGGCCAGACGCTTGACGGCGGCCGCCTCGAGCGCGAGCACGCGCTTGCCCCGCGCGACGAGCGGCTCGCTGCCGGTCTGCGCTTTCTGGGCTCTGACGGGCTTACGCACGAACCGTCTCCCGGACACGCTGCCACACGTCGACCGCGAGGCCCACGATCCCGGCGAGCTGATCGAGCGGGATCATGTTCGGACCGTCCGATGGCGCCCGCTCTGGATCGGGATGCGTCTCGAGGAAGAAGCCGTCGGCACCTGCGGCCGCCGCGGCGTACAACAGCGTCGGAATGAAGCCCCGCTGGCCGCCGCTCGAGCCATCCTGGCCCTGCCCCGGCTGCTGGACGGAGTGCGTCGCGTCGAAGATCACCGGTGCGCTGCAGGCGGTGCGCAACCTCGGAAAACTGCGCATGTCGACGACCAGGTCGCCGTAGCCGAAGAACGTGCCACGCTCGGTCACGGCGACTTCGGGCGCTCCGCCGGCGCGCACTTTCTCGACGGCACCGCGCATCTCCTCCGGCGCCATCCATTGCCCTTTCTTGATGTTCACGGGCCTGCCGGCCCTGCCGGTGGCGACCAGCAAGTCCGTCTGACGGCAGAGGAAGGCCGGGATCTGCAGCACATCGGCGATGAGCGCGGCTGGTGCGACTTGAGCAGGATCGTGGACGTCGGTGAGAATCGGAAGACCGGTGGCGTTACGGACTTTCTCGAGCGCGCGGAGCCCGGCCTCGAGCCCGGGCCCGCGCGGAGCGTTCAACCGGGACCGATTCGCCTTGTCGAAGGACGCCTTGTAAACGACGGCGACGCCCAACTTGACCGCCAGCTCGGCGAGTGCCTCACCGACCCGGATGTTGAGGTCGTCAGACTCGACCACGCAGGGGCCCGCGATGAAGAACGGGGAGCTTTCCGAGCCGAACCGCTGTGCCATATCAGTCGGTCAGCTCCGCCAACGCGCGCGACCGCTCGGTATGCGGATGCCGCTTGCGATGGTCGAGTGCGGCGCCGATGAACCCCGCAAACAGCGGATGTGGGCGCATGGGCCGCGACTTCAGCTCGGGATGGAACTGGCATCCGATGAACCAGGGATGCTCGGGTAGCTCGATCATCTCGACCAGCGAGCCGTCCGGCGACAGGCCTGAGCAGCGCATCCCGTACTCCGCCAGCACGTCGCGGTACGCGTTGGACACCTCGTAGCGGTGGCGATGACGCTCGCTGACCTCGGTCGCGTTGTACGCCTGCGCGACGCGCGAGCCCGGCCGGAGCCGGCAGGGATACGCGCCCAACCGCATCGTGCCGCCCATTTCCTGAATACCTTCCTGCGACCGCATCAACGCGATAACCGGATTCTCGCACTCCGGTGCGAACTCACTCGAGTTCGTGTCGGGGATTTTGCAGACGGTGCGGGCGAATTCGATGATCGCCGTCTGTAAGCCGAGGCAGATGCCGAAGAACGGCAGCTTGTGCTCGCGCGCCCAGCGGATCGCCTCCAGCATGCCCTCCACCCCGCGTACGCCGAAGCCGCCGGGGACCAGCAGCGCATCGTAGTCCGCCAGCAGCTCACCGGCGGTTTCCTGATCGGTAAAACGATCGGACGCGATCCACTCGATCTTCACACCGGCTTCGTTGGCGATACCGCCGTGCACCAGCGCCTCGTGAATGCTCTTATAGCTATCGGCCAGCTCGGTGTACTTGCCGACGACCGCGATGCGCACCTGATGCGGAGGACGCAGGATCTTGTCGACCATCGCCGCCCACGCGCGCAGATCCGGCTCTTTGGTATCGAGGTGCAACCGCGTGCAGACTTCTTTGTCGAGACCCTGCTGGTGCAGCTTGAGGGGGATCTCGTAGATCGATTTGACGTCGGGACTCTCCACCACGCAGCCGAAATCGACGTTGCAGAACTGCGCGATCTTCCGCTTCAAGTCCTCGGACAGCGGGCGCTCGGTGCGGCAGATCAGGATGTCGGGCTGGATTCCGATCTGCATCAGCTCGCGTACGGAGTGCTGCGTTGGTTTGGTCTTCAGCTCCGCCGTCGCCGCGATGTAGGGGACGAGTGTGAGATGAATGAAGAGTACGTTGTCGCGGCCGACTTCCTGGCGGAATTGGCGGATCGCCTCGAGGAACGGCAGCGACTCGATGTCGCCGACTGTGCCGCCGATCTCGGTGATGACGACGTCGTGATCGGGGGCCAGGCGCCGGATGGCGCTCTTGATCTCGTCGGTGATGTGCGGAATCACCTGCACCGTGGAGCCGAGGTACTCGCCGCGGCGCTCCTTGGTAATCACGGACAGGTAGATCCGTCCCGTCGTCACGTTGTTCACCTGCGACAGCGACCGATCGATGAACCGCTCGTAGTGGCCCAGGTCGAGATCGGTCTCGGCGCCGTCATCGGTCACGTAGACCTCGCCATGTTGGAATGGCGACATCGTCCCGGGATCGACATTGATGTAGGGATCGAATTTTTGGATGGTAACCTTGAGCCCGCGCTCGGCGAGCAGCCGGCCGAGCGAGGCCGCTGCAATGCCCTTGCCGAGCGAGCTCACCACACCACCGGTGATGAAGATGTATTTCGTCGAACTCACGGGCCCACCTCCCGCAGTTGGCGAGTTATCTCCGCTTCCGCCCATACCAGGTCGGCCGGCGTATCGATCCCTGGCGCCGCCGGACCGTCGAACAGGGTGACACCGATCGGAATCCCGTGCAGCAAGGGCCGGAGCTGCTCGAGTCTTTCCCACTGCTCTTCCGGGACGGGTGACAACTCCACCCACCGCGCCAACGCGTCGCGCGTATAGGCGTAGACGCCCACGTGCTGGTGATAGACCACCGCGCCGCTGGCATCGCGATCGAACGGAATCGGCGCGCGCGAGAAGTACAGCGCACGACCATGCCGATCGACGACGACTTTTACCCGGCTCGGGTCCGAAGCGAGCGCCGGATCGAGCGAGCCGGCGGCGGTGCCCAGTGGATCGCCGCGCTCCAGGCAGGCCAAGGCGCCCCGGAGCGCGGCGGAGGCAACAAAGGGCTCGTCGCCCTGGACGTTCAGGATGTGGTCGAATCTGCTAAACTGAGATTTAGCAATGACTTCTGCGACTCGCTCTGTCCCCGAGGCATGGTCGGGCGAGGTCAGGACCGCTTCAAACCCTGCGTCCTGCACCACGGCGGCGATCTCGCGGGCATCGGTCGCGACCACAAGGCGATCGCAGATGCCAAGATCGGCAACACGACGAGTGACGACGAGGATAAGGGGCTCGCCAGCCAGAGGCAGGAGCGGCTTGCGAGGGAGGCGGCTTGAACCGAGCCGTGCAGGAATCACGCCAAGGACAGGCACGGAGGAAGATACAAAATCTGTGCCGTGGAGTCTAGCCCGCGTCTATACCAGCGCTCCGGTTGATTTTACAACGCGCAAGAAGTTTTCGAGAATGCGCTTGCCGTGCTCCGTCCCGATCGACTCGGGATGGAACTGGACGCCGTAGGTCGGATGATCACGATGCTTCATGGCCATGATCTCCGATGCATCTCCGGC
>Ga0209377_1002804_pt1 | contig 11300 bp, 10 predicted proteins | sample GraSoiAngelo_141_FD_185898 | JGI IMG/M metagenome (GOLD analysis project Ga0209377, IMG submission 185898) | Grasslands soil microbial communities from the Angelo Coastal Reserve, California, USA - 14_0929_12_40cm (SPAdes) (version 2) | ecosystem: Environmental > Terrestrial > Soil > Grasslands ...
GCGCGATCCCAGTCAATATTGGTGTCTCCGGAAGCAAGGTGTTTCTCCGCTCGCGCTTTGGCGGCTTCGGCACGCGCGATATCGATTTCGGCTGCGAGTTCGGCGGTTTCCGCGAGCACCGTCACGCGGTCCGGCAGTACTTCGGCAAAACCGCGAATCACGGAGATCAGTTCCCCTTGAGCCGCATCGTGATAAGTCAATTCACCGATGCCTAGCTCGGTCATCAGCGGGGCGTGCCCGGGCAGGATTCCCAGGTAGCCATCCGCGCCTGGCAACGTGACTTCCAGCGCACGCGACCGCAACAACTGCCGTGTTGGCGTCACGATCACCAGTTCGATGGCTTCGGGAAGCATGCTCTTTAAACGCCCGCCTTCATCTTCTCGGCCTTTTGCAAAGCTTCGTCAATAGTGCCAACCATATAGAAGGCCTGCTCCGGAATGTCGTCGTACTTGCCTTCGACGATCTCTTTGAAGCTCCGCACGGTGTCTTCGATCTTGACGTATTTGCCGTCCAGGCCGGTGAACTGTGCGGCCACGAACATGGGCTGCGAAAGGAATTTCTCGATCTTGCGCGCACGCGCCACGGTGCGCTTGTCCTCGTCGGAAAGTTCTTCGATACCGAGAATCGCGATAATGTCCTGCAAATCCTTGTAGCGCTGCAGAATCGATTTGACCGCGCGTGCCACGGTGTAATGTTCCTGTCCTACGATGCGCGGATCGAGAATGCGCGAATAGCTGGCCAGCGGATCCACGGCCGGGTAGATGCCGCGTTCCACAATCTGCCGGCTCAAGTTCGTGGACGCATCCAAGTGTGTGAATGTCGCGGCGGGCGCCGGGTCCGTATAATCATCCGCCGGCACATAAATCGCCTGCACCGAGGTAATCGAACCGGCCTTCGTCGAAGTGATGCGTTCCTGAAGCTCGCCGATTTCTGTATTCAGGTTCGGCTGATAACCCACCGCCGAAGGCATGCGCCCGAGCAGCGCGGAGACTTCCGATCCCGCCTGCACGAAGCGGAAAATGTTATCGATGAAAAGCAGCACATCGAGATGCTCTTGATCGCGGAAGTACTCCGCCACGGTGAGCCCCGTCAAACCCACACGCAACCGGGCTCCCGGGGGTTCTGTCATCTGCCCATAGATGAGCGCGGCGCGCGACTTTTCCGAATTGCCCGGCACGACCACGCCGGATTCCTGGAATTCCAGCCACAGGTCGTTTCCCTCACGCGTGCGCTCGCCGACTCCCGCGAAAACGGACACGCCTCCGTGCTGCATGGCCACGTTGTGAATCAGCTCTTGAATCAGAACCGTTTTGCCGACGCCGGCACCGCCGAACAAGCCAATTTTCCCGCCCTTCAGGAAGGGCTGAATGAGGTCCACGACCTTGATGCCTGTCTCAAACATCTCCAGCGTTGTGGATTGCTGGTCCAGCAGGGGAGCAGGCCGGTGAATTTGATACATGGTCGAACTCGTCAGCGGGCCCAGCTGATCCACCGGCTTTCCAAGAACGTTCATCACCCGCCCCAGCGTGGATCGGCCCACAGGAACACTGATGCCCTCGCCGAGATCGTAAGCTTTCATCCCGCGCACCAGGCCTTCCGTGGGCTCCATCGCTACGGCGCGCACGCGCCCTTCCCCGAGGTGCTGCTGCACCTCCGCGGTCACATCAATCGGTTCGGGAACGTTGTACCCTTCGCTGGTGATGCGCACCGCGTTGTAAATCGCGGGAAGGTGTCCCGCTTCGAATTGCACGTCAAGCACCGGCCCGATTACCTGCACGATGTGTCCCACCGCGGCGTATTTCTCTGCCATGCTTTCTCCTAAGCAGTGCTCGAAGCTCCGCTCACTATTTCGATAATCTCTTTCGTAATGGCCGCCTGCCGAACTTTGTTCATGTGCAGCGTCAGCGCCTCAATTACTTCTCCCGCGTTTTGCGTCGCCGATTCCATCGCCGTCATCCGCGCCGCGTGTTCCGCCGCCGAAGATTCCAGCATCGCTCGCCAAACCTGCGTTTCAACGTAGCGCGGCAACAGTTTGTCGAGAAGCTGCTCCTCCGGCTGCTCGTAAATGTAGTCCACTTGCGAACTCGCGGGCTGGGCGCCGGCGTCTTTTTCCGCCTGCATCGTTTCCACCGGCAGAAGCTTTTCCAGCGCCAGGTTTGCAGACATCACCGTCTTGAATTCGCTGAAAACCACGTAAACCGAATCAATCTCTCCCTTGGCATACAAATCGCTCACCAGGTCCGAAATCTCGCGTGCCGTCCCAAACTCGACTCGTGCCAGTACGTTGATGTATTCCGCGATAATGTGGAAGCCCGCTTTTTTCAGCGAATCCCGGCCCTTTTTGCCGACAGGAATCACCATGATTTTCTTGCCCTTGTTGGCGCGGAACAATTCGTTTGCCTTGCGCAGAATGTTCGTATTGAACGCGCCCGCCAATCCGCGCTCGCCGGTCAATACCAGAGCAAGGATCTTTTCCTCCGGCCGCCGTGCCAGCAGCGGATGCTGCGGCTCCACGATGCGGCTCATCGTCGAACGCAGAACCCGCACTAGTTCTTTCGCGTAGGGTCGCGCCGCCAGTGCCGCCTCCTGGGCGCGCCGCAACCGCGCCGCCGCGACAAATTTCATCGCGCGCGTAATCTGCTGCGTGTTCTTTACCGAGCGGATGCGGCGCCGGAAATCGAGAAGTGTCGGCATCGTGGTTCGTCAGTCGAATCCCTAATTTGCGGCACCGGCAGCCGCCACCCTAAAGCGTTCCTTGAACTCCTCCACGGCCGTCTTAATTTCCGCCCTGATGCCGTCATCCAATGCTTTCTTCGCCGCAATATTTTTCAGCAGCGACGGATAATTCGTCTCCACGAACTGCAAAAACTCTCGTTCGAAACGCCGCACTTCCGGCACCGGAACGTCATCGAACATGCCGCTGGTCCCCACCGCAATCACCAACACTTGTTTCTCAGCCGCCAGCGGCACGTATTGATCCTGTTTTAGGATTTCTGTCAGCCGCTGGCCGCGCGCCAGTTGCCCCTGCGTGACCTTGTCGAGTTGGTCCGAACCAAATTGCGCGAACGCCGCCAAGTCGCGATACTGCGCCATGTCCAGCCGCAGCGAACCCGCCACCTGGCGCATCGCTTTGATCTGCGCGTTGCCGCCCACGCGGCTCACGCTGATGCCCACGTTGATCGCCGGACGGATGCCGCTGTTGAAAAGATCCGCCTCCAGATAAATCTGCCCGTCCGTAATCGAGATGACATTGGTCGGAATGTACGCCGATACGTCGCCCGCCTGCGTCTCAATCACCGGCAAAGCCGTCAGCGAACCCCCGCCCAGCTTGTCGCTCAGTTTTGCGGCGCGCTCCAACAAGCGCGAGTGCAGATAGAACACGTCCCCCGGAAACGCCTCACGGCCCGGTGGGCGCCGCAACAGCAAAGAAATCTCGCGGTACGCCTGCGCGTGTTTCGAAAGATCGTCATAAAAAGCCACCGCATGCCGCTTGTTGTCGCGAAAATATTCACCCATCGAGCATGCGGCGTACGGCGCGATGTATTGCAGCGAAGCCGGCTCCGCCGCGGACGAGGCCACCACGATCGTGTAGTCCATCGCGCCCGCATCGGTGAGGATCTTTACCACTTGGGCGATCGTCGAGCGCTTCTGCCCGATCGCGCAGTAGATGCAAATGACGTCACCGCCCCTTTGATTGATGATCGTGTCGAGAATAACGGCCGTCTTCCCCGTCTGGCGGTCGCCGATGATCAGTTCGCGCTGCCCGCGCCCGATCGGAATCATGCTGTCAATCGCTTTGATGCCCGTCTGGAGAGGCTCGCGCACCGGCTGGCGGTCGATCACGCCTGGCGCAATGCGCTCCAGCGGATTACGCTGTTTCGTAAGGATGGGGCCTTTGTCATCCACGGGCAGCCCCAGCGGATTCACCACGCGCCCGACCAGCGCCTCGCCCACCGGCACGGACATAATCGTGTTCGTGCGCTTCACCACGTCGCCTTCCTTCAGCTCCGTAGTTTCTCCGAGCAGCACCACGCCCACCTCTTCTTCTTCCAGGTTCAGCGCAATGCCGTAAACGTCGTGTGGAAACGCCAGCATTTCGCCGGACATGACCTTCTCCAAACCGTACACGCGTGCAATGCCGTCGCCGACGCTGATGATTGCGCCGACTTCGTCCACCGCCACGGCCTGCTCGTAATTCTCGATCTGCTCGCGCAGAATCTTGCTGATTTCGTCCGCCTTGATGTTTGCCATGCCTGCTCCGTCGCTTCCGAAAACCTTTCTCGCAACTACTCGCGCCAACAGCGCGCTACTAAATCTTTCTTACTCCGCCGCCAGCCGACTGCGCATCTCATTTAACCGGCTGCGCAGCGACCCGTCGTAAATCGTGTCCCCGATTCGCACCACCGCGCCTCCCAGCAGCTCGGGATCAAGCGAATACTTCGTCTCGATTTTCTTTCCTGTCAGCCGCGCCAGCGTTGCTGCCAGTTCCTTTTTCTGCGCCGCGCTCAATTCCACCGCGGAAGAAATTTCTGCTTCGGCAACTCCTTGCCGCTGCCGGAGGATCTGCTGAAGCGCTGCGACAATTTCCGGAATCAGTTGTGTCCGCCGGTGATCGGCAATCACAAACAGGAAATTGCGGATCATCTTGCTCGCTCCCAGCCGCCCTGTGATTTTCTCGAGCACCGCGTGCTTCGCTTCCACGGTGACTGCCGGGCTCGCCAGGAACGTCCGCAGCTCCGCCGATTGCGCGTACGCCGCTTCAAAAGCATTCAGTTGCTTGGCCGTCGGCTCGGCTGCTCCTTGTGCCAGAGCGATGTCCGCCAGCGCATTCGCGTATTGGAGGCTCGCGGACTTCAATTCGGCATCCCTTCCAAGCTCTTCACAAAATTGCTGATCAAAGCTGCCTGGGCCTGCGCCGTAAGCTGCTTCGCCAGCAACGATTCCGCGCCATCTACGGCCAGCTTCGCGGCCAGTGCTTTCAATTCCAGGCGCGCCGCGCGTTCCGCAGCTTCGATCTCCGCTTTTGCCGCAGCCGCGATTTTTTCCATATCAGAACGCGTTACGGCCCGGATTCGTTCCCCTTCCGCGGCCGATTCGCTCTCCGCGAACGCCCGCAGTTGCGCGATTTCTTTATCGAGATTCGCCAGTTTGCTCTCTGCTTCGCGCAATTGTGCGTCGGCGGCCGCCTTCGTGCTTCCAGCCTTGGTGATCGCGGAAGTGATCGCTTCCGCCCGCCCGCGGAAAAATCCGGGCGCCTTCTTCAGGCACACCCACAAAACTGCTCCCATTACTATCGCGAAGTTGATCCACTTGAAAATTTCCGTGGCGGTTCCCGCGCCACCCGCTCCGCCTTCTTCCGCGGCGCGCGCGCTCAGGGTAAAGAAAAGCGCCGTAAGCACGGCGCTCGCGAAAAGAAATGTGCGCCGATTTCGCCTCATCGCGTCTCCCTCACGGGAGCCCCCGGACGCGGCGGCGTTGGCAGCAGGCGGCGCGCAATTTCGGCGGAAAGTTGCACCACGGTGGATTCCACCTCGCCCCGTGCCGCAGCCAGTTCCACAGCGATTCTATCCTTCGCCGCGCCTACCTCCGCCGCAGCCTTGTTGCGCGCGTCCTTCAATTGCGCCGCACGCTCATCGAGCAGCTTCTTTCGCGCGGCTTCTTGCTCGGCGTACACCTTACCGCGCGCCTGCTTCAGTGCCTCCCGGTATTGCTTGACCTTTTCGGCTGCGGCAGCTTGTGCCGCTTCCGCGGCCTTCTGGGCGCCCACCGTTCGGGCATCACGCTCAGCCATCACCTGCAGCAGCGGTCTAAAGAAAAGTGTCCGTAAGATGAAGTAAAAAAGGAGGATAAGTAGGACTGTGGGCGCAGCCCCAAGGAACAGTTCGCCAAGTTGGTGACCGATAGAAGGCATCGAATTGTCGCGCCTAAATTTCCGTCGCCTCTGACCCGGTTTCCGCGCGGGGCAGACAGGTTGGCAGCCGCGCCGCACTCCCACCCCACAGGAGCGTACGGTGGGCTTCAAGCCGCCGCTTCGAAACTTATTTTATAGCATCCGCTGCGCCTCTCCGTCAACGCAGCCGCACTGCGAAACGACTCTTGTGGGTTTATCAACGTCTCCCTATAATCGCGAGCTATGAGCTTCCTTCGCTGTTTCAGCCTTTTTCTCGTCGCCGCGGTTTCCACAACCGCAGCAACACTTTCCGGCACGGGTGCGTGATTCGGAAGGTGCCGTCATACCGAACGCACACATAATTGTCCATTGGGATTCTAGCGGTTCCAATTGTCTAGAGGACAACGTCGGCATCAAACAAGACATAACTACCATTAGTGATACAAAAGGACAATTTTCATTAGAATTAGGTCCTGGCTTTTATGATGTTTTCGTGACGGCGATGGCTTTTTCACCGCATTGCGAGAAGGTTCGACTAAAGGGCAGCGCGACAAAAACTTACGAAATCAAACTGAAGATTAGTCCGGTCACTTCTAAAGAATTGGACTGACCAACCTGAAAAACAGGGCAGATAGAGCTGCCTCAAACTTCTATTGCACAGCCACGCGCCAGTCAAAATGTCCAATCACTCGCCGGTCTTTCGGAAATTTTACCGGCGGGGCCACGCTCGAAGACGCGCGCCATCTCGCCTGGCCAAAAGCGCTGTCTGAGGAACAGTTACATCAAGAAACGAAAAGCAGCTTCTCGAGATCCTTGGCGCGGGCAAGGAGCGGGACCGCACCCAGCTCCCGAAACCGCGCCGCGCGTTCGCGGTAGCGGTGCTCGTCCGGTGCAACGACGGCCAGGAAGGGCACGCCAGCATTCCGCGCGGCAAGGGCGTCGTCGATGTTATCGCCGATGTAAAGCGCCGTGGCCGGATCGCGCTCGCCTAGAATTTTCTGCAAGCCTTCCGGCTCCGGCTTTTTCTTCGCGTCGTCCATGGTGACGATGGTCCGGAAATGTTTCGTAGCCGGCCACCTTTCGAACGTGAACGAAAACTCCTGCCGCGTGCGTCCGGTAAACAGATTCAGCTCAAAACGGCGCGCCCATTTTTCGATCCGTTCTGGCTTCACAAGTATCTTTTCGTTTCGAACGTTGCCTAGCTTTCCGCCGCTGCCCCAATAAAACTTTTCAAACGCCACTCGCGCTTCTTCGTAAGAAATCCGTTTTCCCAGCGTCGTCACCCAAGCCGCCACCATGCTCCAGTCGTCGTTGAACCCCGGCTTGCTTTTCCATTGGTGCAGTTCGGCATACGTCACACGCTTTCCGGTCAGGTAGCGGACCGTCTCCAGTGCCGAGCGCCAGTACGATCCGCGCACATCCACGAGCACGCCATCGACATCAAAAATCAGAATCTGGGGCTGCGTTCCAAGCGTTTTGCTTTTTCGCGGCGTCCCCTGCCGCAGCGCGGAGAATTTTTTCGGCACGGCTCCTCGTTCCTTCGAATTGATATAGAAAGTTTCTCCGCTGCATCGCGCGGCGTCAAGCGCGCCCCGGTTGCTGCTCAATCCGCCGCGTTGCTACACTTGCAACACGCGCACGGCGAGGAGCACAGCATGGCGAAATTTGGCGGAGTGGATTTCATCGATTTCGACTCGCAATTGAACGACGAGGAAAAACTCGTCCGCCAAACCGCGCGCGAATTCGTTGAAAACGAAGTGATTCCCATCATCGAAAAACACAGCCGCGAAGCCATGTTTCCGATGCATTTGGTTCCGCAGCTCGGCGAGCTTGGGTTTTTTGGCGCCAATTTGCACGGCTACGGATGCGCGGGGATGTCCAATGTTGCTTATGGATTGATGACCCAGGAACTGGAGCGCGGCGACTCCGGCCTGCGCAGCTTCGTTTCCGTGCAGGGCGCGCTGGTGATGTACCCGATTTACAGTTACGGCAGCGACGCACAGAAAAACAAGTGGCTGCCGCTTTTGCAACAAGGAAAAGCGATCGGCTGTTTCGGTTTGACGGAGCCGCAGTTCGGTTCAAATCCCGGCGGAATGCTCACGCGCGCGGTAAAGAAGGGCAACAAGTACGTTTTGAACGGCGAAAAGATGTGGATCACCAATGGATCGATTTCGGACGTCGCGGTGGTGTGGGCCAAAGCGGAAGACGACAAAGTCCGCGGTTTCTTAGTGGAAAAAGGCGCGCCCGGTTTCAAAGCTTGGGACGTCCACGGGAAATGGTCGCTGCGCGCTTCCGTCACTTCGGGGTTATCCTTTACCGATTGCGAAATTCCGAAAGACAATCTGCTGCCCGGCGTGGTCGGATTGAAGGGCCCGCTGAGCTGCCTGAACCAGGCGCGTTACGGCATCGGCTGGGGCGCGTTGGGCGCGGCGATGGCGTGCTACGACACCGCGCTGCAATACGCGAAGACGCGAAAACAATTTGCCAACAAACCCATCGCGTCGCACCAGCTCGTGCAGGAAAAACTCGCGTGGATGATCACGGAAATCGTGAAGGGACAATTGCTCGCGCTGCACGTCGGCCGGCTCAAAGACAAGAACAAAGTCGATCCCTCGCACATTTCCATGCTGAAGATGAACAACGTGGCGATCGCGCTCGAAACCGCGCGCAAAGCCCGCGACATTCTGGGCGCCAACGGCATCGTCGACGATTACTGCATCATGCGCCACATGAACAATCTCGAAAGCGTCTCCACCTACGAAGGCACCAACGACATTCACAAGCTGGTGATCGGCGAGCGCATCACCGGCATCTCCGCTTTTGTCTAGAAAGCGAACGAGCGGATTCCGCCGTACAATTTTCAACGAACCAAATGTTAGCGCGCCGAATCCTGTAAGCTGTAACAGCGTGATCCCGGCAACGCAGGAAGAAGTACTATCGTGCTGTAGGGGAGATTTTCCATGCGACTTCGCACGGCATTCCGGTTTCTTTCTTTCATCGCGCTCGCACTTCTTGCGGCCACGACGTGGGCAGGCTCCGCGGAGGCGCAGGGAAAGGCCGCGCCAAACCCCGCCAACCCGAAGATTCGTGCGATTACCGCGTTCATCAATCTAGATCGCGCGCAATACCAGCAGCAGGTGGCGGATGCATTGAAGATGCTGAAGCGCGCGCAGACGACCTTTGAATCGCGCGGTTACCAGGTGCAGACCATCCGCATCGCCACGCAGCCGTTTCCGGAATACACCAAAGGATTGACCAACGAACAAGCGGTCGCGTTTTTCAAGCAGTTGGACGCGCTGGCGGAGCAACAAAAATTCGCGATGGCGATCGGCCCAGCGATGCTCAACGCGAACGACAGCGCTGCGCAAGCGGACTTGCTCGGAGAAATTCTGAGCAACACAAAAAAACTGAATGGCACCGTCGTCGTGGCGGGTGAAGACGGCGTGCGCTGGTCCGCAGTCGGCGCGGCGGCTCGGGTAATGAAAAAGCTCGAGGAATCGACGGAGCACAGCCAGGGCAATTTCCGGTTTGCGGCCATCGCCCTGGTGCCGCCGCTGACGCCGTTTTTCCCGGCGGCGTATCACACCGGCTTCGGGCACCAGTTTGCGATTGCGCTGGAGTCGGCCAACGTGGTGGCCGCAGCGTTCCAAGACGCGCGAGACCTGGGAATGGCCAGGCAGCGGCTGATCGATTCGCTCGCGACCGTGGCCTTCGATGTCGAGCACCACGCGGGACGCGTGGATCAGGAAACCGGCTGGGCGTACATGGGAATCGATCTGTCGCCCGCGCCATCGAAAGAGGCTTCGATTGGCGTGGCCATCGAAAATTTGACCAAGCAGCCCTTCGGAATGAGCGGCACGCTCACCGCGGCGGCGACGATCACGGCTGCCATTAAAGACGTCAAGGTGAAGCAGACGGGTTATACCGGGTTGATGCTGCCGGTGCTGGAAGATACGCGGCTGGCGCAGCGCTGGAGCGAAGGGCGCATTTCGATGGATGCGCTGCTGAGCTATTCCGCGGTTTGCGGCACAGGCCTGGACACCATTCCCCTTCCGGGCGACACCAGCGCCGAGCAGCTTTCGCTGATCATCAGCGACATGGCCAGCCTGGCGGTGAAGTGGCACAAGCCGCTTTCGGCGCGGCTCCTGCCGGTCACGGGCAAGGGTTGGGGCGAGACCACCGATTTTGATGACCCCTTCCTGGTGAATGCGACGCTCCAGCAGCTCGATAAGAAGTGATTCGGCGGAATAGCGGCCCGTGTTCCGTGAGACGTGATGCGTGGAAGCCGGAACAAGATTTTCTCTAGCCGGGTTGAACCTCCGGCACCTGCGAGGCGAGTTCCAGAATGGGAAGAATACCCCACACCCCCGGTAGTTTTCGTAAGAGTGGCAAACAAAGGGGTTGCGGGATACGGAACTTGGAAGAGTATACGGAAGATGGGAGGTAGGTTGAATATGGAGTAAGGTGAAAAATCGCTTTCGACTGGTCCCCACCCCCTGTATTTTGTAAATGTTGCAGCTAAAGGACTTAGGCAAGCCGTAAGTCTTTTGTTTGCAACGCTTACGGGGACGACCATAAGTGTTGCAGGTAAAGAACTTAAAGCAAATAGTGGGCAGTGACTCCGACCGGGTCGGGACCTTCCCGATGGAACTGAATAAGGGCGGTCGGCGAGGCTGGAACTTGATAAACACTGGGAAGGATAGCACGGCAGTATAGATTGGTCAAGTATTATGCAGGGAACGGGAGAAAGTGGGGGTTGAATGGCAATTCTAAGGGTTGGATGGGATGTCAGGACATAAATCACACCCCCTAAGATGAGCGGGTGAATGATTCCCGCGGAGGGGAGGGAAACAAGAAGGGCAGAGTCAAGAACCCCAGGTGCGAAACCGGCACCCGGCCGGTCAGGCGATTGCCGCTGTCGATTGACCGAAAGATTTCACGGCCACGGCCTCATCATTCGTAACGTCGAAGACGGTATACAGTCTTGTAATTTGCATTAGGTCGCTGACCTTATCCGTGAGGTTGAGCAGTTTCAGTTCTCCCCCCTGCTTCCGCACGCGAATGAAAGCACTGACCAGAGAAGCCAAGCCTGAGGTGTCCATGTATTGTACATCGGCAAGATTGAGCAAAATCTTCTTATCCCCTTTGCTCAACAGGTCGCAAACCAGGTCACGCAGTGCGGCACTCTCTTCGCCAAGTTCAATCCGTCCGCTGACGTCCACAACCATGACGCTGCCCACTTGTCGAGTACTTGTCGTCATTTTCATCGGCAACCTCCTGAGACATTCAAGAGCCTTTGACACTTCTTCGTGCGGGAACTTTGCAAGAACGTAATGCTGGCTGCCCAGTTTCGGACGAAGACCTTCTCAAACTTGCTGCGGTAATCGGTCGTGTTGTTGGGCTCATATTT
>Ga0209377_1002808_pt1 | contig 11291 bp, 10 predicted proteins | sample GraSoiAngelo_141_FD_185898 | JGI IMG/M metagenome (GOLD analysis project Ga0209377, IMG submission 185898) | Grasslands soil microbial communities from the Angelo Coastal Reserve, California, USA - 14_0929_12_40cm (SPAdes) (version 2) | ecosystem: Environmental > Terrestrial > Soil > Grasslands ...
AAGGTCCGCGCCTGAATAGCCCGCCGCCTGATGAGCGATCTGCTCCAGGTCAACATCCCTGGCCAGAGGCATGTTTCTCGTGTGAATCTTGAGAATGTTAAGTCTGGTCGCGTGGTCGGGTGCGGGAACATAGATGAGACGGTCGAATCTTCCAGGCCGCAAGATTGCCTGGTCGATAATGTCAGGCCGGTTCGTCGCACCTATGATTACGACGTTGACAAGGGACTCGATCCCATCCATCTCCGTCAAAAGTTGGCTTATCACACGCTCTGAGACTCCGCTGTCCCCAAAGCCCATCCCCCTCCTCGGCACCACTGAGTCAAGCTCGTCAAAGAAGACTATGGACGGTGCAGCTGTACGGCCTTTCCTGAAGACTTCGCGTATTGCCTTTTCCGATTCGCCTACCCACTTGCTGAAGAGCTCGGGTCCTTTGATCGAGATGAAGTTCGCCTCGCTCTCAGTCGCTACCGCCTTCGCAAGCATGGTCTTGCCACAACCCGGGGGTCCAAAGAGTAGAATGCCCTTTGGTGGTCTTATTCCAACCCTCTTGAAGACTTCGGGTTTCTTGATCGGCCATTCAACTGCCTCTTGGAGTTCCTGTTTGACCTCGGTCAGTCCTCCTACGTCTGCCCAGTTCACTGAGGGCACTTCGATGTAGACCTCCCGCATCGCGGTTGGCGTAATTTCTCTGTATGCGTTCATGAAGTCCTCAACGTTGACTTCCATTTTCTCCAAGATACCTGTGGGTATCCTCTCCTCTTCGAGATTGATCTCGGGGAGATACCGTCGGAGCGCCTTCATCGCGCCCTCTCGGCACAGGGACGATATGTCTGCGCCAGTGTAACCGTGGCAGACGTCCGAGAGACGATGTAGGTCTACGTCAGAGGCTAGTGGCATTGTTCTTGTGTGAATCTGGAGGATCTCGTACCTTCCCATCTTGTCCGGAACGCCTATCTCAATTTCTCGGTCGAAGCGTCCAGGTCGTCTGAGCGCAGGGTCTATTGCGTTAGGTCTGTTGGTGGCGCCAATGACGATTATGTTTCCCCGTGCACCCATTCCATCCATCAGGGAAAGGAGCTGCGCGACGACTCGTCGCTCTACCTCGCCAGTGACTTCCTCTCGCTTCGGTGCTATCGCGTCCATCTCATCGATGAAGATGATGCTCGGAGCAGTCTCCTGCGCTTTCTGGAAGATCTCACGTAGTCTGGCTTCAGATTCCCCGTAGAACTTTGACATTATCTCTGGACCAGAGATGACGTAGAAGTTTGCATCTGACTCGTTGGCGACAGCCTTGGCAAGGAGCGTCTTTCCGCATCCTGGCGGACCATAGAGGAAGACTCCCTTGGGAGGTTCAATGCCTAGCCGTTGAAAGAGTTCCGGATGGCGCAGGGGCAGCTCAACCATCTCTCGAATCCTCTGGATCTCGCTGTGAAGACCCCCAATGTCCTCGTAGGTGACAATCGGTATGCCCTTCTTCTCTGGGGTGGGCTCGCTCATCACTTGAACGACGGTCGACTCAGTGATCTTGACCGGCCCGTGAGGACGGGTCCTGGTTGCGATTAGAGGGACGGCACTACCGAAAATGCTGAGAAGGGTCATGTCCCCTTCGACGAAGGGCATGTCCATGAATCGACGCTTTACGAACCCTACGAACTCCTCGTCCACGCTCAGTCGGACATCAGTTGGTGCGAAGACTATCGTTTGGGAATCTTTAACTTCGGCCTTTTTGATCGTGATATACTCGTTTAGGGCGACTCCTGCGTTTCTTCGGAGAAGCCCATCCATTCGGACAATTTCCTGGCCTTGATCCTCCGCGTATGCCGGCCAGGCGATCGCAACGGTCGTCCGCTTACCATGCACGTCAATGAAGTCGCCAGCGGTTATGGCGAGCTTCTGCATTGTCTCGTTATCAATCCGGACCTTCCCGTGGCCAACATCTCGTTGTTTGGCATCAGCGACCCTCAATTGCACCTCTTTCGGCACAGTCATTCTACCAACTCCATGGCGCTAATATTCGAGAGAGGGCGAAGGAGACGCTGGGAGTCCGAAGACCGTAAATCGCTCTTAACCTTCGATTTCATTTGGTTATTGCCCCTCAAAAGACTTATCGTCATCATTAATGGAATTAGTCTCTCTAAGTAGCCTGCGGGTGGCTAAAGACAACAAAAGAAAGCTGCTGAGTCCAAGTGGCGAGAGGCTGTAGCCCTTGTCGCCTTTGACGATTAGCTCCTGTCGCGAGGATCTGCTCACTAGGTCCGAAATATATTTCGGATTGACAGCGACCTTGAGGAGATCTGTGAATGACGCTGAATTGTTACAGTCCTTCACAAGATGGTTTAGCATCTGAACGCGACGCTTGTTTGAGAAAAAGTCGCATATCTCGCATAAACTGTCAATGTCAGCCTCTGATTCACCCAACTCCTTCATAACAAGCTCTTTCACCCTCGGCTTCCATTCTCTTTCAGACAGTGGAAGATCGAGTAAGACTCGATCCTCGTTCTGAAGCGTAAATCTGAGACCCATTGTCGCCTAACGAAGAGAATTTTTTCCTATTTAAGATTCCTGTTACTTAATTACCAGAAAGTAAGTATTACGCTATCCGACGCGAGACCATGACTTGAACCTCACTGACTCCATCTGTCTGCTTCAGCAGGTCTTCAACCTCGTCCATCCGTCCCCCGGCCTCCTCCGGCACGAGAACGTGCGCAATCAGCGCAACGAGGCCGAAAGCCACCGGTTCCTCTTCATATTTGTAAATGGAAGCCTTTCCCTCCAAAGTCTTCCGCACCCTATCTTTCAGCACGTTCATGTCGGTCGTCGTGTCGGAAGGGAAGATCTTGATTGAGACTAATACTTTGGTCAATTGGATCTTCTCTATGGTCCCGTGAAACCGCACTTTGGACACTTGTAAGGTCGGCCGAAACCCCGGCATTTTTCGCATCGCCAGATGATTACTTCACCGCATTGCGGACAAGGAAAATGGACGGCTCCTTCCCGGGGAAGTATCATGCGTCCGCACCAGTTGCAGGAGGGCATCCTAACCGTACGGACTTCGGTCGTCATTGTGATCGCGTTTAGAGCGTCACGCTCGATCCGGATAATATGTCTTCGTCCAAAACACATTCCTCCGGCTTCTTATCCGTCCGTAATCTGTTGAACCTGGGGAATCTTAGCTTTTTGTCTATTGTGATATTGGCGTAGATTATTTCACAAACAATGCTGGGCTTCACCCAGGTTATTGGGGAAGGGGCTTCGACTGGACCCGCGATGACGGGTTTCTTGACGACGAGCTTTTCGAGAATCGGTCTTAGTGTGATTAGTGTCTTGTCGTCGAATCCTCCACCGACGTTACCTACATGCACCAGCTTTCCTTGATCATCATACATTGCCATGACTAGTGAGCCAAAGGTGGCTTCTCTCATTCCCTCGCCCCGGATGTAACCGACCACAATGGCGTCGAGAGTCCGTGACCCTTTGCTCTTGATCCAGAAGCTGCTTCGCGCTCCTAAGAGATACGGAGAGTGTTTCTCTTTTCCAACAGTCCCTTCAAATCCTAGCCTGAGTGCTTCTGAATAATATCGCAGTCCCTCCCTTTCGACATGATCTCCGTAGAGAAGATGGGGGCCTTCCTCGATCAGATCATGCAAAGCGTTCTTTCTGATCTCCAATTGATTCTTAATGACATCTTTTCTATTCAGGTGAAGAAGGTCGAAGGCAACATACGTTACGGGGTTCGCGCTCCGAGCAGTTTCGACTCGCTTGGGATCTTCTAAGCCAAAGCGGTTCTGCAGCTTGCCAAAATCAGGAGTGCCCTTCTTGCTGAGAACGACAATTTCCCCATCTATGATCGCCTTGCTCGCCCTGATTTTCTTCGCGACACTTTGAATTTCAGGGTAGGAAGCTGTCACGTCGCGAAGGTTTCGGTTTTGTAGCTCGAGTTTTCCGTTTTGTAGAAATAATAGGGCTCTGAGCCCATCCCATTTGAGTTCGAAAAAATGGTTGTCTGAGTCGAACGGGTCTCCCGTCTTCGCCATCATTGGTTTGATGGGACGCTCGTGGAAGAGCGTCATCGTCTTTCTTGTGCTTTGATACTCGCCTTGAGGGCTTCCATCAGATTCTTTGTCGGTTTGATCTCGGGGACTCGTAGCTCGATGACTTCTTCCTTGCCCTTCATCTTGGCTTCGACAAGCTTCATCAGCGCTTCCTGATACCGATCGCGGTATTCTTTGAAGTTGAAGGGTTTCTTCATTATCTTGATCAGCTGGCCCGCGAGTTCTAACTCCTCTTTCTCTACCTCTGGTGGTTTCTTGAGTTCGGGAAAGTCTCGCGGTGTCCGGACCTCGTCTGCGTAGTGTAGTGTTGTCATGAGAATTGCTCCTTCATACGATCTCAGCGCGATGAGGTGTTCTTTCTCGTGCATCACGACACGGCCTACTCCGACTTTGTTGTTCTGCTCGAGTGCTTCACGCATCAGATAGTAGGGCTTCTCTCCGTGTTCGTCGGGGATCAAATAGTAGCTGTTGTCGTAGTAGACTGCGTCTAGCTTGTCTGCGTCTACGAATTGGAAGACTTCGACTAGTCGACCGGACTGTAATTCTAGTGCTTCGAGTTCTTTGGGTGTGATGATGATGTATTTTCCTTTCTGGACCTCGTAGCCACGTACGACCTCGTCCCAGGGTATTTCACGGCCTTCCTTGGGGCAGACGCGTTTGAACGAGAGGGGGCTCTTGTCTTTCGGGCACATTAGGCGGAGGCCGGTCTTGTGTTCTGAGATGGCTCCGTAGGTCTTGACCGGTATGCTGACTAGGCCGAAGCTGATCGCGCCTTTCCATATTGGTCTTGGAGGCAACTTGTCATCTTCTGAGATGTCGCGGGAGAAGATGGCTTTTCTAGTCTACTCGGATAAGAGTATTGCTAGACGTGTGGCCTGACTGGCGAGGGTTTCTTTGAAGAAGACGATGGAGATTGTTGAGGTTGATGGGCGTAAGATTAGTCTCTCCAATCTTAACAAGCTGATGTGGAAGCGGGAAGATGTGACGAAGGCTGACGTCATCCAGTATTATTCGGGCGTGGCGGATAGGATGGTTCCTCTCATCAGAGATCGGCCGTTGATGTTGAACCGTTTCCCGCATGGGGTTCCTGGGAAATCCTTCGTCCAGAAGGACTGGCCGAATCATCCGAGCTGGGTCAAGATCGCCAAGGTCAGATCTCATAGTCTCAACAAGTCTGTCCGGCATGTTGTCTGTGATGATAAGGCGACGCTGGTCTGGCTGGCGGATATGGCTTGTTTGGAGATTAACCAGTTCCTCTCGTCCGCTCCGAGAACAGATTGGCATGATCTGGTGTTGGTAGATCTTGATCCGTATCCGCCTGCTGAGTTTGAGGATGCGGTGGAGATTGCTCGCGCGGTCGATTCCGCGCTGGTGGAGATGCGGCTGCGTCACATGATCAAGACATCGGGTGCTGATGGTTTCCATTTCCTGATTCCTATCGTGCCGAAGTATTCGATAGAGACGATTCGGAGATTTGTCCTGTTGCTCGGGACATTGCTGGAGGATCTTGTTCCGAAGAAAGTGTCTACGTCGAGGAATCGGGCTGATAGAATTGGGAAGGTGTATGTGGATTTCTTCCAGAATGGTTTGCAGAAGACTGTCGCAGCGCCTTTCACCCTTCGTCCGGAGCCCGGTGCACCCGTTTCGTTTCCGCTTGATGCGTCTCGGCTGAATACTCGGTTTCAGCCTTCCGATTTTAACATCCGGACGGTTCCGGGGTTATTGAAGCGGGGTGGTGTTCCCGCGTTTGATCCTTCTCCCGATCAACTGCTGGAGCCGGCGTTTGCCGAGATGGGTGTGAAGTTGTAGAAGGTTTTGTGGTGGGCCCGGAGAGATTTGAACTCTGTCGACTGGACGTCGTCCGGGTTCACGACCCCACGATTATCAGTCGTGTGCTCCTTGGCGTTGCTTCTCGCAACATAACCGTGCTGAGCTACGGGCCCACTGGTTTTTTCGGCTGGGGCTTGGACGGGTATTAACATTTTCCGGGAATCTTGTTGGGTCTTGTTGGCTAAAGTCTTAAGATATGTGTCTGGGGATGGGCGTTTTTGGGGCCGGTAGTTCAGCCTGGTATACTGACGAGTGTCAGGCCGTAGAACGTTCGGTTCGCATAGGCGTTCTGCCTAGGATGACCGAAAGGCCGCGGGTTCAAATCCCGCCCGGTCCACCACGGTGGGTTTGAAAGTGTGAAGGACTTTTTTTGCTTTGACATACCCCCGGGGGGGTCGAGAAATAGATAACAGAAAAAGAAAAGATAGTAGAAAAAGAGTAGACAAGATCTTGAGAGATAAATTCCGGAGCTGGAGAAACAAGGAGGAAAAAGCTTGGCGTGGGAGAGCGGGAATCTGTGTCGCGAGACTTTCGCGCATACCCTTTTTTTCTGGGAGTGCGCCTAGTCACTAAATCTTAACAGATTTCTGTAAACGTCCATCATCACACATCACGGTTATTCAGCCCGATCTTATCATTGATGTGACCCCCAGGCCGTTTTCTAGGCGTTTTCCAAGGGATTCTCAGGGTACTTACGCTAGTCTGGGAGGGTCGTAGACGTGGGTTCTTGATCTGGCGTTATTCTGAAGGGAGTTCGGCCATCAGTAAAACTATGTTTTCTACTCTATTTGGTAAATTCATGGTTTCAGAATCATCGCAAGCAGCGAAGGATGCCCTCAAGGTTCCTAAAGACCAAAAACTAGAACTCGATTCAGCCTTTCGCTCGGCCGTCGGCATGCACCATCTCCAACTGCCTCTGTCCTGACTCTTTTGCGTGTAGATTCCTCAAGATATCCCAAAACCGATTTATCATTGCCGGAGAGAATGAAATCAGAAAAGTGTCGTCCCAGAAGCGGCGAAGATTGGCCGCGATCATGTTCACCGACGTGGTCGGCTACACGCTGCTAGGTCAGAAGAACGAATCTCTCTCCCTATCGCTGTTAGAAGACCAGAGAAAACTGGTTAGACAGATTCTAGATCGCCACAACGGGCGAGAAGTCAAGACCATTGGGGACGCCTTCCTCATCGAGTTTCCAAGCGCCCTCGACGCAGTTAGATGCGCCTATGACATCCAGAGAAAAGCTAGGGACCGCAACGTCTCAATGCCCGAAGAGAGAAGGGTCCATCTAAGGATAGGAATACACCTCGGCGATGTCGTTGAGTCAGACGGAGACATCTCAGGCGACGCAGTCAACGTCGCGTCGAGGATCGGACCATTCGCAGAGAATGGAGGCATCTCCCTAAGCAGACAAGTCTACGACCAGGTCCAGAACAAGTTCGAACTACCACTCACGAGCCTCGGCGCTAAGACCCTCAAGAATGTAGGAGCGCCAGTCGAACTGTACAAGGTCGCGCTGCCCTGGCAAGAAGAGAGAATCTCCCCGTCAACACAGCTGGATAAGAAGCGGATAGCGGTCCTCCCATTCGCAAACATCAGTCCCAGTCCTAGCGATGAGTATTTCTCTGATGGCATGACCGAAGAGCTCATCGCAACCCTGTCAAGGATCCGAAATCTAGGGGTAATAGCACGAACTTCTGTAATCAGATACAAGGGCCTAACCAAACCAGTCGTTGAGATCGGCCGAGAACTCAACGTAGGAACGGTCCTCGAGGGCAGCGTTCGAGTCGCGGGCAAGAAACTCCGAATAACAGCACAGCTCATCGACGCCGGGACGGAAGAACACCTCTGGTCAGAAACATACGACCGTAACCTCGAAGACGCCTTCTCTATCCAGAGCGAGATCGCGAAGAGAATCGCAAGAGCGCTAAAAGTCCGCGTTCTCCAGAGCGAGACCTTACGTCTTGAGAAGAAGGCAACTGGCATACCTGAGGCTTACTCGCTTTATTTTAAAGGCCGACACTCACTAAACACGAGAACGGAGAAAGGGCTGAAAGATGCGATCCAGAAATTCGAGAGCTCGATAAAACGCGATCCAAAGTTCGCACTCGCGTATACGGGGTTGGCTGATGCCTACTCCATCCTCGCTTCCTACTCCCTAGAATACGTTCCACCAAAGGAAGGTTTCCCAAAAGCCAAGACAGCGGCAGAGAGAGCACTCTCATTGGACGATCATCTCGCAGAGGCTCACGCATCCCTCGGCCTAGTCAAGTTCTACTACGAATGGGACTGGAACGGCGCCGAAGCAGAATTCAAGAAAGCTCTCGAACTGAACCCAGGCTACGCCCAAGCCCATCAGTATTACGCGGACTTTGTCAAATCATTCGGAAGATTCGACGAAGCACTAGAAGAGATGAAGAAGGCTCTGACTCTAGATCCCTTATCTTACTCGATCAACACTGGAATCGGTCACGTACTATACCTCTCCAGACAGTACGACCTGGCCGTAGACCAATACCGAAAAGTTGTCGAGTCGGACCCCTCCTTCGTCCCAGCACGGCTCTGGTTCGGGAGACCATACTTGCAGAAAGGCATGTTCAAGGAAGCCATCGAACAGGTCGAAGAGGCAGTCAAACTATCGCACGAGACTACCGTCTCGCTTGCCACGCTCGCGCAGGCATTTGCCGCGGCCGGTCGAATAGCTGACGCGAAGAAGCTGCTAGACAAGCTCTTGACGAGAGGCACTGAGCAGTATGTGCCATCTTACTGGATCGCGCTTGTTTACACAAGCATGGGAAACAAAGACGAGGCAATGAAGTATCTGGAGAGAGCGTTCCTTGAGAGATCGAGTTGGCTTGTCTGGGCAAACGTCGAGCCGAGATTCGACGCATTACGATCAGACGAACGATTTGCCTCTCTTCTAGCCCGCATCGGGTTCAAACCTGCTGAGAGCATAAGATAGGATGAAGTCAAGGACAAGTCCTGCGCCGAAAGGCAAGTCTTCTTCTCAGGAGATAGACGCTATTATCAAGAGTCATGATGATTGGCGGGGCGAGAAATTATCACTCTTGCGTGCTTTGATCAACAAAGCCGACCCTGGCTTGGTCGAAGAAGTGAAGTGGAAGAAACCGAGCAACCCGATGGGAGTCCCGGTCTGGTCCCACGATGGAATAATCTGCATAGGGGAAGCGCTCAAGAATGCTGTTAGGCTGACGTTTCCCAAAGGCGCTCAGATAAGAGATCCAAAAAAGCTCTTCAACACGCGCTTAGACAGCAACTCAATTCGCGCTATCGACATCCACGAGAATGACAGCATCAACGATGTCGCACTGAAGAATCTCATCCGAGAAGCCGTGTCGCTGAACCAGACGAGGGCGAAATTTGTCTAGAAACCTGGCCGGGCAGATTCAACCGCACCAACTCTCTGCCCGAGACCAGGGAAACCATCCCTATCTAACCGGAAGGACAGTACTGAAACTCTCTTTAGTCAATTCATAAGTCGAGCAATAACGAGCTATCATGATGGCAGGAGCAAGATGCCCACGATGCGGCGCCGGAATCGGAACCGGATCATCGTTCTGCCCCTATTGCGGCACACAACTGGGCCAAGCTATGGGCCAACCCGCGGGACCGATGGGACAACCAATGGCACAGACTACGCAACCCGCTTATGGCACATCCCATGCTCAAGGAAGACTTGTCCCGCAATTTAGTGGAAACTCGTACATCATAGACCAGAAGATTCTGGCAATAAGAGACACTTTCGGCATCAAGGACCGTAACGGATCCCTGCTCGCCTATGTGAAACAGCAACTAGTTAGCCTCGGCCCCAAATTCTGGTACGAGGACACGAATGGTCAAAGACTCGGCGAGATTCATGGCAAAGTTCTCACCATTCGTCCGACCTACGAGATCTACAACGCGCAGGGACAAATGGTTGCCCAAGTGAAGAAGAAGCTTGTCTCGATGCTGGGCGAGAAATGGTGGATGGAAAACTCGTCTGGGCAGGAGATTGCGAAGATGAAGGGAAACATCTGGGAACACGACTACAACATCCAAGACATGTCCGGCCAGCCAATTGCGCAGATCCACAAGAAGTGGGTCTCAGTCAGAGACTCTTACTGCATCGAGATACTCAATACGTCCATAGACCCATACATGATAATCTCCTACGCGATTAGCCTAGACCACACTGAGAAGAAAGAGAAGCACTAGACAGCACGAGGAACCTTCACTCATCTTTTTCAGTTTGAAATCATGGTTTTCCGCCGTGGAATTGTTCCGGTCCTTTTGTTGCAAGTGTTCGTCCGCTGACGCGATCTAATGAGTCGCACTCAAATCTCTGAGTCATTGGAGTCTTTGCACAAGGAATCTGAACCAGTAGTCACGGTTCAGCATCTTGTCAAAAGATACGGACAATTCGTTGCTGTTAACGATGTTTCCTTCTCAATAAAGGAAGGAGAGATTTTTGGAATCATTGGACCAAATGGTGCTGGCAAGACCACCGCCGTGGAGTGCATCTCCGGGCTTCGAGTGCCGGATTCCGGTTCAATCAGTATCCACGGGCTCTCGCCGCTGAAGGACAGGAACGTAATAAGAGGATTTCTCGGCGTTCAGCTCCAAGAGAGCACGATGCCTCCGCGCCTCAAAGTGGGAGAGGCGTTGAGGCTCTTCGCCTCTTTCTATCCGAACCCAGCGGACCCGGATGGCCTGCTCGAGACCCTTGGGATTAGTCACGTCAAGAATTCCATATACAAGAAATTGTCTGGTGGTCAGAAGCAGAGGCTGTCGATAGCGCTCGCTTTGGTGGGAAACCCCAAGATTGCCATTCTGGATGAACTGACCACTGGGCTCGACCCGGAAGCGAGGCGCGAGACGTGGGCACTCATCGAGAGCATCAGGGACCGCGGCGCAACCGTGATACTCGTGACGCACTTCATGGACGAAGCTGAGCGATTGTGCGACCGCCTCGCCCTCATCAACCACGGCGAGCTCATAGTGCTGGACACGCCCGAAGCCATCGCGGCACAAGCGGGAGGAAAGAGGGTGCGCTTTGTTCCCTCCAAGCCTGTCGACGACAAGACAATGTATGCAATACCTGGCGTGAAAGAGATAGAGAGGAAAGAAGCCTACGTTACCGTCATCGGTGCCGGCGACCTCGCAGCGTCCGTCATCGACTCTCTCACGAGGATCGGAGTGCACGTCTCTGACATTGAGGCGAGAGGAGGAAATCTTGACGACGCGTTCGTGAAGCTGACCAAGGACCACACTTCTAAGGTTCAGGAAAGACCTCAATCATGACTTCGACACTAGGCGACTCGAAGGACGGCCGATTCCAAGGTCACTTTGCGGAACTCCTCAAGGTCGAGGGAAAGCTCGCCCTGCGAGAACCTGCGGGGTTGGCGATGGGA
>Ga0209377_1002819_pt1 | contig 11273 bp, 13 predicted proteins | sample GraSoiAngelo_141_FD_185898 | JGI IMG/M metagenome (GOLD analysis project Ga0209377, IMG submission 185898) | Grasslands soil microbial communities from the Angelo Coastal Reserve, California, USA - 14_0929_12_40cm (SPAdes) (version 2) | ecosystem: Environmental > Terrestrial > Soil > Grasslands ...
GGCCGAAGGCGCTGATGAACTCAAAGAGCTGGCCGCCCTCGAATCCGAGGCCGAGGATGATCGTCGCGATCTGAAGTACGAAGAACTGCCTGCGGTTGTCATGGGCGATCGCATCGGATGCGAAATGACAGGTGACTCCACTGGACAGCAGGACGATCGTGTTGATGAACGGGATGGGCCACCAGCTGACGTAGAACTCGGGCGTGGAGGAAGGCGGCGGTGGCGGCCAGACGATGTGCGAGCCATAGAGGTAGAAGTACGAAGCGAACAGGCTTCCGAAGAACATCACCTCGGAAGCCAGGAAGATGTACATCCCCATCATCCCGGGCTTGATCGCCGGGTACTGCGGTCCAGCCTGCCGCTGCATGGTTGCGACCGCCATCAGCTGTGGCCCTCAGTGCCGCCGGTGCCTTCGGTCGGGAACATCTTCACGTCCTCGACGAGAACCCATCCGACCACTCCGACGAGGAATATCAGTCCACCGATCACCGCGAGCGTAATGCGGACCACGGAGTCAAACGGGATCGCGGCCAGGCCGAGAAACAACGCACCGGCGCAGATGACGAACGGCCAGTTGCTGGGCGGCGGCATGTGGATCCCCAGCTCATGCGCCTTGGCGTCGAAGTCAACGACGTAGTCGAGGTGCTGCGGGATCTCCATGTCGAAGCGTGAGGCGGCCGCGCGCGCGGGATCGGCTGCGCGCCACGCTTTGAATGCGGCCGAGGCCGCATAGCTCGACGGCCAAAGCTTGTAGGCGTCGTTCTGGCAAAGGTCGAGAAACCTCGGCGTCTGGAGCCCGCAGCGCGGGCACTGAACGGCAAGGGATGGGTTGGAGATGTCCACATATCGGGGCTGCTTGGATGCGGCCACGTTCGGTTCGGATTCTATCAATCAACGGGAATCAGCCCCAAGGGATCGCCTCACCCGGCGTCGATATACTGGCAGCCGTGAAGGCTTGGTCACTCACTCGGTTGTGGCCGCTGGCCATCCTGCCCGGAGCCTTACTGCTCGGTTCATGCGAAGCGCCCGGCGGCATCTCGCCCATCTTCCCGACTCCGGTGTCGCCGAACGGCCAGGGCATCTTCAACACCTATATCGGGATCTCGATCCCGGCGATCATCATCTTCGTCGGAGTCGAGGCGGCCTTGCTCTGGGTCGTGATCAAATACCGCCGCTCGAGGCAGCCCGCCGACTACGTCCCTCCCCAGATCCACGGCAACACGCGCCTCGAGTGGGCGTGGACTGCGGCTCCTCTGATCGTCGTGCTGGCCATCGCCGGCTACAGCTTCAACGAGCTCCAGAAGGACTTCCAGCCGATCAGCAACTACGACTTCGAGATCGTGGTGTCCGGCCACCAGTTCGGCTGGAATTACGAGTACCCGCAAGGCTTCACCATCCACCAAGAGGGGACCCTCGCCGGCGATGTGACCCCCTTCGTCGTCCCCGTGAACAAGCTCATCCGCCTGCGCGTGCAGGGCACCGACGTCATCCACTCATGGTGGGTGCCGGCGATCTCGGGCAAGACCGACGCCGTGCCCGGCTATGACAACTTCACATGGCTCAAGGTCGACAGAGTCGGGACCTGGCGCGGCGAATGTGCGGAGCTGTGCGGCGCCGGGCACAGCACGATGCAGATCATCGTGCAGTCGATGAGCCAGTACGACTACGACGTGTGGGTCCGGAAGCAACAGGCGGCACAGAAGTGATGCAGAGTTAGGATGGAGATCTGATGGCAGCTGTCCAGGTACTGCCCCGTCCGAAGGCCTACGACGACACCTTCTGGAAGCCGATCACCCTGTGGCTGACGACCACCGATCACAAGCTGATCGGGATCATGTACATGGTCACCGGCCTGCTGAGCTTCGTGATCGGCGGCATTTTCGCCCTGGTCATCCGGCTGCAGCTTTCACAGCCGAACATGACGGTGGTCGATCACGAGACCTACAACCAGCTCATCTCGGCCCACGGCGTGACCATGATCTTCTTCTTCGTCACCATCTTCCTAACCGGGATCGCCAACTACATGGTCCCGATCATGATCGGCGCGCGCGACATGGCCTTCCCCCGCGTCAACCTGCTGGGGTTCTGGCTGGTGCCGGTCTCGATCCTCCTTTATTACGGGGGGTTCTTCACCGGCGGGGCGCTGGATGCAGGCTGGACCGGCTACGCGCCGCTGACCGAGAAGGCCTACCAGGGCCACAGCCTGGGCGTCGACTTCTGGGCGCTGAGCATCATCGTGTGGGCCATCTCCGGGATCATGGCCTCGACCAACTTCCTGACCACGATCATCGCCCTGCGGGCGCCGGGCATGAAGTTGACCCGCCTACCCCTGTTCGTTTGGGCGCAGATCTCGACGTCGATCCTCCTGCTGGTCGTGGGCGCGCCGCTCGCCGCGGCCATGATCCTCGTCGAGTTCGACCGCCAGCTGGGGACGCAATTCTTCACGACGCAGGGACGGCCGGTGCTGTACCAGCACCTGTTCTGGTTCTTCGGCCACCCCGAGGTCTACATCATGATCCTGCCCGGATTCGGGATGATCTCCGAGGTCATCCCCGTGTTCGCGCGGAAGCCGATCTTCGGGTACATCTCGATGGTCGCGGCGCTCTTCGGCATCGTCTTTCTATCCATGACCGTGTGGGCGCACCACATGTTCACGGTCGGTATGAACACCTACGTCGAGGGCTTCTTCATGCTCATGACGATGCTGATCGCGGTGCCGACCGGGATCAAGTTCTTCAACTGGATCGCGACCGCTTGGTGGGGATCGATCGAGTTCACCTTGCCGATGAAGTTCGCCTTCGGCTTCCTGGCCACGTTCTTGATCGGCGGTATCACCGGCATCTACCTCGCATCCGTGCCGGTCGACACGCAGCTCCACCAGTCGTACTACGTCGTGGCCCACCTCCATTACGTCCTCTTTGGAGGTAGCGTGTTCACGATCTTCGCCGGGCTGTACTACTGGTTCCCAAAGATCACGGGTCGCCTGCTGAACCGGACGCTTGGCGAATGGAACTTCTGGACGCTGTTCATCGGTTTCAACGGAACCTTCCTGATCATGCACACGCTGGGACTGGAAGGGATGCCGCGCCGCATCGCCACCTATGCCAATCCCGCTTGGGCCACGACCAACATGATCATCACCGTGTCGTCGTTCCTGATCGCGTTCTCGGTCCTGCTCTTCTTCATCAATGTGATCCGCAGTTGGTATGGCGGCGAGATCGCGGGCAACGATCCCTGGCACGCCAACACGCTCGAGTGGGCCACGACCTCGCCTCCGCCTCCATACAACTTCGAGAGGGTTCCGCCCGTGCGCAGCTTCATGCCGCTACGCGACCTGCGGGAAGCGGGTGAGGTCCCGGCCGAGCCAGAACCCGTGCCGGCGCCGGCATAAAGCGGTGGTAGTACTCGCAGGTGAATGGGTCCCGGCGTGGCTTGCGATGAGCATCACGTTCCTGGTCGCCTTGATCGGAGTCGCGGGACTGGGTTGGTGGGTCTTGCGCGGCGATGAACGGAACCGAGCGTCGGAGGAGATGAGCGAGGCCGAGCCCCCGAGTCCCCACCACTAGCCGACCGTTACCTTAGACATCTGAACCTCAACGTAATCGACCTCGTGATCGTCGGCGCGACCCTGGTCGGCCTGGTCAACGGCTACCGTCGCGGCTTCTGGCTGTCCCTGGCGCAGTACGTAGGCCTGATCGTCGGAGTGATCCTCGGCGCCATCGCCGCCGGGCCGCTGCTCGACTACATCGGCATTCACAATCCCGTCGCGCGGCCGCTCGGCGCAGTGCTCGTCCTTGTCATCGGCGGGAGCCTCGGATCGAGCATCGGCTTCGCCGCCGGCGAGCCGATCCGGCGCAACATCCTGCGCAAGGGCATCCACACGATGCCCGATTCGGTCGGCGGAGCCGCGCTGTCGACGGTCGCGGTGCTGGCCATGTGCTGGTTCCTCGGCCTGAGCTTTTCCAACGGCCCGAGCCAGGAGATCGCCCAGCAGATCCAGCGCTCGACCGTGCTTCGCACCCTCGACTCGATCGCCCCCCGCCCGCCAGGATTCCTCGCGCGCGTCGAGGGCATCCTGGGAGGGGTCACCTTCCCGCCGGTTTTCGCCGGTCTAGAGCCATCGCTGCCCGCCCCGCTCCCCATCCCAGCGTCGGTCAACACACCGGGCGTCAAGCACGCCGCGCAACTCGTGGTCAAGGTGACAGGTACGGGCTGCGGCGGACTGGTGACCGGGAGTGGGTTTCCAATCGGCAACGGCTACGTGGTCACCAACGCCCACGTCGTTTCAGGAACATCCAACCATCGCGTCGAGACTCCGAGCGGAATCGGGTTGCGTGCGGAGGTCGTGTATTTCGATTCCGATCGCGACGTCGCGCTTCTATACGTTCCCGATTACGTCGACGCCGTGCTCGATCTTGGTCCCGCCGAGCGCGGCACGCAAGGCGCCGTCATCGGCTATCCGGGCGGCGGCCCGGAGCAGACACAGCCGGCTGTCGTAGACGGCGCCATCGAGGCCGCGGGCCGCGACATCTACAACCAGAGGCCCGTGACGCGGGAGATCTACGTGATCCAGGCTCGAGTCAGACCGGGCAACTCAGGAGGCCCGCTGGTTGACCTGCAGGGCCGGGTGTTGGGAATCGTCTTCGCGACCTCCGCCAGCCAACCCGACCAGGCCTACGCACTGACAGATGACGAGATCACGAACGCCGAGCAAAAGGCTCACAGCCCCCAATCACCGATCGACACCAGCCACCTGGAATGCGCAGCTTGAGCTAGCTGGATTCCGACTCCGGTTTCCCTTCTTCGATGAGCAGCACAGGGATGCCGTCGACGATCGGGTAGAGGACCTTGCAGTTGGAGCAGCGGAGGTGGTCGGGCTCCTTGAGCTCGAGCTTGGTATGGCACTTGGGACAGGCGAGAATCTCGAGCAGTTCTTGAGAGATCACGCGTTCATGGTAGTACCGTTCCGACCGTGATCCTGAGGCGCCTCTACATCTACGTCGTGAGCATCGCCGCACTCGCGGTGCTGGCCTTCGGTCTCGCCAATCTCGGCTCCACGGTTCTCCTCTTCCTCTTCAACTCACCCGCCGCCCAGTCGAGCCGGACGCAGCTCGCAGGTTTCACCGCTACGGTCGTGGTCGCATTTCCGGTCTGGGCCATCCACATGTGGTTCGGCCGCCGCTTTTCGCGTCGGGATCCATCCGAGCGCGCATCGGCGATCCGCCGCCTGTACCTCTACCTCGCGTGCGCGGGGTCCTCGATTGGGACCGCGATCGCGGTGGCCGTCGCCATCACCAGCCTTTTGCAGCAGCAGCTCGACGGATTCAACTTCGACAGGGTCGGGGTCGCCCAGGATGCCTGGTTTGCGGTCGTATTGCTGGCCATCTGGACCCTCCACTACCGCATCGCGGCCCGCGACCGCGCCGCTGTCGGCGAGCACGGCGCCTCCGCCACCCTTCGGCGCTGGTACATGTACCTCGCGCTCGTGGTCGGGCTCTTCATGCTCCTGGTCGGAGCGCAAGGCTTGCTCCAGGCGGCCTGGGTGAAGGCATTGACCAACGCACAGTTCACCAATCAGCCGATGTCGTCGTCGGCCGGGCTGGTCGTCGGCGGGCTGCTGCTTTGGGGATTTCACGCGCAGGTGCTCGCCACGCGTCACCTCGATGACGACCGCAAGTCGACGCTGCGCGCGGTGGAGGGATTCATCGCGGTTGGCGTGTGTATCGTCGTGGCGCTGATCGGCGCCAGCCAGATCCTGTACTACGGCGTCGCGCGCGCCCTCGGCGTCGAGAATCCGGGCGGTCTCGGCAACGACATCCTCTCCGGTCTCGCCCAGCCTGCTTCAAACGTTCTGGTCTACGGCCTGGCGTGGTTCTTGATCCGGCGCCGGCTTGCCCTGGACGCAGCCTCTGGCGAGGCGGCCCGCCAGGCGGGAATGCGCCGCCTCTACACCAACCTCGTCGCGCTGGTGTCGATGGGCGCCCTTGCTGTTGGCGCTGCGGGCCTGCTCGGCTCGCTCGCGCAAGCCGCTGAGGCGCCGATCATCGGTGTCCCCGCGCCAGCATGGAGAGATGGGTCACGCTCCTGGTCGTCGGCGCCGCAGTATGGGTGGCCCATTGGCGCCAAGTTCCGTGGCTGGCGGACCGCGTGGCACTGAGCCGCCGCCTGTACCTGTGGGCGGTGCTGCTCGCGAGCGTGCTCGCCCTTCTGGGCGGCGCCATCGATCTGCTCTACGTCGTTTTCCAGCAGGCCTTCAGCGCGCAGCCGCGGTTGAACGATTCGGCCAACCTTGCTTTCGGTCAAGCTCTGGCCGTGGTCGTGGTTGCGGCCGCGGTGGGCATCTACCACTGGCTGGTGCTGAGATCGGACGCTACATCCAGACCCCCGAAAGGCGCGCAGCTCGCCGCCACCGTCACCATCGTTCCTGCGGCCCCCGCCAAGCTGCGGCCAGCCCTCGAAGTCGCTCCCGGCACGCATTACGAGCTGTCCGTGGTCGGCGCGACCGAGGACGACGTGCACCAGGCTTTGGCGAGTCTGCCGCCTAAGGCGAGCTACAAGCTCCTGCCGTCGCATTCCGCCGACAATTGAGCTGATGGACGCGCACCACATCCTGACGACCACCCGCGCGGTGCGAAAGCGGCTCGATTTCGACCGGCCGGTTTCGCGAGAGATCTTGCTGGAATGCCTGGAGGTCGCCGTCCAGGCGCCAACGGGGAGCAACTCTCAAGGCTGGCAGTGGGTGATCGTCACCGACCCTGAGAAGAAGCGCGTGATCGGCGAGCTGTACAAGAAATCCTGGTACGACTACGCGAAGAGCGGGGGCAGGCGTTACGAGAGGGACGACCCTCGTCGCAAGCAGCTGCCGCGGGTGGCGGCGTCCGCCCAATACCTCGCCGACCGCATGCACGAGGTGCCGGTGATGGTGATCCCGTGCATCGAAGGACGGGTCGATCGCCCCGGGGTCAGCAACCTCGAGATCGCCGGCCTTTACGGCTCGATCCTTCCCGCCGCCTGGAGCTTCATGCTCGCCGCCCGCGCTCGCGGACTGGGCACGGCGTGGACCACACTGCATCTGCGATACGAGCGTGAGGTGGCGGACTTGCTCGCAATCCCGTTCGAGCGCTACTCGCAAGCGGCGTTGATCACGGTCGGATTCCACACGGGCGGCGAATTCAAGCCTGCCGAGAGGATCCCGCTGGAGCCGATCGTCCACTGGGAGAATTGGTGACAGTAGACGCGGTCGCGCTTCTCGACCTGGTCGATTGGCGGCGGAAGGTCGGAGACCTGTACCGGATCGGCGGGCCTGATTCGCTGGAAAAGTTTCGCGAGGGCCGCGACCGCCTGTTCAAGTCACATCCCCAATCGCCGATCGAGACGGAGGAGCGGGCGTCTTTCGCGGGACTGCACTACTTCCCGCACGATCCTTCCTTCCGCATGCCGGCCCGGATGGAGCCGAGCGATGGATCCGAGCTGCTCATCGACACCGGCGGCGAGGATGGCGCCGTCCGATACCGGCGCGCCGGTCAGCTGGCATTTCGCCTGGCCGGAGAGCCGTGCAAGCTGACCGTCCTCAGCCTGGTTCAGTACGCGGGCGGATTGTTCGTCCCGTTCAAGGACACGACGGCAGTCCATCAGACGTACGGGGCGGGGCGCTATCTGTTCGACACGGCCAAGGACACCGACGGCCTCGTGCTCGAGACCACACCCGGCTCACCCGACGTTGTGATCGATTTCAACTACGCATACAACGCCTCGTGCGCGTACAGCCCGCGCTGGGCCTGCCCGCTGGCGCCCCCGGAGAACTTCCTGCGCGTGCCGGTGACGGCCGGGGAGATGAACTACAAGAGCTAAGCCGCCGAGCGAGCCCCCGACATCAGCTTGATCAGCTCGCCGCCAAGCGCGATCGCGTCCTTGGTCGGCAGCGTTTGGTTGCTCAAGGTGAAGCCTCCGAAGCCCGCGTCGACGTAGGGCTGCAGCCTCTCCGCAACGTCCGCGGGGGTGGCGACCATCACCATCGGCCGCCGCTCCTCGGGGATCCTCTCCAGCTGGGCTTTCGCATCGCGAGTGTTCTCGACGAGGATCGCGAGGCTGCCCATCAATAGCTTCACCGTCGAAGGGTCGCGGCCTTCCGCCTCGCAGTGCGCGAGGAAGACGTCTCTCTTGTGCTTCAGCGCGTCCAGCGGACCGCCGAACAGGTGGCCGAAATCGCCATGCCTGGCGAGGATGCGCAGGGTGCGCTTCTCGCCACCGCCTCCGATCATGATCTTCGGGCCGCCAGGCTGCACCGGGCGGGGGACGTTGAGCGCTCGGTCGATCCGGTAGTGCTTGCCTTCGAAAGACGGGCGGTCCTGCGTGAACATCAGCTTGGCGATGGTCACCGCCTCTTCGAGCCGATCCTCTCGCTCGCCGATCGGGGGGAACTCGAAACCGTATCCCATGTGCTCAGAGTCATTCCAAGCCGCGCCGATGCCGAGCATGGCCCGGCCCTTCGAGATGACGTCGAGCGTCGTGACCATCTTGGCGAGCAAAGCCGGATTCCTGTAGGTCACGCCGCTGACCATCGTCGCCAGCTTCACGCGCGACGTTCGCGCCGCGATCGCCCCGAGGGTGGTGTAGGCCTCCATCATCGGCTCTGTCTCCGGACCGATTCCGCGGATCTGATAGAAGTGGTCCATCACGGTGACGAGGTCGAAGCCGGCCGCCTCCGCGGCGGTGGCCTGTTCGAGGAAGCGGTCGAAAATCTCGCCACCCTTGGCGCCGGCGGACGTGTAGTTGGGCATGTGGTAACCGAAAAACAAATCAGCCATCACACTCATAATGCACCGTCGATGAAACTCACAACTGTCGCCGGCGTGGCCGCCGCGCTGGCCGTCCTCGCTTACGGAACTGTGCTCGTGTTTCTCGCCTTCGACCGCAACTCGAATTCGGCGAGCGACACGATCCGCCCCTTCGTCATCACGATGGGCCCGGTGTGGGCCCTCGCCATCTGGTCTGGAGTTTCGCTGCTCCGGCGCCATAGATAGAATTTGTGGCCACGGCTGTGGCCATAGACGAGTCGCGTAACGGCAAGGGCACCTCGATCCAGCTGGTCCAGGTCGAAGGGTTCCTGGAGGTGGCTCGGCGTGGAAGCGTGAGCCGGGCGGCCGAAGCGCTCTTCATCACCCAGCCGACCCTCACTGCCCGCCTTCACGGGCTCGAACGCGAGCTCGGCGCCCCTCTGTTCTTGCGGACGCCGCACGGGATGCGCCTGACCGATGCCGGCAAGGCATGGGTGCCATATGCGGAACGAGCGCTGCGCGCGCTCGCGGAGGGTCGCGACGCGCTCGAGCAGGTGATGTCCGCCTCGGCAGGCCATTTGATGATCGCCGCCGCGCCGGCTGTCAGCACGTACGTGTTGCCGCAGCTGTTGGAGAAGTTCGTCGCCACGCATCCGCGCGTCGAGGTGTCAGTGCGCACCGGCCATTCCGAGGACGTGGTCGAGCTCGTGCTCCGCGACGAGGTGCAGCTGGGGCTGGGCCGCGCCATACGCCATCCCGACCTCGAGCTGAGACGGTTCCACACCGAGGAGCTGGTCCTCGTGTGCGCGCCCGACCACGCCTTCACGAAGAGGCGCTCCGTGACGATGGTGGAGGTTGCGCGCGAGAAGCTGATCATGTTCGACCGGACCTCCAGCTACTACGAGATCACCCAGGCGGCATTTCTGTCGGCCGGCACCAAGCTGCGCGGATTGATGGAACTGGATTCGATCGAGGCGGCCAAGAAGATGGTCGAGCGAGGCCTCGGGGTTGCCCTGCTGCCGCGCACGGCCGTGGCCAGGGAGATCGAGGGCCGGACCTTGAGCATGGTCCGGATGAAAGACGCACCCCCGATGCACAACTCGATCGTCGCGTTTCGCCGCCGTGACGCCGGCAAGCCAGAGGGGATCGTCGCGGCATTCCTTGGCCTGCTGAACACTATCGAGTAGGCTCGCCCAGCTATCGGTTTTATTGATCATGACGATCAAATCAATTAATTGGACTTATACCGAGCCAGCTGATAATTTGGCACTCATGCAAGGAAACGAACAGTCGCTAGAGCTCGAGGCCGAGACTTTGACCGCGCACGAATGCGAGTGCCCGGAGCCGTGCAACTGCGACCACGAGAACGAGTAGGACGCTGATGGAGCTGATATCCACGCCCCTGCTTCCCGACGGCTTCAAGGTCCCCTCCTCTCGCAATGAGGAGCCGAGCCGGCGGCTGCGCCGGCTGCTTGCAACCAAGCCCTACGTCTTCGGGCCCGGTGTCTACGACCCGTTCGGCGCCGAGCTGGTCATGTATCACGGTTTCGACGCCGTCTACTTCAGCGGCTATTCGTTCGCAATCGGCCACCTCGGCACCACGGACATGGACATCTACTCTTCGGTCGAGATTGCCGACGGCGCTCGCCGCACGGTCAGCGCTCTGCGCAAGTTCCAGCTCACGATGGCCGTTGGCGACCCTGAGAAGGGAGTCGCGCCGGTGCACCTGGAGATTCCACCGGTAGTCGTCGACATGGACGCCGGCTACGGAAACCTTTTCAACGTCCAGCGCACGATCGACCTTTATGTTCGAGCCGGCGTCGCCGCCGCGCACCTCGAGGACCAGGTCATGCCCAAGCGCTGCGGCCACATCGCGGGCAAGGCGCTGATTTCGGCAGACGAGTTCGTGGGCAAGCTCAGGATGATGCGCAGCGCGGCCGACGACCTCGGCCACAAAGACTTCGTCATCATCGCCCGGACCGACGGTGTGTCGGCCACCGAGGCACCAGAGAGCAAGCGCGGCATCCAGCTCGCCATCGATCGGGGCCTTCGCTACATGGACAGCGGGGTGCCCGACCTTCTGTGGTGTGAGTTTCCGACCGCGGAGCGGGGACCGACGGAGCAGTTTTGCAGCGAGATCCGCAAGCGGTTTCCCGGCGCACGCTTTGCGTTCAACTATTCGTCGTCGTTCAAGTGGCACAACGAGAGGAACCCCATCACTTGGGATGAGCTGGGTGAGCTCGGTGTCGGTTTCATCTTCATCACCCTCGCGCTGCAGCACGCCGCGGGACATGGAATGTCAGTCTTGCTCGACGATCTCAAGAACAATGGAGAGCAGGGCTACATGGCGCTGCAGCGAAAAGAATGGGCGCCGAACGCGGACATCCCGACGCGGAGCCACCACCTGTTCACCGGGGTGCCGTATCACCAGCACGTGGGCCAGGAGTACGGGGCGACACGGCTGAGCGAGAACCTCGACGAGCACCTGGAGATCTC
>Ga0209377_1002822_pt1 | contig 11263 bp, 7 predicted proteins | sample GraSoiAngelo_141_FD_185898 | JGI IMG/M metagenome (GOLD analysis project Ga0209377, IMG submission 185898) | Grasslands soil microbial communities from the Angelo Coastal Reserve, California, USA - 14_0929_12_40cm (SPAdes) (version 2) | ecosystem: Environmental > Terrestrial > Soil > Grasslands ...
GAACAGCGTATCCAAGGCGCTTCCGGGCACACGCAGGGAAACGATGCGCCGCCCCGGTGCGACCAGGTCGGGCTTGGCGTTCGAGTCGGCGCTGCCCCAAGCGGAGAACCAGGCGAGCATGTCGTCGCCTCGGCCGAGGGTTCCGCGATCGTCGGTCGCGCCGACGGTGATCACGTACGGATCGATGCCTGGCGTCACCACGGTGTCGCGTTGCGGTCCGCCGTTGCCCGCCGCGGCGACGACAACCAGACCGCGGCGCCACGCGATTTCCACGGCCGCCGACATCGGGTCGACGCGATAGGACAGGTTGGCAGGCGCGCCAAAGGAGAGATTGATGACGCGGATGTTGTAGATGGCGCGGTGCGCGAGGACCCACTCGATCCCGCGTATCACCGAGGAGATGCGACCGCTTCCGGTGTTGCCGAGCACCCGAACGTCGACGACGTTGGCTTGCGGAGCGATGCCCGTAAACTGGCCTCCGGAGTTCGTGCCATTCCCCGCGACGATCCCGGCGATATGCGTCCCATGCCCGCCTGGATCCCTCGTGAGGCGCTGGTCGGCGAAGTTGACCGACGCGAGTATGCGGTTGTTGGGCTGGACGAGATCCGCGTCCGCCGCGACGCCTGAATCGAGGACCGCGACGGTCACGCCGCTCCCGAATATCCCCTGCTGCCAGACCTTGTTGGCTCTCACCACCTGCGGGTAGACCCCGGAGACCTCGTCCGGAGCTGCGGGGGGCACCGGCGGCGCGGTGCTGGGCTGCGGGCCTACCGTCGCGTCGTGATGGATGAATGCCACCGTCGGAACGAGGCTCAGCGCGTCGATGCCGGCGGCGTTCGCGAATCCCGCGGCTGCGTCGATGAGGGACAGCGCCGCGACCGGAACGCCATTGAAGCGAAGGAGATCGAGGGCCTCCAGGGCGCGACCGACGTTCGGCGCGCCAATGAACGGTGGCAACGGTTGCTGCATCTCCACGATGACCGGCAGAAGCTTCTGCGGATCGGCCGCCATCAGGGTGAGCAACGCAGGGTCGATCTTTTCCTGGATGCTCGCCGGAGGTGGGGGCAGGATCACAGGCGGTGGGGGCAGGATCACAGGCGGCGGGGGCAGCAATTGCGCGCGCGCCGGGGACACCGCAGACCCTAACGCAAGCGCGAGCGCGACGAGCGCGCAGCCGATGCCGAGCAGCCGGTGGCGCCTCATGCGCGATCCTCCACGGGCCGATCGGCACCGTGCTCCTCGCGCAACGGCAGGGTGAAGCAGAACGTGCTGCCCCGGCCGTGGCCGAAAGACTCCGCCCACATACGGCCGCCGTGCGCCGTGACGATACCGTTGCAGAAGTAGAGGCCGAGCCCGGCTCCGGCCAGCTTTCGCGCCGGTTCTGCCCGGTACCCGCGGCGGAACAGCTGCGCGAGCTCGATGTCATCCAGGCCGATTCCCTCGTCGCTCACGCGCACGGTCACGCTGCGCTCGTCGGCGGTCAAGGACACCGTCACGGTCGAGCCCTCGGGCGAGTACTTCAGGGCGTTGGAGAGTAGATTCGTGAGCACCTGCCGGATCCGTTGCTCGTCCCACCTGCCCACGACGCCCTGGTGGGCGAGCACCTCGATGTTGCGGCGGGCGGTCGCACGCATGCCTCGCGTCACGTCGCGGGTAAGGGCGCCGAGATCGGTCGGCCGCGGCGAAATCGAGAGGAGACCCGCCTCGAGGGAGGAGATGTCGAAGAGGGTCGTGAGGAGCTTCGAGAGATGGTCCGTATGCTCGACGATCAGCGCGGCATCCGACTCGAGGACCTTGGGATCGCGCTCGCCGCAAGAGAGTCTCCGGAGGAGAAGCTCCGCATGGCCCCTGATCACCGTAATCGGCGTCTTCATGTCGTGCCAGGCCATCGCGAAGATGTCTTCCCGCAGCCGCTCGAGCTCGCGCTGCCCCGTGATGTCGCGGAACACGATGACGCCGCCTTGCGGGACGCCTTTCGGCGAGCGCAGCACCGATGCGCCCAGGCTGAGGACGCGCAGCTGGCCCGAGCCGAGCTCGATCTCCATTCCGGCGTGGCTCGCGCCCGAGCGCAGGGCATCGATGACGGGAACGAGGGCCGCGGCTATTTCACGCGCCGTTACCGGCCACCGCTCGAGGCGCTGCTGCTCGAGCGGCTGGCCGAACACGAGGCTCGCGCTGTCCAGGCAGAGGAGCTCCCGGGCCGCCCGGTTCAATCGCACGATGGCGCCCCGCGCGTCGACGATGAGGAGGGCGTCGTTCATGGTCGCGAGGACCGCCTCCAGCTCCGAGGCGTGCCGTTCGTGCTCCACGGCCATCTGCTCCGTCACGCGCAGGCGCTGGATGGTGATGCCCGCTTGCGCAGCGATGGCGCTCAGGCTGAGGAGATCCGCTTCTTCGTAGGCTTCGGGTCGATAGCTCTGCGCAGAGAGCACACCGAGCACCCGATCGCCGGATAGGATCGGGACCACGACGCCCGACTGGGGTGTGACCAAGTCCCCCGCCTCGGTGCCGTAGAGGAGGCGGACCGGTGGTCCCTCGGCGGACCATCGGCGGACGAGCCGAGGCGCACCCGTTCGAATCACCTCGCTCGTGAAACCCTTGCCCAGGGGAAACGAACCGCCGGAGTGCTCGACGCCGCGGTCCATCTGGCGGACGACCTGCACCGTCTCGCTCGCCTCGTCGTAGAGGGCGAAGAGAAAGACCGTCGCATCCATCACGCGCTCGGTCTCTTCATGGAGAGCGCGGAACAACTCCCCGAGGTTGCGAGCGCCGGCGGCGAGCGAGCCGAGCCGGCTCACAAGCTCGAGTCGCACGCGAAGCTGCGCCTCACCTGCACTCAGCGGATCAAAGGCGGCAGCGCGTGTCTCGACGCCCAAGGGGGTTCACCTCCCAAGCTAGGAACAAACAGGGAAAGGGCACACTTCCCCCTAAGTCTATTTACCTAAATTATATTTACGAACGTCGTCGATCCGATGTGCCATTCGGACTAGAAGAGGGATGGGGCGCAGTTGCTCCGTGCTGATTCATAAGGGTTATTCCCCGAGGCACAACGTCGGCGCCCCACGCGCGGCTTGCTGCGTCAGGCGCTACTCCGCGACACCTTTGTTCTTCAGGATCGTCCAGACCTTTTCCGGCGTGATCGGGATGTCGAGGTGCGTGACGCCCAAGTGACGTAGCGCGTCGACGACCGCATTCGCGATCGCGGGCGGTGCGCCCACGGTCGCCGATTCGCCCACGCCTTTCGCGCCGAGCGGATGGTGCGGCGAAGGCGTGATGGTCTTGTCGGTCTCCCACTTCGGGGTCTCGAGCGCAGTCGGCACGTAGTAATCGAGAAAGCTTCCGCCGGAGATGTTGCCCTCGTCGTCGTAGCTGATCTCCTCGTAGAGCGCCGGCCCGATCCCCTGGGTGAGCCCGCCGTGGATCTGGCCGTCGACGATCATCGGGTTGATGATGTTGCCGCAGTCGTCCACCGCGACGAAGCGCCTGACTTTCACATCGCCCGTGCCGCGGTCGATGTCCACCACGCAGATGTAGCTGCCGAAGGGAAAGGTGAGATTCGGCGGATCGTAGTAGTGCACGGCCTCCAGGCCCGCCTCCATCCCCTGCGGATGGTTGGTGTACGCCGCGAACGCGCACTCCTGGATGGTCTTCGCCATCTGGGGCGCGCCCTTGACGAAGAACTTGCCGGGCTCCCATTCGAGATCCTGCTCGCTCACTTCGAGAAGGTGCGCCGCGATTTTCCTCGCCTTGTCGCGGATCTTGCGCGAGGCAAGCGCGGCGGCTGCGCCCGAGGTCGGCGTCGAGCGGCTCGCGTAGGTGCCCAGGCCGTAGGGCGCGGTGTCGGTGTCGCCCTCCTCCACCTGCACGTGCGCGGCGGGAATGCCGAGCTCCTCGGCGACGATCTGCGCGTAGGTCGTCTCGTGGCCCTGTCCCTGGCTCTTGGTGCCGAAGCGCGCGATGGCTTTGCCCGTCGGATGCACGCGGATCTCGGCCGAGTCGAACATCTTGATGCCGAGGATGTCGAAGTCCCGCGAGGGGCCGGCTCCGACGATCTCGGTGAAGCTCGAGATGCCGATCCCCATCAGCTCTCCTTTCTTGCGCTTCTCGGCCTGCTCGCGGCGCAGCGCATCGTAGCCGATGATGTCCATCGCTTTCTTCAGCGCCGCGCCGTAGTTGCCACTGTCGTACTCCCAGCCGAGCACCGATTTGTACGGGAACTGCTCCGGCTTGATGAAGTTCTTCATGCGCAGCTCGGCCGGATCCATGTTGAGCTTCTGCGCGAGCGCATCGGTGGCGCGCTCGATCGCGTGCACGGCTTCGGTGACGCGGAAGGAGCAGCGGTAGGCAACGCCCCCCGGCGGCTTGTGGGTATAGGCCGCATCGACTTCGCAGAAAGCGTGCTTCAAGTCGTAGGAGCCGGTGCAGATCGAGAACAGCCCCGCCGGGAATTTGGAGGGGTTCGCCGATGCATTGGAGTAACCGTGGTCGGCCACGGTCTTGATCTTGAGCGAAGTCATGGTGCCGTCCCGCTTCGCGCCGAGCTCGACTTTCATGTGGTAGTCGCGCGCGAAGGAGTCGGCCTGGAGGTTCTCCATGCGGTCCTCGATCCACTTCACCGGCTTGCCGATCACGACCGAGGCCGCGATCGCGACCACGTAGCCCGGGTACACGGGCACCTTGCCGCCGAAGCCGCCGCCGATGTCGGGGGACACGACGCGGATTTTCTCCTCGGACAGCCCGACGTGGCCCGCGACCAGCGCGAGCACGGTGCGCACCGCGTGCGGCGCCTGCGTGGTCATGTATACAGTGAGCTTGCCCTGCGCCGTATCGAAGTCGGCGATGCAGCCGCAGGTCTCCATCGAGGCGACGTGGATGCGCGGAAGATAGACGTTCTCGCTTATCACGACGTCGGATGCGGCGAGCGCGCGCTCGGCATCCGCCTTGTCGCCCGCCTGCCAATGGAAAGCGAGGTTGTCCTTCTTTCCCTCCTTGTCCTTGCGCAGGACCGGCGCTCCGGGGGCGAGCGACTTGTGCGGATCGACCATCACGGGAAGAGGCTCGTACTCGACTTCCACCGCATCGACGCCGTCGGCCGCGATGTAGCGCTCGGTGGCGATCACCGCGCAGACTTCCTGCGCCTGGTACATGACCTCGTCGATCGGCAGCACCATCTGCGTGTCGCCGGAAATCGTCGGCATCCAGTGGAGGTTGTACTTGGCGAGCGTCGGCCCGTCGATCACGGCGAGCACGCCGGGGATCTTGAGCGCCTTTGCAGTGTTGATCTTCTTGATCTTCGCGTGCGCGTGGGGGCTCCTCACGATGTCCATGTAGAGCATTCCGGGCAGCACGTGATCGTCGATGTAGCGGCCCTGGCCGCGGATGAAGCGCGGGTCCTCCTTGCGCTTCATGGAATGGCCCATGCCGCAGATCTTGGCGTCGGTTCTGGGTTCGCTCATTGCTGTCTCCTGATTCCGGTTCAGCTAGCGCATTTTCTCGGCCGCGTATTGCACGGCCTTCACGATGTTCACGTAACCGGTGCAGCGGCAGAGATTCCCCGAAATTGCTTCGCGAATCTGCTGCTCGCTCGGGTTCTTGTTGCGCTCGAGCAGCGCGCTCGTGGTCATGAGCATGCCCGGCGTGCAGAAGCCGCATTGCAGGCCGTGCTTCTCGGTGAAGCCCTCCTGCACCGGATGGAGCTTGCCGCCCTGCTCCAGGCCCTCGACCGTGGTGATCTTGCTGCCGTCGGCTTGCACCGCGAGCACGGTGCACGATTTCACCGGATTACCGTCGAGGACGACGGTGCACGCGCCGCAGTGCGAGGTATCGCAGCCGACGTGGGTGCCCGTCATGCGGAACACCTCGCGGATGAGGTGCACGAGCAGGAGGCGCGACTCGACCTCGGCTTCGCGCACCGCGCCGTTGATGGTGACGCTGATCTTGTGCATGGCCATTTAGCTTCCTCCCGCGCGCTGGACCGCCTTGTGCAGTGCGCGCGCCGTCAGAACGCGCGCCATCTCCTTCTTGTACTCGACCGAGCCGCGCCGGTCGGCGGAAGGCGCGCTCTTCGCCGCTGCCATCTTCGCCGCTTCCGCGATGGTCTTTTCGTCGGGCATCTTGCCGACGAGATACTTCGCCGCGTCGACCGCCTCGATCGGCGTGAGGCCGGCGTTGGTGAGCGCGATGCCGGCCCTCTCGACCGCGCCGTACTTGCCCAGCGTCAACTGCACCGCCGCTGCGGCGACGGCGAAGTCGCCGGTCTTGCGCTTCAGCTTGGTGTACGCGCCGCCGCTCTTGAGCGGCGGCACAGGAATCCGGATCTCGGTGAGGATCTCGCTGCGCGCGAGGGCGGTGTCGTACAGCCCCTTGTAGAACTGGTTCGCCGCGACACTGCGCTCCTTGGCTCCGCGCACGATGAAGGTGGCGCCCAGCGCGATCATGATCGCCGGCTGGTCGTTCCCGGGATCGCCGTTCGCCACGTTGCCGCCTATCGTCCCGCGGTTGCGCACCAGCGGATCGGCGATCAGCGGCACCGCGTCGGCGAGGATCGGGTATTTGCTCTTGATCACGTCGGAGCGCTCGAGCGCGGCCTGGCGCGTCATCGCTCCGATGCGCAGAGTCCCCTTCTCTTCCTTGATGTAGTCCAGGCCGGGAACGCGGTTGATGTCGACGAGATGGGCGAAGGAGGCGAGGCGCAGCTTGAGCATGGGCAGTAGGCTCATGCCTCCCGAGAGCACCTTCGCGTCGTCGCCGTGCTTCTTCAGGAGCTTCAGGGCCTCGTCGAGTGTGTCAGCACGGTGATAATCAAATGCCGCAGGAATCATCGGTCTCCCCTTTCCGCGCGTTGCGCGCTTTAGCCTCCACGGACCGAAAACAGAACCGAGGCGCGGCTGGATCGCCGCGCCTCATTCCCTTCGTCCTTCGCGTAAACGTATGCCGACGGGATATTATTCTTGTGCTGCCGACGATACATCAGGCCACCAGGCGGAGCAAGCCCTCCCCGTTTATCAGCATTTCCTTATATCGGTGTCGATTCCGTCGACGAGCGGCATTCACGAGCCGCGCGCCCCGGCGCCCGCGGCGAGGTAGCGCGCGGAGTCGGCGAGAAATTTCGTGCGGCAGCCCGCGCAGCAGAAATAGTAGGTGACGCCAAGCGCCTCCGCGGTGTGGCGCGCGCCCGCGACCTTGACGCTCATGCCGCACACCGGATCGACCGCCTCGCGCACCGGTACGTTTTCCGTCTGCCCCGTTTTTGCCGCGCGACGGCGGCGCTCGACGATCTGCGCGATGATGCTCACGGCGATCTCCTCGGGCGTGCGCGCGCCCAGGTCCAGCCCCGCGGGCGCGGCGATGCGCTCGATGGCTTCGCGCGCGACGCCGCGGGCGAGCAAGGCATCGCGAAGCTGCGCGAAGCGCTTGGGGCTCGCGATCACGCCGAGGTAAGCGGGCGAGCGCGCAAGCGCCGCCTCGATCGCTTCGATGTCGCCGTCGCCCATCGTCGCCACCAGGACGTGCGCGCCGCGCGGCAGCGCATCCGCCACGAGAGAGCGCTGCACCTTGGCGTCCGGGAATGCGCTCTCGTCGGCTTCCGGGTCGATGACGTCGACGCGGTAGCCCACGGCATGGGCGATGCGCGCGAGCACCCGCACCGCGGGCGAGCTTCCGAATAGCAGCAGGCGCGCCGAGGGCAGCACCGGCTCGACGTAGATTTCCACGGTACCTCCGCTTTCGCAGGTCATGGGTAGGAAAACCACGCCGGGACGCCGCCCGCCCTCGGGCTCGGGCGAAAGGCTCAGCAAGCGCGGCTCGCCGTCGGCGATCGCCCGCATCGCCTCGAGCAGTACGCTCGAGCGCGTGCAGCCACCGCCCGTCCAGCCGTGGTACTCGCCGCGCTCGCTCACCAGCGCGACATCGCCAACGCGGGCCGAGCTGGGCGGCTCGCGCCGCACGACGGTCACGATTGCGAAGCGCTCTTCGCGCTCGGCGAGACGGGCCGCGAGTTTGAGGAGATCCGGGCGCACAGGCTGACGGTGTCGGGGAAACGGTCATTGTAAGCCTCCGGCGCGACCGATGCTGGTAGGATACGGTCGACCAGAACAAATCCGCTTTTCACGCCCTGGAGGAGTCATGCGTTTCTCGATTCGGCATCATCTGTCGCTCGTAGCGCTCGCCTGCGTCCCGTTCCTCGCTTCGAGCGATCTCTTCGCCCAGAGCGACAACCTGCGCGTGGGCTTCCTCACGGTGCGCACCGGGCCGCTCGCGGCGGGCGGCCGGCAGATGGAGGAAGGCATCAACCTGCTCCTGAAGGAGCGCAACTACGCCTTCGCCGGACGCAAGGTCGACATCTTCTTTGCCGACACGGCCGGGCAGCCCGCTCTCGCGAAGACGAAAACGCAGGAGCTCGTCGAGCGCGAGAAGGTCCACGTGATCATCGGGCCGCTCGCCACCTTCGAGGCGCTCGCCATCGACGAGTACATGCTGCAATCGAAAACGCCGCTGATCACGCCGACTTCCGCCGCGCAGAACGATCTCGCCCAGAAGAAGCAAAGCGACTACGTCATCCACGTGTACGGAACCGCAGCCCAGCCGATGTACGCGCTCGGCGACTACGCCGCGAAGAAGCTCGAGCTTAAGCGCATCGCGATGATCGCGGACGACTTCACCTACGGCCACGAGGGCGCCGCGGGCTTCCACCGCGTGTTCGAGGACGGTGGCGGCCGTGTCGTACAGAAGCTCTGGCCGCCGCTCAACGTGCCCGACTATGGCTCCTTCATCGGCCAGCTCAAGACCAACGTGGACGGCATCTACGCCGGCTTCGCGGGCAGCAACCCCTTGCGTTTCCTGCGCACCTACAAGGAGTACGGGCTGAAGCTGCCGCTCTTCGGCAACCCGACTTTCGTCGACGAAGGCATCCTCAAGAATATGGGCGACGAGGCGCTCGGCGTGTACTCGGCGAGCTGGTACACGGTGGACCGCGACACGCCTGACAACAGGCGCTTTGTCGAATCGATCCAGCGCGAGTACAAGGTGACGCCCGGCTTCTACACCGCCGGCACCTACACCGCGGGCCTGTGGCTCGAGGAGGCGATGAAGCGCGTCAAGGGCCGGTTCGAGGACAAGGCCGCGTTCGTCAAAGCGCTGCACGACGTTCGCCTCGAGCATGGGCCGATGGGGCCGATCCGCCTCGGCGAGTACGGCAAGCCCATCCTCAACATCTACATCCGCAGGGTCGAGCGCAAGGGCGGCCAGCTCGTCAACACCACCATCGCCACCTATCCCGAGGTGAGCCAGTTCTGGACCTACGATCCGAAGCAGTTCATCGCGGGACCGCAGTACTCGCGCGACATCCCGGTGGCGAAGTACCTCGAATAACGCGGGGCGCTCAGGCGCGCGCGAGCACCACGACGCCGGCCACCGTCAGCGCGACCCCGAGCAGCACGCGCGGGCCGAACCGCTCCTCACGCAGAAAAATCGCCGAGAACATGAGTGTGACAAGCGGGTAGGTCGCGACCAGCGGCGAGACCACGCTCACGCGCCCGCTGTTGAGCGCCGCGTACATCGCCAGCACCCCGAGGCCGTTGCAGACTCCGACCGCGATGAACCAGAAGACGCCGCGCCGGGCGAGCGGGGCGTTGGGGCGCGGTACGAAGGCGCGGTTCGCCGCAAAAATGGTCACGGACGACACGCAGTAACCGACCAGCGCAGCGATGAAGGGATCGGGCCAGAGCATCAGACCCCCTTTCACCGCCGCCTGCGCCCCTCCGCGGATCGCGGCGCCCGCGAGCGGCAGCAGTATCACCCACGCCGCCCAGCTGCGCGGGGGCCCCGAGCCGCGCGCGGTGAGCGCGATCACCCCCAGCACGATCGCCGCGGTTCCCGCAGTCGCGGCGCTCGAGAGCGGCTCTCCGAGAAAAAGTATCGCGCCCAGCGCCGCGAAGAGCGGCGTGGTGCTCGAGATCGTCCCGGCGATGGTCGGCCCCGCCAGGCGGTTCGACGCGAAGTTGAGAAAAGTCACCAGCGCCGGAAAGATCAGCCCCACCGCGGCGAAGATCGCGAACGCCGCCGCGTTCCAGCCTTCGCCACGAAAGAGGAATAGCGCGAGTACGCCGAAAAGCAGCGTCGTCGAGGGAATGCTGACGAGCGCCCCGCGCGCGGGGTCGAGGTAGCGAAGACCGACGTTCGCGATCACTACTGCTGTTCCCAGAAACGCCGAGGCGAGGAGCGCGAGCGCGGTGCTGAGTTCCATCACTGCGGCCACTGCCTCCAGCCGGCGAGCAACGGGAAATACAGTCCGAGCATCGAACGGTCGCCCGCCGCGAGCGCCCTGGCGTAGCGTTCCAACTGAGTGCGATAGCGCTCCTGCTCGCGGTCGAGAAACCCCTCGAGGTCCTTGCCCTCGTGGCTGCTGGTCTTGTAGTCAACGATCCACCGCACATCCTCCGCCGTGCGGAAGATGCGATCCACGATGTAGGTGCTCGCCCCGGCAGCGCTTGTCACGCGGATGCGATGCTCGCTGCGTGCTTCGGGATGCGGACCGAGAACCCAGCGTCCGCGCTCGTCTGAGATCGCGTTCTTCAGGGCAACGCTGACTTGCTCGGTGGAAGCCTTCAGGTCACGCGGCGGAATGCCACGCCGCTCGAGTTCCTTTGCAAAGCGGCTCGCGAGCGCGTCGATGCGCGTGGCGTCCCACGTGCGCAACTCATCATCGGCGATGCGCTGCAGCCAGCGATGCACGATCGTTCCGACATGACGCGCCGTTTCTCCGGCCCATGAGAACTCGATCTCCTCTTCCTGCCGTCCCTCGTCCGGCGCCGTCCACTTCACTGAAGGTGGCGCCTTCGGCAAAGCGAAGCCGGCCGGAAGGCGATGCAGCACATCATGGATCGGCATGCGCTCAGGCTCGGCGATGGCATCGGCGGGCGCGTCGCCGAAGTGCTCGCGCGCTTGCCACCAGATCTTCGCGAGGAGCGAGCGCCGCGAGGGTTCCTTTGGCCTGAGGTCTTCGTCGGCCTTCGCGCAGGCGAGGAGGTGCAGGCGCTGCTTGGCGCGGGTGGCGGCGACGTAGAAGAGGCGGCCGGCCTCGATATCGTCGGCTTCCTTGTCGAGCTCCCGTACATATTGGTAGGTCGGGTCTTCGCCGGCGCCGGTCTCGTCGATCGGGGCGAGGAGCAGTCCGGCGGGAAGGAGCGACTTCCAGACGAGGAGCGGCTTCGGGCCGGAGCGAGGCAGGCGGTCGAGGCCGGGGACGATGACGGTGTCGAACTCG
>Ga0209377_1002824_pt1 | contig 11258 bp, 10 predicted proteins | sample GraSoiAngelo_141_FD_185898 | JGI IMG/M metagenome (GOLD analysis project Ga0209377, IMG submission 185898) | Grasslands soil microbial communities from the Angelo Coastal Reserve, California, USA - 14_0929_12_40cm (SPAdes) (version 2) | ecosystem: Environmental > Terrestrial > Soil > Grasslands ...
GAGGCAGCGGGTCCACCGTTGGTTTACCGATCTCCTTGATAGTCTTCAACGCCAGATCCTTCGCCTGGGTCCGAATGAGGTCGAGGCGTCGTAATCCCCTGTCAATATCCCACATGTACTGACGCATCTGGAGCTTCTGCCCAAATCCGAAGAAGAGAAGGACAAACAGGAGTGTGAAGATTAACTGAGTGACAGTGCCTAGATTGTTGAAAATGCTGCTTAGAGGGCTTAGAGGGCTGAAAATATCGAGCAATGCAACAGATAGCAGCCGATGTCCCCCGAGCGCTGAAGGTTAATTGTCCCCTGCGCGTTATAAAGATTGATTACGCACGATTTCCCAATCATAACTCTGAAGATAGAAAAAATCGATGAAGCAAAATTCTAGAACTTTCCAGAATTTTCAAATGAGGTTGGCAGCGGTCTAAGCTTCGCGTGGGATCTCTCACCACACTACCACAGAGATCGCCTGGGAGATTCACTTCCGTGCTTCCGGTACGAGCGTTCCTCGTTCTTTCGGAATGGGTACGGGTCCTAGCTCCCAGCTATGGCCGCCAACCCCACTAAACCCCACGGGTCAGAAATCGCTTACATAAGCCTTCCCGGAAAAGCCCGTCCATCCGATCAATACGTGAACGAGGGTTGAGGCGGACCGTGCGATCGGGACCTGTCCCGCCGCGTAACCGCGACAGCGATAAGGATGAAGAATATGAGGACTGCAACCGCAGCAAATAGGAATAGCGGTAGACCAGCCACCTTCACAGTAGTAAGATCAGGAATCCCGTTCACTGTCACAACGACCTGGCCCTGCGCAGAGCTGAATTGGTTCTTTGAGGCCTGGACTGTCAGGACATTAGTAGAGCTCTGGAGAGGAGTAGTGTAGATTACTGTATAGTTTCCATTCCCACCATCGGTAAGACCAGAGAAGCTGCCGCCCGATGTCGAGGTCATGGTGAGACTTGCACCTGCGATCAAGTCAGTCCCATTAGTCACCATGATCATCAGGAGAACCTCCGCCCCAGGGGTGGTTGTCCCGGGCTTCGCGGCAACTGCGACTGTCAGAGGGGGATACGGATTCACGGTTATAGTCGTCCTTGCAACAGCGTTGAGGTAGCCAGGTGCGCTCGCAATGACTTGGATTACATCATTAAGGGTCGAGCTTACTGTAGGCGCAGTAAAGTTGGCAACATAGGTCCCGGGAATAGTCATCACTGGCTGGCTGAGTGTTCCGCCGGCTGAGGAGGTGAGGGTTAGATTGGCTCCTGTGATCGGGCCTGTGCTGTTTCTAACGGTCACTGTAAGATTTGACACACTTGCCGATCTCAGAATAGCTGGACTCGCGGTTAGCGTAGCGCTCAGTGGCGGAATGATTATCCCCAAGGCGTAGACCTTCGCGTCTTTAGCGCCGATGAAGACCCGGGTATCGGCCACCGCAGGTGAAGAGGAAACCTGTCCGCCAGTCAAGTACCTCCACAAAAAGGTGCCTGTCATCAAATTGATCGCGTACAAGTAGCGATCATTAGAGCCAAAAAACAAGGTCTTGGATCCAAGAGCTAGGGCAGGAGAGGATGCCACCGCCCCGCCAGTAGGAGTCGTATACGACCATATCTGGACACCAGTGGTCGCGTTACGAGCATACACGATACCTCTACCCGTCCCAAAGTAGACTACGCCATTATAGATCGCGGGAGAAGTCGCGTTGGAACCACCTGGGGTGTTGAACGACCATACTAGGCTACCCGTGATTTGTTTCAGAACAAGGACCCGGGTACTGTCAAGGCCAATGTAGACATTACCGTACGCTGTAGCGGGAGCGGTGGTTATCAGAGTCGGGACCGCTGTATTGTAATTCCAGACAGACTTCCCCGTTGTCTCATTCAAAGCGACAACGACGGCGTTGCTGATAGCGCCTATCCCAAAGAATACGAGCCCATTGCTTACGGCGGCCGAACCCTCGATGTAGTCGGAAATAGTCGCTCTCCAGAAGACTGTTCCATCTTGAGGATTGAGTGCTAGAAACTCAGCCCTGCCTGCTGATGGAGAATACAACGTGCCGTAGAACAGCTTGCCATCTGCCAAGACGGGAGAGGATACGACTGCCGCAACGTTCGATATTCGCCAGAGCATTGAACCAGTACCTTCGTCAAGAGCGTAGACAGTAAAGTCCTTGGAAGATAGGTAGACGATGCCGTTTCCTACTGCCGGAGTTGCAACGATATTTGATCCAGTCGTAAAGGACCAGATGAGGGACCCGGTGTACTCGTCAAGCGCGTACAGCTTACCATCGTAAGAGGGAATGAATACAAATCCATCAGACACAATCGGCGAGGCATAAACGATGCCCCCCGTAGTGTAGCTCCACATCAGGCTCGCGGAGGTGGGACCAGAAGCAGGAGTAGCCCCGTTACGCCCAGCATCATAATGAAACATCGTCCAAGGATAGTCCGTGGTCCCCACGGGTCCTGCGTTGAGAAAGCTGAGCGGATTGCTATGATTCGTTGAAGCGTCAGTTGGCAAGAATACGAGAAGGCTTAGAGAGAGGAATACAATGACAACTGCCTTCCGCAATAGAATCCCCTAGACACCTAGACCCATCATCACTGAGAGCTAGTGGCGAATCCCCTCACAAAAGAGGCATGTAACCCAACCACGCCTCTTTCCGGGTCTAGCTCCCACAGGGCGAAAACAAGATTAACCTAACCGCTTGATACGCGCGACCTAAGGTGTAATTCTCTGATATTCGCATTCCTGATCTTCTATCGCGTAAGACCCCTGACCGAAGCTGACAAGAAGAAGGCGACTGCTGGCTGGGAACAGTTCAAGAAGAACCTGTCCAAAGACGTGGAGATCGTCGCAGAATACGCCCATATCTGGGGCACCACATACAACGGAATGATCACGGTCGAATCCCGGGATCTCTCCGCCTTCCACGATTTCTGGCATAGGTTCCGCGAAACAACCCGATGGTATGTCCCTGAAACTAGGACGTACATCGCTCAGAAAGAACAACCGTAGATCTATCGACACCGTCGCGTTGCAAAGAGCGTCGAATAGGGCACTCCCCAATTCAGTTAGCTTTATACTGAGAATTTCCTAGCCGGCCGCTTGGTGGGGCCTCGAGCCTTCAAATCAGTTGAGGGGCCGTAGTCTAGCCAGGGATGACACTGAGGACGCGTCTGCCTCCTCAGCATTAGGACGGGCTCCAGAATATACTACAACGGGTAAGCAGACCTCCAGTTGGCGGGATGACGAAATTCAGGAGCGCGTGAAGATACCCGTAGACGAAAGACTCGGCGGATGTCGTGGGTTCAAATCCCACCGGCCCCACCATTCTACCTCTAGAATGAACAGCGACCGCGAAACGGTATCCAGGATCTGCTTGTCTTGACTTGAAATAATCTGATCGCATTCCTACCCCGCAATGAGGAACCTAAGACTGGCGTCCCTAATCTTAATACCTCAACTGCTATTGACGTAGCATCTAGAACACGCATTGAAGAGCGAGAAATCCAATGTCAGTATGACAGGCTCACCTATGCGTTATCCGAAGATCCTCCTCAACATTGCCCTGGTATTGGCAGCAGTCACCGCAATTCTTCACTTGTACATCGGAATATGGGTCTATGGAATACCGCTTGGCGTCCCGTTAATCCTGATAGCCCTCGTGTATCTGGGTGGCATTGGTCTCATAGCAGCAAACAATCGGCGTGATCTCTGGCTCAAAATTGGCATCTACTGGGTCATCATTGTCATCGTCCTCTGGGCAGCATCCGCAGCTGTCAACGCGCCAAACACCAACATTGCGCTAGCCTACGGTGCCAAAGCAGTAGAGTTTGTCCTGCTTGGAGTCCTTCTCCGGATAAGAACAGCCCGATCATATGGAATCAAGAGCGGAATCGGTAACTGAAAACGGCATCAGAATCCGTTAATGAGACTGGTTCTCGAATCGCTCCTGAACCTATTCCTGAAAAAAGACCGTTGCCAGTGAACTCTTTTCCGAAAAAAAGATTCTCGACTTAGGAGCAGAATCTTTTCTAGCCCCCGGGGGCCTACTCGAATCACGCGTCCGCCTGGGAAAGACAATGACTAACCCTAAGCAGGACAGAATCCCGTGTTTCCTCGTCACAAGGCTAAATTCCGACGGCTAGAAGCCCGGAAGGTTATGAGATCCTCGAAGCCGGTCACCGAATCGAAATCCATCCTATCATCTCAGATGCTGCCGAGCGATGCTAACCCGATGGGGTTCGTCCACGGAGGAACAATACTTAAACTCGTAGACGTCGCAGCAGGTGTCACAGCCCTACGCCACACCCGAGAGACGGTGGTCACCGCTAGCATGGACCGGATGGACTTTTACAACCCAGTTTACGTTGGAAACCTCCTCACGCTCAAAGCCTCACTAAACTATGCAGGCCACACATCAATGGAGGTAGGAGTTAGAATTGAAGCAGAGGACCTCAAGACCGGCAAAGTTACTCACACGGGATCCTCATACCTCACTTATGTTGCTATGGATGAGAACGGAAAGCCGACCGAGATCCCCGACGTTGTTCCAGAATCCCCTGATGAGAAACGTCGTTGGAAGGATGCGAAGAGAAGGCGAGAAGAACGCTTGAGAATGGTCGCGTTGGTCAAGAAGGAAAGGGCCGCAGAGAACTCTTCCAAATGAGGGTCGCAGTCATCGGCTTCGGAATGATGGGACGCCAGATAGCACAAGTCTTCGCACAACACGGCCACGAAGTTTCCGTGACCGACGAGAATCCGGCCGCGGTCAAATCAGGACTTGACGAGGTCGCCCATGGAACCTACGGCATAGAGTCGGCGGTTGCCAAGGCGAAAATAACCCGAGCGGAGGGAACTAAGGCCCTTCAACAAATCCGGCCAGTCGCAGACCTGAAGGAGGCCTGCAACAGTGCAGACCTTGTCATAGAAGCCGTCTACGAGCACCTACTGCTCAAACAGGAAGTATTCGGAAAGCTAGAATCAGCTGCTCCTGGGAGTGCCCTGCTCGCCTCGAACACGTCCACGCTCACAGTCACCAAGATCGGATCAAAACTCTCCAAAAAAAACAGGCTGTTGGGCATGCACTTCTTCAACCCCGCACAAATCACCAAACTCGTCGAGATCGTCAAAACAGACCAGACATCGGTGGAGGCAATTCAGAAAGCAGGCATGATCGTCGAAACGATCGGAAAGACGCCCATCATGGCCCGGGATGAGCCCGGTTTTATCGCTAACCGATTGGGACTCACCCTTTTCATGGAGGCGTCCAAGCTTCTCGAGGAAGAAACCGCCAAGATTCGCGACATCGACCTGGCAATGAAATTGGGATACAATCACCCAATGGGACCCTTCGAACTGGCGGATTTTGTAGGGCTTGACACAAGACTCCGCAACCTGGAAGCTCTCTTTCAAGCTACTGGTGATGAAAAGTGGATACCGCCGAAGGCCCTCAGAGAGATGGTGAATCAAGGATACTTGGGAGATCCCTCGCGAAGAAAAGGGAGCAAAGGAGGCTACCGCGAATTCTTCACGACTCGTTGAGAATTCCCAACGCTTTATACGCGCGCTACGATCGGCAAAACTGATCCCTCTTGCCGTTCAGCCAGATACTAGTCGAGACAGAACCGCCCATCGGTATCATTCGTCTAAACAGACCCAAAGTCCTCAACGCGTTAAACTTCGAACTCCTCAGAGAACTTGTCGAGGCTCTCGAAGCGTTCGACAAGGATGATCGAATAAGAGCAACCGTTCTGACCGGGAATGATGATGCCTTCTCAGCGGGGGCCGACATCAAAGAACTATCCGAAGCAACCCCAGTCGACCTCATCCAGCGCAACCAGTTCGCACTCTGGGACAGACTGAAGAAAACAGCCAAACCAATCGTAGGAGCCATCAGTGGACACGCCCTAGGTGGAGGATGTGAGCTGGCAATGAACTGTGACATTATCATCGCCTCAGAAACGGCAAAGTTCGGACAGCCCGAGATCAACATAGGAATAATGCCCGGAGCCGGCGGAACCCAACGCTTGACAAGAACTATCGGAAAATTCCGTGCTATGGAAATGATCCTAACCGGGCAACCCATTACTGCTCGGGAAGCAGAGAAGAATGGACTCGTCAACAGGATCGTCCCGATCGAAGCCTACTTTGAGGAAGCGAAGAAATTAGCTATGCAGATTGCACAGAAAGCACCTGTCGCAACGCGATTAGCCAAAGAAGCGGTCTTGAAGGCCTTCGACACTTCGCTAGAGGAGGGTCTCCAATTTGAGAGAAGAAACTTCTACCTTCTCTTCTCGACGCAGGACATGAAGGAAGGAATGAAAGCCTTCAGTGAGAAACGACCACCCCAGTTCAAAGGGCGATGAGATGGGCTACGAAACCATACTGGTCGAGAAGAAGGATCAGATAACAAGAGTCACCCTGAATCGTCCCGCAGCCCTCAACTCCTTCAACGACAAGATGGGAGAAGAATTCTACACGGCGCTAAAAGAGGCGGAAAGGGACGAGGGAACTCGTTGTCTCATAATCACAGGCGCAGGTAGAGCCTTTTCAGCCGGCGAAGACGTCTCAGGTCTGAAGGAGAGGTACGGTGGTGACTCCCGTCCCTCCCTTGGAGATCACCTACGAAAAAAATACCATCCGATGATTCTAAGGATCCGAAACATGGAGAAGCCAGTTATAGCACGAATCAACGGCATCGCCGCAGGCAGCGGCGCGAGCATTGCCCTCGCCTGCGATATCCGAATAGCCTCCGAGGAGGCGGGCCTCAAACAAGCCTTCATCGGGGTAGGCTTGGTACCCGATTCTGGAAGCAGCTATTTCCTGACCCGGTCCCTGGGCCCGGGCAGGGCCCTTGAGCTAATCATGACCGGCAGAACAGTCGGAGCCAAGGAAGCTGAGAATCTAGGGCTAGTAAACCAGACAGTCCCAGGCACTGAACTAGACAACGTCGTAAACAGCGTTGCCGAGAAGCTTGCGAATGGACCCACAAAGGCCCTCGGACTCTCAAAGAGAGTGGTGAACCAAGTTAGCCGGCTTGAACTACCCGACGCCCTTGAGTATGAAGCCCAGAACCAGGAAATAGCGGGAAAAACCAAAGACCATCTAGAGGCAGTCAGAGCATTCCTTGAGAAGCGTCAGCCCAAGTTCTCAGGAACCTGAGTCAACGGGAGAACCTCAAGCTTTCACGTTTAAGTAATATGTTGAGAAGATCACCGAGACGAGCATAACTTGCCCAAGGCCCAGAAGGACAAGCCCAAAGCGGACCTGAACATTTTCCCTGGAAACTGGACCATCAAGAACGAGATGATGTTCCGCGCATTCGACCTGTCCTTCGCTCAAAACTGGAATCCCTCGACTCTTCCATGGGACGAACTCGACGGGAAGAACTTCGACCCTAAGGAGCGAATAGCTCAGGCCTACTGGATGTCAAAGCTAGCCCTCTTCGAGAAATCTGGCATTGGAGCCTTCGGTTTCGGCATAGTAAGAGCAGCAGAATTGAACTTGGAGGATCCAACGAAGAAGATGCTCGCATCAATCACCTATGACGAATGCCGTCACGATGAAGTATGCCGCAGAGCCTGCAACAAACTCTGCCCCAACTGGCCTTACGGATACAAGCCCCAATCAGATTTCGAACAGAAGGCATTGAGGAACATACAAACCCTTTACGATGAAGGACGAAGGTACTGGAAGGGATTCGTGGGTGCCTGGGAATACCTTTCTCCCGAGCTACTATTTGCTGGATTTTTCTTTGCAGAGATCGGAGCCGAGACAATATTCAACTCAATGCGCCAGACGAGCAAACTCGAAGTCTACCGACAATCGTTCCAGAACATAACCAGAGACGAGACCCGGCACTTGGTAGCGACGATGGCGCTCTTGCGAGCGATGTCCCAAGAGTTTACGGAGGAACAGAAACTTACCGTTACTCGCCAGATGAAACAAGGCTTCATCTTTTTGTCTCCACTCCTCTACGAGCACAAGTCCGAATTCTGGCGGCTACCATCTGATTTTGACAAAGTCGACCATGAACTGGAGCAGATTGCACGAGACTCGGGGTTAGGATGCTTGACGATGGAGGAGAAGGTAAAGTATTGGAGGCAGGCGATCGAGAAGAAGAGAGGCGAGATAGAAGAAATGGGCATCAAAGTTCCCGCGATCCCCGAGATAGAAGTTGAAGGCGTCGATGTACAGATCAGGAAAAACGAGGCCATAGCAACCAGCTTTTAGAGGCTAGAGCCCCTGGCGAAGATCATCGTTTTGTTCGGTAAACCTAAGGATCCGGAACTATTCGACAAACAGTACTGGGAGGACCACGTCCCTATTGCCAAGCAAATGCCGGGACTCAAGAAGTACACAGTCCACAAGGTCGTCGGCGCCCCACGCGGTGACCCTGCTTACTACCAGGTCGTAGAGCTGGAGTTCGACAATATGGACAGCATGAAGAAAGCCCTTGATTCTCAAGCCGGAAGAGACTCAGGCCGACACGGCGTGAAGATCGCCACTGGAGGAATCACATTCCTCTACGCTGAATCCAAAGAGGCCGTCTAGCCCACCTCCAAGTAACCTTCTTTTACAGCACGAGCCAGAATTAGTCTCGGAATCCAGTTTATGGGACGAGTAGCAATTGTAGGAGTGGGGCATTCAAAGTTTGGAAAAAGAACCGATGCTTCCCTCCGAGAGCTCGCGTTCGAAGCTTACAGCAGTGCGCTCGACGACGCAGAACTAGAGTCTCCGGCGATCGATGGGTCGATCGTCTGCTCAGCTACCCATTATGATAAGCAGAGATCCCCCGCGGGTGTTGTATCTGAATACCTTGGTCTTAGTCCTAAGCCCACTTTCAATGTCGAAGCCGCGTGTGCCTCTAGTGCAGTAGGACTGAGAATCGCCTGGTCGCTAATATCGTCACGCCTTCACGACGTAATCGCGGTGGTTGGAGTTCAGAAGATGACTGAGCTCTCCTCGGGAGAGATTCAGGAACTAATGGGAAGGGCTGGTGACGTGATGTGGGAATCTCCCTTCGGCACAAGCATGCCAGCCTACTACGCAATGTACGCAAACGCCCACATGGCAAAGTACGGAACCACCGAGGAGGACATGGCCCTAGTTACCGTGAAGAACCGAAAATATGGCGCAAAGAACCCGCAAGCAATGTTTCAGAAACCCATCACCACCGAAGAGGTACTCAACTCACGCCCGGTCGCCAAACCCTTGAAACTCTACGACTGTTGCGCCAACGCAGACGGCGCCGCATGTCTAATAGTCGCAAGTACTGAGAAGGCCAAGAAGATAACCGACAAGCCTGTCTGGGTTGCGGGTCTCGGGCTCGCCTCAAGTCCCATGTCTCTCGCAGGGCGACAGGGCCCTCTCACCAGCTTCGAAGTCACCAAGAACGCAGCCAGGTCAGCCTATGAGATGGCTCGAGTAAAACCCACGGATGTTGATGTTGCTGAAGTTCATGATTCATTCTCCATCACGGAGATATTGAATTACGAAGACCTCGGATTTGCCCGGCCTGGAAAAGGAACTAGGCTTCTCAGGACCAACGAGACCGAGCTTGGAGGAAAAATCCCTGTCAATATTGATGGTGGACTAATCTCCAAAGGACACCCAGTGGGCGCAACTGGAGCATCCCAGATCACCAGTCTAGTCCATCAGCTCAGGAGAGAATCTGGAGACGTGCAAGTTGACGGGGCGAAGATCGGACTCGCCCAGAACATTGGAGGAATAGGCATGTATTCCGCAGTCTCGATCCTCAGGGCGTAACTAGCGTTGGGTTTCGAGAAATTCGGACGCTTCGGCTACGTCTCCCAAACGAAGATCGCAGCATTGGTATCCTATCTGGAGAAGAACCAGATCATGGCAACCCAATGCAAGGAATGCGGTACGCTCTATTTTCCACCCCGAGCCGATTGTCCAAAATGTCGAGGCAGCGAGGTCGCGTGGGTTCCGATAGAGGGTAAAGGAAAACTCGTAACGTTTACCGAAGTATACTTCGCGCCGCCAGTCTTCCAAGACTCGACCCCTTACCTTCTCGGTCTAGCAGAACTCGAAGGTGGCATGAGAGTTTTCGCACCCATTAGCAACGAAGTCGATCGCAAAGATCTGAAGCCTGGTTTGGAACTTGTGTTGAGATCCAAGCAGGCTGGGGAAGGAGTCTTCTACCAGCTAGAATCACAGTAGATACTAGCTGAGGTTTACAGAGACATTCTTCGTCCGCGTATAGTATTCCAACGCTCTAATCCCGTTCTCGTGTCCAATCCCGCTGTCCTTGTATCCGCCAAACGGCGTCTGTGGAAAAGTAACCAAGTATTCGTTTATCGCGACCCCGCCGACCTCGAGCCTCGACGCGACGTCGTGAGCCAGTTTCAGGTTGTTCGTCCAGACCCCCCCATACAAACCGTAGTCCGTCTCGTTCGCCATGGCCACAACTTCGTCAGTATTCTTGAACTTCGTCACACACAACACGGGACCAAAGATCTCGTCACAACCAATCTTCATCTCGCCCGTGACGTCAGCGAAGATCGTCGGTTCGAGAAAGCTTCCTTTGTCGAGCCGTGGATCGCTAGGCCTCTTGCCTCCATACAGTAGTTTCGCGCCCTCCGAGACTCCGTCCTTGACATAGCCCAGGACAGTCTCTTGGCGCGACTTTGAAACCAAGGGACCCATCTCCGTCGTCTCCTCGCTTCCAGGTCCAATCTTCATCGCGGAGGTCTTCGCCACCAAGTCTTTGACGAAACCGTCGTAGATGGATTCGTGTATGAATGCGCGAGATCCTGCCCAGCACATTTGTCCGGCGTTGGTAAAGATCCCATCTTTCACCGCCTTGACTGCTCTCTGAAGATCAGCGTCCGCGAAAACAATGTGAGGATTCTTGCCTCCAAGCTCCATTACCACGTGTGTAATGTTCTTGGCCGCTGCCTCCATAACTTGACGACCCGTGTCGCCAGAGCCAGTAAACACTATTCCGTCGACATTCTTGTCAGAAACCAACGCTGATCCAACCTCCGCGCCCGAACCCGTCACCACGTTCATGACACCCTTTGGAGTTCCAGCCTTTAGGGCCAGTTCACCAATCTTGAGCGCCGTAAGAGGGGTAAGCTCAGAGGGCTTCATAACAACGGTATTGCCGGCTGCTAGTGCAGGTGCTAGGCTTCTAGAGGCCAAGGCAATCGGATAATTCCAAGGAACAATATGGACTGTAACCCCCAACGGCTCCTTCAACGTATAATTCAACCGCTTAGGTGGAACCGGGA
>Ga0209377_1002826_pt1 | contig 11254 bp, 6 predicted proteins | sample GraSoiAngelo_141_FD_185898 | JGI IMG/M metagenome (GOLD analysis project Ga0209377, IMG submission 185898) | Grasslands soil microbial communities from the Angelo Coastal Reserve, California, USA - 14_0929_12_40cm (SPAdes) (version 2) | ecosystem: Environmental > Terrestrial > Soil > Grasslands ...
CAATCCACCAGTCGCCGCGCGTTTAACGGGCGTGGGCTCGCGATCCTCCGGCCGGCCGGTCGTGGGGCGATTCGCGTGACCGCGGCCGCGGACGGTTTGAAAGAGGCGACCATGACCATCACGGTGCCATGACTCCACTCGTACTTCTGCTCGTTGCGCTCGCGCAACAGCCCCAGGATGTCACGCGCTGGGAGCGCCAGGCTCAGAACGTCACGATCATCCGAGATGACTGGGGCATCGCGCACGTGTACGGCAAGACCGACGCCGACGCCGTCTTCGGTATGGAGTACGCTCAGGCCGAAGACGACTTCAACCGGATCGAGACCAACTATCTGAACTCGCTGGGTCGCCTGGCGGAGGCGGACGGCGAAGCGGTGATGTTTCAGGATCTGCGGCAAAAGCTGTTCGTCGATCCTGATTCGTTGCGCGCGCAGTACGCCAAGAGTCCGGTCTGGTTGCGCCACCTCATGGACGCCTTTGCCGACGGCTTGAACTACTTCCTCTATAAGCATCCAGACGTGAAGCCGCGCGTCATCACGCATTTCGAGCCGTGGATGGCGCTGTCCTTCACCGAAGGCAGCATCGGCGGAGATATCGAGCGCATCAACGTGCGCGACCTGGCCGCCCTCTACGGTGATTCAGCCGCGGCCGGCCCCAAGACTCAGGACGGAGACTTCGACACGGATCCGTCCGGGTCGAACGGCATCGCCATCGCGCCGCGCCTGGCGGCCAATCACCATGCGCTGCTCTGGATCAATCCCCACACGTCGTTCTACTTCCGGTCCGAGCTGCAAATGGTGAGCGACGAAGGGCTCAATGCCTATGGCGCGGTGACGTGGGGGCAGTTCTTTATCTACCAGGGTTTCAACGCCACCGCGGGCTGGATGCACACCTCGAGCGGCGTGGACAACATCGACGAGTTTCTGGAGAACCAGCCGCAAGGGTCCCACAAGATCACGGTGCCGTATAAGACCGGCAGCGGCGTCGCTCGCAAGACGTTCACCGTCTACTACACGCAGCATGGGCCGGTCATCCGCAAGGAAGGCAATCGGCTGGTCAGCATCAGCCTGATGTGGCAGCCCGTGAACGCGTTGATTCAGTCGTACTCGCGCACCAAGGCTCGAGACTTGGCCGCGTTCCGCAAGGTCATGGATCTGCACACCAATTCGTCCAATAACACCATCTTCGCCGATGCCGCAGGCAACGTCGCGTACCTCCATTCCAATTACATCCCGCGGCGAGACACGAGCTTCGATTGGACCCAGCCCGTAGACGGCAGCAACCCGGCCACGGCCTACAAAGGCGTGCTCTCGTTCGACGAAACGCCGAACGTCGTGAACCCCGCGAGCGGGTGGGTCTACAACTCCAACAACTGGCCGTGGTCGGCCGCTGGAGAGGGGTCGAGTCCCAAGCGCGAGAACTATCCGCGCTACGTCGAAACCGGCACCGAGGAAAGCGCGCGTGGCTATCACGCGCTGCGCGTATTGGCCGGCAAGACGAACTGGACGATGAACACGTTGCGGGACGCGGCGTTCGACAGTTATCTCCCGGCGTTCGAGCGCATGATCCCACCGCTCCTCTCGGCGTACGATCAGGCCGCGTCCGACAGCTTCAAGACGAAGCTCGCCGAGCCGATCGCAGCGCTGCGCGGGTGGGACTACCGCTGGGGCGCGGAGTCCGTGCCGACGTCACTGGCGGTCTATTGGGGTGGGTTCATCGGCCGCCGTCTGGTTCGCGATGCGCGCGCCGCGGGAATCTCGGTGATCCAATACGTCGCGACGTCCCGCGCCCGGCCCGCCGACTTGCTTGGCTCGCTGGCAGACGCCGTCGACACCTTGACCGCGAACTTCGGCACGTGGAAAACGCCGTGGGGCGCGATCAACCGGTTCCAGCGAATCAATGACGACATCGCCCCGCACTTCGACGATGCGCAGCCGAGTATTCCGGCTGCGTTTACTGCCGGCGGGTGGGGCTCGCTCGCGGCGTTCGGCGCGCGCCCCTACCCCAATACCAAGAAGTGGTATGGGACGAGCGGCAACAGCTTCGTCGCCGTGGTGGAATTCGGCGACAGCGTCCGGGCCCGGGCGGTGACGGCCGGGGGAGAGAGTGGCTCGACCCGATCGCCGCACTTCAACGACCAGGCCGAGCGCTACGTCTCAGGAAACCTGCGCGATGTCTACTTCTACCGCTCCCAACTCGTCGGTCATACCGAGCGGGAGTACCATCCCGGTCGTTAGGACCGACGGAGCCTCCGTGCCTCGATTGATCTTGCTCTGCGTCACGCTGGCGCTGTTCGCGCCGCGCGCCTATGCGCAGCGTGAATTGATTTTTCTCGACTCGAGCGGCGTCATGCGCTGGCGGAATACGAAACAAGAGGTCGCGCTCTTTGGAGCGAATTACGTGCTACCGACGGCGTCGGACTATCGCGCCGCCGGATACGTCCACGGCGATCGCAAGCAAATGATCGATGAGGACATGGCGCAGTTCGCCCGCATGGGATGGGACGGGCTACGGCTGACATTCTGGGGCGACTGGGAGTCGGCGGACAGCGCCGGCAACCTGATCGCGAACGATCATCTCGATCTCTTGGACTACCTGATCGCTCGCGCCCGCGAGCGCGGCATCTACATGCTCTTCAGTCCTATCCAGCTCTATGGCTCCAACTGGCCTGATGCGTTGCAGGAGTCGCCGCCCCCCCCCGGCTTCGGCCGGTACTACGGCAAGGGCCGCATGGGCACGGATTCGGAAGCGATCGCGGCGCAGGTGAACTACCTGCGCCAGATTCTCAACCATGTGAATCCGTACACGCACGTGGCGCTGAAAGACGAGCCGGCGATCCTTTTCATCGAGCTCGTGAATGAGCCATGGCACCACCCCGAAGATTTGCCGGGCTCGGTGCGGTACATCAATGCACTGACCGACGCGGTTCGCGGCACCGGCTGCACCAAACTGATCTTCTACAACGTCAGCCAGGATTTCCGCATCGGCGCAGCGATCCGGCAGTCCAAGGCCCAGGGGGTCACGTTCGGCTGGTATCCCACGGGACTGAATTCGGGGCACGAGCTGGCAGGCAACTACCTGCGCGGCGCCGACGCGTATCCCGACATGCAGCGGCCCGAAATCGCGCGCATGCCGCGCATCGTGTACGAGTTCGACAGCCCCGACCTGCGCACCGGTACCATGTATCCCGCCATGGCGCGCACGTTTCGCACAGTCGGGACGCAATTCGCCGCGATGTTCGCCTACGACATGCTCGGCACCGCCTCGCGTAACCTCGGCTGGCAGACACACGCGCTCAACATGGTCTACACGGCGCGGAAAGCGATGAGCGCGATCATCGCGGCCGAGGCAATGCGTCGCTTGCCGCGCGGGCGCTCGTTTGGCGGCTATCCGGAGAACACGCGCTTCGGGGACTTCCACATCTCGTACGACGGCGACCTCGGCGAGCTCGTGGCGCGCGACGCCCTCATGTACACGAGCAACACCACGGCCAAGCCACCAGAGCCGGCCGCGTTGCGTCGCGTGTACGGCCACGGCTCTTCATCGACCGTGACGTATGGCGGGACGGGCATCTACTTCCTCGACAAGGTTCGCCCCGGAGTCTGGCGGCTCGAGGTGTATCCCGACGCCGTGCCGATCCGCGATCCGTTCGAGCCGCCGCGGGCCGACAAGATTGTGACGCGGGCCATCAGCAGATCCTGGCCCATGACGGTCACGCTCCCCGACCTCGGCGCCTCGTTCACCATACAGCCGGTTCCAACATCCCCGCTCTCCCAGAATGGGAGAGGGGGTCAGGGCGTGAGGGCGGACACGACTCGGGCGACCGAGGGCCGCTTCACCGTGACGCCCGGCGTCTATGTGTTGAGCCAGAGCGGTGCGGTGGATTTAACCAAGATGCCGGCGGAGATTGGGCAGATCGGCTTTACCGAGTATCACCCGCCGCCACCCGATACCGTGCCGCTCACCGTGATTTCCTGGGCAGCACCGCAGTACCTCGCAGGGCGCGATGCGGACATTAGAGCCAGAATCGTGGACCGGACTCCACCCGACTCGGTCGTACTCTTTTACCGCCGCGCAGCAGGGGCCGGTGCCCCGTCAATTCAAGAATTCTTGAAATGTCGCGTCACCGGGTATGAGTGCGTCGCCACAATCCCCGCCGCCTCCATGCGTGACGGGCCGTATCAATTTGTCGTGACAGTATTTCGGGGCGACACCGTCACGACATTTCCCGCCGGCTCGCGCGGTAAGCCAACGGATTGGAATTACAATGATTCGGCATCGTGGAAATTTGATGTCGTCAATCCAGGCACCGCGCTGCGTTTATTTGATCCCGGCAGCGACGCCGCTCGCCTGACGTTCACCCGTATCGGCGACGCAGGACGACGCGGCCTATTCCGCCTCGCATGGTCCCAAGTCACGGGCCAGCCAGTATTCCACCTCGAGCTTCCCGTCGATGCCAGCGGCTCGAGTCCTGCTGACTACACCGCATCGCTGGTGATCAGAGATCGTGTCAGAGCCAGGCAGGAGACCATCGCCGCAGCCAAGGAACTGCGCTTGCGCCTGCGCGGCCTGAGTGCGAAGCAGACGCTGCACGTCACGCTCATGGAAGACGACGGCACGAGCTGGACGGCGTCCGTCGTCAGTGACAGCGCATGGAATGAACAGACCGTCCCCCTCTCGGCCTTCACCGCTGGCCGCGGTGTGCTGCTGCCTGAAGGCTTCCCTGGCGAATGGAACTACTGGGTTGACCCCGCGACTGGCCGCGGCGGCGCGGGCGATCGGCCTCGCCTCGACCATCTCGAACGACTGCAGCTCTCCCTCCGCCGCGACGAGGGCAAGGGCGTCGAAGTCGAGTCCGTAACGCTGGGGTTTGGCGAGAAGAACTGACACCATCGACCCCGTCACTACACAGCTGGCGGTGCTGTCTTCCTGACCGCGAACCAGAGCATCACCAGTCCAAACACGAGCAACACCAGCCCCCACCACAGATTCACGTTGATGCCGAGCGATCGCGCGTAGATCGCCCGGTTCGACACAAATCCGTACACCACGAGGATCGCGCCAAACAGCGAAAACATCAGTCCAATCGGGAGCCTCAGATCGAGTCTCATCGCGCGCTCACCAGAAGATGATGTTGAGAATTGCCGACGCGACCAGGATGAACACTGCGAGCGTCACCGGCCGCTTGTACCACGGCATCGCCTCATCCGATTGCTTCGGCGTCAATGAATAAACCAGTCCGCGCAGCTCATCGTCGGTCTTGGTGCGCTGCGTGAACAGCGAAATCACGAGCGTCGTGACGAAACAGGACGACCACGCGATAATCGCCGTCCAGAAATTCAGCGCCATCTCGCTGGGATAGACGTGGAGGACCGCCCCGAGAAAACCACCTTTGATACCGGGGACCGCGCCGTGCGACAGCGTCAGGCCGTAATGCATCGCCGCAGCGAATGTGCCGGTGAGCAGGCCGTAAAACGCCGCGTGCCCGGTGGTGCGCTTCCAGAACATGCCCAGCAGGAAAGTCGCAAACAGCGGCCCGTTCACGAACGAGAACACGAGCTGCAGGATGTCGTTGATGTTGTTGAAGCGCGTTGCAGCGTAGGCGGCCACTACGCTGGCCAGGATGCCGAACACGGTCGCCGCATGCCCCATGCGAAGGTAGTGCGAATCGCTTTGGCCCGGCCGAATGAACGTCTGATAGATGTCGTAGGTCCAGACTGTATTGAAGGCGGTGACGTTCCCCGCCATGCCCGACATGAACGACGCCATCAACGCCGTGAGCCCGAGTCCCAGGAGGCCGGTCGGCAGGTAATGCGCGAGCAGCATCGGGATGGCCAGGTTGTAATTCGGCTGCCCGTCGCTGCCGATCGGCAGGAATCCGCCGCGCGTGGCGTGCATGCCGATCGCCAGCATCCCCGGCAGGATGACGAGCACCGGCATGAACATCTTGGGAATAGCCGCGATCAATGGTGTACGGCGCGCCGCGGTCATCGACCCCGCCGCCATCGCCCGCTGCACGACGAGGAAGTCGGTGCACCAGTAGCCGAACGACATCGCGAAACCCAGTCCCATGATCAGCCCGAACCACTCGACGCCCATGGGGTTGTGCGTCGCCGCATCAGTGTACTTCCAGGAGTGCGACCAGGCGCCGGGCTCAAAGCCGGCATTCGTCGCTACGACGGCAAGCCTGCTGGTCAGACCATGCCATCCGCCGATGTCTTTGAGACCGAGCAGCACGAGCGGCAGGAAGCCGAGCACGATCAGGAAGAACTGCAGCACCTCGTTGTAAATCGCCGAGGTCAACCCGCCGAGAAAGATGTAAATGAGGACGATCACGCCGGTCAGGATAATGCTGGCGTGGAAGCTCCACCCCAGCACCAGCTCCAGCAGCTTTGCCAGCGCGTACATCGAAATGCCTGAAGAGAACACGGTCATGACGGCGAAGGTGATCGCGTTCAACCCTCTCGTCTTCTCATCGAAGCGCAGCTTCAAGTATTCGGGGACCGAGCGCGCGCGGGAGCCGTAATAGAACGGCATCATGAACAGGCCGACGAATACCATCGCGGGCATCGCGCCGATCCAGTAGAAGTGGCTCGTCATGATGCCATACTTGGCACCCGACGCCCCCATGCCGATCACCTCTTGCGCCCCGAGGTTCGCGGAGATGAACGCCAGGCCCGCGATCCACGCCGGAATGGACCGGCCCGACAAGAAGAAGTCCTCGCTGCTCTTCACGAAGCGCCGTAGTGTCCAGCCGATGCCGAGCACGAACGCGAAATAGATCGCGAGCAGCGTGTAATCGAGTGCGCCGAGGTGGATGCGTTCCATCAGCGGACGATCTCGAAGACGTACGCCTGCTTTGGCGAGATCGCCGGCAACGGCAGGTAGCCCGTGACGCGTCCGTCGTTCCCGATCACGAGCGTCTGAGCCGATGGACCGCCGAGCAGATTCCGCACCGTGTAGCGACCGGGCTCCACCGCCTGGTCCGTCGAGCTGAGCGTCACATTCTCGGCGGGTTCACTTCCCAGATTCGCCAGCACGAGTGCCATGTGTGAGGAATCCTTTCGCACGTAGGCTATTACCGCGTCGTTGCCCGTCTCGAGCGGCACGAGGGCGCCGTTGCGCAGCGCTGCGTTGGCTTCGCGCAGATGAATCAGCCGGCGGTACCGGTTGAGCAGCGACGTCGTGTCGCGATCCTCCACGGCCACGTTCGACGTGAACGAATCGGGCTGCAGCGCTTCCCACGGCTTGCCACTGGTGAAACCGGCGGCGGGAGCGAGCGCCCACTGCATCGGCGTGCGCAGCCGCTCGTCCGGCTTGTCGCCGGTCATGCCGATCTCTTCGCCGTAATAGACGAACGGCAATCCGGGGAGCGTCAGCAGCAGCGTGGCCGAGAGCTTCGCGGCCGCCACGTCATTGGCGAGGGCGGTCATCGTGCGCGTCTGGTCGTGATTGCGCTGAAACGGCGCCCAGCGCCACGCCGGCTGCACGCTCTGGAACCGCACCACGGTGGACAGCAGGTCGCCGGCTTTGCCGGATCGCACCGCTTGCATCAGCGCTTCAGAAATCGGGAACGCGAAGTACGCATCGAGCTGATCGGGATAGTACGAGAGTATGGCGCCAGTGCTGTCCCACACCTCGCCGATCGTGTAGGACTTGGGCGCGATGCGCCGGACGTAGCCACCAAAGTCCCGCAGCACGGCGTGCGTACCCGGCGTGTTCGAGACTTGATCGCCTACCTCGACCAGGTGTCGCACCGCGTCGAGCCGGAAGCCGTCGGCGCCCATGTCCTCGAGCCAGAACTGCGCCACCTTCTTCATCTCCGCGAGCACGGCGGGATTGTTGTAGTTCAGATCCGGCATCCCGCTCCAGAACAGCCCGAAGTAGTACTCGTCGCGGACCGGCGACTTGTGCCAGTTGCGGGCTGGCGTCTTGGACCAGAGATACCAGCTGCGGTGTGGCGCCGCGGTGTCGCGCAGCGCTTCCTGGAACCAGGGGTGGTCGCTGGAGGTGTGATTGAGCACCAGATCGACGAGCACCTTGATGCGGCGCTGGTGTGCGGCGCGGACGAACGTCCTGAAATCGCCGTTCGTGCCGTAGTCGGGCTCGACCTTGTAGTAGTTGGTGACGTCGTAGCCGTGATAGCTCGGTGATTCCGCCACCGGCATCAGCCAGATGCAGTCGACGCCCAACCCCGCGATGTAATCGAGCTTCTTCGTCAGCCCCGGGAGATCGCCGATCCCGTTGCCGTCGTTGTCGTAGAACGACCGCACGAACACTTCGTAGCAAGTTGTGGCGGGTGATTGTAGGGGCGCAGCAGGCTGCGCCCCTACCGCCGCCATCTGCAGAGCCAACAGTACGGGCACCATGCTAGCGCACCACCTCGAACCGGGCCTCCTGACCTTCTGCCGAGCTCGGGCCAACGTAGACGCGGAACGCCCCCGGTTCGACCACGCGCTTCATGTTGAGGCCGTAAAATCCCAGGTCCTGCGCCGCCACACGCAACGTGAGCGTGCGCGACTCGTTGGGCTTCAACGTGACGCGCTGAAATGCCTTCAGCTCCCGCACCGGCCGCGCCACGCTCGCGACCTCGTCGCGCACGTAGAGCTGCGCGACCTCCGTCCCCTCGCGCGATCCCGTGTTCGTGAGCGTCACGCTGACCACCAGCGTATCGGTCGCCCGGATGCGAGGATTCGTAACCTTCACATCGCGGTAACCGAAAGTCGTGTACGAGAGCCCGTAGCCGAACGGATAGCGCGGCGTGTTGGGGATGTCGAGGTACTTCGACGAGAACTTGTTGTTCGCCCCGAACGGACGGCCGGTGTTGCGGTGATTGTAGTAGATCGGGATCTGACCGAGTGAGCGCGGGAACGTCACGGGAAGCCGGCCGCTCGGGTTCACGTCACCGAACAACACGTCTGCAGTCGCATTCCCCGCTTCGACGCCCAGGAACCACGTCTCGACGATGGCGGGTACGTGCTCGGCGGCCCACTCGATCGTCAGGGGCCGACCGTTCATCAGTACGAGCACGACCGGCGTCCCTGTCGCCGCGACCGCCTCGAGCAGTTGCTCTTGCACGCCGGGAAGGCCGATCATCGAGCGGCTCGCCGCTTCACCGCTCATCTCGCCGCGCTCACCGAGCACGAGAATGGCGACTTTCGCCTGCTTCGCAGCGGCCACCGCCTCCGCGAATCCCGCGGTGGAGGTGTCTTCGACTCCCGACCCTGGCGCGTACATCACCTGAGTTGTCGCGGGCACCTTGGCTTTGATTCCCGCCAGCACGGTGACCACATCTTCGGGCTGGCCCATCGTGTGCCATGGGCCGAGCGGTTCGGGCTTGTTGTCGGCCAGCGGGCCGATCACCGCGATCGCGGACGTGTTCTTGTCGAGCGGCAGCGTCGACCCGTCATTCTTGAGCAGCACGATCGATTCGCCGGCGACGCGCCGTGCGAGCGCGCGCGTCGAGTCCATCGCGGGGGCGGTGCGCGGGCGATACGGATCCTTGAACAGGCCGAGGCGTTGCTTGGCCCGCAGGATGCGCATGACGGCGGAATCGACGACCGCCATGGGAATGCGCCCCGACCGCACCAGCGCCGGCAGCGAATCCATGTAGATGCTGCTCTGCATGTCCATGTCCACACCAGCGGTGAGCGCGCGGCGTCCCGCCTCGGACGGCCCGCCCGCCACGCCATGCGGAATCAGCTCGGCGACGGACGTCCAGTCGCTCACGACGAAGCCTTTGAAGCGCCATTCGCGGCGCAGCACGGTGTCGGTGAGCCACGCGTTCCCGGAGCTGGGTACGCCCGCGTTGTCGTTGAACGCCGACATGAGACTGGCGACTCCCGCATCGACCGCCGCCTTGAACGGTGGCAGGTAGATCTCGCGCATCGTCCGCTCGGAGATCTCGGTCTCGTTGTATTCCCGGCCCGCCTCGGCCGCGCCGTAGCCCGCAAAGTGTTTGACGGTGGCGAAGATGTTTTCCTGGAAGCCGCGCACCCGCGCGGCGGCCAGGAGCGAGCCCAGATACGGGTCTTCGCCTGAGCCTTCGGCGATCCGGCCCCAGCGCGGGTCACGCGCGATGTCCACCATGGGCGCGTAGGTCCAGCTGATGCCGGCGGCGGCCGCCTCGAGCCCGGCCGCCCGCGCCGTCGCTTGTGCCGCTTCGGGGTCGAACGACGCCGCTTCCCCGAGAGGGATCGGGAACGTCGTACGATACCCGTGTATCACATCGAGCCCGAACAGGAGCGGGATTTTGAGTCGCGACTCCGTCACTGCGACGCGCTGCACTTGGGCGGTGTTCTCCGCCCCGATCACGTTGAACAATCCACCGAGCTTGCCCGCGCGCGCCAGCGCGATTTGATCGTTTGAGGCGCGGCCGTTTTCTCCTGCTGCCGAGAGCAGGTTCAGTTGGCCGAGTTTTTCGTCGAGCGTCATGCGGGCGAGGAGGGAGTCGAGCTTCTGGGCGCTGACGGGACCCGCACACAGGCACAGGCCCACGAAGGCGGTGATGCAGCGGTGCAACATAGGACGCAGTCTCTCGAGGATGGTGGCCCGAAAAGTTACGGCGCAAAAGGCGACAACGCGAAGGGCTAGCGGCCCCCTCAATCGCCGCCACAAACTTAGAGGGCATCGCCACATTTTCCCGGGGGACCGTGCAATGTCTCGCTACCGTTTGCTGTGGATTCTCGGTTTCGGCTTTCTCCTCCTCGCCGCTACCCCAGCCCTCAACGCACAAACCACCACCGGAACCGTTCGCGGATACGTCAAGGACCAGAACGGGGCCGTGGTCGCTGACGCTGAGGTATCCGCACGGAACCCCTTGACCGGAGTGCAGCGCTCGACCACGACGCGCTCGGACGGATCCTATGTCCTGCCAGGACTGGCGCCTGCGACATATGAGCTATCGGTTCGCAAGATCGGGTTCACACCGCTGCAACGCGAAGTAACGGTTCAGATTGGTGCCACGCAGATCGTCCAGTTCACTCTCCAAGCGGGCGCGGTCGAACTGCAGGCCGTGTCAGTCGAGGCAGTGCCTGCCGTCGAGATGCGCACCTCGGAGATTGCCACGAACGTCTCCCAGCAACAGATCCAGCAGCTGCCCTCCAATAGCCGGAACTTCCTAGATCTCGCGGTGCTTGCGCCCGGCGTCACAGTTACAGAGGACCGCATTAACTCAGGTGCGGGGTTCAGGACGTTCTCGGCGGGGACGCAGGGGGCGAATAGCGTCAATCTGTTTATCGACGGCGCAAGTTTA
>Ga0209377_1002827_pt1 | contig 11252 bp, 8 predicted proteins | sample GraSoiAngelo_141_FD_185898 | JGI IMG/M metagenome (GOLD analysis project Ga0209377, IMG submission 185898) | Grasslands soil microbial communities from the Angelo Coastal Reserve, California, USA - 14_0929_12_40cm (SPAdes) (version 2) | ecosystem: Environmental > Terrestrial > Soil > Grasslands ...
TGGAGCGCGGGGACATCGAGCAGGTCGTCGCCGATGTAGGCGCTGGCGTCGAGCGAAAGGCCGAATTGGGCGCAGAGGTCCTCGAGCACCTCGCCTTTGCGCCGGGCGCCGAGCACCACGGCGTCCACCCCGAGCTTGTCGGCTCGGGCCTGGACCACCGTGCTCTTCTCGCCTGTAACGAAGGCCGTTCGGAGCCCACCGCGCTTGGCCAGCGCCACCGCCACCCCGTCGCGGCTATGGAACGACTTGAGCTCATCGCCCCGCTCGCTGAGCACCATGCGGCCGTCGGTGAGCACGCCATCGACGTCTGTCACCAGGAGCCTGACCCGCCGCGCTCGCCGCGTGACGACGCCCCGGGGCGTCACACGATGCGCCTGAACTGCCGCGCCGGCGTGGCGCTCGCCTCCGCCGCCGCGAGCGCCGGTAGGCTAACGACCACTGCGGCGAAGAACCAGAAGGGCTCCATGATCCTGACGATAATGAAGGTGTTCGCCCCGGCCGCGTGCACGAGGAGGCCGATGGTTCCCGCCAGGAATCCGAGCGCCAGCCCGCGCTCCTCCGGGTCGCGAAGCGTTCGGAACGACCCGAGACTGGACTTGAGCGCTGACCACGCGAGCCAGAGGAAGACCGCGAGCCCGACGATGCCGGTTTCCACGAGGGTTCGCGCATACTGCATATCCATGAGCTCCGTCCCGGTGACGCCGTAGCCCAGGATCGGACGCCGCATCCACTTGTAGAGCCCCCGCTGCACACTGATGAGGCGCGCGGAGGTCGACGGGTCGAAGGCGACCTTCCCGAGCTTGACCGTCGCCGAGCCCGCCTCGGGCTCGAACGTGTAGAGGATCCGGTTCACCACCGGCTTCGGGAGGAGCGCGACCCCGATCACAGGAGCCGCGACGAGGAGCAGCAGCAAGGCGCCCACCACCACCCGCCGACTCGACGAGAGGAATCCGAACGCGAGCAGCACGAAGGGGACGGCGAGGAACGAGGCGCGCGAGAGCGTGTAGGCGAACGGCAGCGCCATCAGCGCAAGCAGCGCGAGACAGGTGAGCCGCACCCGGAGGCGCTGCGTCTCGAGCGCGATGCCACCGGCCAGCGCCATCATGAAGATGAGATAGCCTCCGAAGGTGTTCGGCTCGCCCTCTGTCCCTTCGAATGGCGCGGACACCCGCTGGCCCGACGGGATCTGGGCGGCGCCGATGACGCTCACGATGGCGGCGGTCAGGAAGGCCGCCCCGACGAACCGCCACGCCCGGGAACGGTCGCCGAGGTTGTTGGCGACCATGTAGTAGACGACGAAGTATTCCATGTACTTCAGCACGTAGAAGAATCCTCCCAACCCATGCACCGTTCCAGTCGCGTATCCGACGAGCGTTGCGATGGTGGTCACGGCCATGTACCACAGGATCGGTCGATTCAACGGGGTCTTCCGCGCTAGCCCCAGCTCCTTGTTCACCGCAGTCTTCGCGAGCCAGGTGAACGCGACGACGATGAGGACGAGATCCTCTGTTCTGATGACGACCCGGCGGCTCTCGGCCAGCTCACCGCTCCCCGAGCCGAGCTTCGGAGACAGCAGCATCGAGAAGATCACGAGGTAGAGTCCGAGCTCCGTCCTGACGAAGACGACGAGGAAGACGGCGAAGGCGATCAGCAGGATATAGGCAAAGTCCATCGTCAACCCGCGGCCGGACGGGAGCCTACTTCACCCGGACGACCTGATTGGCCAGGCCGAGGCCCACCAGCTCCTGGCTCTTTGCCCGGGCCTCCTCGGCGCTGGTGAAATTGCCGTGGCGGATCACGAATGTCGCGGCCTCGCCTGGCTGTGCCGACACCCTCACGTGATGGCCGGCGGCCCGGAGCCTCTCGGCCACCTGCACCGCGGCCCGGAGCGGCAGCGGCGTGCCGACCCGGACCCTCAGCGGCTCGCCCTCGCCGAGCACGACCACACCGTCCAACCCCTCATCGCGCAGGCTCGCGACGAGCGCCTGCGCGTCGCGCGCGGTCGGGATCTTCTCGACGATGACCGCAAAGACCGCGGCCCCGGTCTGCCGACGGAAGCGCGCGGTCTGGTAGCCGGCCTGGTTCAGCTGTCGCTCGACCCGCTCCGCCTCCACCGGCAGGAGGAAGGGGCCGAGCTCGACGGTGAAGCGCGCCCGTGCGGGTGTCGGCGGAGCCTCGAGCGCGGCGACGGCAGACGGGCGAGCCGCGGGCCCGACGGGTTCGGGCCGGCCCACCCCACCCGCCTTTCCGACGGCTTTCGGCGTGTCGCCGAAAACGGGCGACTCCACGCCCGGCTTCTCGATCGGGTTCGCCGCAGCGCTCGCGTTCTCCGCCGGGCTCGCCGCAGCGGGCGGCGGCGACACCGCGGCCTCCGGCGCAGGCGCGGGCTCACGGTCGGGCGGCAGGGCCGGCGGGAACGCTGGCAAACTGGGCGCGACCGGAACGGGAGCCGGTGCGAGCGGCGTCTGGAGTTTCTGCCAGAATTGCGCCCTCGGCCGGAGCTGGCTACCGAGCCAGCCTGAGAGCCGCCAGCCGAATACGCCCCAGAGGATCGCCCCCGCGAGGACGATGATCAAGATTATGAGTAGCGTGATGCGGCGCCTGGTCGTTGACCGCCGCGCCGTCGGGGCCTCCTCGTCGAGCTCGATCTCACTCGCGCCCGGCGCCGCCTGCGCCAGGTCCGGCTCGGCGACGGAGGAAGAGTCGGTCCAGGATGCTTCCCCCTCCGGCGAGGGCTCACTCGTCGCCTCCCCACGTCGGCCGTGGCGGCCGAGGTTCTTCAGCCACCCGGACGCCCGCCCCAGCATATTGCTCGCCCTCGTCGCCGGCGGCGCGAGGTCCGCCTGCGTGGGCTCGATCTCCCCCGCGCTCGTCGCCAGCGGCTCCAGGTCGAGCCGGGCCTCTTCGGGCGGGGCGATCTCGGATGCGCCAGCCTTCGGCGAGGGCGCTCCGCGCGGCTCCTCACGTCGGTCGCGGCGGAGGAGCCGCTTGAAGAGCGCGCCCGCCCTGCGCAAGCGCTCCTTGTGGGTATCGATGACGGTTTCCTCGCCGTAGTAGTGGGTGTAGTAGTGTGTGTACGCGTACCCGGCGATCTCCGTCTTGACGTCGTTGAGGACCACGCCCCAGACCTTGCCGCCGACGTTCTCGATGTGGATCTTGGCCCGCCTGAGAACGAGCCGCCCGACCTTTCCCGCCTGGTAGACCAGGATCACGCCGTCGGCCTGCGACGCGACGATCGCCGAGTCGGTGACCGGCAGGACGGGCGGCGTGTCGATCAGGACGATGTCGTATTCGTCGCGCACGGCGCGGAGGAACTCGGCCATCTTGGGGGTCGAGAGGAGCTCGGAGGGGTTGGCTGGGATGGGGCCCGCTTCGATGATGTGGAGGTTGTCGAGACCCGGGGCGGCCATGATGTCTTCCATCTCGAAGCGCCCCATGAGGATGTCGGCGACGGTGCGGACGCAGTCGCGCCACGGCGTACTCCCGACGAGGATGTCGGAGAGGCCGGGCTCGCGCTCGATGCCGAAGAAGCGGTGGATGCTCGGTCGTCGCATGTTCCCACCGATGAGCAGCGTGCGCTGCCCGCTCTGCGCGAGGGTGAGCGCGAGGTTGACGATGGTCGTCGTCTTGCCTTCCTGGAGGGTCGGGCTGGTGATGACCAGGATCTTCCCCGAGCGTTCCATCCTGGCGAACTGGACGTTCGTGCGGAGCGTCCGGTAGGCTTCCGCGACGGGCGACTTCGGATCGAAGTGCGTGATCAGGAGCGCGTGGCTCAGGAGCGCCTCGGGATCCATCTGCGCGAGGGCGGGTCGGCGCTCGAGGATGCGCTGGACGGTCTCGCGCGAATCGATGTGCGGCACCACGCCGAGCACCGGGACCTCCAGGTAGGTTTCGACGTCCTCGATGGTGCCGATCGAGGTGTCGAGCGTCTCCTGCACGAAGGCGAGGACCAGGCCGAGCGAAAGGCCGAGCAGCGCGCCAACCAGGACGGTGTTGAGGGCCTCGGCCCCGACCGGCGTGTCGGATTCCGTCGCCGGGCGCACGATCGACACTTCCTCGATCGTCTCCGACTCTTTGATCAGGGCCTCCTGGTGCTTCGCTTTGAGCAGCGCCAGGAGGTCGTCGTTGTTCTTGGCCTCGCGCTGCAGGCGCTGCATCGCCAGCTCGACGGTCGGCACCTCACGGTTCTTCTGCAGCAGATCGCCCATCTGGCGATTGAGGATCTCCTCGCGCGTGCGGAGCGCCGCGATCTGCGCCGCCACCTCGCGCCGCATTTCCACCCGGACCTCGCGCAAGCGGTCGTCGAGCGCCTGGAGACGCGGGTGCCTGTCCGTGACCTCGAGCGCGAGGTTGTTGCGCTCGAGGAGGAGCTCCGAGTACATGGTCTGGAGCTTCTGCATCGCGGGATTCGTCGAGTCGACGAAAACGCGCTCGGACGCGTTCGCCGGGTCGGTCCGCGCGAGGCGCCCCTGGACGAGCTCGAGCTCGGTGCGCTGCTGGCGGGCCTTCTCGATGTCGCTCCGTGCCTGGGTGAACAGGGAGAGCAGCACCGTCGACTCGGCGCCGGGCGAGATGACGCGGTTGGCCTCGCGGAACGCCCATACCTCGGACTCGGCCCGCTTGACGCGCGCCTCGACCTCCCTGAGCTGGGTCTCGATGAACTTGCGCGCTTCCGTCACGCGGAGGCTCCGCTGCTGCCGGTTGTAGCCGCGGTAGGCATCGGCGACAGCGTTCGCGATGTCGCGCGCCTCCCGCGGGTTCGTGGAGGTTACCGTGATCTCGAGGATGCTCGTGCTCGGGACGCGCGCCACTCTGATCTTCGAGCCGATCGCGTCCAGCGCCGCCCAGTACCCCTTCGACTCGCGGACCACCTCGCCCGAAGCGGTCCCCGGCAGCTTACCGAGCCGCTTGGCGACCTCCTCGAGGATCAGATAGCTCTTGATGAGGGTGACCTGGGTCTCGATGTTGTCCGAGCTCGAGTACGACAGCACCTCCACCAGCAGGCCCGAGAGCTGGGTCGACTGCTCGAACCTCACCGCCGCGGTGGACTGGTAGACCGGGACCTTCTGCCTGGCGAACCAGAAGCTGAAGAGCGCGACGAGCACCGTCGAGGCGATGATGATCAGCCGCCGCCGGCGGATGATCATCCAGTAGTCGCGGAGATTCATCTCGTACTGCGCCACTAGCGGAGCACCTCGCTGAACCTCAGACGTTCGACGACCGTCACCGCGCGCCCTCCGCGACGGGCCCGGTGACGTAGAGGAACGGCGCCTCGGAGAGATCGATCGCCTTGGGCGTGATGAGACGCTGGCCCTTGCCGTCCGCGACGATCTCGATGCACGGTCGGAGCGGGTGGTTGCGGTTCACGGAGACGACGCGCCCGACCTCGCCGGTGTTGAGGCGCACGAGCGTGCCGGGCGGGAACACGGAGATCTCGGAGAGCAGCGCCTTGATGAGCGGCGACGAGAACGATTCGTGCTTGGACTTCACGATCTCCCGGACCGCCTCGTGCGGTCTGAGGCGCGGCCGGGAGGACGGCGGGACGGTGAGCCCGGTGTAGGTGTCGACGAGGCCGAGGATCTTCGCGTCCGGGTGGATTGCCGCGCCCGCGAGCCGCTCCGGGAACCCCTGCTCCTGCTCCCGCTCGTGATGCTGCAGCACGGCATCCGTGATCCCGTCGCTCGGCGAGCCCCAGCGCTTGATCATCTCGGCCGAGAGCCTGGGGTGCGAGCGGTACTGCTCCTGCTCTTCGGGCGTGAGCGCGTCCAGCCGCCGCAGGACGCTCTCCGGAAGCTGCCAGAGGCCTATGTCGAGCAGGCACCCTGCCATCCCGAGCAGGACGAGCCGCCGACGGTCGTACCCGATATCGGCGCCGATGCGTATCGACAGCACGGCGACCTGCGCCTGGTGGAACGCCAGGTAGTCGATCCCCGGCGGCGCGGCCGGATTGTTGGCAACCCAGAAGAGCTCGCCCGACCTCTCGAGCGAGGCGACCGCGCGCGCTATGAGCCGCTCGAGGCCCGCCCAGGGAAACGCGACGCTCCCGTCGTTCACGAGATCGCGCACGCCCGCCACGAACTGCTGAATCTCGCCGTAGAGCGCCTCGGCGCTCTCGGCGGGCGCCTCGATCGCAGGCGGCGGGGGTGCCGGTGCGTCGAGGGCAGGGGCAGGCTGCGGCTCCCGCCGGGGGGGCGGCGCGGTGGCGCTCTGGGGCAGGCCCGCGGCCAGGCGTGTCGGCGGCGGCGCCGGCGCGGGCGCGGGCCGGGTGGGGATGCCGCGCACGAGGTCGCTCATGCGGACCATATCAGACGCCCACCATGTCCTTGATCACCGCGGCGATGATCGTCTCGTCGATCTCGCTCGCGCGCTTCGAGTAGCCGACGAGAAGCGCGACGTCGCAGAGATTGTTGATCTCACGGGGTGTCCCACGCGTGAAGTCGAAGATGAGCTTGATCGCCGCCTCGGTGAAGAGCGGCTTGAGCTGCCCCGCCATCTTCAGCCGGTAGGCGACGTAGTTCGCCGTGTGCGAGTAGTCGAGCGTGTTCAGGTGGTAGCGGAGCGTGATCCGCTGGTCGAGGTGCTTCATGCGCCGCACCTTGACCGCGAGCTCCGGCGAACCGACGAGCAGGAGGGTCACGAGGAACCGGTCGTCCGTCTGGAAGTTCAGCAGCAGCCGGAGCTCCTCGAAGACCCCGTCGTCCTCGATCAGCTGGGCCTCGTCCACGATCACCACGCTGTCACGCCCGGCCTGGTAGTTCTGGTAGAAGATATCGTTCAACGCGTGGAGGAGCGCGGGCTTGGTGTTCGCCTCCGTCTCGACGCCGAGCTGGTAGAGGACCTCGCGGAGGAAGTCCAGGGCGTTCCAGCTCGGGTTCGTGAGCAGGCCGATCTCGTAGCGCTCGGCCTCGAGGCGCTGGATGAGCGCGCGCGCGAGCGTCGTCTTGCCACAACCGTACTCACCGGTGAGCATCCCGCAGCCCTTGCGGTGGCTGACCGTGTAGACCAGGCGCACCAGCGCCTCCTCGTGCTCGGGCGACAGGTAGAAGAACTTCGGGTTCGGCGAGTTGTCGAACGGCGGTTCGCTGAGCTCCCAGTACGCTTCGTACATCGGCTATTTCACGATGGGCCCGTTGAAGATGACGAAGAGCCCGGTGACGCCCAGGACCAGCGACGCGACCGCCTGCGCGATCGACAGGTAGTCCTGCCACCACTTCATCGCGACCTCGGGCACCGTCACGACCGCGCCCGGCTCGAGCGGCGGGGCATCAGCCATCGCGTAGCTCTTGCCGTTGCGGAACGTCACGAAAAGGCCCTTGAGCTTGGCGCGGGGGGTCGGCCCCCCGACGAGCGTCACGTACTCACGGGGCGTAAACTCTGGCCGGAATTCGACGCCGCCCGGGTTCTTCACCTCGCCGACGACATACACCTTGTCCTCGACGACAGGCAGCGTGAGGACGTCGCCGTTCTGGAGCAGAATGTTCGGCGTCTCGTCCTTCTCGACGATCAGCCGCTCCAGGTCGATCGGGATCCGCTGCCGTGGCCCCGTCGCCCCGCCGCGCTCGACCACGGCTTGCCGGAGGTCGGCGTACGCGGCGGCGCCGCCCGCGCGGAACACGAAGTCGCGCACGCGGTCGCCCTGCGCCAGCTCGAAGCGCTGCACGATCGTCGTCTTGCCGGCGACGGTCGTCTTGCTCGACTCCGGCGTGCCGCCGAAAGCGCCACGCACCTCGACGATATCCTGGAGCACGGAGAGCGGCGGGACGAACAGCGCGTCGCCGGGCTCGAGTGAAATATCCGCGGGCGGCTTCAGCGCGGCGCGAAGGTCAACGGGCAACGTCTCCTTGCGCCCGTCCCCACCGACGCGCGTGAGGCGCGCGTCGCTCTCCACGGACGCCAGACTCAGGCCGCCGACGAGATCGAGCAGCGCACGCAGCGAGGCGCTCGGTCCGATCTCGTACTCGCCAGGACGCCGCACGGCGCCCGTCAGGGTGACGGAGGCGCCCTTGGGCGGGACGTGGATTCGCATGCCATCCTCGACGAACGGGTTTTGGCTGAGATCGCCGCGCAGCTCGAAGCGCAGAAGATCCACCTCGGTGTCGCCGCTTCTTCGGCTCACGTGGACGCGCCGCACGCCGCCGCGCGGCGTGACGCCGCCCGCGTCAAGGATCACCTCGTGCAGCCGCCGGAGCGCGCTCACCGTGAGCGTTCCGGGGCGCTCCACCTCCCCCGACAGCGTGACCTCGAGCGTGCGCGGCGCGGACACCGAGAGCGTGACGTCCGCGAAACGGAACACCGTGCTGGCGCGCTGGACGACGCGCCGGTGGGCCTCGAGCAGGCCCAGGCCGCCGACCTGGATCGAGCCGAGCGGCGGCACGCTGATCGCGCCCGTGGGGTCCACGACCACCTGGAACCGGTCGATATCGAGTCGGCCTGCGATCTGTACCTCCAGCGTGTCACCGGGACCGAGGCGGTAATCCGGCCCGGGCATTATTCGACCACCAGCAGGCCCGGAGGTTGTCGGTGCCGTGACAGGCCGTCCAGGGGCCAACGGCGCGGTCGACGGCGCCGGTGTCGTCGGCTGCTGGGCCGGGCAAAAACTAGGCTCCAGCAAAGACGCCACAAGGACAACGCATAGCGCCTTGCGAAGGTTATGCCGGTTCATTTAGTGCGCAAGGGACCGGTCTCGCAATCGGTTCATTGTCTCTTTTGGCGCTCAGAAGCGTCAAGGAAAATGCATGATTGCAATACTTTCCTTGACACTTGAGCATTGGCCCGATAGCATCGGGTCCGCAAGTCCGGCCCGGGCGGCGTCTCGAGTCGGCAGGCGAGTCAGATGGCTCCCAACAGTGCCCGTACCGTCCTCCTGGCCAGCGTGTTTTTCGCCTTCCTTGGCGGGGGTTTCTGGCTCCATGCGCTTCTGATGGGCCCCGCTCCGGCTGCGCGCTCGGCGCCGCCTCCTTCCACGAACACTGCCGAAGCCTTGCAGTCAGCCATTGTCAGTGTGGCCGAGCGCGTCCGACCGGCCGTGGTCCACATCGGCACGGTGCAGGTCGCCCGCCTCCGCCGCCCTCCGGCACTCGGGCCGTTCGCCGACGACCCGGCGTTCAAAGACTTTTTCGACCAGTTCTTCGGGCGCGGGCCGGGGCGCCGTGAGGAGTTTCACCAGCCGGGACTCGGCTCGGGCGTCATCATCGACAAGCGGGGCTACGTCCTGACGAACCTCCACGTAGTCCGCGGCGCCGACGGCGTCACGGTGCGCCTCTCCTCAAAGGAGGAGTCCCGCGGGCGGATCGTCGGTACGGACGCGAAGACTGACCTCGCCGTCATCCTCTTCGAGCCGACGACGCCGCTCACCGTGGCCACGCTCGGCGACTCGGACAAGCTCCGCGTTGGTGAGTGGGCGATCGCGATCGGCAACCCGTTCGGCCTCGACCAGACGGTGACGGTCGGCGTCGTGAGCGCGACGGGACGATCCGACGTCGGCATCGCGACCTACGAGAACTTCATTCAGACGGACGCGTCGATCAATCCCGGTAACTCGGGCGGGCCGCTCGTGAACCTGCGCGGAGAGGTCATCGGGATCAACACCGCGATCGTCGCGACGGGCCAGGGCATCGGGTTTGCGATTCCCGCCAACATGGTCAAACGCGTAACGAGCCAGCTTATCGATCGCGGCAAGGTCACGCGCGGCTGGATCGGCGTCGCGATGGAGCCGCTCACGACAGAGCTGGCGCAGGCGCTCGGCCTGCACGACACGCAGGGCGCGGTGGTCGCCCGCGTCTATCCGGGGGGACCCGCCGCCATAGCGGGCCTGGTCCAGAACGACGTGATCGTCACGTTCGACGGCACGCCGGTCGAGGACTACCACCACCTCCAGCGCCTCTCGGCGGACGCGGAGGTGGGCAAGACCATCACGCTCGGCGTCGTGCGGAGCCGCGAGCGCCGCACCCTCGAGCTCCGCATCGCCGAAGCTCCCGAGCGCGCCGCCGACACCACGGTCCCCTCCCAACAGCCGCGCTAGGCGACGAAGGGCGGGATCGGCGGGATCTCGACCTGCTGCGTCCGGACCTCGCGCACGCCCGGGACCTTCTGCGCGACCTCGACGGCGCGCTCGAGCGCGGTGGTCCCCTCGAGCGTCACGACGTCGCCCTGCGCCTCGACGTTGATCCGATAGCGGCGCGTCTCGGCATGCGTGGCGAGCGCCACCTGCACCCGGGAGGCGAGCGCCCGCGAGGCGACGGTCCGCCGCCCCTCCTCGGTGGTCGCCATCTCCGGACGGCGCACGAGGCGCTCGAGGATGTCCACGACGGCCTCATGCTGGAGCTTCTCGGTATTGATGATGAGCTCGTACAGCATGGGGTCCGCGATGTCCACCTCGTACAGGTAGCGCATGCGGCCCGCCTTCTCGGAGTCGTCGCGGCGCACGAAGTCCGTGGCGGCCCGCTGGTTCGGCGTCTCGCCCGTCATCTCCGCCGTGCGCTTGATCCACTGCTTCACGCGGTGCTCGAAGGGCGCGACGAGCCGGACGCGCAGCGCGTGCGGCACGCCCCGCAGCAGCCACTGCCCGCCGCCGCGCATGAGGACGGCGTCGTCCTTTTCGGCGAACTCGAACTGCGTCGTCTGCAGCACGGTGATGTGGTGGCGCGTCTCGGTGTCGAAGCGCTCGAACAGTGTCGGCTTGGACTCCTCGAGGTGCGACAGCTTCTCCTCGGCGAGCCCGTACCGGCGCGCCGCGTCCAGCAGGAGCTCCTGATTCACGTAGCGGTACCCTAGCCGTTGCGCGAGCGCCATGCCGATTTCGGGGCCTCCCGCGCCCATCTGATGCGAGATGACGATGATGGCCATGGTTCACCCCCGCCGGTATTTCTCTTTCAGCGCCGTGGGCGCAATCGCGATCCGTTTGCCGCCGACATCGTCCAGGATGTACACCTCGTCCGTGAGCGATCCGCTGGCGAACACCTCGAACACCTCGAGCGCCGCCTCGAGCGTCGTGTCCGGACTCGCGTTCATCATCTGCTCGACGGCGGCGCGGGAGAGACGCGTCATGAGGACCCCCTCGAACCGGGGCAAGGGTATCCGAAACGCCTCAGACCGGCAAGGCGTCGGCCCGCTCGATGCATTCACCTGCCGTGTGCCCCCTGCGGCCCCTGGACGGGGCTGGCACCATTGAGGATCGCGTCGCAGATGGTGGTGCGAGGGTACGGAGCCGGGCGGGCCACGTCAAGGCCTAAGACATAATGGGCCAGGTGTCA
>Ga0209377_1002830_pt1 | contig 11247 bp, 7 predicted proteins | sample GraSoiAngelo_141_FD_185898 | JGI IMG/M metagenome (GOLD analysis project Ga0209377, IMG submission 185898) | Grasslands soil microbial communities from the Angelo Coastal Reserve, California, USA - 14_0929_12_40cm (SPAdes) (version 2) | ecosystem: Environmental > Terrestrial > Soil > Grasslands ...
TGACCCCGGACGTCGCGATCCAGCTCGCGGTGTTCGTCACGGTGGCGGCCGTCACGGCCTACGTCGCGAGCCGCGTCAAGCTGATGGGGGCCGAGCGCGAGGCGCTGGCGGGGGAGCTGCGTCAGGCCCGGCTCGAGGCGGCGGATGTGTTGCGCAACATCCCGACCGGGATCGTGACGGTGGACCCGGAGGGGCGCCTGCTGTACACCAATCCTGCGGCTGAGGCGATCCTCGGCTTCCGGGAGCGGGAGTGGCAGGGCCGGCCCATCATGCCCGAATTCGCGCGCCTGGCGCCCGAGTTCTGGGCGGCGCTCACGGCGACGGCGCGGCGCGGCGTGCGGGCGATGCGGGTGGAAGCGGTGGTGCGGCGGCACGACCGGACGTTCCTGATCGGCGTGACCACGACGACGCTCGACGGCGCGCCCGGCGAGGGCCCCCGGGTGACCGCGATCTTCAGCGACATCTCCGACTCCAAGCGGCTGGAGCGGCTCCGCCTGCGCGCCGAGCGGCTGGAGGCGGTGGCGGAGCTGTCCTCGAGTCTCGCGCACGAGATCAAGAATCCGCTCGCTTCGATCCGCTCGTCCGTGGAGCAGCTGGCCCGCGCATCGCGGGCGAACCCCGATGAGAAGTTCCTCACGAGCCTGATCGTGCGCGAGAGCGACCGCCTGTCCCGGTTGCTGTCGGAGTTCCTCGACTTCTCCCGCGTGCGGGTCACCGAGTGCCGGCCGCTCGATCTCCACCAGGTCGCGCGCGCCGCGATCCGGTTGGTGCGCGAGCACCCCGACTGCCCGGCGGACGCCCGCATCGAGCTGCTGGGCGGCCCGACGCCCATGGAGGGCGACGAGGACCTGCTGCACCGCGTGGTGTCGAACCTGGTGTTGAACGCGGTCCAGGCGGCGGGCAAGGAGGCGCGGGTGACGGTGCGGACCGGCCGACCCGAGCCGCACCAGCTGCCGGGCGGCGCGGGGATCGACAACCCGGTCGCGCTCGCTGTGAACGACAACGGGCCCGGGATCCCGGAGAATGTCCGGGCCCGGCTGTTCGAGCCCTTCGTCACCGGCCGGGTCGGAGGTACGGGCCTGGGCCTCGCCATCGTGCAGCGTGCCGTGGACGCGCACCGCGGGCTGGTGCTCGTCGATTCGACGCTGGGCCAGGGGACGACGTTCACCGTCTACTTCCCCGCCGCGCGGCGCAGGGAGGAAGCCGCATGAGCGTGCAGCCCTCCATTCTCATCGTCGACGACGAGCAGGGGATCCTCGACACGTTGCGTATCCTGCTCAAGAACGAGGGCTTCGACGTCACGACGGCGCAGGGCGGGAAGGCGGGGCTCGAGCAGCTCAAGGCCGCCGCACCCGACCTCGTGCTCACCGACATCAAGATGCCCGGCGTCACGGGGATCGACATCCTCGCGGCCGCGAAGGACCAGGATCCCGAGACGCCGGTCATCCTGATGACGGCGCAGGCGTCGCTGCAGACCGCCATCCAGGCGGTGAACCAGGGCGCGTTCCACTACGTGCCGAAGCCGTTCTCCAACGATGAGATCGTGGCCCTGTGCCGGCGCGCGGCCGAGGTCCGTCGCCTCAAGGCCGAGAACAAGCAGCTCAAGCAGGAGATCCGTCGCCGCGAGCGCTCCGGGCTCGTGAAGCCGCTCGGCAAGTCGCGGCTGTTTCAGGATGTGTTGCGACTGGCCGAGCAGGTGGCGCCGACGGAGAGCACGGTGCTGATCCGGGGCGAATCGGGAACGGGGAAGGAGGTCATCGCCCGCTACATTCACGAGCGCTCGGCGCGCACCGAAGGCCCGTTCCTCTCGCTCAACTGCGGGGCGCTCCCCGAGAGCCTGCTCGAGTCGGAGCTGTTCGGACACGTCAAGGGCTCGTTCACGGGCGCGGTGCGCGACAAGCAGGGTCTGTTCGCCGCGGCGCGCGGTGGGACCTTTTTTCTCGACGAGATCGGCGAGATGTCCGCCGCGACGCAGGTGAAGCTGCTCCGCGTGCTCCAGGAGCGCGAGGCGATCCCCGTCGGCGGGACGGAGACGATCCCTGTGGACGTGCGCGTCATCGCCGCGACGAACCGCGACCTCGAGGAGGACATCAAGCGCGGCCGCTTCCGGACCGACCTGTACTATCGCCTCAACGTGATCGCCATCCACCTGCCGCCGCTGCGCGAGCGCCCCGAGGACATCCCCGAGCTGTGGGAGCACGTCCTCGAGCGCGTCGCCAAGGAGCGGGGCGAGAAGCCCAAGTCCCTCTCGGAGGAGGCGAAGCAGGTGCTGTTGACGTACGACTGGCCCGGCAACGTGCGTGAGCTCGAGAACGTCCTGGAGCGGGCGGTCGTGCTCACCAAAGCGGACGCCATTGATCGCCCGGCGATGCCGGAGAAGCTCATCGAGCACCGCGCGGAGCCTCTCGTCTCCGAGCGGCTGCACGCCAACCCCACGCTCGACGTGATCGAGCGGGCGTACATCACCTGGGTGCTCCAGAGCGAAGGCGGCAACAAGACGCGCGCCGCCGAGGTCCTGGGCATCGACCCGTCGACCCTGTACCGCAAGCTGGGCCGGTACGAGGTCGGTGAGCAGTAACGCCCAGAGCTTGCGCCTCAGCGTCCTCATCCCCGTCTACAACGAGGCGGGCACCGTGGCGCACGTCGTGGAGCGCGTGCGCGCGGTGCCGCTCCAGTTCGAGCTGATCGCGATCGACGACGCCTCGACCGACGGCTCGGGCGAAGTCCTCGAGGATCTGCGCCGGCGCGGGCGGCTGGACCACGTCGTCCGGCACTCCGCGAATCGGGGCAAGGGCGCCGCCGTGCGCTCGGGGATCGCCGCCGCCACCGGCGACGTCGTCGTGATCCAAGATGCCGATCTGGAGTACGACCCCGCCGAGCTGCCCGCGCTCCTCAGGCCCATCGCGGACGGCCGCGCCGACGCGGTCTTCGGCTCGCGCTTCCAGGGCGGACCCCATCGCGTGCTCTACTTCTGGCACTCGGTCGGGAACAGGGTGCTTACGCTCTTGTCCAACATGTTCACCGACCTGAACCTCACGGACATGGAGACGTGCTACAAGCTGGTGCGGGCCGACCTGATGAAGCGTCTGCCGCTGAGGTCGAATCGCTTCGGCTTCGAGGTGGAGATCACGGCTCGCCTGGCGCAGGCGGGCGCCCGGATCTGGGAGCTTCCCATTTCCTACAGCGGGCGCACCTACGCCGAGGGCAAGAAGATCACCTGGCGCGACGGCGTGGCCGCGCTCCTCCACATCGCCCGCTACAACCTCTTTCCGCCGCGGGGCGAGTGGCGGCGGCGCTAGACCCGGTTGCCCAACTCACTCCCCGCCGCGCCGGCCTCGTAGTGACCGGCGTGGCGCTGGCCGTCGGCGCGCTGGCGCTGAACCGTCAGCTGATCGGCGTCTTCTACGACGACGGCCTCTACGCCGGGATCGCCATCGCGCTTGCGCGGGGGATCGGCTACGTCCACCCGCACCTCCCCGGAGCGCCAGCGGCCGTGCATTACCCGCCGCTCTGGCCGGTGCTGCTGGCGCCGCTGTTCGCAGTCCTTCCGGTGGACGCCGCGGCCCTGCTCGGCAAGATCCTGAATCTCCTGCTCGCCGCCGCGGGCGCGGGGCTCATCGCCTGGCACGCGGCGCGCACCCGGCTGCTGGGCGAGGAAGCGCCGCCCTGGCTGGCGCCGGTCCTCGTCGGGGCCGCCGCCATCACGATCCCCGTGCTCGCGATTCAGGCGGTGCTCTTCTCGGAGCCGCTCTTCGGCGTGTTGCTCGTCGCGGCCGTGATCCTCACGGACGCACCTCCCCCGCGGCTCGGCCCCGGCGTCGCGGCGGGCCTCGCGGGCTGCGCCGCGGCGCTCGCGCTCCTCACGCGCTCGATCGGGGTCGCGGCGGGCGCGGGCGTCGTGCTCTATCTGCTCGTCGTGCGACGCGCGCCGTGGACCCACCTCGCCGCGGCCGCCGCCCCGGTCGCGCTCGCGGGCCTCGGCTGGGGCCTGTGGCTGGGGCGCCACCATGGTGGGATCGACCCCGCCATGGCGATGAACTACGGCAGCTACTTCGAGACCGTGCGGGCGGCCGGACTCGGCGTCTTCTGGCCCTCCCTCCGCGACCTGCCTCGCCCCTTGGGCAACCTCACGCTGAACTGGCTCCCGGCGCCCTTCTTCTTCTATGCCTTCGGCGCGGCCGCGCTCGGCGTCGGCGCCTACGGCATCGCGTACCTGCTGCGCCGCACGGCGATCGCCTGGATGCTCGTTCCCTACCTCGCAATCCTCGCCGTGTGGCCGTTCCCAGGGGACCGGTTCATCTGGAGCATCCTCGCCTGGCTCGCGCTCGTCTGGACTGCGGGGGCGCTGGCGTTGCTGCGCCGCTGGCGGCTGCTCCGCCTGCCCATCGCCGTGCTCGGCGGCGTGATGCTCGTGGGGTGGGGCGGGGTGCAGGTGCCCGGCTTCGCGCACCGCTGGTGGGGCACGGCGGCGGGCCGCGTCTCGGAGAATTTCAGGGAGCTCCTCCCGGCCCTCGAGAGCCTCCCCGGAAACGCGGTGTTGGCCACGGACGACGAGGCTCTCGTCTGGCTGTACACGCGCCGCACCAGCGTCCCCTTCTACGTGTACACCTACCGCGGCCGCACCAGCGTCCGCCCTACGCCGGCGGAGCACCGGGCCTACCTCGAGCGCCAGGGCGTGACGCACATCCTGATGGGCGGCTTCGGTTCCGGCTCCGACGAGGAACTCGACGCGCTCCTCGGCGCCTATCCGGGTTGGCTCAAGGTTGTCCGCGTTTGGCGGGGCGGCCGGGCGCTGCTCCAGGTGCACCATGCATCCTAGGCGCGTGTATCTCGCGGTCGCCGCTTGCGCTCTCGTCGTCTATACCGGCGCCCTGTGGAACACGTTCGCCTTCGACGACGTGTACATCGTCGTGCTCAACCCGTTCGTGCGCGAGCCGGGCGCGTGGTGGCGCGCGTTCGCGGAGCCGTATTGGGCGGGGAACCTCACGGGCACACTGTACCGGCCGCTCACCGTCTCGAGCTTCGCACTCGACTGGCTGTTGGACGGGCCAGTCTGGTTTCATGCGGTCAACATGCTGTGGCATGCGGGGGCGAGCGTGGCCGTCGCCGTGCTGGCGCGGCGCTGGGCGGGGTGGCAGGCGGGCCTCGCGGCGGGCGTGCTGTTCGCCGTCCACCCCGTGCACGTGGAAGCCGTGGCGAACGTCGTGGGACGAAACGAGCTCATGGCGGCCTGTTTCACGTTGCTCGCGCTCTACGCCGCCCTGGAGCGACAGAGCGTCGTCTGGTGTGCCACGGCGTTCGCGCTCGGGCTCCTCAGCAAGGAGAACGCAGTCGTGACGCCGGCCCTCGTCGTTTGGGCCTGGCTCCTCGGGATCGGCCGGCCGGAGCGGCGCAAGATGGCGGCGTTCGTGGCGAGCTGGGCGCTGGTGGGGGCGGCCTACGGCGCCGTGCGCTGGGCGGTGCTCCACCCGTACGCGGGGTGGGAGGCGGTGGCGCCGGTGTTCAAGGGCGAGAGCCCGCTCACCGTGCGGCTCACGGCGCTCGCGGCGCTCGCGGACGTCGTCCGGCTGCTCCTGTTCCCGCTGCACCTCCGTGCGGACTACTCCCCTATCGAGCGGACCGCCGTGCATTCCGCGTTCGACCTGCGATTCCTGCTCGGGCTCGCGCTGTTGCTGGGTTGGGCGGCGCTCGTGCGGCTCGCCTGGCGGCGTGGCCGGCGGATCGAAGCGCTCGGCCTCGGCTGGATCGGGATCGCGTACCTGCCGGTCGCGAACCTCCTGTTCCCGGTCGGGATCCTCGTCGCCGAGCGCACCCTCTACCTACCGTCGGGGGGTCTCGCCGTGGCCCTCGGCGCCCTGCTCCGCGACCTGCAACCCCGCCGCCTCGCCGTGGCGCTCGGGATTGTGCTGGTGTTGGGAGGCGCACGCACGGCGCTCCGGGTGCCGATCTGGCGCAACGACCGCACAGTGGCCCTCAGCATGCTGCGGGACGCCCCGTGGTCGTACCGCTCCCACGACTACACGGGGTGGCAGCTCTACTGGGCCCGCGATACCGAGCGCGCGCTCGGGTCCTGGCTGCTCGCGGGGCGGATTTTCGATCGCGACCAGGGCGTCTTTCTCGCGGGCGCGATCGCCGCGTACTCGCTCGGACGACCCCACGTCGCCGACTCGCTGCTCGCGCTCGCGAACAAGGCCTGCGCGAGCTGCCCCACGACGTATCGCAACATGGCCCGCGCCGCCCGGCTCCGGGGGGACTCCCTCGCCGCCGATTCGCTGTTCGCCCGCGCCGCGCGCCTGCCGCCACCGTGACCGGCGCGCGGGGGCGAGCACAGAGGGCAGCGTGACGGCTACGGCGGCGGCTCCCGCCGCGCGATGGGAGCTCGCGCTCGCGGGTTGGCGGCTGTACGCCGTCGTGGCGGCGTGCGCGTTCGTGATCTACCTCGGGGCCTTCTGGAACGGCTTCGCGCTGGACGACCGGGCCATCATCCTGCGGAACCCGCAAGTGGCCTCGCCATCCGGGCTCTGGCGCGCCTTCCTCGAGCCATACTGGCGTCCCGAAGCCGGGGGACACCTCTATCGCCCGCTCGCCGTCGTCACCTATGCACTCGACGCGCTGGTGGATGGGGCGCCCTGGTTCCACTTCGTGAACCTGCTGTGGCACGCGGCTGGGAGCGTCGCCGTGGCCGCGTTGGCGCGGCGGTTGATCGGCGTCGCGGCCGGCCTGGCGGCGGGTCTCATCTTCGCCGCCCATCCGGTGCACGTGGAGGCCGTGGCCAACGTCGTCGGGCGCGCGGAGCTGATGGCGGGGCTGTTCTCCGTGCTGGCGGTGTATGCGGGCTTGGTGCGGCAGAGCGTCGCGTGGAGTGCGGCCGCGCTCGCGCTCGGGCTCCTGAGCAAGGAGAACGCCGCGACGATTCCCGCGATCATCGCCTGCGGATGGCTCGCCGGCATCGGCCGGCCACCGCGGCGCAAGGTCGCGGCGTTCATCGCGGCGTGGGCGGTGATCGGGGCTGCTTACGGGGCGGCGCGATGGGCGGTGCTCCATCAGCACACCGGGTTCCACGAGGTGGCGCCCGTGTTCGCGGGCGCCGGGCCGGTGGCGGTGCGTCTCACCGCCATCGCCGCCCTCGCCGACATCGGCCGCCTTCTCGTGTTTCCTTTACGGCTGCGGGTCGACTACTCGCCGGCCGAGCGCACGCTCGTCACCTCGCCACTCGATGGTCGGTTCCTGCTCGGCCTCGCCTGTCTCGCGATTTGGGGCGTGCTGCTCGGCCGCGCGTGGCGGCGCCGGCGCCGGGTGGAAGCGCTCGGACTCGGATGGATCGCCATCGCCTATCTCCCCGTTGCCAACCTCTTCTTTCCGAGCGGCGTGCTGGTGGCGGAGCGCACGCTGTATGCGCCGTCGATCGGCCTCACGGTCGCGCTCGGCGCGTGGCTCGCCCGGCTGGAGCCGCGGCGCGCCGCCCTGGTCGGAGGGCTGCTTGTGCTCGCGGGAAGCGTGCGGGCCGCCATGCGCGTCCCCGTCTGGCACGACGACCTTTCCGTGGTGCTCAGCATCCTGGAGGACTCACCCGCTTCTTACCGCGGACCGCAGTACACGGCGATGAGCCTGCAGGCCCGGCGCCTGCCGGAGAAGGCGCTCGAGGACTACCTGATCGCGTTCCAGATTTTCGATCGCGACAGTCGGGTACTCATCGGCGCGGCCGATGCGGCCTGGACCCTCCGCCGATCGGCGCTCGCCGACAGCCTCATGGACCAGGCGCGGGCGCGCTGCGGGCGATGCGAGGCGAGCCTCGGCAACCAAGCCGCCGCCGCTCTCGTGCGTGGAGATACCGCGGTCGCGGATTCGCTGCTCGAGCAGGTGCGGCGGGCCCAGAACCCCTAGAACCGGCACTTTCAGAAGAACTCCATGTAACGCATTGGAACTGCGAGTCACCGCGAGTCTCGCAGAAATCCCCCACAATCCGAAGTCCAACGACCTCCGGGGGACTGACGTATCATCTGATTAGTCATCGCGTTAAGGCTACGGCCGTGGAGAGGCACGGTGCTTGCCCAAAGTGTTTCCAGAAATTCGTCATCCTTCGTTATCGATTTCTACCGGGGGTTTCTGAGATGAACCGCAAGGGTTTCACGCTCATTGAGCTTCTGATCGTGGTGGTGATCATCGGCATTCTTGCCGCCATCGCGATCCCGAAGTTCGCGAACACCAAGGAGAAGGCGTATCTCGCTTCGATGAAGTCCGACCTTCGGAACCTGGTGACCGCTGAAGAGGCGTATTTCGCGGACTCGGTGAAGTACACCGCTGCGTACGGCGCGGGCGGGATCAATTTCGTGCAGTCGACGGGCAACACCACGCCGGCGATCACCACGACCGCCGACGGCTGGTACGCGAACATCAAGAACGTCAACACGACCAAGACGTGCTCGATCTACATCGGGTCGACGTCGACGGCACCAGCGAACAAGGAAGGCGAGCCGAAGTGCCAGTAAGCGGCACGGCTTGACCGGCTGAACCCGAGCGGCGGGGGCAACCCCGCCGCTCGTTTCTTTCCGGTTGCGGCGGCATTTCGCTTAAGTCATTGTCCTGTCAGGCATTGAGTGGCCATTGCGTCCGGCCGTGGGGCTTGCAAAAAACCGCACTCTAGCGGTCCCTCAGGGTGTAGCGTGTGACCTGGGTTACAGGCGTAAGACCAATTGCTGCAGGCTGTTACGGAGATCCGGCTCGTTTGAGGCACGATGCTTGCTCGAATAGCGCCCGGGACATTGTAGCTGTGCAGGCTCTTTCTTTTGCCGGAGGACCTAGATGAACCGCAAGGGTTTCACGCTCATTGAGCTTCTGATCGTGGTGGTGATCATCGGTATTCTTGCCGCCATCGCGATCCCGAAGTTCGCGAACACCAAGGAGAAGGCGTATCTCGCTTCGATGAAGTCCGACCTTCGGAACCTGGTGACCGCTGAAGAGGCGTATTTCGCGGACTCGGTGAAGTACACCGCTGCGTACGGCGCGGGCGGGATCAATTTCGTGCAGTCGACGGGCAACACCACGCCGGCGATCACCACGACCGCCGACGGCTGGTACGCGAACATCAAGAACGTCAACACGACCAAGACGTGCTCGATCTACATCGGGTCGACGTCGACGGCACCAGCGAACAAGGAAGGCGAGCCGAAGTGCCAGTAAGCGGCACGGCTTGACCGGCTGAACCCGAGCGGCGGGGGCAACCCCGCCGCTCGTTTTTGTTACCTTGTCCCTTGGTCCATGGCCGCGAAGCCCTCGCTCCGCACCGAGCTCCTCTTCAACCTGGCCTTCCTCGCGGCCGCTGCGCTGCTGCTTGGCGTCGTGACCGTGCTGCTCGTGAGCGCGGTGGCGCCGGAGCGCGCGGTGCTCCTCATCGTCACGATCGTGGCCGCCGACGTCGCCATCTTCATCGTCTTCGGACGCTACATCGTCGCGCGGCATGTGCTGCGGCCCGTGGCGCGTCTCGTCGCCGTGGCGGACGCCGTAGCCGCTGGGGACTTCGCCGCCCGCGCGCCCGAGGCCGAAACGAGCGACTTCACGACGCTGGCCGAGCGGCTGAACCGCATGACCGACCACCTGCTCGATGCCCAGGGCCAGCTCGTGCGCTCGGAGAAGCTCGCGAGCGTCGGCCGGCTGGCGTCCGGCATCGCGCACGAGGTAGGGAACCCGCTAGGAGCGAGCGGCACCTACCTGGAGGTGCTGCGGCGTCGCGGCGCGGACCCCGAGGTGGTCGCGGGGCTCTCTCGCGAGCTCGAGCGGATCGATCGGATCGTGCGCAGCCTGCTCGACTACGCCCGCCCCCAGGACGAGGCGCTGGGCCTCGTGGATACGGCCGCCGTGGTGCGCGGCGCCTACGTGCTGCTGGAGGCGCAGGGCGCCCTGAAACTGGTGCGCGCCGCCTTGGAGATCGTGCGCGACGTGCCTCCGGTCCTGGGACGCGCCCACCTGATGGAGCAGTCGCTCGTGAACTTGATGTTGAATGCGGTGGACGCCGCCCCCGGCGGTAGCGTGGTGGTGGGCGCGCGTCGCTGGGCCTTCGAGCCGGACCGCGTGCCCCGCAGAAGGGCCGAGGATCCCGGACGGTCCGCGTTTCCACGCCCGCCGGAGCGACGGCCCACGCGGATCGAGTTCGCCCCGGGCCAGCCGGGCGCGCTCATCTACGTGGCCGATTCGGGGTCCGGCGTGCCCGCGGAAGACCGCGACAAGGTGTTCGAGCCCTTCTACACCACCAAGGAACCGGGCGGCGGCACGGGCCTCGGGCTCGCCATCGTCGCTCGCGCGGTGCACGAGATGGGAGGCGTGGTGTGGGTGGATCGGGCACGCGAGGGAGGCGCCGCCTTCAAGCTGTTCTTTCCGGCTGCGGACGGCCGATGATCCGGGTGCTCGTGATCGACGACGAGCCGGGGCTCCGCCAGTCCCTCGGCTTGCTGCTCGCCGACGCGGGCTACGAGGTGGCGGCCGAGGGCGACGGCATGCGAGGGCTCGAGCGGGCGCTCGCCGAGTCGTTCGACCTGATTCTGTGCGACGTGCGCATGCCGCGGATGGACGGCCTGACCTTCCTGCGCACTTACAAGGCGCGCGGCGGCACGGGCCTCGTGATCGTCATGAGCGCGTATGGCGGTGAGGACGCCGCCCTCGCCGCCATGAAGGAGGGTGCCTACGACTACGTCCCCAAACCGTTCCGCCCCGACGAGGTCGTGCTCACCCTGCGCAAGGCGGAGGAGCGGGAACGGCTCAGGTACACCATCGCGACACTAAGAGCACAGTTGGACACCACGCCGGTGGCCCGGGCCCTCGTTGCCGAGAGCCCGGCGATGAAGCAGGCCCTGGATCTGGTTGCCCGCGTGGCGGACCACAAGACGACGGTCCTCATCACGGGGGAAAGCGGCACCGGGAAGGAGGTCATCGCGCAGGCGATCCACCGCGCGAGCCCGCGGGCGGGCGAAGCGTTCGTCGCCATCAACTGCGCGGCGATCCCGGAGACGCTGCTCGAGTCGGAGCTGTTCGGCTACGTCCGCGGCGCGTTCACGGGCGCGGCCGGAGACAAGCCCGGGCTGTTCGAGCAGGCGGACCGGGGGACGCTGCTGCTGGACGAGATCGGCGAGCTCCCGATCGCACTGCAGGCGAAGCTGCTCCGCGTGCTGCAGGAGGGGGAAATCCGGCGCGTCGGGGATCAGAAGACCCGTCGGGTGGACGCGCGCGTCCTCGCCGCCACCGCGAAGGATCTGG
>Ga0209377_1002837_pt1 | contig 11239 bp, 10 predicted proteins | sample GraSoiAngelo_141_FD_185898 | JGI IMG/M metagenome (GOLD analysis project Ga0209377, IMG submission 185898) | Grasslands soil microbial communities from the Angelo Coastal Reserve, California, USA - 14_0929_12_40cm (SPAdes) (version 2) | ecosystem: Environmental > Terrestrial > Soil > Grasslands ...
GCCGGGGGCGGCTACGTCGACATCTTCGAGGCCGCCATCGAGGTGCGCCTGACGGCGACGAATCTCTAGCCTACATGTACAGCCCGCCGTTCACGCGCAGGACCTCGCCCGTGATGAACGACGCGCGGTCCGAACCGAGAAACGCGATCGCCTCCGCGACCTCCCGGGCCGTCCCGGCGCGGCCCAGCGAGGCGCCTTCCGCCATCGCCTTCTTCGCCGCCTCCGGCAGCTCCTTCGTCATGTCGGTCTCGATCAACCCCGGGCTCACCGCGTTCACCCGGATGTTCCGGCTGCCCAGCTCGCGCGCCAGCGACTTGGTGAACCCGATCAGCCCCGCCTTCGCCATCGAGTACACCGTCTGACCGGCGTTGCCCTGCTCGCCGACCACGCTGGTCAGGTTCACGATGCTGCCCTGCCGCTGCTTCATCATCGGGCGCACGGCGGCCTTGCAGAGATGGAAGACGCTCGCCAGATCGACATCCAGCATGCGCTTCAGATCGTCTGCCTTGTAGCGCATGATCAGCCCGTCGATGGAGATGCCGGCGTTGTTCACCAGCACGTGAAGCGCCCCCAGTTTCTCCACCGTCTCCTCGACGGCCTTGGCGCAGGCTTCCGGGTCGGCGACGTCGAACTTGAGCAGGTGGATCGCCGCCGCGCCGGCCCTCTCGCACTCCGCCTTCGCTTCGTTCGCCGCCGTGTCGTTCCCGGCGTAGGCGATGGCGACCTTCGCGCCGCCCTCCGCGAACCGCACCGCCACCGCGCGCCCGATCCCCCGCGATGCGCCGGTCACGAGCGCCACCTTGTTCTCGAAGTCCTGGGGCATGGGGCGCGTCATAACAGAAATGAACAGCGCGGCTGGGCAAGCAGCGCCTGAATGCACGCCCGTCGACCATTCACAAACGCGGGGTTGAATTTCATCCGTATCTCGCAGTACGTAATCGACCCGATCGGCGAGGATAGTCATCTAAATCCGGTGCTTGGGTGGGCGGTGGTGACTGCGATGGGGATCCTCAACGTCCTGGTGGTCGAAGACGATGCCGACATCCGCCTCATGGTCGGCGGCTTTTTTCGAGACAACGGATGCGTCGTTCGAGAAGCCGAGCATGGTCAGGACGCGCTCGACGTGCTCTTGATCGAGCGCTGGCGCCCGAACGTGATCTTGCTCGACATCAGGATGCCCGTGATGGACGGGATGACTTTTCTCGCGAAAAAGCGGGAGGCGGGCGCTCTCTCGGCCATTCCGGTCATCATCGTCAGCGGCACCGCACGTGCGCCCGTCGACGGAGCATGCTGCGTGCTGCCCAAGCCGGTGGACCCGGTCGACCTGCTCCGCGCAGTGGAGAAGCACGCGCACTGAACCTTTTCGCGATGTCGTTGCGGCAAGGTTCGCCCTCTGGTAGTCGCTCGCCGGCAGATGCGCATCGGCGTGATCGGGCTAGGCGCCATCGGCGGCGTCACGGCGCAGCGGTTGCTCGATGCCGGCTTCGAGGTGTCGCTCGGCGCCGGCCGCCTGCACGAGGAGATCGCTTCGAAGTTTCCTCGGGCGCGCGTCGGCAAGTCGCTTCCGGAGGGAGAGTACGGGCTCATCCTCCTCTGCGTCCGCACCGCCGATACCGAGCGCGCGTTGGCCCCCGCCGCGCCGCTCTTGAAACCCGACGGGGCGGTCGTGTGCCTGCAGAACGGGCTGCCGGAAGAGCGCGTGGCGCGCATCGTCGGCGCCCAGCGCGTCCTGGGCGCGGTGATCGGCTGGTCGGCCACGATGACCGAGCCCGGCGAGTATGTGATCACCGGCGGCGGGAAGTTCACGCTCGGCGGCAGCTCGCCCCGGCTGGAGCACGCGCGCCTCGTCCTGCAGCACGCGTTTCCCGTGCGGGTGACGTACAACCTCGCCGGGGCGCGCTGGAGCAAGCTGGCGATGAACTGCGCCATGTCCACGCTCGGGGCCATCACCGGATTCTCCCTCGGCGAGCTGGCCGCGCGCGGCTACGTGCGCACGCTTGCGCTGGGCATCGTCGCCGAGGTGGTCGACGCGGCGCGGGCGCGCGGAGTCACGCTCGAGGCCGTTGCCGGTGTCCGCCCGGACTGGCTGGTGCGGCTGCCGGTGCCGCTCGCGCACGCGGCGGTGTGGCTCGCCGCGCGCCGCCGGCCGGAGCAGAAGTCGGGGATGATCGCGCGGCTGCGGCAAGGCCGCCCAGCGGGCATCGAGGACCTGAATGCGCTGATCGACGCGCCGCTGAACAACACCCTGGTGCGCCAGGTCCGGGAGATCGAGCGCGGCGAGCGCCGCATCTCCCCGCAGAACCTGTCGGAGCTCTTGTGAAAGGCTGGCGCGCGGCTTGGTTCGCAGCCGCGCTGGCCGTCCTCGCCTATCACTTCCGCCTGGCGCTGCCCGGCAACGCGCTCATCAGCAACGACTTCCGCAGCCTCTTCATCCCCTTGCGCGTGGGTCTGCAGAACACGCTGCGCGAAGGCTCCTGGCCCTTCTGGCAGCGGGGGATGTTCCTCGGCTACCCGATGCTCGGCGACATCCAGTTCCAGCTCTTCAATCCGCTCACCTGGCTGACGCTGCCGCTGCATCCCGCGCGCGGCATCACCGTGCAGTCGCTGCTCGAGCTGTGCCTGTGCAGCGTGGGAATGGCGTTCTGGATGAAGCAGCGGGGGCTCAAGGCGACCGAAGCCGTGTTCGCCGGGGCCGTCTTCGCCCTCTGTTTGAAGCAGACGGTGCACCTGCATCACTGGACGTTCGCCGCCTCGACCTGCGCCTGGCCGTGGATGCTGGCGGGTCTCGACGGGCTCGCCGCGACCGGCCGGCGTCGGTTTGCCGCGCTCACCGCGCTGGCGACGGCCGGCACCTGGATCGGCAGCTCGCCGCAGATGGCGTACTTCGGCACCGGGCTTGCCTTCCTTTACGCCCTCTCGCTCGCGCCCGACCTGCTGCAGCACGGACGCGGGCACGCCGCCGCTGCGCTCTGCGCGATCCCGATCGGGATCGCGCTCGCCGCTCCTCTCTTGCTGCCGGTGCACGAGCTGAACGCGCTGGGACCTCGCGGCGCCGGCGTCACCTATCGTTTCGCGGCTTCCTGGAGCTGGCCGGACTCGTCGGTCTGGACCGCGATGCTCCTGCCGCGCGCCTGGGGCGGCCGGGCGGAGTTTCGCGGGCCGATGAACTACTGGGAGCTGCAGGGCTACCTCGGCCTGCTCCCGATGGCGCTGGTGCTCGCAGCGCCGCTGAGGACGCGCCGGAACTGGCTGCTGCTCGCGGTGGCCCTGCTCGGCATCTGGATCTCCTTCGGCGAGCATGCCTGGCTCGATCTGCACCGCTTCGCCGTGCGCTGGATGCCGGGTTACGGCGGGTTCCGAAACCCGACGCGCGCCCTGATGCTGACCGCGTTCTGCGTCGCCGCGCTGGCGGCGGAAGGCCTTGCGCGTCTGCGCGAGCAGCCGCGGGCCCGATGGCTGGTGCTCGCCGGCCTCGGCATCCTCGCCGTCTGCGTGGCGCTCGCCGCCGCGTTCCCGCAGGGTTACTCCGTCCAGCACCTGCGCGCCGACGCCGAAGTCGCGGTCTGGCTCCTCGCTGCCTGCGCGGTCTGGGCGTACTTCGCGCGGAGCGACTGGCGCTGGGCCGCAATCGCCGTCCCGCTGTTCCTCGCCGACGTCAAAGCGCAGTGCTGGGACTCGCCCGAGATCGGTCCTGCCGCACGCGAGGGTCACGCGCTGGAAGCGCTGGCGCCGGCCGTGCCCAAAGCGCCCGAACCGCGCCGCGTGGCCGCCATCCTGGAGTGGGAGCAGGCCAACGCCGTGCTGGCCCGCGGATGGGAGGGCGTCACCGGCTACGGGCCGACCCCCATCGACCGCGTCCTGCGCCTCTTCGAGGCCACCTGGACCGGCATCATCCGCCCGCCGCGGCAGATCAACGAGGACGAGAACTTCCCCCGCTTCCGCATCGACTCGCCGCTCATTCCGCTCTTCGGCGCGCCGCTGATCGCCGCCAACCGCGAGGCCAGCGTGGCGCCCATCGCGCGCGACGGGGATGCCCGTCTCTACCGCCTGCCCGCCCTTCCGCGCGTCTTCTGGACGGCCGCGTGGCGGGACGCTCCCGACGAGCGCTCGTACCCGCTGCTGGTCGAGGCGGCCCACGGCGCGCTGGCGGTGCTTTCCGAGCCGCTCGCGCAGCAGTCCGGCCCTCCGCCGCCGCCGGTCGCGGCCGACCGGATCGAAGTCCGCCCCAATCAAGTGACCGCGACGCTCACCGCGCCCGCCGACGGATTGGTCGTCCTCCTCGAGCCGTGGTTCCCCGGCTGGCGCGCCACGCTAGATGGAGCGCCCGCGCCGCTCCTGCGCGCCGATTTCCTCTTCATGGCGACGCCGGTCAGGGCAGGGCCGCACACACTGCGCCTCGCCTACTTTCCCGATCGGTTGCTCCCCGGCGTAGCCATAGCCATCGTCGCCGCGACCTTGCTCGTCCTTCTCTGTAAACTCACGATGCAGCGCGTTGACACTCGATCCCCCGGCAGCTATTTTCCGCCGCCCTGACGATGGACTACCTCTCGCCGTACATCCCGATCCTCGTGCTGCTGCTGATCACCGGCGTGCTCTGCACCGCCATCGGCGTGCTCGCGACCGTGCTCGGGCCGAGGCGGATCACGGCCATCAAGGAGACCGCCTTCGAGTGCGGCTCGCCTACCACCGGCGACCCGCACGCGCGCCACTCGGTGAAGTTCTACCTCGTCGCGCTCCTCTTCATCGTCTTCGACATCGAAAGCGTGTTCATCTACCCGTGGGGAGCGCTGCTGCGCGACCTGCACGGCGAAGGCCTGGGCTGGTTCGCGTACTTCGAGATGCTGTCGTTCATGGCGACGTTGGCGCTCGGTTTGCTCTACGTCTGGCGCAAGGGCGCTCTGGAGTTCAACCTGTGAGCGACCACCGCCTGCCCGTGCTCAAGCCGGAGGGCAACGTTCCGGAGTCGCCCCGCATCGGCGGCGACGAGAACACGATTCCCGTCCTCGCCACGCGCCTCGAGGAGAGCATCGGCTTCTTCGAGAAGAACCTCTCCGACGCCCTGGGCTGGGCGCGCAAGAACTCCATCTTCCAGTACCCGTTCGTCACCGCCTGCTGCGGAATGGAATACATGAGCGCGATGGCGGGCCGCTACGACATCGCCCGCTTCGGCGCCGAGTTCCCGCGTTTCTCCCCGCGCCAGGCCGATCTGCTGATGATCGTCGGCACCATCAACGTGAAACAGACGCCCGTCCTCAAGCGCGTCTACGATCAGATGACCGAGCCGAAGTGGGTGATGGCCTTCGGCGTCTGCGCCAGCTCCGGCGGCTTCTACGACAACTACGCCACCGTGCAGGGCGCCGACCGCGTGATCCCGGTCGACGTCTACGTGCCCGGATGCCCGCCGCGACCGGAGCAGGTCCTCGACGGCCTGAAGATCCTCCAGGACAAGATCCAGAACCAGCGCCACCGCGCCATGAGCAAGGAAGTGGCGCCGGACGTGCGTCTCGATGTCGCCGCTCAGCGGCGCCTACAAAAGAATCGGAGCTTCCTCGGCAAGCTCCTGGGGAAGTAGCGATGTCGCAAGCCCTGATCGATCTCGTGCGGGAGAAGTTCCCGGAAGCCGTCGTCTCCTCGCACAGCCACCGCGGCGACGAGGTCGTCACCGTCAAGCGCGAGAACCTGGTCGAGGTGATCGGCTTTCTGCGCAACGACCCGCAGACCGACCTCAAGCTCCTGCGCCAGATCGCCGGCGTCGATCTCCTCACTTACAAAACCGAGATGACCGGCGGCGCCGCGCTCGCCTCCATCGAGGCGCCGGCGTACGAGATGCAGCGCAAGCCTCGGGTCGAGCCCCGCTACTACGTCTCCTACAACCTGTACTCGATCACCAAGCACCACTCGCTCCGCGTCCGCGTCGAGCTGCGCAGCGACGACGTCAAGGTGCCCTCGATCACTTCGCTCTATCGCACCGCCGACTGGTGGGAGCGGTATGTCTACGACATGTTCGGGGTCGAGTTCACCGGGCACCCGAACCTGACGCGGATCTTGATGTACCCCGAGTTCCAGGGCTTCCCGCTGCGCAAGGACTACCCGGTGCGCAAGCGGCAGCCGCTGGTGCCGGAGCTGGACTTTCCCGATCTCGTGCGCGGCCCCGGCCCCGGACCGGGCGGGGCGGGCGTTCCCATGAGCCAGACGCACGTCGGCCGCCAGAACGTCGATCCGAGCACGTATGACTGAGCCCGGCCTCCCCGATACCGATCCGCTCGCGCTCGAAGCGGAGATCCCCACCGCGCCGATGACGGTGAACCTGGGGCCTTCGCACCCGGCGATGCACGGCACCGTCCGCCTGGTCGTGACGCTGGACGGCGAGACGATCGTGGAGGCGATCCCCGAGATCGGCTTCCTCCACCGCGGCTTCTCCAAGTCGTCGGAGAACTCCACCTGGCACCAGGTCCTGCCGTACACCGACCGGCTGAACTACGTCTCGCCCATCCTCAACAACACCGGCTACATCATGGGCGTCGAGAAGCTGATCGGTCTCAAGCCGACCGAGCGCGCCGAGTACCTGCGCGTGCTGGGAGGCGAGATCAGCCGCATCTGCGATCACCTGACCTGCATCGGCGCCATCGGGCTCGAGCTCGGCGCGTTCACCACCTTCCTCTACGCCATGGAAGCGCGCGAGCTGCTCTGGGACCGCATCGCCGAGCTGTGCGGCGCGCGCGTGACGGTCTCCTGGACGCGCATCGGCGGCGTCGCCACCGACATGCCGGCGGGCTGGGAGGAGCACCTGCGCGGCTGCCTGCCGCGCGTGCTCGAGCTGACCAACGAGGTCGACACGCTGCTCACGCGCAACCGCATTTTCGTGGATCGCACCCGCGGCGTGGGCGTGATCTCGGGCGACGAAGCCATCGACTGGGGCTTCACCGGCCCCTGCCTGCGAGCCACCGGCGTGAACTACGACGTGCGCAAGGCGCACCCGTACTCGGTGTACGACCGGATGGATTTCGAGATCCCGCTGGGCACGCGCGGCGACACCTACGATCGCTACGTGCTCCGCCTGGAAGAGATCCGCCAGTCGCACCGGATCATCTTGCAGTGCCTGGACCAGATGCCGCCCGGCCCGATCATCATCGATGACTGGCGCTACGCGCTCCCACCCAAGAAGGAAGTCTTCGGCTCCATCGAAGGCGTGATGGCGCACTTCAAGCTGATCATGGAGGGCATCCAGGTGCCCGCCGGAGAGGTCTACGTCTATACCGAAGGGGCGAACGGCGAGCTCGGCTTCCACATCGTCTCGAACGGGAAGGGCAAGCCGTACGCGATCCAGGTGCGCGGACCCGGCTTTCCCATCCTCTCTGCGCTCCCGCGGCTCATCAAAGGGCACGCGGTGGCCGACCTGATCCCCATCTTCGACTCGATCAACATGATCGGCGGCGAGGTCGAGCAATGAGCGACTCGGGCGCAGTCTCCACCGGCGGCGGCCAGCCCGGTGCCGCGAGGGCGCAGGCCCAGATCCCCGCCCCGCCCAAGATGGTGAAGGTCTTCGTCGACGGCGTGGAAGTCCAGGCCGACTCCCGCGACAACCTGATCGAGGCCGCCCGCCGCGTCGGCGTCGCCATCCCCTACTTCTGCTACCACCCGCGCCTCTCCATCGCCGGCCAGTGCCGCATGTGCCTGGTCGAGACCAGCGACGCGCCCGGCCGCCTCGTTCCCGGCTGCCAGGTCCGCGTCAAGGAGGGCCTGAAGGTCGTCACCAACTCGCCCGCGGTGAAGGACAACCAGCGCGGATGCATGGAGTTCCACCTCGTCAATCACCCGGTGGACTGCGCCATCTGCGACCAGAGCGGCGAGTGCAAGCTCCAGGATTACTACATGGAGTACGACCACCAGCCCTCGCGCATCCGCGTGAACAAGCTGAACAAGCCCAAGCGCGAGATCTTCGGGCCCCAGGTGGTCTACGACGCCGAGCGCTGCATCATGTGCACGCGCTGCGTGCGCTTCATGGACGAGATCGCCAAGGAGACGCAGCTCGCCGTCGTGGATCGCGGCACGCATTCGCTGATCGCCACCTTCCCCGGCCAGCCCCTGGACAGCAAGTACAGCGGCAACACCGTGGACATCTGCCCGGTAGGCGCGCTCCTCAACCGCGACTTCCGTTTCCAGTCGCGCGTCTGGTTCGTGAACAAGTCTCCCGCCGTGTGCACCGGCTGCAGCAACGGCTGCAACGTCTACGCGGAGAGCCGCGGCGACGTGATCTACCGCCTGCTCCCGCGCCGCAACGAAGAGGTGAACCAGGTCTGGATGTGCGACGAGGGCCGTCTCACCTATCACGCCAGCAACGAGAAGCGCGTCGAGTGGGCGCGCACCGGCAGGGGCGACACGTCGGCGTCGGTGGGTCCGCGCATCGCCGTCGATCGCGCGGTCGAGTTGCTCAAGCCGCTGGCCGGGCAGGGCGGCATCGGCATCGCCGTCTCCGCGCAATGCACCAACGAGGAAGCGGCGGCTGCGTTCCAGCTCGGAGAGAGACTCGGCGCCACCCGATACTTCCTCGGCGCGCAGCCGCAGGGCGATTCCGACGACTTCCTCATCCGCGCCGACAAGAACCCGAACACGAGCGGGGTCCTGCTTGCGGCTGAGGCCTTCGGAGTAAAGCTCGATGTCGCACACGGAATCGACCGCGTGAAAGCGCTGATCGCCATGCGCACCGACGGGCTTCCGGCCGACAAGCTAGCCCGGCTCGAAGTCTTCGTCGCCATCGCCCAGAACGAGGACGCGGTCACCGCGGAAGCGGACGTCACGCTGCCTTGCAAGAGCGTCTACGAGCAGGACGGCTCGCTGATCAACTGGTACGGCCGCCTGCAGCGCACCTGGGAGTCCGTCCCGGCGCAGCGCGCGGACACCGCCTCGGGATGGTCCTGGGCCGAACGCATCCTGACGGGCCTCGGCGGGTCCGCCTCGACGAGCGTCGCCGCCGCCTTCCGGACCCTGGCGGAGAGGTCGCCGCACCTGAACGGGCTCTCCTTCGAGCAGCTTCCCGAGGAAGGGATCGTGCTCGAGGCGCTGCTTCCCCAGGACTGGCCTGCGCGCGCGCCCCGGCCGCTTCCCGGCGGGCACTCCGTTCGCGGGCCGCAGACGACGCCTCCGGGAATGAAGGTAGGCGACGAGGCCTCGGGAGGTTCCCGCTGATGCTCCAGGCGACCACACCTGCCGCCCGGCTTGCCTCGGAGGATTTCGGCCCGGTCTCGCCGCCCAGGCCCGAGTACCGGCGCTGGCTGATCGGCACGGTCGCGGGCTGGAGCGCGTTCATCGGCTTCCTGCTGGCGATGTCCTGGGTGTTCCTGGCGCTGACGCGGCTGATCATCTGGATCGGCGGCCTGATCCCGGTGGACTGGGGCCTCTCGCCGGCGCTCGGCACCATCCTCACGCTGATCCTCGTGCTGGTGATGATCACCGCGACGCTGCTCACCATGGCCGACCGCAAGTGGTCCGCGCTCATGCAGGATCGCGTCGGTCCGAACCGAGCCCGCTTCTCCATCATCCCCATCCTGCGCGACAGGCCGCTCCACGGCATCCCGCACATCATGGCCGACGTCCTCAAGATGCTCTTCAAGGAGGACTTCATCCCCCAAGGAGCGGTGCCCAACCGCTTCCTCTTCAATCTCGCCCCGCTGCTCGCGTTCGCGCCCGCCTTCATGCTGTTCGCGGTGGTGCCGGTGAGCCCCGAGGTGACGTTCTTCGGCGTGCGGATGCAGCTGCAGGTGGCGAGGGTCGACTGGGGCATGCTGTACGTGTTCGCGCTCGCGTCGATCGCGGTGTTCGGGACCGCGCTCGCGGGCTGGACCTCGAACAACAAGCTGGCGCTGCTCGGCGGCCTGCGCGCCTCCGCGCAGCTCGTCAGCTACGAAGTGACGCTGGGCCTGACGCTGGTCGGGGCCTTCATCTTGTTCGGGAGCCTGCGCCTCGACACGATGGCGCTGCTCCAGGGGATGGCCGAGCCGGCGATGCAGACGGCGGTGTCGATCGCCAACCGCGCCGGCGACTTCCTGGTCCGCGACGATTCCCTTCTCTTCGGCTGGCTGCCGTCCTGGGGCGCCGTGTTCCAGCCCGTCGGCATGGTCCTCTTCCTGGTGGCGGCGCAGGCGGAGATCAAGCGCGCGCCGTTCGACACGCCCGAGGGCGAGAGCGAGATCATCGGCTACTTCCTCGAGTACTCCGGCCTGAAGAGCGGGATGTTCCTCATCGCCGAGTACGCCGAGACCGTGGTGGTGGGCGGCATCGTCACCAGCATCTTCCTCGGCGGCTACCACATCCCCTGGCTGGAGCCGACCATCGTGCGGACGACGGAAGGCTGGCTGGGCGCCAGCGGAACCGCCTGGCTGGCGGTGCTGCAGGTGTTCGCCTTCATCCTCAAGATGCTGTCCGTCGTCTGGGTGATGTTCGTCGTGCGCTGGGCGTTCCCGCGGTTCCGCTACGACCAGATCATGCGGCTCGGCTGGAAGATGATGCTGCCGGTCTCGCTCTTGAACGTCGTGATCACCGGCGCGGTGTTCCTCTGGGCAGGCCGCGACGGCCTCGCCTGGGTGGGCATCGCGGAGTGGATCGCGATCCTCTTCTTCATCGGCTTGACCGCCGGCGCGCAGCCCATCAACGCCGAGGCGGGGAGCCCTGCTTCGACGGTGGCCACGCACTGATGGAACAGCCCAAAGACGAGCACGCCAGTCCGGGACCGCAGGCCGACCTCAGCTTCGGCGAGCGGCTCTACCTGCGCGAGGCGATCAAGGGAATGGGAGTGCTCGCCAAGCACTTCTGGACGAACCTGTTCGGCTTCCGCGACCCGGCGCCCGAGATCCTCGACCGCAAGGGCCCGGGCGTGAACATGGTCTCGACGATCAACTACCCCGACGAGCGCAAGCCCTACCCGCCGGGGTACCGCGGCATGCACCGCCTGGTCCCGCGCGTCGACGGAAAGCCGCGCTGCGTCGCCTGCTACATGTGCGCGACGGCCTGCCCGGCGCAGTGCATCTACATCGAGGCGGGCGAGTACGAGGACCAGGCCATCGAGAAGTTCCCGGTCCGCTTCGAGATCGACGAACTGCGCTGCATCGTCTGCGGCTTCTGCGTCGAGGCCTGCCCGAAGGACGCCATCCGGATGGACACCGGAACGCACGCGCCGGCGGTGCTCTCACGGCCGCTGGCGGTGTTCGACAAGGAGGCGCTCCTGCAGGGGCCGGCCGTCGAG
>Ga0209377_1002842_pt1 | contig 11234 bp, 10 predicted proteins | sample GraSoiAngelo_141_FD_185898 | JGI IMG/M metagenome (GOLD analysis project Ga0209377, IMG submission 185898) | Grasslands soil microbial communities from the Angelo Coastal Reserve, California, USA - 14_0929_12_40cm (SPAdes) (version 2) | ecosystem: Environmental > Terrestrial > Soil > Grasslands ...
CGCGTAGCGGAAGGCATACCCTCCGGGCACCTCACGCATCTCGCTCACCTTCTCCTTGAGCATTGCACTCAGCTCCAGGTGCCGGACGCGATCGGCGCGTGTGAACACCCTCAGATTGCAGGCGATCGGGCCCGGCCCGGCAGCGCGGGCCATCGGCGAAAGCGCCAGTGCGAGCGCCAGTAGAGTCGTTGGAAGTCGCTTCATCGGTTGCTCCCGCATGCGTCCGCGGAGATGGCGGGCGCATCTCTATTAGGCGCAAGGACCAACAATGTGACTTTCAGGCTGCAGACACGCGGCCCGACCTCTCGGAGCGGCGACGCCGTTACTCCGCGCGCAACGACACCGCTGGATCGACGCGGGTCGCGCGCAGCGCAGGCACCCAGCTGGCAAGGATCGCCGAGGCGAGCACCACGGCCGCGGACGCGGCCAGCGTCATCGGTCGGTCCTGCTCACGCCGTAGATCAGCGAAGCGAGCACTCTGGTTTCCACCAGCGCCGCGACCACGCCCAGGGCAACGCCGAGAAGCGAACGTCGCACCGCAAGCCACTGTGCTCCGCCAGCCGGGCGAAGATCGACGGTCCCAAAGGCGAACACCCGTGAACCGATGGCCGTCGAGCGCGCCTGTCGGACCATCGCGAGCACCTCGACGATGTCGGGCGCGCCGTCGTAGTAGAGCCTGGGATGAGGCGACAACGACATCCCGGCGCCGCGAAGCGCGTCCTCGCGAATCGCCGTCTCTACGCTCAGCAGATCGGTCGCCACGACTTCACGACGCCGGCCGATCTCGTCGCCTGGCTCGGGGCGGTCCAGGCCCAGGACTACGGAGCCGCGAAGTGGGCGCTCGGGCTCCGTCTGCCCGAGGGCGCGACGGACGCCATCATCGAGCGCGCCATCGCGGAGGGCGCCATCCTTCGGACGCACGCGCTGCGCGGGACCTGGCAACTCGTGACCCCGAAGGACGTGCGGTGGATGCTGAAGCTCGTGGCTCCGCGCCTCGCGGCCCGGTTCGCGACTCGCCACCGGCAGCTCGAGCTGGACGCAGCGACGTTCAGGCGAAGCAACGCCGCACTCGAGAAAGCGCTGCGCGACGGAAGCCATCTCACGCGGGCCGAGCTCGCCACCGCGCTCCGCAGGGCGCGGATATCAACCGCCGGTCAGCGGCTCGCCCACCTGCTGGCCCAGGCGGAGGCCGACGCGGTGATCTGCAGCGGGGCGCGGAGGTGGAAGCAGTCCACCTATGCGCTTCTCGATCATCGGTCGCCGGACCCACCGAGGCCGCTGGCGCGCGCCGATGCGCTCGCGGAGCTCGCTCGCCGCTATTTTCGCAGTCGCGGCCCGGCCACGGTCGCCGATTTCGCCTGGTGGTCCGGGCTGCCGGCGGCCGAGGCGCGAGTCGGGCTCGAATCGGTCAAGTCGGCCCTGATCTCCGATGTCATCGATGGCCAGATCTACTGGCGATCGGACGAGCCGGCTGCACGGACCGCGTCGGCGAAGGCGTACTTGTTGCCGGCGTTCGACGAGTACCTCATTGCCTACCGCGCTCGGGACGCCGTGCTCGACCCCAGGCACGCGGAGCGTTTTCACGGCGGCGGCTTGCTCGACCCCTGCGTCATTCTCGAGGGAACCGTGATTGGCACGTGGCGGCGCGCCCTCGGGCGACGCAGCGTGGCGATCGACCTCCATCTCTTCGAGCTCCGGCGCTTGCAGCGGCCGCGGCGAAGTACGGCGCATTCCTCGGACTCGACGTCGTTGCATGAGCGCAACGATCGCGCGACGGAAATGCAAACAGCTCATGCCGCCGAAGGACGGACTGGCTGCACGAAGCGCCAAGGCCGCGGCTCGCGGGAGATCCCCACACGCCGCGGCCCTGTCGGGAGAAGTCGAGGCTCAGCTCATGAAGTCGTGGGCGCGAACGGTCTTGCGGCCGTTCGCCTTGGCCCGCTTCGCGGCCTGCCCCAGCAGCCAGTACATGTACTCGTTCAGGGCGGTGAACGCGTCTCCGGCGGTATTGCAGCCCGCCTTCTTGAGCACGCCCTTCGCCTTGCTTGCGATGACGAGCGACTCCAGCGACTTCTTGGCCATCTTTGATCTCCGGATAGAAGGGTTGTCGAGCGACTGCCGAAGCTTCTACCTCAGAGGCCGGAATCGCGAAATTTTTCGCTCGGTGCCCTCACTCTGACGGCAACGCGAGTGCCGATGCCCCGCTGTCAGGACGCGCGGCGGGAGCGAACGGCGAGATCCCCAGCGCGCGGTGAATCTCCTCCGGGAAGTAGACGACGCCACCTTTCATCACAAGCCGGACCTTGCGGATCGCGCTGATGTCCCGTGTCGGATCGCCGGCGACCAGGAGGAGGTCGGCGAGCTTCCCCCGCGCGATGGTGCCGCTCTGCTGGTCGACGCCGAGGTACTGCGCCGTCCCGAGCGTCGCCATCTGCAGCACTTCGGCGTTCGGGATTCCGGCCTGCGACCAGGCTTCGAGCTCGCTGTGCAGGACGAACCCAGCGATGTCGTCGGTGCCGGGCACCAGCCGCACTCCCTCGCGGTGGAGGAGGGCGATCACGTCCAGCAGCTTGCGCCAGGATGCCTCGTACGTCGGATAGTCCGACGGCTTCACGTCGAGGACCAGCTGCCGCCGCGCCCGCTGCAAGGGCCTGGGCATGTGGTCGAGCCAGGGGGCATCGTTCGGCGTCGTCTTGCCCGGGCGCGCTAGCAGCATTGCCTCGAACACGCTCACCGTCGGATCGAGCGTCGTCCCTCGTTCCTTCATCAGCCGCAGCATGCGCTGGAACGGCTCCGCTTGGAGGTCCAGTGCACCGACACGCTCGCCGAGCGCGGTGAAGCGGAAGGGCGTGCGCGTGTCGTCCTTCTCGCCGATGACGAAGCTGAGCATGAGCTGGTTGACGTGCGTGATCTCGTCGTACCCGTCGCGGACCGCCCGCTCCGATGTCATGAAGGCGGGCACGTGCCCGGAGACGCGCAGGCCGAGCCGATGCGCCTCGGCGGCGATGGGCTTCACCCAATCCGGGTTCATCGAGTTGTAGATCTTGATGCCGCTGAAGCCGTGATCGGCGTACCAACGGGCCTTCTCGAGGGCGACCTCCAGCCGGTCGACGACGAAGCCCCCGTGGGCGGAGAACGGGCTACGGCCCTCCAGGAAGCCAGCCCGATGGATCCGCGGTCCGAGGACCTCCCCGGAATCGATGCGGGCGGTCAATGTCAGCAGGACTTCATTGTCGTTTCCAGGATCTCGCGTGCGAGTGACGCCGGCCGCGACGTGTAGGGGACCGCCCCAGTCCGTCGAATGCGCGTGAAGATCATGCAGGTTAGGGAGCAGCGTTCCGCCCTGACCGTCGATCGCGAGCGCGCCCGGCGGGGCCGCCTCCGGGCGGATGCTGACGATTTCGCCGCCGAACACCGTCACGGTAGTCGGATCTCCGATCGCGCCGGTTGCGGCATCGAAGACGCGCACGTGCGTCAGGTAGATGGGCCCGGGATAGCGATGGCTGACGTTCGCCGTGAAGCGGCGGAGCGACTCGGCGGACAGCTCCTGCGCCAATCGCGACAGCGCGTCGTACTGGGAAGCAAATCGCTCGTCGATGACCACGGCGGCGGGGGAGAGATAACCTTCGAAGGCCGTGTTCCTGCCGGTGAGCACGTAGTTCGGGACGACGTCGAGGCCCCACAGCGCCCAGGCCGTGAAGGTCGACGCGTTTTCGCCTTCTCCGATGCGGACCTGCCGGATCTTCTCCGCGCGGATCTCGCCCGCGGGCAGAACCTTGCGCCGGCGATCCGGCGAGGCGAGGGCCGCGCGCACGTCGAGCGCGAGCGACCACGGGCTTCCATTGTTCGGCAAATAAAGGGGGGCACTTTCATCTCGTGCTTCGCCCTCGTCGTCGAGCGTCTTCCAGTGCGCGGTGCCTTTCTCGAAGCTGAACGACTCCTTGACGGGCGCTCCGATCCATCCGACTCCCTCGACTTCCCAGCCGACCGGAACTCCCGTCGGGCCGAGCCGGATGCGCTCTTTCATCTTCGGTCCGCGTCCGTTATCGTCGATTCGCCATTCGATCTCGACGTCGTTTCGGGAAGTCACCGCGTTCAGCGTTCCCACGCGTTCGCCGTTCGAGAGAACCACGTATTTTCGCGTGGAAGCGGCAGCGGCCTGGCCGGAAGCAGAGCCGACCACGGCGCCGGCTAGAAGCGCCAGAAGCGCAGCGTGAGACATTGGCGACACCCCTTTCCTGACGGGCGCACCCTCGCAGAACCGGCGACGCTTCGCAATCTGTGCCGACTGGCGCGACATTCGACCCGCGCCGGTGGAAAGCCGGCTTCGCCCGTGCTACGCACAGGCGCGATGGAAGCCGTTGCCGGATCGCTGCTCGGCGTCCTGCTCGGGATGCGGCACGCCTGCGAGCCGGATCACCTCGCCGCCATCTCCACGCTGGTCGCCGAGGAGCGCAGTGCGCGCAAGGGTCTGCTCCTCGGCTTGTTCTGGGGCGCCGGCCACACGGCCGCCTTGCTCGGAGTGGCGGTCGCGTTGACCGTCCTGCGCGCCGGTCTGCCGGCGAGGGCGGCCGACGCCTTCGAACTCGGCGTCGCCCTGATGCTGCTCGCGCTCGGCGCGCGCGCCCTGGCCCGGGCCGCCCGCGAGGGAAGCGCGGGGCCGAGAAAGCTGCACGCGCACGGCCGCGCGCACCACGAGCACGAAGCCGCCGCCGGTCACGTCCATCTGGGCCGCTGGACGCTCGCGGGCCGGCCGCTGGTCGTCGGGATCGTTCACGGCCTCGCCGGCAGCGGTGCGCTCACCGCGGTCGCCCTCGCCAGCCTGCCCAGCACCGGCGCGCGACTCGCGTACGTGGCGCTGTTCGGATTCGGATCGATCCTCGGAATGGCAGCGCTCTCCGGTCTCGTCGGATGGCCGCTTGCGCATCTCGGGCGCCGGCCTGCCGCAGCCCGTGCTCTGGCGGCCGCGACCGGACTGTTCTCGATCGGGCTCGGCGTGTTCTGGGGCTGGCCCCTGCTCGCGCGGATCGTCGCCGCGGCATGAGAGCTCGCCGCGCGGCTCCTGGCCTGCGATGAAGGCGGCACGCTTCGACGCCTCGAGCGCCGAGTGTCTCGTGTTCACGAGGAAGGCCGGGCTTCTTGCCGGCGTCGGGCACGATCTGAAGCTGCGAGTGGAGCGGTTCGAGGTGGCCATTGATCCCGACCGCCTGCGGGGCCGATTCGACTCGGCTTCCCTTCGGGTCATCTGCGCGCGCGTCGGCGGCCAGGATGCTCCCGGTGCCCTGTCGGAACGCGACTGCCGCGACATCGAGGCAACCATCATCCGCGAGGTGCTGGATGCGCGGAGGCATCCCTGGATCGAGTTCCTCGCGGATCTGCCGGTCCTCGCGGGGCCAGACGATGCGCGACTGGAAGGATCGCTCGCGATCCTCGGCCGCGAGCGCCGGCAGACCATCAGCGTCCGTCGCGAGGGCGACCGCGCGGTCGTCGAGGCGTCCATCCACCAGCCCGAATTCGGCATCCGGCCCTACACCGCCATGCTCGGAGCGCTTCGCGTCAGGCCCGACGTGGCGGTGAGACTGACGGTTCCCTGGCCGGAATGAGGCTCAGTGGCCCATCGCGGCCGCTCCGGCCCGCGCCTTCCTCGTCAGCAGTACCGCCGGAACCATGATGGCCGTGAAGACCGAGAGCAGCAGCAGCGCGTCGAGGTAGGCGAGGGTCTGCGCCTGTCTGGTCACCTGGCCGTAGAGCTGTCCGTACGCCATCTTCGTCGCCTGCGCCGCCCCGACGCCGAGCTGCTGCAGGTGCTGGGCCATCGCCGAAAGTCGCGCGCTCAGATCGGAAGAAGGCACCACGTGGTCGACGAGCCGCGCCTGGTGGAACTGCGAGCGCCGGGCGATCAGCGTGGTCACGAGCGAGATCCCGATGTCGCCGCCCATGTTCCGCGCCAGATTCACGATGCCGGAGACCTGGTTGTTCTTCTGGGGCGGCACGCCGCTGTAGACGAGGGTGTTGATCGGCACGAACAAGAACGCCAGGCCGCAACTCTGGTACATCCGGATCAGCACGGCGGTGCGGAAGTCGATCCCCGGATAGAGCGTGTGCGCCATGTGGAACAGCGCCGCCGAGAGGATCAAGAAGCCGAAGGCGATCAGATACCGGGAATCGACCTTCGAGATCAGCCGCCCCACGATCGGCAGCAGGAGGATCACCGTGACTCCGCCGGGCGAGAGCACCATGCCCGCGTCCTGCGCCGAGTAACCCATCCAGACTTGGAGATACTGCGGCAGCAGCACCGTGCTTCCATAGAGCGCCATGCCGAGCACCAGCATCATCAGACTCGAGACCGCGAACGTCCCGTTCTTGAACAGCCGCACCTCCACGACCGGATGCTCCTGGCGCCACTCCCAGAGGACGAAGCTCACCAGCGACACGGCGGCGATGGCGCTGAAGATCACGATGGTGTGCGAATTGAACCAGTCCTCTTCCTGCCCCTTGTCGAGAACGTACTCGAGCGCGCCGAGGCCCACCGCGATCAGCCCGAGCCCGATGGAATCGATCGGACCGACGCGCTTCTTCGCCTCGACGAGGTGCGGAGGGTCCACCAGCACCCGCGAGGAGAGCAGGAGCGACGCGATTCCGACCGGAACGTTGATGAAGAAGACCCAACGCCACGAGTAGTGGTCGGTGATGAACCCGCCCAGCGTCGGCCCGATGGCAGGCGCCATCACCACCGCCATGCCATAGACGGCGAAGGCCATGCCCCGCTTCTGGGGCGGGAACGTGTCCGCGAGGATCGCTTGCTCCGACGGCGCGAGCCCGCCGCCGCCCAGCCCCTGCAGGACGCGGAAGAACACCAACAGGCCCAGGTTCGGCGCCAGCCCGCAGAGGAGCGAGCTGACGGTGAACAGCACCACGCAGGTGAGATAGAAGCGCTTGCGGCCGATGCGCGTCGCCAGCCAGCCGCTGATGGGGAGCACCACCGCGTTGCTCACCAGATAGCTGGTGAGCACCCAGGTGGACTCGTCGATGCTCGCGGAGAGGCTCCCGGCGATGTGGGGCAGCGAGACGTTCGCGATGGCGGTGTCGAGCACCTCCATGAACGTCGCCATCGTCACGACCAGCGCGACCGTCCACGGATTGTGGCCGCCCGTCCAGCCCCGCTCATGGGTGATCCGCAGCGATTCCTCGCCGCTGATCGCCGGCGCCTCCTGCTTCGTCATCGAACGCGGACCTTCGGCTCGGCCGACATGCCCGGGCGCAAGCGCTCCATCTCCGCTTGACCAGACCGGAGCTTGATGCGGACGGGAATGCGCTGGACCACTTTCACGTAGTTGCCGCTGGCGTTCTCCGGCGGCAGCAGGCTGTAGCGGGACCCGGTCGCGCCCGCGAAGCTGTCGACGACGCCCTCGTAATCGCGGTCGATCGCATCGACGTGGACGCTCGCCTGTTGCCCCTGCTGCATCCGCTCGATCTGCGTTTCCCGGAAGTTCGCCGTCACCCACAGCTCGCCGTTCTGGGTCAGCGACATCAGCTGCTGCCCGGGCTGCACGCGATCGCCCACGTTCACCGAACGCTTGCCGATGATTCCGTCCACCGGCGCCACCACCTTCGCATAGCCGAGGTTCAGCTGCGCCTGCCGGAGCTGCGCCCGTGCCAGCTCGAGGTTCGCCTGCCGCACCGACAGACCGGCCTCGCGCGCGACCAGCTGCCGCGGAGCATTGGAGCGCGCCTCCACCAGGCGGGCCTGCGCCGTCTGCAGACGCGCCCGCCGCTGATCCACGCGCTTCTGCGCCGACGCCACTGCCGCGAGCGCCACGTCCGCGGCGCTCGAGCGCTGGTCGAATTCCGCCTGCGGGACCGTATTCGATGCGAGGAGCTGTGCCGCGCGCTCCTGCTGCTGCTGCGCGAAGCGGTTGGTGGCGAGCGCTTGATCGAGCTCGCGTCGCGCGGCTTCCAGATCGGCTTCCGTGTTCGCCACCTCGTCTTCCGCCGACTTCACCGTCGCGCGGTTCGAGGTGGCCGTGATGGAAACCGAGGGCTGCTCCTCCGCAACCGCCGCCTCCGCCTGCGCCGCGGCGGCGCCCGCCTGCGCGACGGCGACCTCGAGGTCGGCGGTGTCCAGCTCGACCAGCAGGTCGCCCTTCTTCACGGCCTGGTTGTCCTCCACCAGCACGCGCACCACCGTGCCGGGGACGCGCGACGACACGGCGGTGATGTAGCCATCCACCTGAGCGTCGTCGGTGTCCTCGAACTTGCGCGCGTGCAGCCACCAGAGGAGCGCCACCACGGCCACGACGGCGAGACCAAGACCGACCCGCAGCCGCATGCGCGACTTTTTCGCCGGTTCGGCGGGCGCGTCCAGCTCGGGCCGCTGCTCGGAGCGCGCCCCGCCGTTGCCCTGGCGCCGCCCTTCTTCGAGCTGCTGTTCTGACATTTCGATCGATTCTCCTGGCCGCGCCCTGGATGCTCCGCACTGCGTCGCCGATTCGGAGGCGTACCCCTACGGAGGATGTCGGTCCAATGACAGGGGTTCTCGAGCGGTCGGCCGACCGGCCTTCCCCCGGTCGATGCGACCAGGAGCGCACGCCCGTTCAGCCCCGCGCGTTCCGGTAGAACGCAGCGTTCAGGGCGTCCACAGTCGGAAACCGCGGATACTCGCCCTTCGCGAGCGCCTCTCTGCTGGGCAGAGGCGTGCCCGCGGTACGGGCCAGGACATGCCCGAGGAACTTCGCGTACGCTTCCTTCGCGGGCACCCCCGGGAAGAGCGACGAAAGTCCCAGCTGGTTGCCGGAGGGGGCCTCGCCGCTCGCTCCCCAGCTGACGATGAAGTCAGTGAGGATGGCGGCGCCCTGCGCGCTCGCAACGACGCCCGCGGCCACGCCGACCAGGCGGTTGAAGTCCACCCGGCGCGTCTCTCCCGACGCCAACCCGACGTGAAGCGCGTCCTCCGCGAGATCGACGAGCCGGCAGGCGAGGACGCGCACCGCCCTACCCGCTCCGTCCGGGGGCGGCGGCGCGGAGGGCACGCTCGCGGGGCGGCCGCCGGACCCGCGGGCGGCGTCGATCTGGGCCAGCATCCCCGGCGCGAGATCCGGCAGCGCACGCGCAGCGTCGAGGTGCGCCTGCCCTTCGCCGTCGCGGCCGGCAGCGAAACATCGCTTTGCGGCCCGGAGCAGCGCCTTGGCCGCGAGCGGGCCCTTCCGGCGCCCGATGGCCGCCTCGAGCTGGGCGGGAAGGTCGCCCGCATCGGAAGCGGCTTCCGTGGCGCCAGCGAGCTGGTAGGCGAGCTTGTCCGGCAGCCGATCGGGATCGAACGCCGAGCCGAGCTCGAGCGCCATGATCCATGCCTGGCCCAGGTCGCCCCTCACCGCGAGATTTTGCAGGAGCGGGATCGCAGGGGCAGGATCCTGCTCGATGCGCGCCAGGCCGATCGCCGCCTCCCGATCGAGCGGGTGCTCGCGCAATACCGTCCGGTAAGCCTCGGCGGCGGCGCGCTGATCGCCGCGGTCGAGCGCTGCCCGGGCCAGCTCGGTGGAGGGATGCTGCGTCCAGGTGGTCTTCTCCTGCACGGCGGGCGCCAGCGCACGCGCTTCGTACCCGCTCTTGTCGACGAGAGTGGCGGCCCCGAATCCGAAGAGAAACCCCCCGATGTGCGCCATCACCGCCACGCCCTCGCTCGAGTGGCTCACGAGGCTGAACACCTCTCCGGCGAACCAGAAACCGCCCCACAGCCAGGCAGGGATCAGGAACGTGCCTCGCCGGACCCACCCGATCATGTACGCCATGCGGATGCGCTTGCTGGCGCACCGGTAGCTGAACGCGCCCATGCAGGCGGCGACCGCGCCCGAGGCGCCCGCCATCAGCACGGGCGATCGCGGGTCGATCCCGAAGTGCGCGAGCGCGGCCATCATCCCGCCCGCGAGGTAGAAGGCGCCGAAGAAGCGGCGTCCCCAGAGATCCTCCAGCAGGGGCCCGACCAGGTAGAAGAAGAACATGTTCCCGAGGATGTGCATCCATCCGAAGTGCAGGAACATGTGCGTGAGCCAACCGGGCTGCAGAAGTCCCCGCGCCGGGACCAGGCCCAGCCGGCGCATCGGGGACGCCTCCGCCGCGACCGCGAAGTCCTCGATCAGCGAGTCGAGATGAGTCTGCTCGAGCGCGCGGGTCGCTTCGTCGACGGTGACCGGCGCCTTCTCGTGCATCTGCTCGATGGTCGCCCGCGCCTCGGGACGCAGATAGTCGTAGACGAACCGCGGCTGGACCGCCAGATACGGGTGCTCCTCGTAGTACCGGAGAATCTCCCGGAAGCCATCGGCGCGCATGCCGTCCGGGTTCCTCGGCGCCACCCAGGTGAGCAGGAACGCGGCTGCGCAGGCGGCGGCGATGCCGATGGATACCGCGGGGACGCGGTCCACCTCTGCGTCCTCGACGCGCACCGGGAAGAGCAGCATGGCGCAACTGTCGCAAAACAGAACGTCGCGGGGAATGTCGGACGCTTGGGGTAGGCTGTGCGGCTGTGAGGGAGCTGGTCACATCCGCAGCTGCGTCGAGCAGGCTCGAGCTCGCCGGGGAATGGCTCCGCAAGCGCGGGCCGGCGGGGCGGGCGCTCGTGGTCGGCGCCACGCAGGAGGCCGCGGCGGAGGTCGTGCGGACTGCGGCGACCGCCGCGGGCGCCGCGTTCGGCTGGCAGCGATTCACGCTGGGCCGGCTCGCGGCTGCGGTCGCGGCGCAAGCGATGTCCGCGCGCGGCCTCTCGCCGCTGTCGCCGCTCGGCGTCGAAGCGGTGTGCGCGCGGGTGGTCCATCAGCTCCGCGGGCGCCTGGGAAAGCTCGATGCCGTCGCCGCTCAGCCCGGCCTTCCCCGCGCCCTGTCGCGCACCATCCAGGAGCTGCGGCTCTCCGGAGCCCGGCCGGTTGGCGACCTCGGTCGCGTCCTCGACGCGTACGAGGCCGAGCTCCGGCAGGCGGCGCTCGCCGACCGCGCCGGCGTCTTCCGGCTCGCGCTGGAAGCGGACTCGCCGCTGCTCGATCTGCCCGCGCTGCTCCTCGATCTGCCCCTGCGCGCCACGCTCGAAGAGCGGTTCGTCGCCCGGTTGCGGGGGCCTGTGCTCGCAGTGGCCCCATCGGCCGATGCGGTGCGCATCGCGCGCGCCCTCGGGACCGCGGCGCGCCCGCTCGCGGAGCCCGCCACGACGTCTCTCGCCCGCGTGCAACAGCGCCTGTTCTTGGAGG
>Ga0209377_1002843_pt1 | contig 11234 bp, 7 predicted proteins | sample GraSoiAngelo_141_FD_185898 | JGI IMG/M metagenome (GOLD analysis project Ga0209377, IMG submission 185898) | Grasslands soil microbial communities from the Angelo Coastal Reserve, California, USA - 14_0929_12_40cm (SPAdes) (version 2) | ecosystem: Environmental > Terrestrial > Soil > Grasslands ...
GCCCCGATACATCGGGAAATCGCTGATCAGCGGGTAGAAATAGCGCCGCGCATGGATGCCGTTGTCCCGCAGCTTCTTGTACAGCGCCTCGCGGGTCAGCGGATACCCGGGCCGCACCAGAATCGGGAAATAGGCGTAGTTGGCCACCGTCTCCCCGGCCCCCTGCAGGCAGTGAATGCCTTTGACACCGGCCAGGCCCTCGCGGTACCGGGCATCGATGGCTTTGCGCCTTCGCAGCGCCTGATCGACGCCCTTCAACTGCAGCAGGCCCAACGCGGCGCTGAACTCGTTCATCTTGCCGTTGATGCCGGGGGCGACCACGATCGTTTCGTCCACGAACCCGAAGTTCTTGAGGTGGTCGACGCGCTGCTTGGTCTTGGCATCCGGGCAGACGATCGCGCCGCCTTCGAAAGTGGTGAACACCTTGGTGGCGTGAAAGCTGAGCACCGACAGGTCGCCGTGCCTGAGCACGCTGCCGCCACGGTCCTGGACGCCGAAGGCGTGCGCGGCGTCGTAGATGACTTTCAGCCCGTAGTTGTCGGCGATCTTCTGGATGCGGTCCACGTCGCAGGGATGGCCGTAGACGTGGACCGGCATGATGGCGGTGGTCTGCGGCGTGATGGCCGCTTCGATCCCGGCCGGGTCCAGGTTGAGGGTGTTCGGATCGACGTCGACGAACACGGGGTCGATCGCGTTCCACAGCAGGGAGTGGGCGGTGGCGACGAACGAATACGGCGTGGTGATGACTTCGCCCTTGATGCGCAGCGTCTGGAGGGCGGTGACGAGCGCCACGGTGCCGTTGGTGAACAAGGCGATGTGCTTCACCCCCAGGTGCTCGCACAATGCCTGCTCCAGCTGCTGGTGATAAGGGCCGTTGTTCGTGAGGATCTTGGATTCCCAGATGTTCTCCAGGTACGGGATGAACTCTTCCAGCGGCGGAAGCAGAGGTTGAGCGACGTAGATCGGTTTCCTGGTCATTTCCGCCCGTCGAAAGTTGGCTGCTTGCCGCCCGGTCCCGGGCTTCCCCCGGAATTTCCGTCCTTCGTGCCGAGGTGCTTGGGACGACGGCGCGATTTTCGGCTTGGACATTGTTCTCGAATGGCGAGCGGGCGGCAAAGCCCGCCTATATTGCACGCGCGGAGTGGCCGGAGGCAAGCGACGTGGATTAAAATGCTCGGAGTTGAAAAAAGTTCAGGGATCGCCTCGACGATGAAAATCAAGACCAACGGCATCGAGCTGAACTACGTCGTCGAAGGCAACGGCCCGTGGCTGGTGATGAGCCATTCCCTCGCCTGCGATTTGTCGATGTGGGACGAGCAGGCCGCGGTGCTCAGGCGCAATTTCAAGGTGCTGCGCTTCGACACGCGCGGCCACGGCGCGAGCGACGCGCCCGAAGGCGAATACACGCTCGACATGCTCGCCTACGACGTGCACGGCCTGCTGCAGGCTCTGGGCGTCGGGCGCTGCCACTGGGTCGGCCTGTCGATGGGCGGGATGATCGGCCAGACCTTCGCGCTGAAATTTCCCGGCATGTTCGCGAGCATGGTGCTCGCCGACACCACCAGCCGCTACGCGCCCGAGGCCTTGCCGCTGTGGCAGGGCCGCATCAAGACCGCGCAGGACAAGGGCATGGAGGCGCTGGTCGAGACCACGCTCCAGCGCTGGTTCACCGAGCCGTTCCGAAAGACCCGCCCCGACGTAGCCGCGCGCGTGAGCGCGATGATCCGCGCGACGCCCGTACCGGGTTACGTCGGCTGCTGCCACGCGATTCCGCGGATCAACCTCACCGAGCGGCTGAAGGAAGTGAAGTGCCCGTCGCTCGTGATCGTCGGCGAGCAGGACGCGGGCACGCCGGTCGCGATGGCGCGCGAGATCCACGCCGCGCTGCCCGGATCGGAGCTGGTGGTCATCCCCTCGGCCTCGCACCTGTCCAACCTCGAGCAGCCGGCGGCTTTCCTGCGCGCGCTGACTATTTTCCTGAACAAGCACCGCTAGACCACCCCGGCGCTTCGCGCCACCCCTCCTTTTCAAGGAGGGGACGAACCCCAAACCTCCTGCTCGCAGTTACGCTCGGCGAATGTCGATGAAAATCTTACTGCTTGCCGTCGCGCTCGCTCTCGCAGCGGGCGCCGCGGCTCAGCCCGCGACCGAGGCGAACTGGCCGTCGCGCGCGATCCACCTGATCGTGCCCTTTCCCGCCGGCAGCTCGCCCGACCTGATCGCGCGCGTGCTCTCGGAGAAGCTCGCGCCGGCGCTCGGGCAGCCGGTGGTCGTCGAGAACCGCCCCGGAGCGGGCGGCAACCTCGGCACCGCGCTCGTCGCCCGGGCAGCGCCGGACGGCTACACCATCGGCATTTCGATCCCGGGCCCGCTCGCTGTCAACACCGTGCTCTACAGGAAAATGGAATACGACCCCTTCAAGGACCTCGCGCCCGTGAGCCTCGTCGGGGCGAGCCCCAACCTGCTGGTCGTCGATCCCGCGCTCAAGGTCGATTCGGTGAAGCAATTCGTCGCGCTCGCCAAATCCCAGCCGGGCAAGCTCAACTACGGCTCGGTCGGCAACGGCAGCACCTCGCACCTCACCATGGAGCTCTTCAAGGAGGCGGCGGGAATCGAACTCGTGCACGTGCCCTACCCGGGCAGCCCGCAAGTCAACACCGCTATATTGGGCGGCCAGATCGCAGCGGGTTTCGTCGTGCCGGCGACTGCGATGCCGCTGGTGCAGTCGGGCCGACTCAAGGCGCTCGCCGTGACGACCGGCGTGCGCAGCATCGTGCTGCCCGATTATCCCACGCTCGCGGAAGCGGGCTATCCGGAGGTCGTCTCGACCGCATGGAACGGGATCGTCGCGCCAGCAAAAACGCCGCGGGCGATCGTCGAGCGCCTGAGCCGCGAGCTCGTTGCGATCCTCCGCAGCGAGGACGTGCGCGAGAAGATGCTGCGGATGTATTTCCAGCCGACCGGCACCGCGCCCGCGGGCCTCGCGAACCTGATGCGCTCGGAAGTCGAGCGCTGGGGCAAGGTGATACGCAAGACCGGCGCGACCGCAGATTGACCTGGATCAGCGCTACTGCCCGCGTGGCGCCGGGGGCGGGTCAGGACTTGGATCGTTGGGTGACGGGGCGTTGCAGCCCTTCGACGGTTTGCCTGGAAACACGGTGCCGCCGGCATAGGTGAAGTACATCTTGCGCTGGCTGCGGGAGACCAGCACCCGGTGGGAGCGCAGGAAGTCGGCGCCGAGCAGCATGTCCGGCAGGCCGGCGAAGCGGGTCGGCAGGCGGCTTCCGGTCTCGGTGTAAATCGTGCGGCTCCACAGATCGGCGAAACGAATCCTCGGATTCCTGATCCTCTCGTTGCCGATCGCGAAGCTTTCGAACTGCCCGACCCAGGATTCCAATTTTCGCTTGCTATCGCCGCTGTCGGTGATACAGGCTGTGGGGACGACGCCGGGGGACTCCGGCGTGACACCGAGCCGCGCGGCGTCCGGCTTCGACAGCAGCGAAGCGCTGGCTCCGGAATCGAGCTCCGCCCGAACCGGTTTGCCGTTGATCGAGACCGTGAACCGGATTCCCCGACCTGCCTCAAGGGGCACCTCGCCGGCGGGTTCGGTCTTCGCCCAATACGCGAGCGATACGCCGTCGCAATCCTTGGTCTGGTAAAGCCTCACCGCCTTGTGCGCCAGGTCGAATTCGACGTCGAACTGCTCGAAGAAGGGGTCCCCGAGGAAGACGGCGATGTCGCCGGACTCGCCCTCGCCGGCGACCAGCACGCGCCAGTTCTTCCGGACGGCTTCTCCGATTCTGAATTCATCGACATGAGTGACTTCGGCGTGTTCCTCGCCGCCAACGCCGAAGACGCGGCCGGCCCCGCCCCGGGTCAATCCCAACCTCCTTGCAGCGGAACGCAGGATGAGACTCACTTCTGCTCCAGTATCGATGAGGATCCCGACCTTCTGGCCGTTGATCTCGCCGGCGACGACAGGCCGGTAGTATTCCGCTCGAAGCGGCCACTCGGCGATCCGCCCGAGCTTGCATTTAGCGGTCTCGGCACCGGCGCTGCCCGCCAGCGCGAGCCCGATCGCCGCCGCTGCAAGAATGCAGCGCTTCAGGAAAATGCAGCCGGAGGTCCGCATCGTCAGCCGCCTTGCCTGAAGGGCGATTCCCCTTCGCTGTATTCCTGCACACCCTGCGTCACCACGGCGACGAGATCACGCTCCGGCGCCGTGAGAAAGGAATTCCAGACGTCGAAGATGAGGACGATGCGCGGTTCGTCGCTCCCGTTCCATGCCTCGTGCTCGAAGGTGTCGTCGAACACCCAGGTCCGGCCCTCTCGCCACTCCCGGGTCTCCGCGCCCACGCGAAAGCCGCAGGAAGGGGGCACGGCCAGCGCCATGTGCACGATGAAGCGGGTGTTCGCCACGCCGGTGTGAGGCGGGATGCGCGTCTTCGGCGCGAGGACGGAGAAGAAAGCGGTGGGGGCATGCCCGCGAATTTCGCACAGTGGCGCGGCCGCGAGAAGGGCGGCCGTCCTCGGGCAGCGCGCGAGGTGCTCCTCGATGCGCTCGCCGTTCTTGAGCAGGAAAAAAGTGCTCCAGCGCTTCGAGTTGTTCAGCTCCTGCCACTGGTCGAGCGGGGATCCCGCGGGCTTGGAGATATAGGGCACGAAATCGTCCGCGGCCTGCGCGAGCGCGGCGCGCGCCTCGGCGCGGATCTCGTCCGCTGCCGCCTCGAAGGGGTCGAGCCAGCGAAAGTCCCCGCGGTCGAGGAACTCGATCGCCGGCAGCCGCGGGAACAGCATGAAGGTCGGCTGCGGCGCGAACACCCTGCGCTTGCCGATGAGCGCGTCGAAGCACGCGTCGAAGCGCTCGAGCCGCGCGCCTGCATGGCGCGCTCGCGCCTCGCTCAGGCGCGGGCGCAGGAATGTCTCGAGGGCGGCATCGTTGTCCCGCAGGACCTCATTCGCGTGCTCCATCGCCGACTTCACCGCCGCAGGATGCTGCACGCCGGGCGGAACGCAGCAGAGGAACGCGTGGTACATGTACGCGGCCTGCTTGAGCTTTCCTTGCCGCTCGAAGAGCCGCGCCTTGTGCAGTAGCGCGGGGAAGAAGCGCGGATCGGCAGTGAGCGCCCGCTCCAGCGCATCGCGCTCTGCGCCCTCGTCTTTCAGCTCGCGATGCGCGAGCGCCAAGTTGACCCAGAGCATCGGGCTTCCCGGGTCGAGCGCCGCGGCGCGCTCAAGCAGCGGCCGCGCCGCTCCGGCATCGCCGCCGAGCAGCGCGCGCATGCCGGCGACATTGAGCACGCGCGGGTCGTCCGGCGCCGCGGCCCGCGCCTGCGCGAGCACGCGCTCGGCTTCGCGGCGATTGCCCTCCCGGTCGGCGCGATCGACGGCATCGATGAGCACGCGAATCTGCGATTCGGTGGCGGCGGTTGTGCTCATGCGTTCTTTTACTGTCCCCCCGGATAGGCGGCTCGATTGTACGCTATGCTGTATCTATCCCGGGGAATCGGGACGGGACCCGAACGCCGATCCCCCGGGGCGGTCCAAGCAGATGCGCAGCCGGGACCTTGTAGAAAACCGGAAGGGGGTGGCCATGAATCTTCAGAAGCTTTTCATTGTTTGCGTTGCGGTGATCGGAGGGGCGGCCTGCGCGGCCGAGCCCCAGACCCCGAGCCAGGCCGCGGCCGAGGGACTCGCCGCGGTGCGATCCCGGGATCTCGACGAGCTCTACCTGCGTCCGAACGCGGATATCGCCGCCTATCGCAAGGTCCTGATCGACCCGGTCCGGGCCGAAGTCCGCAGCGACTGGCAGAAGAACCTGAACTACTCGCGCAATGCGTCGCGCCGGGTCGGGCCGGATGACGTCCAGCGCATCGCCGCGGACGTGGCCTCCACCCTGGAGAGCACCATGGCCGAGACCTACAAGGCGCGAGGCTACGAAATCGCCGCTGCGCCCGAACCGGGCGTGCTGCGCCTTACTGCGAGCATCGCCGACCTCTACGTCAACGCGCCGGAGCGGTATTCTCCGTGGACCGTGAGGACCTTCACGCGGGACGCAGGCCAGGCGACGCTCCTGCTCGAGGCGCGCGACGCGGTCACCGGCACGCTCCTCGCGCGCGTGGTGCACCGTGGCATCGCGCGCGAGGTCAGCCGCATCAACGCGACGAGCGACGTCTCGAACCGCTTCTGGTTCGAGACCCTGTTCAGGCGGTGGACGGCGGACTGCATCGCGGAGTTCGAGGCCGGCAAGAACCGGTCCTGAGCTTCTAGATTGCCTGCGCCGGCTCCCCGCCGTAAGCGTCGATCGCCTCGAACATCGCGCTCACCTGGGCGCGCTCTGCGGCGGTGAGCTCTGGGCGCCAGATTTCGAACAAGAGGATCACGCGCGTCCGGTCGCTGCCGTTCCAGGCCTCGTGCTCGATGGTGTCGTCGAACACCCAGGCATTGCCTTCGACCGGCGCTCGCGTGTCGTTGCCCACGCGAAAGCTGCAGTTGTCCGGCACGATCAGCGGCAGATGGCAGATCAGGCGCGTGTTCACCTCGCCCGTGTGCGGCGGAATCCGCGCGCCGGGGCGCAGCAGGGAAAACAGTATCGAAGGCGAGCGCCCCGGCACGCGCGCCAGGGGGACATCGGCGAGAGCGCTCAGCGTCTTCGGGCAGCGCGCTGCGTTCTCCGGCACGATCGCGCCGTTCTTCGACAGATAGAACGCGCTCCACTCCGGGTTGTTCAGCATGCCCTGGGGATTCGTCTGGGGCAGGTTCGGATTGCCCTCGACATAGGGCTTGAACGCCGACTCCTGCTTCAGGATCTCGATCAGCTCCGCGCGGACATCCGCCGTCGCGGCCTCGACCTTGTCGAGCCACGGAAAGTCGCCCCTTTCGTAGAACTGGATCTGCGGGAGCCCCGGGAAGAAGTATTGGCGGGGCTCCTGGAAGTAGATTTTCTTGCTGCCCGTCAGGATGTCGAGCGAATCCCGGAAGCGCCCGGCGGAGCGCCCCCCGACAAGCCCGCGGGCGGCCAGGCGCTGCCGCAGAAAAGCTGCGAATTGCGCGGCGTAGCGCGCGCACATCGCCTCTGCCCTCGCGAGCTCGCTGCGCAGATCGGGCGGCAGCTGGTCGGGGGGCGGAGCGGTGCTCACGACGGCACGGTAGAACGAAGACGCGGCGCGGGCATCACCCAGGGCGGCTAAGTAATCGGCCTTCATGATGAGCGCGCGCAGATTGCGCGGCTCGAGCGCGAGCGCGCGATCGACCGCGGCGCGTGCCGCCGGGTGGTCCTTGAGTCCGGCGCAGGCGTAGGCGAGGCCGAGGTAGGCGGAGGCATCCGCCTGCCCGGCCGCGACGACCCGCTCGAAGGACTCGCGCGCCTTGCGGGCGTCGCCTTTGCGCAGGGCTTCGATGCCGTGCGCGCGCGCGTCGCTGGAGGGGTGCTGCATGCCGGCCGCCGATCGCCGATCTACTTCACCCGGCCAACCCTGATCAATACGTTGCGGCCCTCGATGGTCAGGTTGTAGTTGCCGAGGAGACTGAGACCCATCTCAATCGCGACTTTCATCGTTTTCCCCGGTTGCGGGTCCTGGACGTCCGCGTCATCGCCGTCCAGCTGCCTCCATACCTGGCCGTTGTCGAGAACGAAGATGGATCGGCCGCGCGCGGTCCTCGCCAGCTCGATCACCGTCGCCGTGATCTGGGTGATCTCGGGCGGTACCGGGGGTTTTCCGAAATCCTCCACCCTCGTCGCGGCCGGGAGCGGGGAAAATCCGAACCCGTCCCGGTCGGGCGCCCCCGTGGCCGGCTGCGCGGCGGGCGCACCGTTGGCGCGCGGCGCAGCGGCATCGAAGCACTTCAAGCGTGCGGACGAGTCCGCGATGCCGGCGCACCTGGCGATCTCGGCCCACGCGTCTCCCGCGGAGTCGGCGTGCGCCGCACCGGCAACGAAGATCGAAATGAAAGCTAGCACGCGGATTTTCTTGGAAAACTCAGGCTCCGCGCACCTGCCTCGCCAAAGGGCGGTGCGGCGCAGCATCACCGGTTCGGGACCCGTCAAACCCATGTTTACATATTGGCACCTGCCTTGCTTGCATGGCAAGGGCGGCGGTAAAGACGCATCCATAGTCCTCCAAACCATGCGCTGACGGGACCTTACTTGTAAATTTCGTAACATTCGGGTCACATGGAGTTACAATCCGCCCGTCGGCGAATCATGTGACTGCCATTTGGGCCAAATAACTTGGGGAGAAACCATAATGAGCAACAACAAACGCGCGCGGACAGTTCTTGTGAAGAAATCGTCCGTTGTCGCCACCGAAATCGCGCTCGCTCTGATGGCGGCGCAAATCGCTTACGCGCAGCAACCTCCGGAGCAGGCCGCTCCTCCGCAGCAACCTCCTGAGCAAGCCGCTCCACAGCAGCAACCGGCCGCGCAGCCCGCGAGAACTGCTGCCGCCGAGCAGGTCGAGAGAATCGAAATCACCGGCACGCGCCTCCCGGCTTTGAACGTCGAAGGTCCCAGCCCCGTCACCGTCGTGGGCGCGCAGGAAATCCGCATGGATGGCCTGTCCAAGACCGAGGACATTCTTCTTGCCCTGCCGCAGGTCAATGCGTCGCAGACCTCCGTTCAATCGAACGGCGCCACCGGTACCGCGAACGTCAACCTGCGAAACCTCGGTCCGACCCGTAACCTCGTGCTGGTCAACGGGCGTCGCTTGCCAGCTGGGACGCCGCAAGGAGGCGCCTTCAGCGCGGCAGCCGACTTGAACCAGATTCCCGCCCCGCTGATCCAGCGCGTCGAGTTGCTCACCGGCGGCGCCTCCGCAGTGTATGGCTCTGATGCCATCACCGGCGTCGTGAACTTCATCATGAACGACCGGTTCGAGGGGCTGCAGATCGATCTCTATCACAGCTTCTATAACCACAAGCAGCATAACCCGAGCGGCGTTCAGGACCTGATCAACGAGCGGGCTGTGGGGAATGGCGCCGAGTTCTTCAAAGTGCCTGGCAATGTCGGCTCGGATGGCGCAGTCAACGGCGTCAGCTTCACGATGGGCCGGAACTTCGCGGACAACAAGGGCAACGCCACGATGTTCTTGGGTTACAAGAAGGAGGCCGCAGTTAGTCAGGCCAACCGGGATTTCAGCGCCTGCTCCCTGAATGATGGCGACGACTTCTCATGCGCGGGGTCTTCGACCACCTACCCGGGGCGCTTCCGCACGAATTCCGGCGCCGGACAGCAATTTACGCCGATTGATAGCGCCGGCAACATCCGCCCGTACGCCGGGGCTGCGGACCAGTTCAACTTCGCGCCATACAACTTTTTCCGCCGTCCGTCGGAGCAAACCAGTTTCAATGGTTTCCTCCACTTGGACGTTGATCCCAAGGTTCGCGCGTACATGGAGCTCAATTTCCACGACAACAAGACTGACGCGGCAATTGCGCCGGGCGGCATTTTTTACGGCGATCCCTTTGTAACGATCCACGGCGACAACCCCCTTCTTTCCCCCGCGGAGAAAGCAATCATTGCCGCGAACAACAATGGCAACCCGTTCGCCGGCCCCAACGATACGGCAACGCTTCTCATCGGCCGGCGCGACGTAGAAGGGCCGGTCCGCAACGACTTGCTTCGCAATACCTCGTACCGCGGCGTGCTGGGTGCAAAGGGAGACGTGGACCCTGTTTGGAGCTACGACACGTTCCTCCAAAAGGGCGCCGTTATTTTCTCGGATTTCCGAACGGGGTTCTTCGACAAGCAGAAGATCGCGCGCGCAATGGATGTCGCAACGAACCCGGCCACCGGCCTGGCCGCTTGCCGTGCGGCGATTCCGGACGCCTCTGGAAACGTCATCGATCCGAATTGCGTGCCCTACGACATCTGGCGAATCGGCGGCGTCACGCCGGCCGCGCTGAATTACCTTCATACACCGGCCCTGCAGACGGGTGAAACGACATTGGTCCAGATGGGCGCGAACGCCACGGCTGACCTCGGCAAATATGGCTGGAAGATGCCGGGCGCCAAAGACGGAGTTGCTGTCGTCGTGGGGGTGGAGCGGCGCAAGGAATCTCTCACGCTCCAGACGGACAACGAGCTCGCAAGCTTCGCCCTTTCCGGGACGGGAGGCCCGCAGATTGGCGTTAGCGGCCGCCTGGACGTGGACGAGTGGTACACCGAGGGGCGCCTGCCCATTCTGCAGGGTATGCCGCTTGCCGATCTGCTGAGCGTGAGTGGCAGCTTTCGGCGGTCGAGTTACAGCACCGGCAAGACCACCAACACCTACGGTGTCGGCGCTGAATGGGCCCCTGATCGCGCCTACCGGCTGCGTGGCAGCTATCAGCGCGCCGTCCGGCACGCGAACGTCAACGAGCTGTTCCAGCCCCAAGGCCAAAATCTGTTTGGTCTGAGCACCGACCCGTGCTCCAACTCGGCAGGTCCACCCAAGGCCACGGCCGCACAGTGTGCACGCACCGGCGCCGGTCCGGGCGTGTATAACACCGACCTCGACAGCCCGGCAGGGCAATACAACTTCATCCAGGGCGGAAACCCGGATCTGGTGCCCGAGAAGGCCGATACGTACACGCTCGGTTTTGTGGCGAACCCGACTCGCAACTTCACGGCGAGCATCGACTGGTACGACATCAAAATCGAGGATGCGATCGCCGCCAGCCCGGCCTTCGTCTTGGTGAGCTGCCTGAACACCGGCACCAACTGCAACCTGGTGCATCGCGATTCACTCGGTACACTGTGGACGGACCCGGCCAACGGATACGTTACGGCGCTCAACACCAACTTCGGCAGCTACCGTACGTCAGGCATCGACTTCGGGGCCAACTACACGCTTGGCCTCGGCGACATGGGCCGCTTTGGCATCAATGGCTTGGTGACCTATCTGCTGAAGTTCGAACAGGAGCCGATAAAGGGCGCCGGCAAGTTCGACTGCAAGGGCCTTTACGGGCCGATGTGTAGCAATACGGGCGGGCCGAACCCGGCGTGGAAGTCGAAGGTTCGCGGCACTTGGTCCACTCCCTGGAGCCTGGACCTGGCTCTGACGTGGCGGCACATCAGTGAGGTCAAGTACGAGGCCACGAGTTCGGATCCGCTCCTCAGCATCGTCGGAACTACTTTCAACACCAATGAAAAGTTGGCCGCCAGGGATTATTTCGACATCGCGGGCCTGTGGAATATCGACAAGACCTTCAGCCTGCGCGGCGGCATCAACAACCTGTTCGACAAGGATCCGCCG
>Ga0209377_1002849_pt1 | contig 11211 bp, 13 predicted proteins | sample GraSoiAngelo_141_FD_185898 | JGI IMG/M metagenome (GOLD analysis project Ga0209377, IMG submission 185898) | Grasslands soil microbial communities from the Angelo Coastal Reserve, California, USA - 14_0929_12_40cm (SPAdes) (version 2) | ecosystem: Environmental > Terrestrial > Soil > Grasslands ...
GCGGCGCATCGGCATGCCGGTGAGGAACATCACCAGCGTCGTCTTCGGCGGGGAGAAGCTCGACGAGATCTACGTGACCTCGATGGCGCGCGTGAAGCACCCTGCGGTGCACGCACGCTTCGCGAAGGAAGCGAAGCCGCAATTTCTCGCGGGGAGCCTGTTCCGCATCACCGGCCTCGGGATCCGCGGAGTGCCCGAGCCGCGCTTCGCGGGCTGAGAGCACCGGGGGAGCCGATGGAAAAACGCAAGCCCAAGGGCCCGTCGCCCGACGAGCTCCTGGACGTACTCGCTCTCAGGGACTTCGCCCAGCGTGCGGTAACGCGGACGTTCCCGAAGAACACCGTCGTCGTCAGGGAGGGCGAGCGCACCGATTCGCTGTACATCATCGTCTCGGGACGCGTGAAGATCTACGTCAGCGACGAGGGCAAGGAGGTCGCGCTCGGCGAAGCCGGGCCCGGGGAGTACTTCGGGGAGATGGTGCTCGACGAGGGTCCGCGCACGGCCTCGGTGATGACGCTCGTGCCGACGCAATTCCTGGTCGTGCCGAAGGAGGACTTCAAGGAATTCGTGACGAGGAGCCCGGAATTCGCGCTGCACCTCATCCTGAAGCTGATCAAGCGGGTGCGCACGCTCACCAACGACGTGAAGACCCTCGGGCTCATGGACGTGTACGGCCGCGTGGCGCGCATGCTTCTCGATCTCGCCGTGGAGCGCGACGGCGTTCTGGTCGTCGAAAACCGGCCGAAGCCGCAGGAGATGGCCGCTCGCGCCGGCGCATCCCGCGAAATGATCGGCAAGATCCTCGACGACCTCGCCGAGGGCGGCTACATCGAGGTCAAGGGCGACCGCATCACCATCGCTCGCGCGCTGCCGCGGACGTGGTAGCGGCGCGGATCAATCCGCGCGCAGCTTGTTCGCGCGGATGATCTCGCTCCAGCGCGCGTAGTCGCGCCGGACGATCGCGTCGAACTCGTCGCCCGAGATTCCGGAAGGCTCGACACCCAGCTCGCGGAAGCGATTCGCGACCCCCGGGATCTGCAGCACTGAGCGGATGTCCGCGGCGAGCTTGTCGAGCACCGGCTTCGGCGTTCCGCCGGTGGTGAATATCCCGTGCCAACCGGGAATTCCGAGTCCCGGAAAGAGCGAATCGAACGGCACGGCTCCCGGCAGCTGCTCGAGCGGTGCGCCGCCAGTGACCATCAGCGCGCGCAGCTTGCCCGCCTTGACGTGCGGGATCACCGCGACGGTCACGTCCAGCATGATCGGGGGCTCTCCGGATAGGACCGCCTGGAGCGCGGGCGCGGCGCCTTTGTAAGGCACGTGGGTGAGACTGATGCCCGCGGCGCTCTTCAGCAGCTCGACGTAGAGATGCTGCCCCGAGCCGTTTCCCGCGCTCGCGTAGTTGAGCCCGCCGGGCTCCTTCTTGGCCCTCGCGACCAGATCCTGGATCGATGCGATGCCGCTCGCCGGATTGACGACGAAGGCATAAGCGAGGAGCGTGGTCTGCGTCACGCCGACCAGATCCTTCAATACGTCGTAGGGCACCTTCTGGAGGTGCGGCAGCGTGACGAGCGGAGTCGAGCTGATGATCATGAGTGTGTAGCCGTCGGGGGCGCTCTTCGCGACGTACTCGGGACCGATGGTGCTTCCGGGCTTGTTCTCGACGACGACCGGATGCCCCCAGCGGTCCTGCAATTCCTTCCCGATCAGCCGGCCGGAGATGTCGAGCGGACCGCCCGGGGGGAAGGGGACGACGAGCTTCACGGGCTTCGAGGGGAATTCCTGCGCCGCCGCGCTCGCGGCGAGCGCCAGCACCCACACGAGAACTGCCGTGGTCCGTCTCATGATTCCTCCTCGCCGAGAGACTATCAGAGCCCCGCCCCCGGGGGAAAGCGCCCCGCCCCGGGGCTATAATTGCCCGAAGCCGATTTGGGGGAGATATGACTCAGGTCCTCGCCGCTCCGCAAAAGAGCCATTCCTCGATCATCAATCCGATGCTGCTCTCGCACGGTACCTTGATGTGCAAGGACCTCGCGAATTCGCGGCGCTTCTACGAGGAATTTCTCGGCCTGGAAGTGGTGCGCCACGCGCGCCCCGCGATGATGCTGCGCCTGAAGACCGGGATGTACGTCGTCGCCGTGTGCGTCGGCGAGAAGGTCCCGAACCAGCACGTGCTGACCCACTGGGGCCTCAACGTCGCGACGCGCGCGGAAGTCGACCGGGCGCACGCCGAGGCGCACCGGCTGAAGGGCAAGTACGGCATACAGAGAATCAACAAGGCGCTCGAGCGTCACGGCGCGTACGGCTTCTACTTCCAGGACCTCGACAACAACTGGTGGGAGATCCAGCACGAGCCGCGCGCCATCGACGACTTCTTCGATCGCGGGGACATCGTCGACATGAGCGTGGTCGCGACCGACTCGGCCGAGCCCCAGGAGTAGCCGAGGTAAGCCATGAGCGAAACAGCAGCTCTTCGATCCGAAGCGGGCGCGGTGAGCGCCGGACTCCATTACACCCTCGACACCGGTGTGAAACCGGTCAACGAGACCTTCGGCCCGGGGAACATTCGCCGCCGCCAGTCGGGCGAAACCGAGGAGCGGGCGGTGACGATCCGCGACGGCCGTCCGCTAAAGGACGAGTTCGATCTCGAGGTCACGGGCTTCGAATTTGTCGAGCACAAGACACAGGTACGCGATTTCTTCGACACCGATGAATTGAAGCGCGTCTACTATCCCGAGGTCGAGGCGCTGGTGAAGAAGGTTTCCGGCGCCGCGCGGGTCATCGTTTTCGATCACACGCTGCGCTCGGGCGACGAGGCCGAGCGCGAGGCGAAGCTCGTGCGCGAGCCCGTGCTCTACGTGCACAACGACTACACCGAATGGTCGGGGCCGCAGCGCGTGCGCGACCTCTTGCCCGGCGAAGCGGAGAATCTGCTTCGCCGCCGCTTCGCCATCATCCAGGCGTGGCGCGCGACAAATAAGCCGATCCAGTCCAACCCGCTCGCCATCGCCGATGCGCGCAGCCTGCTGCCTGCGGACCTGATCCGCGCCGAGCGCCGCTATCCGAACCGCGTGGGCGAGACCTATCGCATCGGCTACAACCCGGATCACCGCTGGTTCTACTTCCCGCTGATGCGGCGCGACGAGGCGCTCGTGTTCAAGGTATTCGATTCCGCGAAGGACGGGCGCGCGCGCTTCACCGCGCACAGCTCGTTCAACGACCCCAACACGCCTGCGGGAGCGCCACCGCGCCAGAGCATCGAGGCGAGGACGCTTGCGTTCTTCGGCTAGCCGGTCTTGACGTTCTCGTCTGCGATGTAGTCGCGGATCACGGAGTCGATGTCGGGATCGGGCTTGAAGCCCATCGCGAGCGCGCGCGGCGTCGCGAAGCGCACCGGCCAGGTCTTCACGATCGCCTCGATGCGCGCGTCGAGCTTCCAGGACACGCGCTCGGCGACGTGGGACCCCGCGATCTTCCCGGTGGCCGCGATCATCTCCGCGACCGTCACCGTGATCCCGGGAAGATTCACCACGCGGTTCGAGCCCCAGGCCGGGGCCGGAAGCTCGTGCGCATGGATGAAGGCCTCTACCACCCTGCGTGGTGAAAGCAGCCACACGCCGGTCTCGGGCGGAAGCGGGCATTCGTAGGGGATTCCGTTGAGGGGCTCGCGCACCACTGCGCTCGCGAAGGACGAGGCCGCCGCGTTCGGTTTTCCCGGTCTCACGACGATGGTCGGAAGGCGCAGCGACCTGCCGTCGACGTAGCCCCTGCGCGAGAAGTCGCTCACGAGATATTCGCCGATCACTTTCTGCGAGCCGTAGGAAGTCTGCGGCGCGGGCGTGGTCGAGTCGTCGAGGACCTTGGGCAGGTCGCCGCCGAAGGCGGCCACCGAGCTCGCGAAGACTAAACGCGGCGGCCGCGCGGCCGCGTCGCAAATGCGTCGCGCCTGCTCGAGCACGTTGCGCATGCCTTGCAGGTTGACCCGCATTCCCAGATCGAAATCCGCCTCGGCGGCGCCCGAAACCACTGCGGCGAGATGAAAGATCGAAGTCGTGTCGGCGGCGATCGCTCGCGCGGCGAATTTCGCGTCGGAGATGTCGCCGGCGAGCGTCGCAAGGCGCGGGTCCCCGGGAAGACCGGCGGGAAGGACCTGGTCGACGAGCGTGAGACGCGCGATCTTCTCCGCGGCGAGCGTTCCTCGCGCGAGCAAGGCTTTTGCCAGCTTCAAGCCGATAAAGCCCCCGCCCCCGGTGATCACGATTTTCACAGGAGCGCAAGCAGCGAGTGTTCGACTTCCCTCAATACCGGCAGCGCGCGGGAGGTCGCGGCACTCGTGGTTTCGCTTCCCATCGGCAGGCTCACGCTGATCCCGCCGACGACTTCCGATGTGCGGCTGCGAATCGGCACCGCGATGCCGCGCATGCCCGGGTCGAGCTGCTGCTCCAGAAGCGCATAGCCGCGGCTTCTCGCCGTAGCGATCAGCTCGCGCACGCCATCCACCGTGGTCACGGTATGAGGCGTGAAAGGCAGGAAGACCCGGCCGGACAGCCAGCGCTCGACTTCTTCCTGCGGCCAGCAGGAAAGCATCGCGATGCCGGCCGACGCAAAATTCGCTTGCACGCGCGCCCCCAGCATGAAGCCCACGTTCTGCACGAGGCGATTGCCGCTGCGGGCGACGAACACGACGTCGTCCCCGTCCCGGACCGCAAAGTAGGCGGCGCCGCCGAGGACCGAAGTGATCCGCTGCAGGAAGGGCTGCGCGATCCGGGCGACGTTGGCTGAATCGACGTAGGACCATCCCAGTCTCAAGACGCGCGGCGTCAGCGAGAACAGCTTGCCGTCGCTCTCCACGTAGCCGAGCTGCTGCAAGGTCAGCAGATAGCGGCGCGCCGCGGCTCGCGTCATTCCCGTGCGGCGCGCCGCGGTCGAAGGCGACAGCCTCGGGTGCGTTTCGTCGAAAGCCTCGATCAAGCGCAGGCCCCGGTCGAGGCCTGCTATCCGGTCGCGCTTACCCAGAACGGAAGATGAAGACATGGCGAAAAGTTGTGCGCTAATCGCGCACGTGCGGGCGATTATCGCGCACCTTCGCCATGAGAACAATGTTTTCTCCTTATACTTCATGCGAGGGGGATCTCAACATGGACTTCAGGATCGATCGTCGTTCAGCGCTCAAAGCAGGCGCCGCACTTGCTGCGGCCTGGGCCTTGCCCGCCCGGGGGCAGGCCAAGACTACCCTCCGCTTTGCGGCGGTATTCTCCGACAAAGACATTCGCGCGGGCATGATCCAGATGTTCGCGAAAGAGGTCGAGGGCGATTTCAAAGTCGAGCCCTTCTACAACGCTACCTTGTTCAAGCAGGGCACGGAGCTGGTCGCTCTGCAGCGCGACAACCTGGAGATGGGCAACATCGCGCCGCAGGACATCTCGAAGCAGATCCCGGCTTGGTCGATCCTCACCTCGGCGTATCTGTTCCGTGACGCCAACCACCTGGGCAAGTTCTGGTCGAGCGACCTCGGCGCGCAGTACAAGAAGCAGGCCGAGGAGCAGGCGAAGATCAAGATCCTCGGGCCGACCTTCTTCGGCACCCGGCAGGTGGGCCTGAAGCCGAAGAAGAAGATCAATACCCCCGCCGACATGGCCGGCATCAAGCTCAGGATGCCTCCCGGAGACGCGTGGCAGCTCCTCGGCCGCTCGCTCGGCGCGAATCCCACGCCCATGGCTTTCGCCGAGACCTACACCGGCCTGCAGACGGGCGCGGTCGACGGGCAGGACAACCCGCTGCCCAACGTCAACGCGGTGAAGTTCTACGAAGTGATGTCGCAGATCGTGCTGACCTCGCACTTGATCGGCTACGACCTGCTCTCGGTCAACCTGAAGACCTGGAACGGCATGCCGGCGGCGAAGCAGAAGGCGTTCCAGGCCGCGGTCGACAAGGCGCTTGCCTGGAGCACGGCCGAGCACCTGAAGCGCGAGACGGAGCTGGCGGATACCTTCAGGAAGCAGTACGGCCTCGAGATCTACACCCCGGACATCGCCGCCTTCCGCGCGTACGCGCAGAAGGTCTACCTCGCCTCCGACGAGGCGAAGGAGTGGCCGAAGGGGATGCTCGAAAAAATCAGCGCGCTGAAGTAATGCGTTCCATCGGTGCCTGGCTGTGCCGCCAGGCGGAGAACATCGCCGCGGGGCTGCTCGCGGTGATGTTCCTCGCTTTCATGGTGCAGATCGTTTTCCGGTACTTCTTCAACTTCCCGATCGGCTGGACCTCCGAGCTGAGCGTCATCACCTGGCTGTGGCTGGTGCTCTGGGGCGCCGCCTTCGTGGTGAAGGAAAGCGAGGAAATCCGCTTCGATCTCGTCTATTCGGCGGCGGGCCGCCGCACGCGCCGCGTCATGGGAATCATCAGCGGAATCTCGATCGTGGTCCTGTATGCCGCCTCGCTTCCGGCATCGGTCAAATACATCGCCTTCATGAAGGTCGAATCTGCGTCCTATCTCAAGATCCGCTTCGACTTGCTGTTCTCGATCTACGCGTTGTTCCTCGTCGCCGTCATTGTCCGCTACCTCTGGATCCTGTCGCACCTGCTGCGCGGCAAGGATCCCGAAACCACCGATTCGACCAAGGTGAGCTCCGGCCTGTGAATCCCACCAGCCCCTTCTCGCTCACCGTCATGGCGATCGTCGCTCTCACGCTGCTCGGGCTGCCGATCGGACATGCGATGATCGGCGGATCGGTTCTCTATCTCTTGATGACCGGCCTCGATACGGGGACCGCCGCCGAGCAGCTGCTCAACGGCATGTATTCGAGCTTCGTGCTGCTCGCGATACCACTGTTCATCCTCGCCGCCGAGTTCATGACCATCGGCAGCATCACGGAGCGGCTGCTGAGCTTCTGCAACGCGTTCGTCGGGCGCTTCCGCGGCGGCCTCGCTCACGTCAACGTCGTGCAGAGCATCATCTTCGCGGGAATGTCGGGCTCGGCCCTCGCGGACGCCGCGAGCTCGGGCAAGCTGATGCAGAAAATGATGACGCAGGACGGAAAATACAGCGCGAGCTTTGCCGCGGCCCTGACCGCAGCATCCTCGGTCATCGGGCCCATCATCCCGCCCTCGATCCCGATGGTGATCTACGCCCTGGTCTCGGATACGTCCATCGGCTACCTGTTCCTCGGCGGCGTCATCCCAGGGCTGCTCATCGGCATAGCGCAGATGGCTTATGTCTCGCTCGTCGCCAAGCGAAGGAATTTCCCGGTCGAGAAAGCCGTCCCGCTGCGCGACATCCCGCGCATCACCTGGGACGCCTTCCCCGCGCTGATGATGCCGGTGATCCTTTTCGGCTGCCTCTACAGCGGGATCACCACGCCGACGGAAGCCGCCGCTCTCGCCGCGTTCTACGCGCTGCTGGTGTCCGCGATTCTCTATCGCGGCGTCACTTGGCGCAGCGTCTACAACTCGCTCTTGACGAGCGCGCGCGTCACGATATCGATCAGCATCCTGATCGCCGCCGCGATGGTCTTCAACTACGTCATTACGGTCGAGAACATTCCCAAGACGCTCGCCGTCATGATGAAGGGGTACGAGCTCACGCCGTTTAGCTTCCTGCTGCTCGCGAACATCATCCTGCTTATTCTCGGCTGCTTCCTGGAAGGAACCACGATTCTGCTGGTCATCGTTCCGGTTCTCCTCCCCACCGCGAAGGCGCTGGGCGTCGACCCCGTGCATTTCGGGGTGGTCGCGGTCGTCAACATCATGATCGGCCTGGTTACCCCCCCCTACGGCCTTCTGCTTTTCATGATGGTCAAGATCGCGGAAGTGTCCCTCAAGGACCTGGTGCGCGAGGTGATGCCGTTTCTCGGCGCTATGATCGTCGCGCTTGCGCTGATTACCTATATACCTTCACTCGTGCTCTTTCTGCCCCGGTTTATGGGCTACCAGGGTTGAGATGGTGAAGAGCAAATTCCTGCTCGGCCTGATCGGAGAGGGAATCCAGGCATCGCTTTCGCCCGCGCTGCACGAGGAGGAGGCCCGGTACCAGGGACTTTCCCTGCACTATCAGCTGATCGATCTCGCGCAGCACGGGCGCAGCGTCGCCGACCTGCCGCGGCTGATCGATTCGGCCGAAGCGGCGGGCTTCGACGGCCTCAACATCACGCACCCGTGCAAGCAGGCCGTGCTGCCGCTGCTGACCGAGCTGTCCGAGGACGCGCGCGCCATCGGCGCCGTCAACACGGTGGTCTTCCGCCAAGGCAGGCGCAAAGGCTTCAATACGGATTGCTCGGGCTTCGCCATGTCTTTCCGACAGAAGCTGGGCGATGCAGCACGGCGGCGCGTGGTGCTCCTCGGCGCCGGGGGCGCAGGAGCGGCCGTCGCTCACGCCACGATGAGCTTCGGAGTGGAGCAGCTCTCCATCGTCGACCGCGACCGCGAGCGAGCCGAAATGCTGGCGCGCAGAGTCGCGGGAAACCACCCCGGCCGGGTGGTCGCATCGGCAGATGACCTCGCGGCCGCGGCGAAACGCGCGGACGGCCTGATCCACGCCACTCCGACGGGAATGGCGGCTCATCCCGGCCTGGCGTTCGATCCGTCCTTGCTGCGACCGGAAATGTGGGTAGCGGACATCGTCTATTTCCCGCTCGAGACCGAACTTCTGCGTGCCGCCCGCAAGCGCGGCTGCCTCACCCTCGATGGCGGCGGTATGATGGTCTGGCAAGCCGTGGGGGCCTTCGAGCATTTCACGGGCATCAGGCCCGATGCTGCGCGCATGGAGGCCCATTTCCTGAAAATGGTTTCACGCGCCGGCAGCGCCGGTACGCGGATTCCGGGCCGATCGTCGCGATGATCCACACGGAAGCAACCGGGGATAAGCAATGCGCATATTGGTTTTGCACGGCCCGAACCTGAACCTTCTGGGGCGGCGCGAGCCGCATATCTACGGGAAGGCGACGCTCGCTGACCTGAATGCCAAGCTCGAAGCCCTGGCGCGTGAGCTCGGCACCGAGCTGGTGATCGCGCAGTCGAACCATGAGGGCGTCTTGATCGACACTCTGCATGCGAACATCGACAAGGCCGACGGTGCCATCATCAATCCCGCCGGAATCACCCACTACGGGGTTCCCCTCCACGATGCGATCGCCGCAATGCCTTTTCCGGTCATCGAGGTCCACCTGTCGAACATAGCGGCGCGAGAGGAGTGGCGCCATCGCTCGATGATTTCGCCGGTCGTGGCCGGTACGATCCAGGGACTCGGTTGGCGCTCCTATACGGCCGCCCTTCGGGCGGTCGTCGAGATCGCGCGAGAAAAGAACGATCGCTGATCTTCTAGAAAAACCGCCGCGGCAGCCACAGCACGATCTCGGGAATGTAGGTGCACACGATGAGCGCGGCAAGAAGCGGCACGAGCCAGGGCAGGATCGCCATGGTCGTGCGTTCGACGGAGAGTCTGGCGGTACGCGACAGGACGAACAGCACCGTGCCGAGCGGCGGGTGCAGCAGGCCGATCATGAGATTGAGCACCATCACCAAGCCGAAGTGAACGAGGTCGATGCCGAGGGTCTTGCAGATCGGCACGAGGATGGGCACGAGCAGCGTGATTGCCGCCACCGGCTCGAGGAAGCAGCCGATGAAGAGCATCAGCAGGTTCGCGAGCAGCAGGAACACCCAGGGCGTGTGGGTGAAGGCGAGCACCCACGCGGCGACCGCATCGGTCACGCGCGTGACGGTCAGGAGCCAGCCGAAAATCGAGGCGGCGGCCACGATCAGCAGCACGGTCGCGGTCGTCTCGATCGTGTCCATCGAGATTTTCACGAGCATCTTGATATCGATCGTGCGGTACCAGACGAGTCCCAGGGCGAGGGCGTAGGCCGAGGCGATGATCGCGCCTTCGGTCGGCGTGAACACGCCGACGGTCATGCCGCCCAGCAGGATCACCGGGGTCATCAGCGCGAGGAAAGCGTCGGCGAAGGTGCTACCGAGTGCCAGCCAGGAAAACGCCGTGTCGCGCCCGTAGTTGCGCCGGTGCGCGTACCAGGTCACCGTCGCCATCATGAACAGGCCCATGACGATCCCCGGGATCACGCCAGCGAGGAAGAGCTGCCCTATGGAAACGCCGGCCATCATGCCGTAGATGACGAAGGGTAGCGAAGGCGGAATGATGGGCCCGAGCGTCGCCGAGGCGGCGGTCACGCCGACGGAGAAATCGATCGGGTAGCCGTGGTCCTTCATCGCCTTGATCTCGATCGTCCCCAGGCCCGCGGCGTCGGCGATCGCCGTTCCCGACATACCGGCGAAGATCATCGAGCCCACGATGTTCACGTGCCCGAGCCCGCCCTTCAGCCATCCGACCAACGCCAGGGCGAAGTTGTAGATGCGGTTGGTGATCCCCGCCGAGTTCATCAGATTGCCTGCGAGGATAAAGAACGGCACCGCGAGCAGCGGGAACGAGTCTATGCCGCCGTACATGCGGTGGATGACGACGAAGTCGGGAACGGTGCCCGAGATCATCACGTAGGCGAGCGAGGCGACGATCATCGCCAGCGCGACGGGCACTCCTGCGAGCATAAGCGCGATAAAGCCGAGCAACAGCACTGCGGTCACGCCTTTTCCTCCGGGAGCACGTCCGGGCGCTCGAGCACGCTATAACCCTGACGCCAGTGTCTCCAAGCGACCTGCAGCGCGCGGCCGAACATCAGCGCAAAACCAATGAGCATCGCGCCGAACACCAGGCCGATAGGCAGCTCGACGACCGCCATCCTCTGCGATCCGATCCGGTCCATCAGCAGCCAGGTCAGCCATACCGCGTAGCCGAAGAAGGCGACGCGCACGGCGTCGACGAGGAGAGAAAGGACGCGTCCTGCCGCGCGCGGAAGGAAGCGGTAGACGAAATCCACCTGGATGTGCGTGTTGCGTCGCACCGCCATCGCGCCGCCGAGGAAGGTCACGGCGATGAGCAGGTAGCGGGCGATCTCCTCGGTCCAGCCCGCCGCGTCGTTCAGGACGTAGCGCGTGAAGACCTGGTAGAAGACGACGAAAGCGAGAATCCAGAACACCGCGAGGACGATCCAGTCCTCCCAGCCGTAGATCGAGAGCCGGACTTCCTCGTCGACGGCGTGGAAGCGGCCGTCCGCGCCGAGGACGTGGTCGGCGGCCGCTTCGCCTCCCGGAGAAGCGCTCATCGAAGCGCCGCGCTACTTCAGCGCCTGCACTTTGTCGTAGAGCGCC
>Ga0209377_1002851_pt1 | contig 11208 bp, 10 predicted proteins | sample GraSoiAngelo_141_FD_185898 | JGI IMG/M metagenome (GOLD analysis project Ga0209377, IMG submission 185898) | Grasslands soil microbial communities from the Angelo Coastal Reserve, California, USA - 14_0929_12_40cm (SPAdes) (version 2) | ecosystem: Environmental > Terrestrial > Soil > Grasslands ...
GCGACGGGCTTGCTGCGCACGGCGGTCGAGCAGGGACTCGCCGAGCTCGTCGCGTGGGGGCTCGTGACCTCAGACAGCTTCGCCGGCTTGCGTGCGCTGCTCGTTCCCTCGGACCGGCGGCGGCCGCTCGGCGGGGCCCGGCTGCGGCGGCGGCGCGGTCCGGTGGCGCCGTTCGGGGTGGAGACGGCGGGGCGGTGGGCGCGCGTGGCTCCCGGGTCGCCCCTCTCGGAGGAGCAGGTCGCGGAGGCGGTGGCCTGGCAGCTGCTGCGCCGCTACGGCCTCGTATTCCGCCGCCTGGTGCAACGCGAGAGCTTGCTCGTGCCGTGGCGCGACATCCTGCGCGTGTACCGCCGCCTCGAGGCGCGGGGCGAGATCCGGGGCGGCCGCTTCGTGGGCGGGTTCTCGGGAGAGCAGTACGCGCTTCCCGAGGCGGTGGGATCGCTGCGCGCGGTGCGGCGCGAGGAGTCCGCCGGTGAGCTCGTCGCCGTGAGCGGCGCCGATCCCCTGAACCTCGTCGGCATCCTCACGCCCGGTGAGCTGCTCCCGGCGCTCGGCGCGAACCGCGTGCTGTACCGGGACGGCGTGCCGGTCGCCGTAAGCGGGGAAGGGGGAAGGGGGAAAGGGGAACGGTTCCTGGTCCCGGTGACGGTGGACGAGGAGGAGGCCCTGCGTGGGGCGCTGGTGCGCCGGCGTGCGGCGCCGCTCGTGCGGGCGTACCTCGGAAAGACTCGGACGCGGATTCCGCGCTAGGTCACGGCCGCCGCATCAGGCGCCAGGCATGACCCGCCACGCGACGCAGCGTGCCGCGGCGTTCCGAGCGGAAGACCGCGCGGAGATGCACGTCCGGTAGCACTCTGTCGAACCCCGCCGCGCGGTCGGCCGCGTTGCGATACCAGGCGAGCCCGCCAAACAGGCGCACCGCCCAGTACAGCGTGTACTTCACGGGGCCGCTCACCCCGAGCACGCCCATCGCCTCGAGGAAGATCGCGTCCGCCTGCGGGCGCGGGCGCGCCTGCGTCCAGTACAGCCAGTCGTGAATCACCGTGGCGTTCCCGTAGCGGCCCCACTTCGGCAGGATGATCCAGAAGGGCCGCGGGATCGTGGCGAAGTCGGTCTGGAACCCGACGGCCACCTCGATGTGGTCGCCGCTCGCCTCGGCGCCGACGTCGTAGCCGAAATCGCGCATGATCACCCACGTGCTGCCGTCAGCGAGCGGGGAGACGAGGAGGATGTCCGTGAAGCGGCTCATACGGCCGCGTCAGCTCACGGGCTGCTTCAGCTTCTCGAAATAGTGCTTGCGGAGCTTCGCCACCTTGGGCGCCACCACCGCGCGGCAGTAGGCCTGGTTCGGGTTGCGGCGGAAGTAGCCGCGGTGGTACTCCTCGGCGGGATAGAATTCGGTGAAGGGGACGAGCTCGGTCACGATGGGGTCGTCCCAGACCTTCCCCACCTCGAGCTCCTTGATCACCTGCTCGGCGACGGCGCGCTGCTCGGCGCTGTGGTAGAAGATCGCCGAGCGGTACTGCGTGCCCCTGTCCGGGCCCTGCTGGTTGAGCGTCGTGGGGTCGTGGAGGGTGAAGAACACCTCGAGCAGCTCGCGGTAGGTGACGATCGTGGGATCGAAGGCGATCTGCACGACTTCGGCGTGTCCCGTCGTGCCGGTGCACACCGCTTCGTAGCTCGGATGGGGCACGTGCCCGCCCGCGTAGCCCGACGTCACGCCCGTGACGCCCCGCAGCTGCTCGAACACGGCTTCGAGGCACCAGAAGCAGCCGCCGGCGAGGGTGGCGAGTTCCATGCTACAATCTAACTCACCCCCAGTCCTTCGACTCCGGCGCGACGCGGCGCATGGACTTGAGAAAGGCGAACGCGGAACGCGGAAGTGGGAACGCGGAACCGGCCGACGTGTCGTCTGTTCCGCGCTCCGCGTTCCGCGTTCCGCGTTGCAGTCCATGAACCTCCTCCGCAAGCAGATTCACCGTCCCGTCGTCCTTCGCGAGCTTGCCGCGCACCCACAGCAGCGGCTCGCCGCGTATCTCCGGCCGGTGGCGCTGGTACACGTCGGGCCGGACGATCACGTTCACCATCCCCGCCTCGTCCTCGAGCAGCACGAAGATGAACCCCTTCGCCGTCTCCGGCCGCTGGCGGGCGACGACGAGTCCGGCGACCTCGACCCCTGAGCCGTGCTGCAATCCAGGGAGGCGATCGCTCGACACCACGCCGGCCGGGAGCGCGTCGCGTAACAGCTGCAGCGGATGGCCGCTCGCCGCGAAGCCGAGCACGGCGTACTCGGCGAGCAGTCGCTCGCCGGCCTCGAGCCCGTCGAAGCGTAGGTGCTCGAACGGGTGGTTGAGCGGCAGCTCGAGCTGGCGCCGGCGGCGGGCGTCGTCCCCCGGATGGGCCGTGGGCGGCAGCCACAGGCCCACCTGCCACACGAGCTCGCGCCGGGTGAGTCCGAACCCGTCGCACCCGCCCACCCACACCAGGTGCTCGATCGCCGGGCGCTTGAGCTGCGGGGGCGCGCGCCGCACGACGTCGCCCACGCTCCGAAAAGGGCCGCCACGCTCGCGCTCGGCCACGACCGCGGTCGCCGTCTCCTCGCTCCAATCTCGGATGAACGCGAGGCCTACCCGCACGACACCAGCTCCCCTTCCCCCTTCCCCGGCCTTCAACCGGCCTTTTCCCTCGTCTGCAACCGTGCACCACACATCGCTCACGTTGACGTCGGGGAGCCGGATCTCGATCCCGTTCCGCTTGGCGTCCCGCCCCAGCGCGTCCAGGGAGTAGAACCCCATCGGCTGGTTGTTGAAGAGTCCCGTGTAGTACTCGGCGGGGTGGTAGTGCCGCAGCCACGCCGACTGGTAGGCGAGGAGGCCGAACGCCGCGGCGTGCGATTTGGGAAAGCCGAACTCGCTGAAGGCGATCACCTGCGTGAACACTTTCTCGGCGACGCGCTCCGTCACGCCGCGGGCCGCCGCCCCGCTGCGGAACTCCTCCCAGAAGCCCGCCATCAGCTCGCGGCTGCGCCGGCGGCTCATGGCGCGGCGCAGGGCCTCGGCCTGCCCCGCCGTGAAGCCGGCGAGCGCCTGGCACACCTGCAGCACCTGGTCCTGGTAGAGGATCACGCCCAGCGTCTCGGCGAGCACGTCCCGCAGCAGCGGGTGGTCCACGGGCGGCTCGTAGGGGCGGCCGGCCTCGCGGGCGCGGCGCTGCTCCTCGCGCCGCCGCACATAGGGGTTCACCGCCCCGCCCACGATCGGTCCGGGCCGGACGATCGCCACTTCGACGGCGAGATCTGCGAGGTCGCGCGGCCGGGTGCGGCGCAGCATCTGGATTTGCGCGCGGCTCTCGATCTGGAACAACCCCACCGTGTCGCCCCGGCAGATGCGGTCGTAGACCGCCTGGTCGGCGAAGTCGATGCGCGACAGGTCGGGCGGCTCTCCCTCGCGCCGCGCCACGAGCTCGACGCACTCCTCCACCAGCGACAGCATCCCGAGGGCGAGGAAGTCGATCTTGACGAAGCGCGCATCGTCGCAGGAGTCCTTGTCCCACTGGCACACGACGCGGTCCGGCATCGCCGCGCGCTCGAGCGGCACGAGCTCCACGAGCGGCCGGCTCGAGATGATCATCCCGCCCACGTGCTGCGACACGTGGCGCGGCAGCCCCGCGATCTCCTCCGCCAGCTCGCACAGCTCCTTCCACAACGGGGCGTTCCGGCGGCCTTCGAACCCCGGGAGCTGGTCCAGCTCATCCGCCAATCCGCTCGTCCCCGTATCCGCGAGCTTCGCCACCTGCTCGATCTCTCCTGCCGGCAGATCCAGCGCCTTGCCGATCTCGCGTACCGCCGAGCGCAGCCGGTAGGTGGGGAACGAGCAGACGAGCCCCACGTGCTCGGCGCCGTAGCGCGCGTACACCCGCCGGATCAGCTCCTCGCGGATCTCCCGCGGGAAGTCGAGATCGATGTCTGGCACCGACGCCAGCGTCTCGTTCAGGAAGCGGCCGAGGAACAGCCGGTTCGCGACCGGGTCGATGTGCGACAGCCCGAGCAGGTAGCACACGATGGACGACACCGAGGACCCGCGGCCGCGCCCGGGGAGCAGGTTGCCCGTCGCCCGGCGCGAGCCGCGCCGCACGTCGGCCGCCACCTCGCGCGCCAGGTCGAACAGGTCGTGGTAGACCAGGAAAAATCCGCTGAGCCGGTGGTGCTCGATGAGCGTCAGCTCTTGCTCGAGCCGGCGCTCGGCCTCGCTGCGGTTCTCGGAGCCCTGGGCATAGCGCTGCTCGAGCCGTGACCGGCACAACTCGGCGAGCGCCCGGGGGGCGGGCGTCCGGTCGGCGCCCAGGAAGTCGGGGAAGCCGTAGCCCAGGTCTCGTGTGAGATCGAACGCGCGGCAGCGCTCGGCGATGATGCCCGCAGTGGCGACAGCATCGGGACAGTCACGGAACAGCATCGCGACCTCTTGGAGTGGTCGCAGGGAGAATTCGCTGTTCGGTCGCCGCGCGCCGTGCGCGCCGTCGAGCGTAGTGCGGTGGCGGGTGGCGACGAGCACATCGTGCAGCCGGTGACGCTCGCGGCTGTGATAATGCACGTCACCCGACGCCACGACGCCAAGTCGTGCGTCATGAGCGAGGTCGGTGAGGGCTCGCGTGAGCGCGAGATCGCCCCGTACGTAGTTCCGCTGCAGCTCGACGAAGAAATTCTCCCGCCCGAACACCGCGCGGCAGCGCTCGGCGCAGGCCCGCGCGGCGGCGCGCCCTTCTGTGCGCAGCAGCCGCGGCAGGAGGCCGTCGCGGCAGCCGGACAGGACGATCAGCCCCTCGTGGCGCGCTTCGAGCGCGGCGAACTCGAGCCGCGGGTCGCGGCGATCGGCGCGGCCGAGGTGGGCCTCGGTGATCAACCTGCATAGGTTCGCATATCCTTCAGGCGTCTCGGCGAGAATCGTCACGTGAGAACCGTCGAGCAGCGTCAGCTCCGCACCGGTGATCGCCTGGAGGCCGAGCGACTTCGCCTCCTGGGCGAACGCCATGGCGCCGTAGATGCCGTTGTGGTCGGTGAGCGCCAGCGCCGGGTAGCCCAGGTTCGCGGCCGTGAGCGCCAGCTGCTCGGGGAGGGAAGCGCCGTCGAGAAACGAGTATGCCGAATGACAGTGGAGTTCGATGTACATTGTGAAAGACGTGGGGGAGTGGGGAGTGGTACTCGACGGTGCATGCTCAAACAGCGCGTCGCTTGATCTGGCACTGGATGGAACCACTCCCTACTCCCCACGCAGTTACGGTTTCTGCATCCACCACTCTCCGGTGATTAGGTCCTCGAACAGAACCACGTGCTTCCCGCCTTCCAGGATCGCTTCGACGTAGCGTCGGCGGATCGGCGCGCGCCACCACTCATCGTCGATGCGCCAGATCTCGCCCACGGACTCGACAGCGCAGCGTTTCACCATCACCGGGAGCCCGGCAGCTCCGAGCTCCACCTCCACGCGCCGGGGCGTGTTGATTGCCCGGAGCCGGTCGGTTCTCATTCCGCAATCCGCAATCCGAAATCCGCAATCGAGTCACGGTTCATAGTCGATCAGCGCGTAGCGGCGTTCCGGAAGACGGGACCATGGCTGGACCTCGATGACGTGATGCAGCATGGGGCGTTTGAGCCGGAGCGTGATCTCCTGGACGGCGCTCCGCAGGGCGCGTCGTTGGCCGGCCCGCGCGGCGGCACCCGCGTCCCGGGCGAAGAGCTGCAGCTCGGCGGTGCCCGGGGCGAAGGCGGTGAACTCGACGACGAGCCGCTCCACGGCACCCGCGGGCGGCGCCTGCGCCAGGCGCGTCTTGAGCGGCGCGGCGATGTGGTCGCGGTCCGCGGAGGGGTCCTTGAGCGTGGCCTCGGCGAGCCACGAGGCGGCGCGCTCGAGCTCGGCCCGCGCGCGCACCGCCTGCACGCGCCACCCCGTGCGGCGCGGATGCCGCAGCGCGCGCTCGATCAACCGCTCGAGCGCGAGCACGAGCATCTCCCGGTCCGCCACCGGCGTGAAGAAGGTCAGGGAGACGCTGATCGGCTCGGGGAGCACGCGGCCGACGACCGGCTCCGCGGTCGCGCCCGCCGCGAGCCGCCACCAGCGGCGACCGGCGCGCCCGAACTGCGATACGATCGCCTCCTCGGGCAGCGCGGCGAGCTGCCCCAGCGTGCGGAGCCCGAGCTGCCGGAGCCGCCGGTGCGCGTCGGGATCGAGCGGCAGCACGGCAACGGGCTGCGCGGCGAGGAACTTCCCCTCCTCCCCCGGAGGGACGATGAGCGCGCCCCCGGGTTTGGCCCGGGTTGCTGCTACCCAAGCCACGAACTTCCCTTTGCCCCACCCCACACGGAACGCGGAACGGGGAACGCGGAACGCGGAACTGGAGCTGGAAGCTGGGTCGAATGTTCCGCGTTCCGCGTTCCGCATTCCGCGTTTGATCGCTTCGACGATCTGCTCCGGTCCCCCGTACAGCCCTTCCAAGCCGTCGGTCCCCACGTACGCGAGCCCCAGCTCCGCCGGCTCCACCACGGGGCTCACCCGGGCGAGCGCGGCCAGCAGCAGCGCGAATCGCTCGTCGTAGTGAACCGGATCGGGCTCGCACAACCGCAGTGCGGGACAGAGACCGATCGCCTGGCTCACCGTCATTCCCGGCCGCACCCCCGCTTGACGGGCGAGCGGCGAGACCTGCCACACCACCCGGCGGCTCGCGTCGGGGGCGAGCAGTGCGCTGGGCTGGGACGCGAGCTCGGACCGCCGCGCCTCTTCGCAGCGCAGCGCGAACAGCGGGATCCAGACGCAGACGGCCACACAGCTCGTCGGCGGGGGAGAGAGATACCGATCCATCCGGGTGTCCTAATGGGCCCCGAATATATCCCGAAGATAAGCCAGCTGCAAGGCTCGAGGCGAATGTTATAAGTATCTGATTTACAGATCGTTACGTCACACCTGTCACAGCCATGAGCAAACGTATAAGATGACCCCGATGGATCAGTACCAGCCGTCGCTCTTCGCGGAGACGCTGCCCGCGCCGCGGCCCGAGTTGGTCGAGCTGGCGGGGCGGCTGCCGCCGAGCGTGCGCTTCGGAACCTCGACGTGGACCTACGACGGGTGGGCGGGGGACGTCTATCATCGCCGGTACCGGGGTGCGCAGCCCGCCAGGCGGCTGGAGGAGTACGTGCGCTACCCGCTGTTCCGCACGGTGGGGATCGACAGCGCGTTCTACGAGCCCCCCTCCGAGGAGGCGCTGGCGGCCTACGCGCGGGCGCTGCCGCCCGGGTTTCCCTGTGTCAGCAAGGTGTGGGACCGGATCACGGCCAAGCGACTCAATCTCGAGGGGCGGTGGGGCCCGCTCGCCGGGCAACGGAATCCCGACTTCCTGAACGCGGACGTCTTCAAGGACGCCGTGCTCGGCCCCTACGAGCGCGCGTTCGGCGATCACGCCGGGGCGTTCGTGTTCGAGTTTCAGGCGATGCGCGGCAAGGATCTCCCCGATCCGCTCGAGTGGGCCGATCAGCTCGATCGCTTCTGCGAGCAGTTGCCCGCGGGGCCCCGCTACGCCGTCGAGCTGCGCAACCCGGAGCTGCTCACGGACATCCACGGCGAGGTGCTGAAGCGGCACGCGGTGGCGCACGTCTTCAACTCCTGGACCGACGTGCCGGCGATCGGGGCGCAGCTCGCGCTCGGGTGGACGTTCACCGCGCCCTTCACCGTGGCGCGGGCCCTGCTCAAGCCGGGTCGGGCGTACAGCGACGCGGTCAAGCTGTTCGAGCCCTACGACCGGCTGCGGGAGCCGTTGCCGGAGTTGCGCCGCGATCTGGTGCGGCTCATCGACGAGACCGTGCGCCGCCGGACGGAGGCGCTCATCCTCGTCAACAACCGCGCCGAGGGCTACGCGCCGGGGACGATCCGCGCGCTGGCGGAGCTGTGGGAGGAAGGGGAGGAGGGAAGGGGGAAGGGAGAGGGATGAAGCAGACCGTTCCGTCCCTCCCCATCCCCCTGCTGCGTGACGCGGTGGCGCGGCAGGCGGCGCGCGTCTCGTTGCGACGCGCCGCCCGCGAAGTCGGCGTCTCTCCGAACGGGTTGCGCAACTTCCTGAACGGCGCGGCGCCCCGCAGCACGACGCGCGCCAAGCTCGAGCGCTGGCTCGCGGCGAGGAGCGGGCCGTTGCGGCCGCCGACGGTGGGCCGGCTGGTGCGCCTGCTCAACGAGCTGGCCGGCGATCTCGCGCCCGAGCAGGCCGCGGCCCTGGGACGCGACATCGCCCGCCTCCTGGCCGTGGCGTACGAGCAGCGGCGCGTCTCGCCGCCCAGGTGGGTCCAGGAGCTGGCCAAGCAGTCCCGCCGCCGCGCCGCCTCCGGGCCCGACGTCGCCTGATCGGGCCCCTTGCTGGCAACCGCATTCGGCGCTATTGCTAGTGCTGAGATGGTGCAGGTCGTGCAGGTCCGCGTGCGCCCGCCACGTGGTTACATGGATCACGTCCCCTCGCAGCCGACATTCGACATGCTCACCGTTCTCGTGGTGGACGACGACCGCGAGCTGCGGGAGAGCCTGTGCGCTTTCTTGCGGCAGCGTGGCTGCTCGGTCACGGCCGCGGCGGGTGGCGTCGAAGGGCTGCAGGCGGTCATCCTCGACACCTTCGACGTGGTGGTCACCGACACGCAGCTGCACGGTAGCGAGTGGTTCTGGCGCCAAGCGACCACCCTGCGCCCGGGACTGCGCGGCCGCTTCATCTTCTGCACGGCCGAGCAGCTCTCGCTCGGCGTGGACGGCCCCACCGACTCCGAGCGCTTCATTCTCAAGCCGATCCGCTCCGACACGCTGTGGCAGGAGGTCCAGGCGATCGGGGTGCGCGGGCGGACTCCCTCATAGGCCGAGCTCGCGCTGCGCCGGCTCCCGGCGGGGCCGGTAGCGGTCCCGCATCCCGTCGTTCACCGGAAAGCCGAATCGCTGCTGGAGGCGTTTGATGCGCCGCGTCAGCGCTGCGGCGTAGGTGCGCGGCGCGGCGCTCTGCCGCGCGTACGCGCGCCGGTAGCGCGCGGCGAGTTCCGGGAAATGCTGCTCCAGCACCGGGAGGAAGCGGTCGCGGATGGCGGGGTACAGGCGGAGCGGCCCCGCGTGGAGGAACCGGGCCCCAGCCTCGCGCGCCGCGCCGAACAGCGCCTCCAGACGCGGCAGGTCGTCCGTGACGCCCGGCAGCACCGGCGCCACGATGAGCCCCGCGTTGAGTCCCGCGGCGGTCAGGCGGCGCAGCGCCCGCAGCCGCACCGTGGGCAGCGGCGTGCGCACCTCGACCCTCCGGATCAGCGCCGCGTCGACCGTGATGAGCGAAACGTAAATCTCGAGGTCGTTCCGGTCTTGCACGCGCTGCAGCACGTCGATGTCGCGGGCGACGAGCGGGCTCTTCGTGATCAGCCCGACCGACAGCTCCTCGCAGCGCGCCAACCGCTCGAGCACCTGGCGCGTCAGCCGGAAGCGCCGTTCGGCGGGCTGATACGGGTCCGTCGCGGTGCCGATGACGATCGTGTCGGACGGTCGGCCAGTCGGACCAGCGGACCGAAAGAAGCGCTGCAGGTCGCGCTCGAGGGCCGCGAGGATCTGCTCCTTGACAAAGATCCGCTGCTCGAACGCCTCCCAGCCGTGCGGCCCCCGGAACTCGCGCAACTGGTCGTCGCTCAGCTTCCCCGCGTCGTGAGCTCGCTCGACGACGTAGCGATGGGCGTAGCGGGCGTAACAGTAGCTGCACCCGAACTCACAGCCGACGTAGGGATTGAGCGACCAGAAATCCATCCCGGTCTGCGTGGGGGAGTTGAGGATCGAGCGCGTGCCGAGCGCCACGAACTTCGTGCCGCGCAGCCGCTCGTCGAGAACCGGGAGGGCGTTCGTCACCCGCAGCTCGACCAGCCGCACTCGCGGCACATGAGGCACCCCGACTGGTGGAGCAGCGGGACTCCGCAGTCGGGGCAGGGCCGGGACGTGGGCAGCCCTAAAGGACTCCCTGACGGTCGCCCTAACGGACTCCCTGACGGGGTGCGGGAAGGATCCGGAACAGGCAAGATTGGTTGCATGGTGGGCGGCCCGGGCGTTAACCCGAATATATCCCGAAGCCGGCTCACGGCAAGGATCGCTGCCAGTTACCATAATGCAATGTCGAACAAGCGGATAGCATTCCAGGGGGAGCCCGGCGCCTACAGCGAGGAGGCGCTCTATCTGCTGCACCCCGATGCCACGTCCCAGCCGCAGCGGGAGTTTCGCGACGTCGTGGACGCGGTGCTGGGCGGGCGGGCGGACTACGGACTCCTGCCGATCGAGAACTCGTTGGTCGGTTCCGTGGCCACGAACTTCGACCTGATCGCGGAGTCGGGGCTCGTGGTGGTGGCCGAGGTGGTGAGCGCCGTGCATCACTGCCTCCTGGCGCTGCCCGGTGCAGCGCCCGGTAGGCTGCGCCGGGTCATCTCACATCCCGTGGCCCTGGCGCAGTGCGAGCGGTTTCTGCGGGGACTCGTGGGCGTGGAGGTAGTGGCGTTCTACGACACCGCTGGGGCGGCGGCCGAGGTGGCGCGGTGCCGCGATCCGGCGCTCGGCGCCGTCGCTGGCGCGCTGGCGGGGCGGCGCTACGGGCTCGCGGTCGCGGCCGAGCGGATCGAGGACGAGCCGCACAACCAGACCCGGTTTCTGCTCGTGGCGCGGGAGCCGGTGTCGCCCGCGCCGGGCGTGGCCGCGAAGACCACGCTGCGCTTGAAGCTGCCGCACCGTCCGGGGACGCTGGCGCGCGCGCTCGCCCCGTTCGCGGACGCGGGGCTCAACCTCACCAAGCTCGAGAGCCGGCCCGACCGCGCGACGCCGTGGCAGTATCTCTTCTATCTGGACGTGGAGGCGCGCGCCGCCGAGCCCGCGATGCGGGACGTGCGCGCGGCGCTGGAGCGGCAGGGGGCGGAGGTGAAGCTGTTGGGCGAATATCCGCGGTTTACGGGGGCCTCCGCTACCTGATGTATTTCAGGTCGGCGTTCGTGTCGTCGAAGTAGCTCACGTGCACGCCGCCGCTCGCATCCACGGCGAGCGAGGTGTAGTCCTCCCCCCCGAGATTCCCCGTGTGGTCGAGGGCAGTGGTCTGCCAGCTGCCAGGACTCGTGCAGTCGGCGGCGCAGGTGGCGTACTTGAGGTCGCCGTTCGTGAAGTCTGCGTAGCTCACGTGTACTCGGCCGCT
>Ga0209377_1002862_pt1 | contig 11193 bp, 8 predicted proteins | sample GraSoiAngelo_141_FD_185898 | JGI IMG/M metagenome (GOLD analysis project Ga0209377, IMG submission 185898) | Grasslands soil microbial communities from the Angelo Coastal Reserve, California, USA - 14_0929_12_40cm (SPAdes) (version 2) | ecosystem: Environmental > Terrestrial > Soil > Grasslands ...
CGAGTTCGACACCATGCACGCTGTCCTCGCGCGGCGCAATCTACTGCCCGCGCCCGGCTGAGGCGTCCGGACTCTGCGTATAGATCAGCCGGTGGCTCATACCGGCGACGCAATCTCGTGGCCTGCCTTGGCAATCTCGCGGACTATCTCGGGATGCTTGCGTGCCACCCGGCCGAGCACGAAGAAGGTTCCCTGAACGCCCCGTAAGGACGAGTCTTCCGGTGCTCGAAGCGAAGCGCTTGCGAGGTTCCGGTCTCTCGCCCGTCACGTCCCCGCGCTGAAGCACAGTGCGGCCAGCGGTTCTTTGGAGACTTTTCGCACAAACGCGCGAAGGCGGGCCGAAAAATCGTTCTTATTCCATAACATGGTCATATGCCATCGGCATACCATCGATCGCGACGAAATTCTCGCAGACCGGCCGGCGTTCGCCGTTCCGGCTGCCAAGTGAGATTCCCATGACACGCTTGAACAGCCTGCTGCTCCTTGTCGTAACCACCGCGGTGCTTGCCGCCTGCGGCGGTGGCTCGAGCAATGCGCCCAGCTGGTCGAACTCGACGCCGCCGAGCGACACGACCCCACCCTCTTCGCCGACTGGTCTTGCCGCTACGGCGGTGGGTCCGACCTGGGCGAGCCTGGCGTGGAACCCCTCGACCGACACCCTGGGCGTGACTGCTTACATCGTCCGCCGCAATGGCACTCAGGTGGCGACGCCCGCCACGACGAGTTTTGTCGATTCGGGTTTGTCTGCCGGAACCACCTACACCTATGCCGTCGCGGCTGAAGACGTAGCCGGCAACGTCTCCCCCAATTCGACGAGCGTCAGCGTCACCACCGCAAGCGCCGCTGACACGACGCCCCCCACTACGCCCACCGGTCTCACCGGTGCGGCAGTCGGTTCGACCGGGGCTAACTTGTCATGGAGCGCTTCGACCGACAACGTCGCAGTGACCGGCTATATCGTGCGCCGCAACGGCACTCAAGTGGCGACGCCCGCCACGACGAGCTTTGCGGACACGGGCCTGTCTCCGGCGACAACCTACAGCTATACGGTTGCCGCTCGCGACGCAGCCGGCAACGTCTCCCCCAATTCGACGAGTGTCAGCGTCACCACCGCAAGCGCCGCTGACACCACACCGCCCTCCCAGCCCACCGGGCTCAAATCTACGGCAGTCGGTTCGACCGGCGCCAACCTGTCGTGGAACGCGTCAACGGACAACGTCGGGGTGACCGGCTATATCGTGCGCCGCAACGGCACTCAAGTGGCGACGCCCGCCACGACGAGCTTTGCCGACACGGGCCTGTCTCCGGCGACAACCTACGGCTATACGGTTGCCGCCCGCGACGCAGCCGGCAACGTCTCCCCCAATTCGACGAGCCTCAGCATCACGACCTTAGGTGTGGCCGGGCCGGCTCCGGTGGTTCAACAGGTAACGGGTGCGTTTGCACACAAGGGTGCGGTGACGATTGCCGGGTTGGCGTTCGGCGCAAAAGCCCAGGCAGCTCCACTGGTTTGGGACGACGCCTCGGGTACGAACGTCTTGGCTAAATGGAGCGGCTTTTGGCCGGACGGCGCCCCCACGCCGAGCAGCAATATGCAATACATGACGGCGCCCATTCTGGCAGTGAACCCGCCCCACAACCGGGTCGGGAGATATCTCACCGGCGCTCATGAATCCTCGGGGAATTTTCATACAGGCCAGGACGTCGCGGTGTGGAAGGACTTCAACAAGGTCGAGGGGGGCTATCTCTATCTGAGCTACTACTCCTTCGTCAACCCGGGCTGGGTGTTCACCGGGGGCATGACGCCGCAAGACGGCAACTTCAAGACCTTCGGCTACAGCGTGCAGGGGTCGATTTACGAGCTGCCCAACAATTGGTACGAGGCGCAGTGGGATGGCGGTGGCCTCGGGCTCTGGTCGCAGACGGCGACCAACTACGAGACGATCATCAACGACGACAGCAGCCAGCTCAATGGCGGAGTGTTTTGGGGACACATGATCAACCCCCTCGGAGGGGCGTGGGTCAAGAGGGAAATACTCATCAAGACTTCAAGTACCAATGGAGGAGCCATCACAATCACCGAAAACAACGGCACTCCCAGCGTGACTTACACGGGCATTACCGATCCTTACCCGGGTACCGCCCGCTCGGCGGGTCCGGGAGGCTTCGCGCGCTCGTGCAACAGCGTGCTCAACCGGCGCTACTTCGCCGATCTATACATGGATACCACGCCGCAGCGGGTGGTTTTAGCCAATAACGTCGTCTATGCCGCCGCCACCATCACCGAGCTGCAGATTCCCACCAGCTGGAGCGACACTTCCATCGGCATCACGGTGAATCTCGGCAGCTTCTCCACCGGGCAGACGGCTTACCTGTTCGTGTTCGATTCCACCGGCACACCCAGCGCTTCGGGCTTTCCCGTCACCGTGCAGTAGAAAGCCCGGTTCGCCTCAGCCGGGCGCGGGCAGTAGATTGCGCCGCGCGAGGACAGCGTGCATGGTGTCGAACTCGAAATCGTCGAGCAGATGGCCGAGCCGCTGCACGCAGCGGTCAAGGTTGAGGTAATGCCGAAAACGCGATACGGCACTCGCAGCGCTTATCCGTGGCTGGGCAGGATCGACCTCCCAGGGATGGACGTAGAAGACGAATTCCTGCTGCTGCCGGTTCAGCCGGCGTAACGCCCAGCGCGTGAATCGGTATGGGAAGAGCCGGAAGTATCCGCCGCCCGCGACCGGAATTTTGAATCGGCCGCAGCGCAGTACCGAAATCGGGAATTCCACCAGCTGGCCGCCTCCGGGCGTCGTCAGGACATGCGGCCTAGGCTCGGCCTCGGGGATCCCATAACGGTCATGCCGCATGGGAAAGATGCTCGAATCATATTTGAAGCCTTCCTCGCAGAGGATGTCGAGCGCCCAGAGCGAGCGACGGGTAATCGAGTACGTTGCCGCACGGTAACCCAGCACCGGTTTCTGGCACAGATCCTCGAGCAGCGCCTTAGCGTCCCGGGTTTCGCTCTTGAACTCCGCCGGCGTCTGCGTGTAGATCAGCCGGTGGCTCATTCCGTGCGAGGCAACCTCATGGCCTGCCGCGGCAATCTCGCGCACGATCTCAGGACGCTGGCGCGCTACCCAGCCGAGCACGAAGAAGGTTCCCCGAACCGCGCGCCGTGCGAGCATTTCAAGGAGCGTCCCTGTGCTCTCGCCCACGCGCGGGCGAAACGCGTCCCACGACCCGCGGTCAATGACCTGCGCGAATCCCTCGACCTGGAAATAGTCCTCGACGTCGACCGTGAATGCGTTCTTCATCTACCTTGATGACCGGCGCCGTCAGCCGTCCTTCCGCCGGCGTTCTCTTTGCCGCCCCGATTCGGTCTGCGCATCGACTTCCCGGCGCTCGAACAGGTTTCGAAGATGTGCCTCGATTGCCGCCAGACTCATTCTGATGGACGCGAGCATCGGCGGGAGGCCCTCGAGCTTGCCGACCTGCTCTGCAATCGTCGCCAGCGACCGCGACTGTTCGCTCAGGACGTCGTGCCGCCCGCTATCAAAGGGGCGTACGGCCGCTTTCTGGCGACGCTGGTCAACGCGTTCGGAGTGGAGCGGCCATTGAAGTTCGCCCGCGGCTGCCTCGACCACCTTCCCTGTGATTCTCGGGAGGTCGTCGGCATAAGCGAAGGTCAGTGCCGCATCGCACAGGGTATTGATCAGGCGCGGGGTACCCCCGGCGTACTTGTAGATGACGGGAAACGCATCCACCAGGAACAGGGCACGGTCCCCCGCCCCGGCAATGCTCAGCCTAAAGAGAATATATTGACACACCTCCTGCTCGCTCAGGGGGGGAATGTTGTAGCGCAGCTTGACGCGCTGAATCAACTGCTCCATGTCCGGATGGTCAAGGATCTCGTTGAGCTGGGGCTGCCCGACGAGAATCACGTGGAGGATCTTTTCCTTGCGCGTTTCCAGCCCTGCGAGCATGCGTATTTCCTCGAGCACTTTCGTGCTGAGATTGTGCGCGTCATCGACGATCAGCACGATTTGTTTGCCCTGCACGAACTGCTCCAACAGGAAAGTGTTGAGCATGTCGAGCAGCTCCACTTTCTTCGCATCGAACGGATTGAGTCCGAAATCCACGAGCATCGCTTGCAGAAACTCGACTTCGTCAAGCTGCGTCTGGAATATCTTCGCCACGACCACGTTCTCGTCGAGTTGCGACAGGAGCTTCTCAATAAGCGTGGTCTTGCCGCAGCCGATTTCTCCCGTGATCACCACGAAGCCTTCGCGATTCCACACGCTGTAATCCATGTAAGCCTTGGCGCGGGTGTGAGCCTCGCTCATGAAGAGAAACCCGATGTCCGGCGTGAGTTGGAACGGCTGTGCCTTCAGGCCGAAATGCTTGAGATACATGGTGGCTACCGTCTGTATGGGCTGTAGAGCGGCCCGGTACTATAGCCCAAAAGCAGCGTGACACGGTTGTCCACGTAACCCTGCGGGGAAACATCGGGGGGAAGTTCGCTGTCGCGTTCCAAGCGTCTGCCCTCCGCCGAAACGGACAGGTTGGGCGTAAGTCTGTAGGTCACACCCAAGGCGACGGTGCGGTACGTGTCCCGTTCGCTGAAATTCGAACCGAGAATCGGATCCGGGATTGGGCGCTTCAGATTCGGGAATGTTCGCTTCAGATAATCCGCATCGGCGTAGATTCGCAGCGTGTCGGATGGGATCCAGCTCAGGGCCAGTCTCCCTCCGGCTTCGTTGTAATCCTGGTTCAGAGTGACGTAGTCGACGCGGCGCGCGTAACCCTGGAGACTGGACTCGATGCGGCCGCTCCTCATCACGTAGGTGAGCTCGCCGCGCTGGCTACGATATAAGTCTGTCGTGGCCACGTTCGACCCTCCGAGCGGTGCTACGGCCGCTGCCTCCGTTGGAATCACTGGCATCATCCTCGTAGTCGTCTCGTAGGCTAACCCACGGATGAGATCGGTCGCGGAATCCGAGATCTGGTCCGAAAGCAACAGTCGCACCGCCGACCCGGAAGTGAGTCCATACAGCGCTGAAACGCGGGCGAGTCGTCCACTCGTTTCTTCCCCGCCGTATCGCCGGATATGTGTAGTGCCACCCTCGACAATCAGACTGTTCAGCACCGAAACCCTCTTATAAAGCAAGAACTGATCCTGCCGGAGAAAATTCGTGTAGAGGGACGGGGGATCGAAATTTACGCGTGTTGCTACATAGTTCAGGGAAAGCGAATCCAGTTCCGAAAACTTGTACAACCAACCCCCATACCCCGAGTAGCGCTGGTTATCTCCGGGGCCCTCGACGTCGTATCGGCCGTATCGAGCGCCGAGTATGGGCGCGTTCGTGGGGTTAGCTCGAAAAGTTAGTTGCGGCCCGGTGCTCAGGGAATTGGTTTTCACGCGGTTGGTCGGTGTATCCGGCACCGAAAGGGAGAGGAGGGACTCCCTTGCAACATCCTCCACCGTCCAGGTCAGCAGCTGCGGCACCATCGACCACACCGCCACCCCGTTCAGGAAAGGGAGCGTTTCGTCCTGGTAGGTGTTGCGGACATACATGCGCCTTTCCACCTGCGCAACAAAGTCCGCGCTGAGATCAGCGGTGCGTTCTGTGTAGCCGATGCCGCCGAATAGCGATTGCGTCCATTCGGCACGCGGATCCGTGGGGCTTAGCGTGATGTTGCTGTCGTGGCCGAGCGCAAACCCCGTCCCGTAGTCGACTTGTCCGGCCAGCGCCGGAGCACAGTCTGTGCCGGTCCAAGAAAATACGGCAACGCAGCAGAGCCCCAACCAGCGGATGTTTGTGCGACCGGCATCGCTCGGCCCAGAATCCCCGCGGGCCGCCGACGCCAGCGCTGGAACCCGTGGCCGCGGGCACGGTTTCCGGCCGCTGGAGGCATGCGGATCAGGGAATCCAGGGAATGCGCGGTTCGTCGTTGAAGACAATGCCAAGCAGCTTCTTGTTACTGATTGTGTTCAGGCCGCTCTCGATCTGCGCGTTTGTGGCCCGTCCGTGGCGCGCAACGACGAGCACGTAGTCGGACAGTTCGGAGAGGATCCGGGCATCGGCGATATCCGACATCGGGGGACCGTCGAGGAAGACGAAGCGCTCGCGGTAGCGCTCGCGCAAGGAATCGATCAGGCGCCGCATTTTCATGGATACGAAATACTCCGCCGGAGTCTCGCGCAATCCACCGGTCGCAATCGCGCGAAAGCGTTCGATGCCCACCGGGTGAATGATCTTGGATACGTCCATCTCCGGATTTTCAAAGTAATCCGCCAGTCCGGGCAGCGACGGGTCGGGAAGGAGTCGATGAACACTCGGATTTCCGAGATTGCAATCGACGAGCAAGGCCGTCTTCGCGGAATCGAAGGCAAACGCAGCCCCGAGGTTGCGTGCGATGAAACTACCGCCGTTCCCTTTGCTCACGGAGGCAACGAGAATGACGGCGTTTTCTCCCTGGCTCTGTTGAACGATCTTGGTTCGCAGCTCGCGGAACACCTGGACCGCGGGCTCGTCGGTATGTTCGGGATGGATGATGCCTCGCTCCCAGAGCTCGTCTGCGCTCAGCAGCTTGCCTTCGTTCTCGGCCATGCGAGAGGTGGTCTCGGGAGGCTCGATTTGCTGCCCCAGGAGGGCCGTCCAAGGCGCGGCCCTTCCTCCCGCAGCCGCGGCAGGTACCAGCTGCAGATTCCCGCGTTCGTCTCCGGCTCTTTTCAGCGCCTTCTCGATCTTGCTCATGTCACAGCACTCCCACCAAACGCCCTACGGAAAGCGTCACCGAAAGGGCAAGTGTGGCGGTGACAATCAGCGCCAGTGTCGTCAGTTCCTTACGCAAACCTAACAGCTCCCCCGGACTCCACAAGTGCGGCACGATTGCCGCCACCGGCACCTTGTGTCTCTCGGATATGGCGCTCGCGAGACGCACGCGCGGATCGAATTGCAGCCTGGCGAAAAGGAGTCCGAGGGGAATCAGAACTCCGAGCACGAAACCCCCGAGCACGAATTGCCAGAATCGCGGCGCATTAGGGGACGGCGACGATCTGGCCGGTTCCAGAATTTTGAAATTCGATCCTTGCCGATCGCTGTCCATGCTTACTGAAACTCGCGCCCTCTCCCGTCTGCGCAGGAGATCCTGATAAATCTCCCGGTTGATTTGATCGTCGCGCGTGAGCTCGACCAAGCGTGCATCCCCGCTGTGCAGGCTCTTGCCCCGGTTGACCTCCTCCTGTAACAGCCGCTGCGCATCTGCAATGCGCGCTTTTAATGCATCGATCGAAAGCTGGTTCTGTAACAGCTCGCGGCGCAGCTGCTGGTAGACGGGATTGTTCACGACCGTTTCATCCGGCTCCATGCGCTCGGACGGCTTGGCTTTCTCGCGGCGCTCACGCTGGGCGCTGGCTTCAGCCCTGAGATCCTGAATCTGGTTCTTGAGTTGCACGACGTCCGGATGGGTATCGTAAAAGCTCAACCGCAGCGTATCGAGCTTCGCCTGCAATTCGGCGATGCGTGCCCGGAACTGTCCTTCACGAGTAGCCAAGACTGTAACCTCGGCTTCGCCGTTCACCTGCCGCTCGAGCGACGCACGCTTCATCTCGGCCTCGCGCAGCTCCAAGGTCGTGTTCTCGATGCGTGTATTGAGCGCGATCAACCGCGCACTCAGTTCAATGTCGCTGCCGGGGCGCGCGTCCAGACTCGAAGAACGCAACTGCCTGAGCTCTTCTTCGGTAGACATCAGCTTGCGTTGGTATTCCTGAGCCTGCTTGTCGATGAAATCGAATGCCGACCGTGTCTCCGATTCTTTTTCGGCGACCATTTCTTGGATGAACAGCTCGGCGAAGGCTTTCGTCACGAGCAACGTCCGATCCTGATCGCTATCGCGGTAATCGATCTTGATGACATCCCTCCCGACAGGGGTGATCGTCGTCCGCGCCTTGATTTGTTCGATGAGTGCCTCCCGCTCCAAAGCTGGGCGGTTGGCCAACCACCCACCGCGTTCAAGAACCTGATTCATGACTCTGCCCCCGAGGATCACCTCGCGAGCGTTTCTGTTGCGGTCCGCCATTTCAGTAGGCACGGCGGCACCCTTCATCAGGGGCTCGATGATGTTCTTTTCGTCCACGATGATGCTGGTCGACGCCACATAGCTCTTCGGCCACAGCAGCCCTGCGGCCAGCATCGCGATGTTGACAATCACGAATAACCCCACAAACAGTCGGCGTGAGTGAAAGGACTCGTTGATGAGGGCATGGACTATCTGTTCTGGATACATTTGCATGGCGTGAGCTTCTTCGTCGACGGGTGACGCGGGTCTAGAACTCGAGCCGACCATTCTTGAGAATGTCACCAAGGTCGATCTCGAATACTTCCGTCTTGTCCTTGACCTTGCGGTACAGTTTACTGCGATTAGGCGAGGCGAAGTCATTGACTCCGCCGGCCTCCAGTACGGCGTCGAGCACGGTCATTCCCTGGCGGTGAGGTATCGAGCGCGGGGTGCGCACCGCCCCGGTCACACGCACGCGCGACAGGAACTCGTGGGAGCGTAATTCCGTGAGGATCACGGCGACATTGGGATCGCGAATGTACTCGGACAGCCGCTTCTTTATGATTTCAGCGACCTCGCTGGGCGTGCGGCCACCTGCCTCGACATCACCAATGATCGGCACTGAGATTTTTCCGTCCGGTCGCACCGGTGCGGTCACCGATAACTCCGGATTGCGCCATACCGTGATCTGCACCCGATCGTCTACGCCGATACGATAACTCCCCTCGAAACTGGCGAACCGTTGAGCCGTGTCATCAGCGGGCTCCGGGACCCGGGGCATATCCTCGCAACCGGCCAGGATAAATGTCGCGACAAGCGCACCAGCCCAGCACCACTGTTTCATCTCAGCGCTCCGTGGGATCCTGTTGTCTCGGTCCGATATTCATCGCCTGCCTCGGCAGGTCGACGACGAGGCAATGGTATCTGCCACGGTGACGTGACGTTAACACCTAGCGCGCGCCCCGGCCAAACAAGACAACCTGCGCAGTTTGAAAGAGAATGACCAGATCCAAGAACAGGGAGCGGTTCTTCACGTAGTAAAGATCGAATTGCAGCTTATGCGCGGCATCGTCCACCGACGCTCCGTAGGGGTAGCGAACCTGCGCCCAACCCGTGATACCCGGCTTCACGGAGTGCCTGCTCGTATAGAACGGCACTCTCCGGCTGAGGTCGTGCACGAACGGCGGACGTTCCGGACGCGGGCCAACGAAGCTCATGTCACCGCGCATGACATTGATGAGCTGCGGCAACTCATCGACGCGCGTCAACCTGAGGAGTTTTCCCACGCGCGTAATGCGATCGTCGTTCTTTTTCGCCCATCGCGCGACCCCGTCTTTCTCGGCGTCGGTGCGCATACTGCGAAACTTGAGGATTTCGAACACCTGTCCCGACTCGCCGACTCGTTTCTGCCGGTATAGAATCGGCCGGCCGCTCTCGAGCCAGATAGCCAACGCCGCACCCAGCATGATCGGCAGAGTGGCGACCAACATCGCACCGCATACGCACATATCGAATGCCCGCTTCAAGACCTTCTGAAGACCGGTCTTGGAAAATCCCTCGGAAAAGACCATCCAGCTCGCGCTCAATGAATTTAGCTGAACATAACCGGTCTCCCGTTCGAAGAAGGTCAGCAAATCCACAATGCCGATTCCCTCAAGCTTGCACTCGAGAAGCTTGGCCATGGGAAAGTGTCCGTTGCGCCTGTCCCTCACTCCCACCACGATCTCGTCGATTCGGTGCTGCGCGACGAGAGAGCGCAAGGCATTGCAGTCGCCAAGCAACTTGGACTTGTCTCGCCCGGGCTGCTCGTCACCGCACAATACGAAGCCAACCAAATGAAATCCTGCGCGTGAACCGAGCCTGCTCAACAGCGCTTCAACCTCGGCCGCGCGGGATCCGCTCCCGAGCACGAGAACACGGCGCTTTAAGGTTTCGCCGTCGACAATCCCGAAGAACACAACCCGTGCCAGCACCGTCAGTATGAACGAAAATAGAAAGCTCAAGGCCATGATGCCGCGCCCCAGGAAGCTCACCGGTATGACGTAGAAGATGATCACCATCACCAAGGCCCCGGCGGGGTAGCTCGCAAGGAACCGCACCTGGTACTCGCGGTCATTCTTTTGCAACGCCGAACCGTACAGGCCGAAGGCGGTCATAACGCCCAACATCACAAGCGCATACGACAGGGCCCGAGGCAGCAGCCATCCGTAGTCCCCGCTGGGGGAATAGATTACGAAATGGATGTCCAGGTAGCGCAAGGTCCCGGCAAGATAGACCGCGCCCACGTGGATCGCCGCCTCCACCAGCATGAGCAGCACCAGCGGCAGCGACACGTAATGGCCGAAAATGCGGACGCTCACCACGCCTCCCATCTATTTACTGCTTTACTTGCTTTTGCCAGCAACATACCCGCCCGTGCCGAAACGTCTTATGACCGACCCTATAGTCCGTTTGGATCGGTTCTTGTGCCCTTCTACCGGCTTAACGGGGGGTGTCTATCCTAGGCGATCCAGTGTTTCTCCGCAACCGATCGCGCCTCGGCCAGAAGGTTGCGGCCATTCGGGCGCGGCGCCAATACTGTGCTCCCTCGACAGCAAACATGCGAACGTATACTCCAATGCCAAGCGCAGGGATCATGCCAAGTTCGATTGTTGGATGTCCATAATAATGGTCAGGCGCGTGAGCGCGATGTGCGGCAGCGCACATACGAATATTTTTTCTCTAATATTCAATGAGTTCTGAGAGTTTCGAGGACGTCTGGCACAGTGGTCGGGCGGCGAAGCGGATAGGGTGCGCGGGCCGAATTCGCAGACCCCGCCTCGCCCGCCTGGGTTCGTTGTCGTCTCTTCGGCAATGAGGGGAAAAGCCAACGGCCTGACGTCCCGGTAACTCCCCGGCCGAACCCGGCAACGGGCTGAGGGGACGGCTGGCGGAGAGGGTGTCCGCGGTTACTCTAGCTAAAACGATGAGACAAAAAGAAACTTTCTTGCTAGGACTCTGTACCCACATCGCTACCCACACTCGACATTGGGAAGGTCAGGGATGCCGCCCTTCGGCCAATAGCTGCCGTTCGGTCGATCATCAAAAGCAATTGAAGAGTTGGCGTAGCCGGCGTGGACCGGCCCGTTGCCGCGGGCTGGG
>Ga0209377_1002864_pt1 | contig 11190 bp, 10 predicted proteins | sample GraSoiAngelo_141_FD_185898 | JGI IMG/M metagenome (GOLD analysis project Ga0209377, IMG submission 185898) | Grasslands soil microbial communities from the Angelo Coastal Reserve, California, USA - 14_0929_12_40cm (SPAdes) (version 2) | ecosystem: Environmental > Terrestrial > Soil > Grasslands ...
TCCCACCGAGGAGGAGAAATTGTCGGCAGGTTTGACGAAGACGCTGACAACCGGAGAATTGGGAATCGTCGATGTGCCGAGCCATGACCATCTCACAACCGAGAGTTTGGAGGCTGTCAAAGATGAACGTCAGGTAGAGAGTACCATGAAACAGTATGTCTCGGATCGTTACGAGAAGAGAGTGAAATTGGTCGGAGTAAGAACGACGAGAGAAGCGACCATTAAGCCATCAGCCCGAGACATTCATTTCGCGAATACACGACTTGTCCGCCATCCAGTCTGGACCGCCATATTCGGAGTGGATGGGACAGAGGAGTCGTTTCGAAAAATCGTTTCGGGAACCGATGGAACGATTCTCGGAATTGAGTACCCAATGTGCTCGGCCACGCTACACAAGATACTGTCGGGAAGTGTCAGTGCAACAGTATGTGGACATGCGGCCTGCTCGGAGCATTTGCGCGCATGCCTATCATGTATGAAGCACTATTGTGGAACTTGTCGACCCGATCTTTCATGTGGGCATGTGGCGTGTGTCGAACATACCGCGAAATGTTCGCTCGGGACTGAAGAGATTTGCATGAAATGTGGATTGAATTCTTGCGGTCATTATGCGTGCCAGTTGCACAGACGCGACTGTGAACATTGCGGCAGGACAATTTGCTTAAAGTGCACCGTCGAAAAAGGAATCCTGCGCAAGAGGTACGCTTGTAGCGAAGAGTGCGCCAGCTTCCTCTAAATGCGGGCCAATGTCACTCTTCAGTGGCTTGTATTTTCACTTGGTAAATCTCACCGTCTGATTTCATTACAGTGACGGTGACCATCTTGCGCTCGAATTCCACCTTGAGGATTCTACTGACCGGCAATATGCTCTTTGTTTCTTTTAGTATGCTAGGTTGTTCTTGTTTGGCCTTGACCTCAGGCTTTGTATACTTCTCTAGTATTTTCTTGATGTCGTCATAGAGAGTGAGAACCTCTTCGTTCTCGGTGTCCAGGTCTCTAGGCTCTTCCTCGGTCGATAACCCTGATAGCACCACTTATACCCAGGAGATAGTAGGGCAATTGGCAGGCGTTACCGGAGCTTCGCTCGTGAAGTGACTCATGCCCGGTGGCTATTAGAGGGTAGCAACAGCACAATCTACTCTTTCTACGGGTAATAATTCCCAGTCCTCATGAGGCATTGTTCAATTGTGTTGAGCTATTACGGAAGGCTCTGTCCCAGAGGGAAGGTGAAATTCGAGAATGGGAACTTGGTCGTCCTCAATGAGACTATTAGTATTGATTGCAGGTGTTGTCGTGGCTCTGCAAGCCGCACACGTCCTTTCTATTTCAATCGCGTTCCATACCATCACTCAGGACTTCAAGAACTCACGTAGCGTTGCTGGAATCGCAGTGGGCATCGGTGTATCCATGCTAGCTGCAGTGCCGGGCAGAAAAAACAGAGGGGTCGAACGAAGGCATGTCATTCCAGCGTACAGGATTGATCGTGCCAAGCTTTGGAGGAACGCCGAGCACCTGAGAGTGATCGCCAATTCAATGGCTAAACATTCCGACCTAAGATAGAAAAGAGATCGAAACCTTGTAGGATGGTATTTTGGGCTCTAGTGTGGAGCGGACGCATCAACCGTCGCGTAGATAACGCGAGAATCTGGAGACGATGATGACTAGCTCTTTCTAGTAGACTCGTCTAGCTAGTCCATTGTCATTGGCTCAAACTGGGTTTTAGGTGGTAGAGACCACTCTTGCGAACCTGTCATGGATCCTGAGTCTTTCGAGTGTGGCATCCGCACCAGGTATCGGGTGTTCATTGAATAATCTTTCAGCTTCACTGACATGACCGACGCCGAGGATTGACACGTAGGCTCGCATTGTGCCTGACAGCTGGGCTGTCCCTTCGTATATCTTGATTAGTTTCTCGATGTTGGTCTTGAACCATTGCCAGGTCACGTCCTTAGCCTCGGGATTGTTAGTGGCGTAAGAGATCACGTTCCGGATGTCCTGCCGTTTTACGTCCCCGCCTAATGCGAAGTCCAGTGTCTTGGCGATCAGTTCTGGTTTCTTGAAACTTGTGAGTGCCTCCATATATCGTAGTCGGTTCTCGTCGGTTGTGCTCTTCTTGTATCGGTCTAGGAGACCGTCGTAGTCGTTTGTTGATCTCGCATAGCCAATGATTACTGATTCCTTCATGTCCGGTTCGACATCGGCTATGTCCTTGAACCTGGACGAGGCCTCTTTCGCGTACTTATCATCTAGTAAGACTAGTCTCGCTGCGACTATTCCTCTGAGGAGTGAACTGTTGTCGTCCCTCTTCGTTTGAAGGACCTTGAGCTCAGAGGAGTGGAATCTCTTCGACGTTTCAATCAGATTCATGGGAGCAATCTGATAGAGAAGCGTGAGCTGGTCGGAGATCTCGTAAGCGGGGAGGTATTCTTGTTCATTCTGGTATCGTTCAACCAACGCCAAGTATTCTTTGAATGGTGTTTTTCCGGAGAATAGGAACTGTTTAGCATCACTGGCCAATCCCCATTTGTCTAGAGTTGAGAGCTTGCTGCTCCACAACCGGTCTTGGAGGTCCTTTCCCTGGTAGTAGACGAGGTAGAATCCGGTCTGGTCAGTGTTCAACTTTAGAGATTTCGGAGTGGAGGCTAGGTTGATCTCGGATTTTTCCTTATCGAAGAGGAACCGTTGAGTTTTGCCGTCAACGGTCATCGTGACCGGAATAGGCCAGGTTTGTTTCTCTATGCCTCCCGCTAAAAGGAATCTTTCCTGTTCAAGACTTAGCTTAGTGTTCGACAAGGAGACGGTTACAATCGGGTAGCCCGGTTTGCTGATCCATGCTTCCATTATCCGGTTCACCTCGGTCCCGGATGCTTGTTGAAGCCGGGTCCAGAAGTCTCGACCGGCGGCGTTGGAGTATCGGAACTGTTGGAGGTAGTTTGCCACTCCTTTCTGGAAGTTGTCGGGACCAATGTAGGCCTCGATCATTCTCAGAATACTGGCCCCTTTGCCGTAGCTGATCTCGTCAAACAACTCCTCGATTTCTGCGGGGTCGCTGACTTTGGCCTCGATAGGATGGGTGCTCTTCAAGCCGTCTCTAGCTTGGGCTCCGGCGGTTTGTGTCCGGACAAAGTCTTGCCAGATGGTCCATTGTGGATAGGCGGAGTCGATGGATTTCTGGCCCATGAATGTCGCGAAGCTTTCATTGAGCCATATGTCATCCCACCATTTCATCGTGACGAGATCGCCGAACCACATGTGGGCAATCTCATGGGCAATGACGCTTGCAACCGCTTTCTTGGTCTGGACGGTCGTGTCCTTGTCAACGTGCAGGCGTATCTCTCGATAGGTTATAGCGCCCCAGTTTTCCATTGCGCCGTACGCGAATTCCGGGACAGCGACCTGGTGGAGTTTGGGTAGTTCGTAGGGGATACCAAAGTATGATTCGTAATAGTCGAGGACTTTCTTTGCCGCTTCGAAGGCGAAGTCCATCTTGATCTCGCCCTTCGATCGTTTCGCATATGCGGAATAGAGCTGGGTCTTGCCCCGGTGATCTCTTTTCTCGACCCATTTTCCTATGCCTAGATAGAGGAGGTAGGTGCTCATCTTCGGCGTTTTCTGGAAGGATGTGATCTTCTTGTTGCCTTCGATCTTCTCGGAGTCGATGGGCATGTTTGAGATAACTGACAGATCATCGTCGGTCCGGACTGTGACTTTGAAATGCGCTTTGTAAGCGGGATGATCAACGCAAGGAAGTACTTTGCGAGCTTGCACCGCTTCCAAGTGAGTGGAGAGCACGTATCCTTCTCCAAAGGATGCTTTGTAGAGTCCAGTGAAATTGTCTGATACCTTGCCTTTGTATTCGACCTCTAATGGTCCCGAGAATCTGCCGGTTTGAATCTCAACAACAGGTCCATTTTGTTTGAATAGGATATTCCTGGTTCCGGATCTGACGCTTAGGACTTGTAGGTTTACAGCGTCGAGATTCACGTCCCCAGTTGAAGTGAGATCGATAGTCACTTTGCCGGTGTACTTGAGACCAGTAAAGTCGACGTCCATGAACAGGTCATATTGCTTAACTTCCTGAACGGTCTTCCCAGCCTGCGCGGCTACCTGCATAACTATCTCGGCGGGAAAGAGGTAAAGCTTCTACTTAAGAAAACTGCCGGACTCGCCCATACAACTGTTTCTCTCCCCCGAATTCAAAAACGCTCGTCAATTCCCGCTTCAGGGGGATAAGAACAATAAGCCCTAGAGCCCACATAGCCTCGGTTCATGAATAATGACGACAATGACCGTCGAGAAGGATATGCGTCTCTGCGTAGCAGTTTGTCCAACGCATGGCGTTCAATGCAAGCTGAGAATGTTTGAACAGGATGCCTTCCCAAAGCATGCGCATTTTACCGACGGCAAGATGTGTCTCTGGGCAAAATAAGCAGCCCTGACAATCGTGGACTCTTTCGACGAGTACGCTTTCATAGTGGCTACGGTTGAAAATGACTAGTTCTTCGTTTCCCGGGACCTGCTTGTGTATTCTCCAGAGAAAGTCATGTCTTTTTCCTCGGGTGTGGGTACTCCAAAATGGGCGACTCGGACTCCTTGCGGGTTTACGTCTTGGAAGACTCGATGGATGACTCCGTCTTTGCCGCCAATGTCCATCGCTTGGAGTACAACTAGGACTTTTTTCTTGTGTTCTGCGTAGAGCTTCTCTTGAAGTTCTCTTAGTTTCTCGTTGAGTTTCTTGGATCCTTCTCATCCTGATCCTTGCGTTCAAAACCTGACGTGTCATTGGGATCATAATCGTCTAGAACAATTTTCTTTCTAGGCTTGATCTCGTATCTAGCGTGGAGTAGCCTTGTCATTCCTTCTCTATGCCTGTTGGTTTCGTGAACTCTGTCGCCAACAGGGCCAGTGAAGCGGTTCCATATTTGAGAACGTCCTCGTCAACCTTGAACTTTGAGCTGTGGTTTCGATATGTGCATCCTTTCGCAGAATTTCTTGTTCCGAGGAAATAAAATGTGCCGGGGGCTTCGTTTAGGAATCTGGAGAAGTCCTCTCCTCCAAGTATTGGCTCCTTTACAATCGTCCTTGTGCCACGTATCTGTCTCAATTTCTTCCGAGCCTGCTCCGTTACTTTTTCATCGTTGATTGTTACTGGATAGGCATCTTTCTCGAATTCGACAGTTGCCTTGGCCCCGAATGCCCTAGCGACACCCTCGGCGACCTGCTCCACCTTCGCTTTCGCCCTCTTTCTCGTCGCTTCGTCTAATGTCCTGATCGTCCCCTGAAGGACTGCCTCGTCTGGTATGATGTTCTCCTTAGTCCCTGAATGGACGGATCCTATCGTGACCACGAAAGGCTGGACGGGATCGATCATTCTCCCTGAGACCCCTTGAAGCGCGGTTATCACTTGGGCCGCGACATAGACAGGATCAATTGTTTGATGAGGAGCAGAGCCGTGGCCTCCCCTTCCGATTATCCGGACCACGAACGTGTCAGGTGCCGCCATTATCGCACCTCCTTTGAGACCAAACACTCCAGAGTTCAGATCGCCGTCTATGTGAAGGCCAAATACATAGTCGACCTTGGGGTCCTTCATTACGCCGTCTTCGATCATTGGTTTCGCTCCTCCCCTGCCCCCTTGTTCCTCAGCTGGTTGAAAGAGGAACTTCACTGTGCCTTGAAGCTCGTCCTTGTGGTTGGCGAGGAGTTTGGCTGCTCCGAGAAGCATTGCGACATGTGTATCATGTCCGCAGGCGTGCATTACCCCTTTGACCTTGGACTTGAATTCGACCTCAGCCATCTCATCAAGGGGTAGAGCGTCCATATCTGCCCTCAGAGCGACGACTCTTCCGGGTTTTGGACCTTTGAGTATCCCCAAGATTCCTGTTCCGCCGATTCCCTGTTTCACCTGGATTCCTAACGCTTTGAGTTGTTCTGCGACTAGTTTTGCCGTGGTTTGTTCTCGGTAAGCTAGTTCCGGTTTCTGATGAATCTCTCTTCTGATCTTGATGATTTCAGGCTCGATTGCTATTGCTTCCTTGAGAAAGTCCATTGATTGTCAGACATTCGGTGGAAGATTCTGTTTTTCTAATAAACCTGACCAGCTTCGAATCATACCGTTCTTTAGAGCTCCCTAATCCTCTTTGAGCGTGGAAAGTACTGAAAAATCGCTATGCTTCGGTGTTTACCTCTCAGTGAGGTTTGGTTGCGCGATTATGGAAGAGGTAAACGATTGTTAGTCGTTCCCTCACTGGAGGAAAGGGAGGGGGTTGTGCTGGGTCTAGTCGACGAAGATGGTTTCCTTCGGAAAGACCTCGATACCATTCGTCGAAATCTTGTATGGTCTAGGTTGCATATCGATCGGAGTCTCTCGCATCTTCTCAACTTGGAGGACTCTGTTGTAGGTCTTGCCAACCTTTGCGTTCGAGAGGATGATCACACCGTGAGCCAAATACTCCTCCAACTGGATGGCACGCTCTACCGCACCCATAGCCCTCAACTCCGTAGTCATCAAGCATGTAGCACCAGTCCTTACAAGCGCATCCACGAGATCCAACACCGCAGTCCTACGCTCAACCATCTCCGGGTATTGGAAGATCAACGAAGTCACAGGGTCAACAACGATACGCTTAGCATTGATCAATTCCGCATGTGTCTTGATCCCCTCAATGAGGCTGAGGATTGAGAAGTCTTTTCGACCGATTGCTTGGCGACCGATTTTTACTTCACCCGGCATGTGTCTCAATGGGGACGCGTTGATGAACGCGAACTTTTTCGCCTTCTCCAACTCATCAAACTTCCAGGAGAACAATCCCATTTCACGGATGAAGTGGGCCTTGGTCTCGTCTAGACTGACGAAGGCGCCGTTCTCACCGTAGATCTTTATCCCGTTGATGAGGAATTGCGAGGTTAGGATCGTCTTTCCAGTACCTGGACCACCGACAAGGAGAATGACTCTCCCGCGAGGGAAGCCTCCTCCCAAGATCTCGTCTAATCCCGGAATACCGGTAGGTGTTCTATCAATCATTGGCATTCTTAGTTTATACACTCCACGATCGATTTCTCAGAACCCGTTCCGCTCGGTCTCATCTTATTTATCGCTTTACCCAGTGACATTAGCTTTGGTCTTACACTATTTTGTAACTAATCCATGCTGGCAATAGTAACAGCCGTCTTTAGGTATGCAATCCATCGTGCTATCAACAAGCCCAGACGCTGGACAACATTCCAGAAGTCAGAACAGCCAGCAAAACTAGGGGATACTATTGGCGAGAAAGCCACAAAAGAAACGCCCTCAATATTACGACTCACAATTACAACCGTCATCTCAACTCCAAGCATTCGGCGCCGTCCCTATCAGCGGCCACACTGTCGCATTGGTCTTCCGACTCTCCCGACCTAGAACTTGGACCTTCCCTGCAGCTAGTTTTCTCCTAGGCTACGTCCTCACAGCTGGCTGGAACATTACCCAACTAGGTATAGGACTGATTATCGCATCCTTCGTCACCGCAGCGACAAACATCGTCAATGCTTACGCAGATCGAAAGGAGGATGTTGTGAACCAACCTCGCAGGGTTTTCTGGCTCGACCAGATGGGCCAAAAAGCCACGATTGGTGCAGTCATAGTCTTCTACGGATTCTCAGCCGCACTCTCTATCTACCTAGGACTCGCCTACATGATCGTCTTAGCATTCGGAATCTTCAACTCAGCATTCTACTCTCTTCCTCCGCTAAGGTTCAAAGCTCATCCTCTCTCAAGCCTCATCTCATTCTCAGGAGCAGTTGGTCTTGCATTTCTTGCCGGAACGAGCGTAACCGGACACGTCAACCTCCTGAACCCAGTCCTCTGGCTAGTTACCTACTTCATGTTCACCTATGGCACCGTCAAAAATCTTCCAGACTATTCAGGAGACAAGAAAGCAGGTACCAAAACAACAGCAACTGTCTTTGGAAACATAAGACGCGCAGTTAAGTTCACGACAATCATACTCATTTCGCCATACGTATTCCTGGTGGGGCTCATAATCACCGGATTTCTACCAGCAATCTACTATGCAGAACTGATCCTTACACCGCTTCTCATATTCATCCTGCACAACATGTGGACTGCAAGATCATCCGAGGGCTTTGAAAAGATGCACACTTACGGATTCTTTTACGCAATTTCATTCCTATTATTCACCCTCGTCGTCTCATCACCATCACTCAAATCTCTTGGAGTAGTAGTCTCCGCCTTCCTCTGGACACTCCTAGTCTCTAGGATTCACATCGACTCCCGGATCGAGAGTCGAGACTGGGAGCACAATTCGAATCCACAACAGGGCAGTGCCTAGAACATGGCCGATGGCGCGCTGACAAAGCAGCTAAGCTTCGACCTGCTAAAACCATTGATAACTTCGCCCATCACGTCCGGACTAAATGTTGCAGTCATCGGTCCACCAGGCGTTGGAAAGTCGACCTTTTGTCAGAACTTATTGGTGGATGCTTACAAAACTGGTCTGAAATGCATCTATGTAGTGACCGGCAACCCAATTCAGACTGTAAAGGACCAACTAACTCAGCTAGGTCTCTCATTCTCCCCAAGACAGGAGCCAATAATCTTCGTTGACATGTACTCCTGGCTTCTAGGGGAGAGAACCACGGAAAGATACCAAGTCGACAACACATCCGATCTCGCGGCCCTCAGCGTAGTCATATCTGGTGCCGCAGAAGCAATGGGAGAACACGCTTTCCTCATGTTCGACTCCCTCTCCGCGCTGCCAGCATACAATACCGAGGAACTATGCACAAGGTTCGTCAAGTCTCACCTCGCAAGAATGAAGAAGCACGGAAACGTCGGCATCTATAACGTTGAACAGGGGATCCACAAGGAATCCTTCTACAACGAGATCCGGGCCTCATTCGACACGGTTATCGAGATGAAACTTCTCGAAACGGAAGACGATATCACCCGAATGATCCGGGTCTATAGTCACCGAGGAACCCATACGTCCAAGTGGTTCAAGTTCCTCATAACCCCTGAGAGAACAATCAAAATAACGTAAGTGCTAACGAATGACATCCAGTTTTCCTATAATAATGCCGGATCCAACTTTTACTCAGAAGAAGGGTACAATCCGTTTAAATCAAATCAGCAGAATGGAGGCTTGAAGGCGACCGATGGTGGACCCGACGGGAATCAAAGTCCTGGACGAGATCCTTGGCGGGGGCATCCCTAGACCATCGGCGGTAGGCGTAATTGGAGCAGTTGGAAGTGGAAAGTCCTCACTCGTCAGGCAACTCGCCGTCAACATGCTCGAAAGAGACTTTCGTGTTCTATATTATGCGATAGACGAATCTGCTGAAGACGTCAGAGAAAGCGTTGGTAGCTACGGAATTGACGTGTCCAAGTACGAGGCAGACGGTAGACTAGCCTTCATCGATATCTTCGCCCTTGGCGTCGAACGTTTGGCCGAGGCTTACCCAGTCGAAGAACCTGAGAAGATCGTGGATAACACGTTCAAGTTTTCTGACTTGGTTGCCCAAGGCCGAAGCTTCACACTGAAACATCTAGGCAAGAAACAATTTGTGATCATGGACAGCCTTACACCGTTCTTTCTGATGGTCGAGGCCAAACGAGTATTCCAGTTTGGTCAAGTCCTAAAATACGCGACCAGGTTCGCTAAGGCAATAGGACTCGCAACCCTACACACAAAGGTCCTCGACGAATCAATCGAAAATGCCATGGTCAACTTCGCAGACGTCGTGCTTGAACTTGAGCGTAGGAAAACGCCTGAGGGCTTGAGCAGGGGGGGCACGATGCGACTAGTCAAGTTAGGTAAGACACCCGTGTCCTCTCGAGGCTATTACTACGAGATGACACCACAGGGAATAATGATCAGCACCGCTCCACCAATCTAATCTCAACTGACAGAATACAGCTTCTTCTTCGTCGCTAATCCTTCCTCGGACTGAAACAGCACTGTAATTGCTCACCAAGGAAAGAAGTGAAACACCTCAAATACACTCTCAAGGACGAACAGTTCTATCTTGAAGACTGCTGAGGAAACCATCACTCATGAGGCCATGCAAATGGCCGAGTTGAACAGCGAATATCTCGGCGTATCACAACAGCAACTAATGGAGTGCGCCGGATACGGGACAGCCACACAAATAATCCAGCAGATCAACAAACAAAAACTGGACAAGAAGATTGTAGTAGTTTCCGGCCCGGGGCGAAATGGCGGAGACGGATTCGCAACTGCACGACACCTAGCCGCGGCGGGCTATCAGGTCCGAGTATTCCTCGTTGGAAGAGAAACTGACATTCATGACCAGTCCGCGAGAAATCAACTCACTGCAGTCAAGTCAATGACCGACTCAATACAGTTCGAGAGCATAGCTGACTCAGCATTGTTGAGACCCTTCAAGGGCGGAGCCATTGTCGACGCCGTTGTCGGAACGGGAATCAAGGGGGAATTGCGTCAACCTTTGTTGGGCGCGGTTCGGATGATTAACCGATCCGAAGGATTCAAGGTTGCAATCGATCTCCCTTCAGGATTAGACAGTGACTCCGGCGAGCCACATGGCGATGCTGTCAAGGCGGACCTGACAGTTTGCTTGCATAAGAAGAAACAAGGACTCGATAGATCACATGACTACGTTGGCGAATTGGTCATTCTCCCTATCGGGATACCCGCAGAAGCTGAGACCTATGCCGGCCCAGGTGATTACAAGGTCCTATGGAAGCCACGACCATTTAACAGTCGCAAAGGTGACTTTGGAAGATTACTCATTATTGGTGGCAGTGAAAATTTCACTGGGGCACCGGCATACGCTGCACTAGCAGCGAGTAAGATGGGAACAGATCTCGTGTACGTCGCTAGCCCGGAACAAACAGCCAACATAATCGCCTCCTACTCTCCGGATCTCATAACGATCAAACTCCAGGGACAACACGTGAACACGAAATCCATTGAGACGCTCGAGCCTTGGGTGAAGAAATCGGATGCGATAATAATCGGTCCAGGAATCGGACTACACGAAGAAACCGCAGAAGCAGTTTGGAAACTCATATCACTTGTCGAATCACAGATGAAACCACTCGTCTTGGACGCGGACGCCCTCAAGGTCTATGGGCGTCGACGTAGAAAGTTCAAGACACCAACCGTGCTCACTCCGCATACGGGTGAATTTGCTGCGATAACGCAGCGC
>Ga0209377_1002866_pt1 | contig 11188 bp, 13 predicted proteins | sample GraSoiAngelo_141_FD_185898 | JGI IMG/M metagenome (GOLD analysis project Ga0209377, IMG submission 185898) | Grasslands soil microbial communities from the Angelo Coastal Reserve, California, USA - 14_0929_12_40cm (SPAdes) (version 2) | ecosystem: Environmental > Terrestrial > Soil > Grasslands ...
AACCGACCCCGTCTGATGCGATCGGCTACATTTTCGAAGACCGCAGCCCCGTCCTGGTTGTCGGTCAAGCCGACGGACAGAATGCCGGAATCAAGCGCCGATGGCAGCGCTCTGAGTTGATTGCTTGCTTTTTTCGCGCGGCCCAACACCCGAAGATCTTCGCTGTCAGGAACGGGGGCCATAACATACACGACACGATAGTCGGCTAGTCCGGGTTGCATCTCAGTCGGCTCTAAAAATACAGGGTCTTCGTGAAGTCGTGTGGGTGAATTCGGCCACGTTTGGGTGTGACGACATGGTCAGATCGCCGGCAGCATGCACGTGAGGATCTTGAGGCGGAGGTACTCCTCGTCGCGCAGCCCGTACGCGCGACGCTGGAGGACCCGGACTTTGTTGTTCAGTCCCTCGACGAAGCCGAGCGCGACCTTGTTGTCCGGGTGGCAGTAGGCGGCGATCCCATCCCAGTGTCGGTCAATCATCGCGGCGAACTTCTCGTAGGGCCGCAGGCGTTGCCACTTGAGGGCGGCCCGCCAGTGCTCGAAGAAGCGGCGCGCCCAGCCCTCGCGGCCGTAGTCCCAGAGCTGGCCGAACGACTCTTTGAGGAGGTAGGCCGTGTTCAACCGCTTGTTGGCGGCCAGCAAGGTCTTGAGCGCCCGCCGGCCATCGAGCGTCAGATTCTCCCGGTGGGCCAGCAGCGTGTACTTCTGCCCTTTGATGAACCGCCGCTGGCGGCCCGACACGCGGGCGTACTCGCTCTTGCGGACCTGATCGAGGGCGTCGCCCAGGTGGCGCAGGACATGGAACTTGTCGAACAGGATGCTGGCCTGGGGAGCGTGGCGCGCCGTCGACAGCCGAAAGGGTTTCCACATGTCCATGACGGCGAGGCGCAGCCGCGCAGCTTTCCGCGGGCTGAGCCACGCGTAGAACTGATCCAGGCTCGCCTCCGAGCGATCCGTCCCGCCAAACCAGATCGGCCGCTGCCGGATGAGATCGCTGACGACGATGCGGTAGGTGTGCCCCTTGCGGATCGAGACCTCGTCGATCCCGATGACCTGTGGGCCCGGCGTCCCGGCGCGGCGCAGTTGCTCGCGCATGTACTGCTGCTCCAAGGCCTTCACGGTGTGCCAGTCGAGGTGCAGCTCCTTGGCTACGTCCCGGATCGGCGAGGCGCGACAGCGCCGCCCCACGTAGAAAGCGAAGCGCTTGGTGTAGAAGGGATTGTCGGCCAGGCAGGCGAGTCGTTCCTGCTTCACCGCGCCACAGCGCCGGCAGGCCACGCGCCGCACCTCGAGCTCGAGGTAGATCCGCAGGTCGCCGCACGCGAGATCGCGCACCCGGCGCTGTTTGCGGTCGTACCATCCGCGCCGCACGCGACCGCAGGTCCCGCAGGCCGTTTTTTTGACCGCCGCGTGAGCGTGATGATCCGGGCGTGGGGCTCGCCGAAGATCCCCATGACGGTTCGACTTGGACGAAACCCCGGGGAGCAATACGTATCCCACAGCCGGCGCGGGTGTCGTGGAGTCGGCATGCGGCGATCATGCGCGATTCCGGCGTCCGCCCTTCAACGTTTTCGCCCGCTGCCAGAGCGGCTCTCCGCACCTTCAGCCCCCTCTTTTCACCCACTCACTTCCACGAAGACCCCCAAGTTTTAACCGACCGCACACTCAGCCAATGGGAGTTGCTTGACGCCTTCGAGTCCCGCCACGTGTGCGAGCTCAGGCGTGACTCCCTGCGCCGTATCGAGGAGTCGAGTTATAGCAAGGCAGCGGCTTCATATCTCCAGATGATGCGTGAGCAAACAGAGACTCCGGCGGTGTCGTTGCAGCGGTACATGGTTGAGAACTACCACGCGAATATCAGAACCTACGCGGCGAGCCGCTGCGTCAGCCGTGATGATCCGGGACTCCCTCGCGGCCTGAGGGCGAAGTGAGTGATACCGACGCCCGCCTCTGGCACCCGTGGCTCCGCATCAACCGCGTGCTGCGCGTGATGCTGCACACCCGCTGGAGCGCGGAGGCGTGGCTCGTCGTCCGTGTGGAGTTCAGGTGGGCGCTCGCGCTGCGGCGCGAGATCCGGCGCGCGGCGTGGTTGAACCGACCAGGGGGCTAGGATTTCCGGGCTTGCGCTGATTTGCGCTGAACGCACCCGGCAGGAGCCGCGATTCCAGTCCCGGAGTGAGACCAGAGTCGGCGAGAGTCGTGGTAGGATCAGCGCGGTGCGCACGCCAAATCGTGGGGTTGCGTCCAAGTGTTCAGAAAGGCGAGGGGCCGGCGACGAGCCGGCCCCAGCCTACGAATCCGAAGGCTAGAGGTTCGAATCCTCTTAGGGCGCACCACTTCCACTCCATCCTCGCGAAGTCTCTGACTTCCCGTCTTTCCTCTTGGTGCGAGGGGACACGGACGGGGGAAATTGTCGAAGCTCATGACGTGGCTTCAACGCCGGCCGTCAGGCCAGTACCGCGTGCGTGTGACCATTCCGCCGCGCCTTCGTCGCTTCTTCGATGGGCGCACGATCCTCACTCGCGTTCTCGGCACTGCTGATCCTCAAGTAGCCATGTTGGACAACGCCTCGCCAGGGGCAGGATAGAGAAGTTAGATTCTTCGCGAGGATAGCGCATGGTATGGTGGCCCCTGAGCGAATCCTCTACGGCGCACCATCTTCGACAAGGGAGGCCCTCGTGACCTTCAAGCGGTTTGTGTGCATCGTGCTGCTGGTGGTGTTGACCGCTGTCGTGGTGCGGCCGGCCCGCGCCGAGGCGATGGATCCGCAGCTGATCCTGATCATCGTCGGCGTCGGGATCGCGGTGGTCGCCCTGATCGCGGTCGTCATCATCGCGAACGCGTCGGAGGGCAGACGCCGCGGCGCTGAGCTGTCGACGACGGCGGAAGTTCTCGAAGAGCTCGAGCGACGCTCGCGGACCCTGCTCGCCGGCCCCACGGTGGTGGTGCTCCACACGACGGTGGTCGAGAGTCCCTGAGCTCCTGAGAAGTTGGACGCTGAAGCATTCATGCGGGCGGCGCTCGCCGAGGCGCGTGTCGGCCTCGCGAGCGGCGAGGTCCCCGTGGGCGCCCTGGTCGTCCTCGACGACGTGATCATCGGGCAGGCGCACAACGCGCCGATCGCCCTCGGCGACCCCACCGCTCACGCCGAGGTTCTCGCCCTGCGCGAGGCCGCCCGGAAGACCGGCAACTACCGGCTCCCGCGCGCCACGCTCTACGCGACGCTCGAGCCGTGCGCGATGTGCTGTGGGGCCGTCATCCAGGCCCGTCTCGCGCGCGTCGTCTACGGCGCGTTGGATCCGAAGGCCGGCGCCGTCGAGTCGCGGCATCGGCTGCTCGATGACGGCCGTTCGAACCATCGCGTCGCGACGAGGGGCGGTGTGCTCAGCGCCGAGTGCGGCGCCCTGCTGAAGGAATTCTTCGAAGCCAAGCGCGGCGACGGCCGCTAGAGTCGCGCCACGGCCGGGATCACCTTCGTTCCCATCAGGTCGATCGAGCGCATCGTGGTCGCGTGGTCCATGCGCGATTCCTGGGCCTCCAGGAGCAGGTGGCCGACGCCGAGCTCGCGCTGCACGCGGGCGAATCGGTCGATCACCTCGTCGGGCGTGCCGGCCACGATGAACTGGCCGTCCAGCAGCTCCTCGTAGCTCATCGACGAGAGCGACCGGGGCCGCGCGCGCAGCGCGAACTGCGTGCCCGCCCGCGAGCGCATGCCGACCGGCGCGAACCACTCGACGGGCGCCCGCAAGGTGGGGCCCATGCGCCAGACGAAGTGGCGGCCGGCCTCGAGCGCCTTGGCCTTCGTCTCCGCCGTCACCGCGCAGATGAGAAAGCCGAGATTGTCGGGCGTGACGGTTCGGCCAACCTCGGCAGCGCCCTGCCGGTAGAACTCGAAAAGCTCGCGCGCGATCTCGAACGGTACCAGGAAGGGCACGTAGGTGTAGCCGCGCCGGCCGGCCCACACCGCCGTCTCGGGGCTCGCGGTGCCGGGGATCCAGATGGGCGGATGTGGCTTCTGCAGCGGCAAGCACCACGGGTTCACGTGGCGGAAGTGGTAGTGCCGGCCCTCCCAGCGAAACGGCCCGGGATCCATCCAGCACTTCAGGATCAGATCGTGGCATTCCTCGAAGCGCTCGCGGTTGTGCACGGGGTTCGAGTTGGACCACCAGGTCTCCACGCCGACGCCGCGCACGAAGCCCGAGAGCACGCGCCCGCCCGAGATGAGGTCCGCCATCGCGAGCTGCTCGGCCATGCGCACCGGGTTGTCCTCGATCGGCAGGATGTTACCGAGCAGCAGGATCTTCGCCTGCCGCGTCGTGCGGCCGAGCACCGCGGCGGTCATGTTCACGCCGACGTTCACGCACGACGGCGTCGAGTGATGCTCGTTGATCATGAGACCCGCGAAGCCGGCCTGGTCGGCGAACTCGTACTCCGTGAGGTACCGCTGATAGTTGGCCGCGGCCTTCTCGCGGTTGAAGAAGCGGTTCGGGAACTCGAGCCGGAGCGACGGGTACTTGTCGCCTTCTTCGTCGGGGAACTCGTGGTGCGGCATCTCGCTGAAGTAGTAGAGCTTCATCGCCGCGAATCTCCTCCGAGGAAATCGAGCACCAGGCGCGCGAAGGCATCGGGCTGCTCGATCGGCGGCAGATGGCCGCATCGCTCGAGCACCGTGAGCGTCGCGTTCGGCAGCCCCTGACGGTATTGTTCGCCGCACTCGACCGGCACCGCGCGGTCCTCGCGGCCCCAGACGATCAGGGTCGGGTTCGTCACGCGCGGCAGGAAGTGCGCCAGACGCGGATTGTGCATGTAGGGCTTCCACGTCAGGCGCGCGGCCATCTCGCGGTTGCGCGTCGCGGCCTCGATCTCCGCGGGAGTCGGCGCGCGACCGAAGAGCTCCTGCCACTCCGGAACCGTTCTCGAGTCGTGCACCATCATCGTGAGCAGCTGCGCCGGCGAGAAGTAGAAGATGTCGAGGATCTCGCCGGTCTCGGGCTTGAGGCCGACCGGCGCCACCAGCACGAGCCGGTCGATCGAGGCCGGGCTCATCGTGGCCAGCTCCACCGCGGTCCACCCGCCGATCGAATGCCCGAGCACGTGGGGCCGCCCGAGCTCCGCCGTCTCGATGAACCATAGATAGAAGCGAGCGAGGTCGTCGATGCCGTCCATCCAGTCCGCGTCGTCGGAGCGCTCGAAGCCCGGGTGGGTCGGGGCCCACACCGTGAAGCGCTCCGAGACCTGCGCGAGCCAGCGGGTCCAACCGCGATTGCCGCCGGCGCCGTGGAGCACCAGCAAGGGATCGCCCTGCCCGCCGACCCAGGCGTGCACGCGGATGCCGCCGACCGAGATCATCTCCTCACGAGGTCGCATGCGCCGTATTATGCTCCAGCCGGCTAGAGAGTATGGAAAAGACACCGCTCGCGGTTCGGCTCGGGGAATTCGCCGCCCGGCTCCGCTACGAGGAGCTGCCGGCCGCCGTCGTCGACAAGGCGAAGGCGTTCGTGAACCACGCCGTGACGGTCGGCCTCGTGGGCGCGGGCCACGAGCGCTCGGCCGCCGCGCGACGCGCCGTGCTCGAGCACGAGCGCCTCGGCCCGCGGCGGCTCGGGGCGGGCCAGGGCGCGACGTTGTGGATCGACGGCGCGCGGGTCACGCGCGCGGGCGCGGCGTTCGCCAACGGCGTGGCGGTGGCGGTGAACAACCAGTGCGATTCCTACCACATGCTCACGCATCCCGGCGTCCTCATCGTGCCGGCGGGCCTCGCCACCGCCGAGGGCGAGGGAAAGTCCGGCCGCGATCTGTTGACGGCGCTCGTCGCCGGCTACGAGGTGCAATGCCGGTGCGCGCGCGACTTCATCCCGTCGACGCCGGCGCACGGCTTTCGCGCGAGCCCGGTCTACGGCATCCTCGGCTGCGCCGCGACGACGGCCCGGCTGCTCGGCCTCGACTCGCGCGGCGTCGGTAACGCGATCGCGCTGGCGGCGAGCTTCGCCGGAAGCCTCATCGAGGGCCAGCGCACGGGCGCGCGCGACGCCGATTTTGCCGAGGCTCAGGCGGCCCGGAGCGGCATGTGGGCGGCGAGCCTCGCCGCGCAGGGGTTTCAGGGCGCGGCGACGGCATTGGAAGGTGAGGGCGGTTTCTACAACGCGTTCACCGGTAACAACACGGGCGATCTGGCGTACACGTTCACGGGGCCGCCCAAGGCCGATCTCGGCGAGATCGTCACGGATCTCGGCACGCGCTGGGAGGTCTTGGACGTCAAGTTCAAGATCTATCCCACGCCCGGCTTCAATCAGCCGGTCGTCTGGCTGGCGAGCGAGATGACGGCGCAGCACAAGCTCGTGCCCAACGAGATCGAGCACCTCACGCTCGAGATGAACTACCTCGAGACGCTGTATCCTTCGCCGAGGTTTCCGCGCCCGCCGGCTCCGGACGGAAGCGGATTCGGGCGCACGGCCCACATGCTGGCCTACACCGTGATCACCGGTGACTACCCGGTGCTGGAGGCGAACGTCGAGGATCCGCGCGACGCCGGCGCCTCGACCGGGGTGGAGCTGGCGGCACGCGTGGCCGCCCTGCAGAAGAAGGTCGAGATCGTCGGCGCGGTCGGCCGGGAATGCTTCGCGCCTCGCCTCACGATCACCTTGAAGAACGGTCGCCGCGTCACTGGCGAATATCACGGCCGCGAGCTCATGTGGGACTTCGCGCGCGACGCCGAGGTGCTCAGGCGCTTCGTGCCCGGTCTGCCGATCGCGCCGACGCGCTACGAGAGCTTCGTGGCCGCGGTCGCGGGGCTGGACAAGGCGTCGTCGGTCGACGAGATCGTCAGCCTGATCCTGCCCGATTAGGCCGCGCGCCGTCCGCGGCTGACGCCTACCTCAGCACCGCCTCGGCGATGCGCGTCAGCTCCGTGCCCATCTCGGACTCGGTTTTCACCACCGGCGGCCGCACGATCACCCGCGTCGCGCCGGCATCGTGGAAGCGCCGCAGCAGATCGAGATCGGCCGGCTGTCCGTGCACCGAGATCGTGATCGTCGACGGGTCGCGTCCAGCGTCCTTCGCCAGGCGATCGAGCGCCGCGCGGCTCTCGCGCAGTTGCTCCGGCGTGATGCGATTCGGCAGCCAGCCGTCGCCCCAGGCCACCACTCGCTGCAGCACGTTCTTCGCGCCGCCGCCGAGCAGCACCGGCGGATGCGGCTTCTGCAGCGGCTTGGGGAACGACTTCACCGGCGGGAAGTCATAGTACTTGCCGTGGAACTCGGCCGCGGGCTTCGTCCACAGCTCCTTCATGGCCAGGATCGACTCGCGCGTCTGGGTCCAGCGGTGGTCGAAGTCACCACCCATGATCTGGGTTTCTTCCCTGAGCCAGCCGGCGCCGATGCCGAACAGGAACCGCCCGCCGCTGAAGAGATCGAGCGTCGAGATTTCTTTGGCCAGCAGCAGCGGGTGGCGCTCGGGAACGAGCACGATTCCGGTCCCGAGCTTGATCGATTTCGTCGTGCCCGAGGCGCGCGCGAGCGCGACGAACGGATCGACGAAGTGCGAGTAGCTCTCCGGGATGACCCCGTCCGGCGAGCCCGGAAAGCGGCTCGCCGAATTGACCGGGATGAACGGATGCTCGGCGCACCAGAACGACTCGAAGCCGAGCTCCTCGGCTTTCCGGGCCATGAAGCCGACGTCGACGTGGTACGCGGGCAGCGGAACCGAGACGCCGATGTTCATGATCGCTCGACTCCTTCGCGCATCAACGCAGCGCCTGGCGGAGGGAGGCCGCGACGTGGGAGGTGGCGCGGTTCCCGGTCGCGATGAGCCGCCCCATCGGCATGAAGCCGTGGATCATTCCGCCATAGTTGATGTAGTCGACCTGGACGCCCGCGTCGGAGAGCCGCGCCGCGAAGGCCGCGCCCTCGTCGCGCAGCGGGTCGAACCCCGCGGTGATGACGAGCGCCGGCGGAAGACCCGCCAGTGACGGCGCGCGCAGTGGCGAGACGCGCCAGTCCTGTGCCTCGCTCGCCGATTTCAAGTAGTGGTTCGTGAACCAGCGCATGCCCTCGCGCGTGAGCATGTAGCCCTCGGCGAAATCGCGATACGACTTCGATTCGGCGGCGACGTCCGTCACGGGGTAGATGAGCACCTGCAGCGCGAGGGCGGGCCCGCCGGCATCACGCGCCATGAGCGCCACGACCGCGGCGAGGTTACCGCCGGCGCTGTCGCCCGCGACGGCGACGCGTCGGCTGTCGATCCCGAGCTCGCCGGCGTGCGCGACGACCCAGCGCGTCGCCGCCCACGCGTCGTCGACGGCCGCCGGGAACTTGTGCTCCGGCGCCAGCCGGTAGTCGACGGCGACGACGGTGATGCCCGCCTCGGCCGTGATCTGCCGGCACTGGACGTCGTGCGTGTCGAGATCGCCGATCACCCAGCCGCCGCCGTGGTAGTACACGAGCACCGGTACCGCGGTGCCCGCCGGCACTCCCGCCGGCCGATAGACGCGCAGCGGGATCGGCCCGCCCGGGCCGTCGGCGGTGAGATCTTTGACCGCGCCGATCTCCGCCGGCGTCGGAGTCGAGGCCGGGCGGGTTTCGCGAAAGAGCTGTCGGGCGTCCTTGGGCGACAGCGTGTTGTAGGCGGGCCGCCCGGACTTGATGACGAGGTTGATTACTTCCTGGGCCTGGGGATCGAGGGCCATGGCACGCTCTCCTTCTCGGGATGACATCTCGGCGAAAGCCTAGAACACGTCGTCGCGCCGGCCGCTCTCGAAGTCGCGCGTGCGCTCCGCGAGCGCGCGCGCGTCGAGCAAGCCCTTGGCCGCGAGCAGCCGCTCGAACGCGCGAAGCCAGCGTTCGTAATAGCTCGTGGATTCCCCTTCGCGCTCGGCGTGCGCGATCTCGGCGATGAGCTGGGCCTGAAACTCGCGCCACTCGAAGCACGCCTCGTGGCTCATCGCCACGGTCATGCCGAAGATCCGACCCTGCCACGCCTCGTCGAAGACCAGCTCGCCGTTCTTCCTCGGCAGCGCCGCCGCGCCGCCCATGTCGGCGATCTCTCGGCTCGGGACCGGTTCCATCGGCCGCTTCCCGTCAGCGGGCCGCGGCGGCCGGCGGCTGGACCACCGCCACGCCGATCATCGCGTCGCGCGTCACCAGCTTGGCCAGCTCAGTCTCGCTGAGCCGCTCGGTACCGGCGGGGCGCTCCGGCAGGACGAGATAGCGAAGCTCGGCGCTCGAGTCCCAGATGCGGATCTCGGTGCTCTCGGGCAGGTCGACGCCGAACTCGCGCAGGACCACGCGCGGCTCGCGCACCGCGCGCGAGCGGTACTCGAACGACTTGTACCAGACCGGCGGTAATCCGATGAGCGCGTGTGGATAGCACGAGCAGAGCGTGCAGACCACGAGGTTGTGCACGCCGGGCGTGTTCTCGACCACCTGAAGGTCGACGCCGCCGAAGCCGAGCTCTTCGATGGCGCTCGTGCCGTCGGCGAGCAGCCGCTCGCGATAGGCGGGATCGATCCACGCGCGCGCGACGACCTTGGCGCCGTTGTGCGGCCCGATGTCCTGCTCGTAGGCGCTGACGATGCGATCGACGGCGTCGCTCGCCACGAGCTTCTTCTCGACCAGCAACGACTCGAGGGCGCGGACGCGCAGCGAGAGGAGCGACTCCGGCTCACGGTGATGATGTCCGTGATCGTGGTCGTGTCCGTGATCGTGCGTGCCGCTCATGACGTGCTCCTTGCGGGAGAAGCCGGCTCGAGATAGCGTTCCCAGAGATCGATGTGGACGGGGGCTCGGGGCTCCGCCGAGGCGCCCCACAGCAGGGCGGCGTCGAAGCGGATGCTGTAGAGCGCGTGCGCCTGCTCGCCCTGTCCGTGGGCGTTGGTGTCCGGGAAGATGAAGGTCCCGTGCACGCGGACGACGACGCCGGGCTTGCCGCGTGCGTAGCGCGGCAGCCGCGTGTGCCCCAGCGGCGCGTCATGACGCGTGAGGACTCGTTCGCCGGTCGCGAAGCGCGGCGCCGGTCCGGGCTGACGATACGGCGTCCGGTCCTTCGTGACCCGCAGCATGCGATCGGTCAGCTTTGGATCCGAATGCGGCGGCGCCGGGTCCGTGCCGCGGGCCAGCTGGGCCATCCGGCGCTCCAGCTCCTCGCGCGTGATGATGCCCTTTTCCACGAGCAGGCGGATGTTGCGATCGAGCCAGCGCTCGTAGTAGCTCGCGCGGAGATAGTCGGCCGGCGCCATCCGCTCGATGGCGTGGCGGCTCTCGTCGATGTTGAAGATGTGCTGCACGGCGCACGCGCGGGTGATCCCGAGCACGCGCCCTTCCCACCGCGCGTGGAAGACGGGCTCGTTCTTCTCGCGCTCCACGCGCCCGAAGCCGTGCATCCCGCCCATGTCGTGGATACCATTCACGTCACGAGACCTCGCGTCGCACTGTGCAACGCGGTGATGATCCTGTCAAGAAACCGGGCCGACCAGCAGGCGCGTGAGCTCCTCGGGCTGGCTCAGCATCGGGTAGTGGCCGGTATCGAGCTCGTGCCAGGCGCCCTTCAAGCGCTCGGCCGTCCGGCGCTGGTGCGCCTCGGGCGGATTCGTGGCGCGCCGGCAGCGGATGACGGTCGTGGGCCAGGCCTGGCTCCAGAAGCTGCCGAGCGCGACAGGCGCCTCGAGCGCCGCGACCGGGTGCGGCGTATAGCGAGCCAGGGCCCAGGCCCGCAGGTCGGGATCGAGATCGGCGAAGAGCCGCTTCTCGGCGTCGGTGCGCGCCGGCCCGGTCGTGATCGCGGTCGTCTCGTTGGCCGACACGCGCTTCACGATGTCGCCGACCCGCTCGCCGGGCATCAGCGCCAGCGCGTCGACGAAGACGAGCCGTGCGATGCGGTCCCGGGCCAGCTCGGCCGCCTTGCAGATGACCATGCCGCCGGAGCTCGTGCCGACGAGGACGACGCGGGCGAGGTCCTCGTAGAACAGGAGCTGCGCGATCTCCTGAGCGTGCGTGGCCACTGTGATGCCCGGGCGCACGAGATGGTGGCGCTCGGCGCAGCCGTCGAGCGTCGGCGCATGCACCTGGTGCCCGGCCGCTCGCAGGCGTTCGACGACCGGCTTCCAGATCCAGCCTCCCTGATACGCCCCGTGAACGAGCACGTACGTCGCCATGGTCGCTCCTCTATAGGGATCCCGGATGCACCGATCGGTTCTC
>Ga0209377_1002867_pt1 | contig 11183 bp, 12 predicted proteins | sample GraSoiAngelo_141_FD_185898 | JGI IMG/M metagenome (GOLD analysis project Ga0209377, IMG submission 185898) | Grasslands soil microbial communities from the Angelo Coastal Reserve, California, USA - 14_0929_12_40cm (SPAdes) (version 2) | ecosystem: Environmental > Terrestrial > Soil > Grasslands ...
GAAGGAACCCGGCGCGTGACGTTGTAGCCCGGCATCGATGATGCCGGTGTTGAAGCGGCCCAATACCGCCGTACGACCGACGGCGTTATTCTTATCGTGTCAACAATTGTGGGGCCATTATGCTTGACAAGAGTGCAGCGCATTGTGGTAAAAGTGGCGGGGAAATACGGGGAAATATCAGAGCCGGGCGCATGAAATCTTCGATTCGGATTTTCTCATTTCTAGTTGCCAGTTTCTGGGCGGCGGTTCTGCCGACAATCGCGCAGGTCAACGTGACGCAGGAGCACAACAATGTTTCTCGCGATGGCGTTTATATCGATGCGGGCTTTACGTCTTCGGCCGCCGCCAACCTGACGCGCGACCTCAACTTCAACGGCACGATCTCCGGCAACGTGTACGCCCAGCCTCTTTATATCGAGGGCGGCCCGAAGGGACCAATGGTTATTGCCGTCACCGAATCGAATAACGTTTATGCGCTTGATGCCACAACAGGGCTCCCGATCTGGTCGCGCACCGATATTGGTCCGCCCGTCCAAACCACCCCTTGCGGAGGTTTTAATCCTACTGGCATCACTGGCACGCCGGTTGTCGATCTAGCTTCCCGGCGACTTTTCTTCGACGCATTGATCAGCGGCTCACCCAATAAGCATTTCATTTATTCGTTGAACGTGGATACTGGCGTCACAACGCCGGGTTGGCCGGTGGACTTGAATGCCACTGTTGTTTACAACGGTATACCTTTTGTTTCGCTGGCGCAGGAAGAACGCGGTGGACTAGCGCTGGTGAACGGGATTGTGTACGTATCTTACTCCGGCTACCTCGGGGACTGCGGCATTTATCATGGCTGGGCTGTCGGCGTCGATATTAATAACCCGTTAAACGTGCACGGCTGGGCGACCACAGCAACTGGCGGCGGAATATGGGGCCATGGCGGCGTTGCCAGCGATGGCACTAACATGTTTGTGATCACCGGAAACACGTTTAACACCGGAGGCAATTGGATGGGCGGCGAGGCCATCATCCGCTTGCAGGCCGGCCCGACCTGGACCGGTCAGCCTACTGATTACTGGGCACCCACGAATTGGTTCAGCCTCGACAACGGCGACACCGATCTTGGCGGCGTCAGCGCCACAATGGTTGACGTGCCTGGAGCTACGCCTTCTCAGCTCGTGCTTGCCTTGGGCAAAGATAGCAATGCCTATCTGCTCAACCGCAACAATCTCGGCGGTATCATCGCGCCTGTAGCCGTGGCGAATGTCGGCGGGATCAACAGAGGGACATCGGCTGTCACTTACCGCACCGGTCAGGGAACGTATATTGGCTTTCACAACGATGCCGGTACCATCAGGGCCTACAGAGTCACTGCAACAAATCCACCAACGATCGTGTTTGCCTGGAGCCAAAGTCAGAACGGACGAGGCTCGCCCTGGGTGACAACAACTGATGGGACGAATAACATGATCGTCTGGTACGCGGCTACGACGAGCAGCGGCGACCAGCGCTTGCACGCCTATGATGGTGATACCGGCGCTATCATTTATTCCGGCGGCGGAGCTAACGAATTGATGAGCGGAACGCGCCAATGGAACACCGGCATGGTCGCGCGTGGCAGGATCTATTTCGGCGCGGATAACAGGATCTATGCCTTCAGGCTTTCCAGCACAACGCCTACACCTACAGCTACTGCAACGGCCACTGCCACTGCCACTGCTACCGTAACACCTACTGCTACGCGAACTCCAACTCCTACTGCTACGGCGACCTCAACTGCCACAGCGACAGCTACTGCTACGGCCACCGCGACTGCGATTTCAACTGCCACAGCTACTGCGACTGCAACGGCAACTATAACTGCCAGTTCAACTCCAACTGCGACGCCGGCACCAAGTCCAACATTCACACCTACGGCTACTCCTACGATTACGCCGAGGCCGAGTCCTACTGCCAGGCCGAATCCGACAGCACGGGGGCGTCCTACTCCACCGCCACGGCCCTAGCGTGCAAATGATTGGGTAGCGGTCGCCGCGGCGACCTGGCTTCTGCGTCGCGCAGAAACGAACTTCCTGATCCTCCGCGATTGAGTTTGGAGCGCAAAAAGAGGAGTCCGCGATGGCGAGGACGCCAACGCCAACACGCGAGACGCGCATGCTCCCCAGAGCTTCGCCACGGGCGCTCCCCGGAATATTGCCACCACCTAGGATGAAACAGTCAGCTCTTTCGGATTAACGCGATATGTCCAATCGCGCGCAGCGTCGTTTGAATTGATGTCACGCAAGATGGCATCTACGATCGCGCGATTCGGGGAGAATTCGCAGACCGGATCGGTGTTTGTCGCGTTCCCTGTCAGCAACGCGGCCTGACAACGGCAACCGCCGAAATCGATTTCTCGTTGCGGACAACTCCGGCACGGCTCCGGCATCCAATCCGTTCCGCGAAAGCGTGTAAAACTTTCCGATTCGCGCCAAATCCAATCCAGGTTGCGAGCCCGAACATTTTCAAAATGCAAATCGGGAATGGCAGAAGAAGCAGTCGGGCAGGGGAGCACGTCGCCGATTGGATTGACAGTGAGATAACGCTGACCCCACCCGTTGAGACACGGTTTGGGCCGCGACTCATAATAATCCGGGAGCACATAGAAGATCTCCATGCTCCGAGGAGGCCGAGCTTTTGCTGCGATTGCGATTGCTCGCGCACGAGTGACTTGTTCGCGCGTTGGGAGTAACGCCGCGCGATTGAGAAACGCCCATCCGTAGAACTGCACATTTGCCAGCTCGACCCTTTCGGCGCCGAGCGATTCAGCCAGCTCAATCATTTGCGGCAGCCGATCGATGTTGCGCCGGTGAATGACAAAATTCAGGCTTAGCGAAATTTCTGCCGCGCGAATTTTGGAAGCGACATCCAGCTTCCGCCGATGCGCGTGGGCACCAGCGATTTCGTCGGATAAGTCGGGCTGGTCCGATTGAAAACTTAGCTGGACGGAATCGAGACCCGCATCGCGCAGGTCGCGCACGCGATCGTCATCAAGACCGATGCCGCTCGTGATAAGGTTGGTGTAAAGGTTCGCCTCGCGCGCGGCGCGAACAAGCTCGGCGAGATCACGACGGGCAAGCGGTTCGCCTCCGGAAAAACCAATCTGCAACACGCCGAGCGCAGCGGCTTCGCGAATTACGCGTTTCCATTCGTCAGTAGTGAGCTCGCCATTGCTGTAGCCGCCGCCCTGTGGGCGGCGTGGTGCTTCGCCTAACAAAGCGGCTACAGGAAGTGCAACAGGATTCGAACAATAGGGGCAGTGCAGTGGACAGCGATATGTGACCTCTGCGAGCAATGCGTATGGTCGCGGTGCGGTCATGTGAGCTCGATCAGCTTGCGTTCGTTAAGATCGGCGAGCGTTTCGCGCACATCGGCGGCAAGGGCGGCAACATCAGCGTCATATTCTTCGGCCAAGTCGCGCACGATCTCACTCAATGTTCGCCCGTCGCAGCGGGAAAGAATTTCCTGCGCGGTTTCGTTCAATTCGACGATGCCTTCAGGAAAAAGCAAAACGGTTTTGCCAGTCGCGGGGTCCAGTTGTAGCCGAACGCCTTTAGCAATTCGCGGCTGGGTAGCGTCAGAGATTGGGTTGGCTGCCATAAGCATGATGAATCGCATCGAGCATTGACCAGAGCACATCGCACTTAAACTCCAGCGCGCAGACTGCATCGCGCTGGAGCTCGGGCGTGTTGCAGTATTCCACGGTAATCGCGAGCGCCTGTTCAGAATCTTGCCGGGCCTGAGTCGTGCGCCGGCGGAAATAATCAAGGCCGCGCGGATCGATCCATGAATAAAATTTTTCGAACGCAGCGAGTCGCGTTGCCATCAGATCGGGCGCAAACAGCTCGGTGAGTGAGGAAGCGATAGCGATCGGCCATGGCTGAGTGCGCGCGAAATTCACGTACGCATCGACCGCAAAACAAACGCCCGGGAGCAAATGCCGATTCTGCAGCAGCTCGTCGCGCGATAGCCCGCACGCTTCGCCGAGTCGAAGCCACGCTTCGATGCCGCCTTCCTCAAGGAGCGGCAGCTTCTCAGCCGCCGAAACTTCCCCGGGTTGGGCGGACTGGAGACCGCCTGTCCTTGTTGGCGTTCCGTCGTGATCGAGAATCCGATGAATCCAGACTCGGCGCACTTCGCGGACCGGGCAGTTGGAGAGGATGGCCGCGTCTTTGATCGGGATGTTTCGCTGATAGTAGAAGCGATTTGCCACCCAACCGCGCAGCGATTCCGGTGAGAGCCGGCCTTCATTCATGGCGAGGTGAAAGGGATGTTTGTCGTGATAGGCACGTACGCCGACCGCACGCAGATTGGCGACGAACGTTTCCTGGTCCCAAAGGTCAGTGATCATAAGACGATTTCCAATCCGTCACGCGCGATCGCGATTCCAGCCTGTTCGACTTGTGCACGTTCTCGACTGCCAGGCCTCAGAATCGGGTTCGTATTGTTCATGTGAGTAAAGATCTTCCGGCGCGCCGGCGATTGGCGCAAGAAATCGAGACTGCCGTCGCTGATGGGCAAATGATTCATCTCGCGAGAAGTGCGGGCTCCCGGTCGCACTGTTGCCAGTTCGCCATCGGTCCAGAATGTTCCGTCGAACAGAATAACGGCGGATGCGTCAACGGCATTCCGCAATTGCTCGGTTAATTCGCCGACAATCGGCGCAAACAGCGCGGTTGCTCCTGAGGAGTCATCACGAAATTGATACGCAACACTCCCGGGCAATTGAATGGCTCGAAAGCCGAGGCTGCCACTTAAGGATTGAAAGTCAGCACTGATCTTTCGCCATTCAATCCTGCGGAACCGTGCGAGGACTCCGTCGATCCACGCGAGCGCGGTTCGCGTTTGATCGGCTGCATAAACGACGAGCGGCGCTTCGTCTTGTCGCAAGAGGAATAAGCCCAGCGCGTGATCGATGTCGGCGTTAGTCAAAAAAACGGCTCTAATCGGAGTGTTGCGGGGCGAGTCCCGGTGCGGCTGCAACTCCGGCATGTTTTCGATCTGGCGCGGCAGATCAGGCGACGCGTTGATCAAGAACCACTGTCGCTTGTCTTCCGACTCACTACTGATCGCGATGCTGGATTGCGTCTGCGGAGCAATTTTGCCCGCGCGCGCAGCGGCGCAATTCGCACAGGCACAGTTCCATTGCGGCAAACCGCCGCCGGCTGCGCTGCCGAGAATGTGGATGCGAATCAACCCGAAGTTTTCGCAGTAGCTATGCTATTGGATTAAATCGCGCCTGCGTAACACGTGCACTCGAAAAAGATCGGCACAGTTTTCAGCATCGGTTTGATCCAGCGCTTTTTGGTCCGTCTCATAAGTCCCGCAGGTTTCATAGGTGTATGAGCGATGCGGGTCAAATTTATTTCTTGATGAAGCTGATGTCGCCGCTTCGTTCGACGCGGGCGAGTCGAATCTTCGAAAGGTCGTCGAGGTGTGCGCTAAGACGCATGTCCTCGTCCAGGTCGTGCATTGAGACATGATTGCGTCGCATGGTGGCCAGATCGCACTGTCCATCGTGCACAATGACATCGGGCTTGCCTTTCACCAAGATCCCAAATCCATGGGAATAGAATGTCAGAAATGCGAACAGGCGGTGGACCACGACTAAAACCACGCCTCCGCCGAGTGTGGCGAAAAACGCTGCCGAACCGTTTATGGCGCGCGAAAGCACCGCGGCAAGGATCACTAGAAGGACGGCGTCGAATGGAGTCTTGCGCGACAGTGAGCGTTTGTGTCCAAGCCGCACGGTGGCCAATGTGACAAGAAAGACAATGATCCCGCGCAGCGAGATTTGAACAAATGTTAAATCCTTCGGTTCTACGCCCAAGCCAAGCAAGGTTTCAAAAGAGTTCCAAAGTGCATTCATAGATAAGATTGTATCGCCGGAAGATTCTTTGTCGCGCGTAGATGCCAGCCCGTCGCTTGCGCGACAAAGCTTCGCGTGGCATAAGACGACCGCTCGCGAGGTTAGAACCGACCCAGCGCACGACACTTTATGCCGACAGCTACGCCTCCTTCCCGTGACGTCGCGCTCGAAACGCGCGTGTTCTGGGAGCGCTTCAAGAAAGAAATCGCCGCGGCGCTACTTATCCTCCTGCTCGGCGTGATCGCTTTTGCCGGCTATCGTTTCTATACCGATCGACGCGTCGCAGCTGCATCAGCCTTGTTAGCTATCGCGAAAACCGCGCAGGAGTACCAACAAGTGATCGATGGCTACCCGAACACCGCCGCCGCGGCCGACGCTTACATTTTGCTCGCAGAGGCCCAACGAAAGGAAAAGAAATTCGCGGAGGCAAACACGACGCTTCAAACCTTTGTCGCCAAATTCCCGCAACACGACCTTGTGAGCACGGCGCGAATGGCGATGGCGGGTAATCTGGAATCGATGGGAAAAACAGATGAAGCGTTGGCAATGTATCAACAGGTCGCATCCGCCAACCCAAACGGTTTTAATGCCCCTGTGGCTTTGCTGTCACAGGTGTACATTCTGAAGGCAAAAAATCGGAACGATGACGCGCGCCGCATTTGCGAAAACATCATGACGCAATACGGAACCAGCGTTTGGGCCGGTGAGGCCATGCAGCAATTGCGCTTACTCAAACCGAGTAGCTCATCGGCGCCGGGGCTGACACCAGCCGCAACGATACCGCCCATGATCGCAGCTCCTCCAGCTCCTCCGCCGGCTCCGCAAGCTCCGCCACCGGCCCCGCAAGCTCCGCCACAGCCAAAAAAGCCGTAGCCGAGTTCATGGATGCTGTAGCCACTGGCCTGTGGCCGGTCTCTCGCTGCGGTTGCCGCTTATAGTACCCGAGACGGCCCGCAGGGCCGTGGCTACAGGCGCTGCGTTTTTAACTTGCCCTAGCGTTTCGAGAACTGGAAACGCTTCCGCGCGCCGGGTTGTCCGGATTTTTTTCGCTCTTTCATCCGTGGGTCGCGGCGAAGCAGACCCTCGGCCTTGAGCGGCCCTCGCAGATTGGCATCGACCTGAAGAAGCGCACGCGCGATAGCGAGCTGCGCGGCACCAGCCTGCCCGATGGCGCCGCCGCCGCTGGCGTTAATCCACAAATCATAAGCGTTGACGGCCTTCGCTGTTTGAAGCGGCTGGAGCACTACGTTTTGCAATGGCACGGTTGGAAAATAATCTTCGAAGCTGCGGCCATTGATATCAATTTTTCCGCTGCCCGGCGTCATGCGAATGCGGGCGACTGAAGTCTTGCGGCGGCCTGTGGCGGCGAATTCTTCGGTTTGTGGCATGGGATTATGACTTCCTCGCGGTGAGTTTCACAGTTTCAGGCTGCTGCGCAGCGTGTGGATGAGAATTGCCGCGATAGACTTTCAACTTGCGATAAATACGCCGCCCAAGCCGATTATGCGGAATCATTCCGCGCACGGCCCGCTCGACTAGCAGTTCGGGATGTCGAGCGCGGCGCGCCCGGACATTTTCAGATTTGTGCCCACCGACGTAGCCCGAAAAACTCATGTAACTTTTTTGTTCTTCCTTCTTCCCGGTAAGTCGCACTTTTTCTGCGTTGATGACGATCACAAAATCGCCCGTATCCACATGCGGCGTGAAAACGGTTTTCTCTTTGCCACGCAAGAGATTAGCAGCTTTGACCGCTACCATGCCGAGCACCTGGTCGGATGCGTCGATTACCCACCACTTGCGCGAGATTTCGCTTGCTTTGGCAGAAAATGTTGTCATCGGAAAAAGAGCACGGAAGCTACGGGCGGCGCAGAGGCGTGTCAACCTGTGAGCGCGCTTGCGACACATGAGTCATATGCGACACATATGTCGCATCACAGAAATGTCCCACTCAACTTTAAAAACAGCGATCACGCCACGCCGAGACGAAGATTTTCCGGAATGGTATCAGCAGGTCATTCGCGCTGCGGAATTGGCCGAGCCTTCGGATGTACGCGGTTGCATGGTGATTCGCCCGTGGGGCTACGGCATTTGGGAAAACATGCAGCGCCAACTCGACGGGATGTTTCGCGCCACTGGGCATCGTAATGCGTACTTCCCACTGTTCATTCCGCTGAGCTACTTCGCCAGGGAAGCCGAGCACGTCGAAGGCTTCGCCAAGGAATGCGCCGTGGTCACGCACACGCGCCTGGAAGCGGATGCCGATGGAAAATTGAAACCGGGCAGCCCGTTGAGCGAACCACTTGTAGTAAGGCCAACTTCAGAAACGATCATCGGCGCCAGTTACGCGAAGTGGGTGCAATCCTACCGCGACCTGCCAATTCTCATAAATCAATGGGCGAACGTCGTTCGCTGGGAAATGCGGCCGCGGCTGTTTTTGCGCACAACTGAATTTCTCTGGCAGGAAGGTCACACCGTTCACGAAACCGAAAGCGAGGCACGCGGTGAAACGAGATTGATTTTGGATTTGTATGAAAGATTTGTCCGCGACCATCTTGCGATTCCGGTTTTCACCGGCGCGAAATCCGAAAGCGAAAAGTTTCCGGGCGCCGTGGAAACACTGACGCTTGAAGCAATGGTGCAGGACCGAAAGGCGATCCAGGCCGGAACGTCGCATTTCCTCGGCCAAAACTTCGCGCGCGCCAGCGGAATTCAATTTCAAAACCGCGAGGGGAAACAGGAATTTGGCTGGACGACTAGCTGGGGAATGACCACTCGGCTGGTTGGAACGCTCGTCATGATGCATGGCGACGACGACGGACTCGTTCTGCCGCCGCGAATTGCGCCGACGCAGATCGTGATTCTTCCAATCACAGCGAAGGAGGAAACTCGCGCGGCGGTCCTCGAGGCCTGCGACAAGCTTGCAATGGGCTTACGCGACAGTCGCTATGCCGATTTTCCTGTCGAAGTGCTTGTCGATCGCCGCGATCTCGGGGGCGGCGTCAAGAATTGGGAATGGATTAAGAAAGGAGTGCCATTGCGCGTCGAGATCGGCCCGCGCGATCTTGAGAAAAATGCCGTCGAAATCAGCCGGCGTGATCAAGCAGTTAAGTCGAAAGAGTCGATGCCGATGGAAGAATTCGTTGCGCGTGCGCCGGAAATTCTCAGGTCGGTTCAGGATACTCTCTACGCGCGAGCGAAAAAGTTTCGTGACGAGAACACGCGCGTGATCGATTCGAAGGAGGATTTCTATGGTTTCTTCACGTCGAAAAATCCAGAGAAGCCGGAACTCCACGGCGGCTTTGCGCTCGCGCACTGGAACGGGTCACGTGAAATCGAAGAACGAATCAAGAACGACCTCAAAGTGACCATTCGCGTCATTCCCCTTGATGATTCCCCGGAGCCGGGGAAATGCATTTTCACAGGTGAACCGAGCCAGCGTCGGGTCGTTTGGGCCAAATCATATTGAAAGCCACGGCGCGTGTGCAGGCGTGTCAGTTGACTGCACAGTCGCCACTCGCTTAATTCCGCTCTGCCGATGGAATTAAAGCTTTACAGTCGCGAATGGTGCTCGTGGTGTATTGATGCGAAGGATTATCTCAGCGAAAAGGGATATCGCTTCGAGGAGATTGACGTTGGTCAAGATCGCGAAGCGTACGAGGATATGAAGAAGCTTTCCGCACAAACCTACGTCCCCACATTTGTAGCCGGCAACAAGGTCCTGGCCAATTTCGATACGGATCAACTCGAGAAATTTCTTAACGAGCACCAGATCAATCCGTGATGCTTTTTGGCGTCTTTCTTACACTCGGCGTGGGCGTGCTCAGCATCGGCCTGCGCAGTTTTCAAAATTCGTATTTACAAAAAGCGGGCGCGCTTGGCATTCTGGTCGCCACTTACCTCGCGGTTTATTTCATTAGTGGCAGCTGGATCTGGGGTTTGGCCGCCGCGGTGGGCTGGCTGTTTCTTCCATGGCTTGAAATTCTCACCCGGATTCGTGCGCTCCGGCTTCCAAAGGAAAAACAGCTTCGGCCAAAAAGTCCGCCCTCTTCGGACACTTTCCCAGCATTGAGTGACATTACGCGAGAAATCGAGGACGAAGGCTTCGTGCACGTAGGCGACGCCGGATGGGATTGGGAAGATTACCGGCAATTTTTCCGGTTGTTTTACAGGGAAGAAGATCGAGCGCAGGCCGCCATCTGCCTCAATGAGCAGCATGATTTTTCGTTTTATTATCTGCGCATTTCGTCGCGAGCCAGAGATGGCACGGCTTGGACAACGTGGAATTATCCGCTCTCCTACGGCTTGAAACTCACGCCTCTGTTCCGCATCAATCGACAGCGGGCGGATCGATCGTTTTGGCAGCTTTATCAAAGTCATCGCGAGTTTCTCCGGCGGAACGGCGTTGATCCCGCTCAAATTGACCCGCTCGACGAAGAGCGAATCGAATCTGAAATGGAGAAGGATCTGCGCGACCAAATCGCGCACAACATTCACAAAGGCGTCCTTAAACAAACCGCCACAGGAGACGTGAAATATTCCTGGCGCGGGATGATCTATCTTTGGTGTCAGTTTCTGGTCGATCTGGTGCGGCTGTAGCTAATTTTCTATCATCCTGAGCGGAGCGTAGCTAAGTCGAAGGATCGCGTATTGAAAGGCCGTTCCGTGGGTTCTTCGACTCGCCGGGAATCAAAGAAGCGATTAATGTTCATCTGAACTTGATTCATACTGAGTATTGAACGAACATACTGACATGCTGACTGAGCGGCAAAGAAGCGTTCTTGATTTTATTCAGCGCGAGCAGCGCGACACCGGAATCACCCCGAGCACGCGCGAAATCCAAAATCATTTCGGGTTCGCCAGTCAGACATCGGTGATGCAATACATCGCCACACTGGAACGCAAAGGGTTTCTCAATCGGCATGCGCGGAAAGCCAGGGCACTAATCACTCCAGCCATGAAGGTCAGGATTACCGACATTCCAATCTACGGGCAAATCCCGGCCGGCATGTCGGCGTTAACCGAGCAAACAGTTGAAGGTCACGTCTCGCTCGATATGCGCTCGGCAAATGTGGTAAAAAATCGCGGCACGTTTGCCTTGCGCGTCCGCGGCGACTCCATGATCGGCGCTCACATTCTTGATGGTGACATTGTGATTTTGGAAGACACCAAGGAGGTGCACAACGGCGATATCGTTGCGGCGTTGATCGACGGCGAAACGTCGTTGAAACGTTATGTTGTCGAGCATGGCCGCCCGTATCTCAAAGCCGAAAACCCGCGCTATCCA